>Ga0181516_10000349_pt1 | contig 44331 bp, 42 predicted proteins | sample PEATcosm2014_Bin_25_FD_121104 | JGI IMG/M metagenome (GOLD analysis project Ga0181516, IMG submission 121104) | Peatland microbial communities from MTU Mesocosm Facility, Houghton, MI, USA - PEATcosm2014_Bin01_10_metaG | ecosystem: Environmental > Terrestrial > Soil > Wetlands > Peat | place...
CAGAAAATGGTGTGGAAGCTGGTAAAGGCCGGCGAGGACAGGCCGCTGACGGCGGCGGACCTGGCTTTGCTGCTGCGCCTCCGGTTCGCGTTACAGGAATATGAAGCGGACACCGGGCAGGAACGCGGCAAGGGGAAACGTGTATTGCAGGTTAATGCCGGTGGCGGCGGTGATGGGGATGGCGGGAAGGCAGATAAAACGAGCAGCGGGGCGGCTTTCGAGCGTCAAGCTCGCGCCCCGGTGCGGTCAAGCGAGATATGAGCAACGACATGATTCAAACGGCATTGGCAACGTGGGCGGGAAAGGATTTCAAATTGGTGATCGAATAAAATGCGAAATGACAAACAACTCCGTGGCATCCGCCTGACCGACGTGCTGGAAAAACGCCGGTTGGATCAGGCGTTGAACGCCAAGGAATTTGCCGTGCTGGCCGGAATCTCCTACTCGACTGCGCGCGAGTGGTTCCACCTGCCCGGCTTTCCGGTTTTTCGCGGAGTTGTCTTCTGGCAGGATTTTGTCCAGTGGCGAACGGGACGGAATCATTTTAAGGGGCAGGGCGAAAAAATATTACAGTTGAACGAAGGGAAAACGGTCTCCAACCTGCCGCCGCGTGCGGAACAGATCCTGCGGGCAGCGTGAAACCAACGGTTGCAAGGGGCGACGGGAACAAAATATAAGGGGCAGATTTACTGCACTTTTACTGCACACCCCATAAAACAATTGCAAACAAATGGAGCGGGCGATGGGAATCGAACCCACGTGTGAAGCTTGGAAGGCTTCCGTTCTACCATTGAACTACGCCCGCAAACAATTTTCAGTTTTGAGTTGAGGCGATGCCGGCCATTCCAACTCGAAACCTAGAATCCAAAGCCCAAAACTATCAAACCGGCTTGCCTTGTCAACCGCGCCGCGCTATGCTCACGCCGATGAATTCGCTGCTTCTGACCGGCGGACGGGTGGTTGATCCCGCAAATCGTTTTGATTCCCCCGCGGACGTGCTCATCATTGACGGCAAAATCTCCGCCGTCGGCAAAAATCTTTCCGCACCGAAGGGGATCGGGCAGTTCGACGCCGGCGGGAAAATCATCTGTCCCGGACTGATTGACTTGCACGTCCATTTGCGCGAGCCGGGCCAGACCGCGAAGGAAAATCTGGCCACCGGCACCGCCGCCGCTGCGCGAGGCGGGTTCACCTCCGTCGTTTGCATGCCCAACACGTCGCCGGCCATTGACACCGCCGGAACCGTCGCCCTCATCCGCGAACGCGCAGCCCGCGAAGGCGTCGTGAATGTTTTCATCACCGGCGCCATCACCAAAAACATCGCCGGCGAGGAACTCTCGCCCATCGGCGGGCTGAAGCGTGCCGGCGTCGTGGCCATCACCGACGACGGCCATTGCGTCCAAAACAACGAACTCATGCGGCACGCGTGCGAATACGCGAAGATGTTCGATCTGCCGGTGATGGACCATTGTCAGGACTATTCGCTCGTGACCGACGGCGTGATGCACGAGGGCTGCTGGAGCGCGGTGCTCGGCCTGCGCGGCTGGCCGTCGGCGGGCGAGGAAATGATCGTCGCGCGGAACATTCTGCTCGCGGAACTGACGGGCGCGAAAATCCACTGCCAGCATTTGAGCGCGGCGGGCAGCGTGGCCTTGGTGCGCGAGGCGAAAAAACGCGGCGTGCCCGTTTCCGGCGAGGCGTGTCCGCATCATTATGTTTTGACCGACGCCGCCGTTGCCGGAAGCGAGATTTTTTGGAGCGCGGATGGAAAAGGCCTGGCCCAATTTCAGGGCGCCAAGCTTCCCGAATGGCCGAAATACGACACCAATTTCAAGATGAACCCGCCGTTGCGCTCGGCGCGCGACCGCGAGGCGGTTCTCGAAGGGCTGGCCGACGGCACGATTGAGATTTTGTGCAGCGACCATGCGCCGCACTGTGATTACGAAAAGGAGGTCGAATTCGACTACGCGCCGTTCGGCATCACGGGGCTGGAGACCGAACTGGCGCTGGCGCTGATGCAGCTCGTCCACGCGAAGCGACTTTCACTCGCGGACCTGATCGCGAAATTCACCGTGAATCCGGCGCGCCTGCTGAATTTGAGCAAAGGCACGCTGTCCGTCGGCGCGGACGCGGACGTGACGGTGTTTGATCCCGAATGCGAATGGGTTTTCCGGCGCGGGGACTCGGCCAGCAAGTCGAAGAACAATCCGTTCTTCGGCTGGAAGCTCAAAGGCAAAGCAGTGGCGACGATTGTGGGCGGGAAAACCGTCTGGTCCGAACAAAATGAGGCTGGCGCAAACCGTCGGGCGTTCGCTACAGTTTGAGCATTTGATGAAAGCAATTTTAGCCCTCGAAGACGGCTCGGTTTTTCACGGCGAAGGTTTTGGCGCAAAGGCGTCGGCCTGCGGCGAGGTGTGTTTCAACACTTCGATGACCGGCTACCAGGAAATCCTCACCGACCCCTCTTACAAAGGACAAATCGTCACGATGACGTATCCGCTCATCGGCAATTACGGCGTCAACGCGGTGGACATGGAATCATGGCGGCCGCATGTGGCCGGGTTCGTCATCCGCGAACTCTCGCCGGTCGTCAGCAACTGGCGCGCGGACTTTTCGCTCGCGGAATATTTGGAGAAGAACGGCATTCCCGGCATCCAGGGCATTGACACGCGGGCGCTGACCAAAAAACTCCGTGTGCGCGGCGCGATGAACGGGTTCATTTCCACCGAGGAAATTCCGGACGCCGAAGCCGTGCGGCGCGCGAAGGAATTTGTTTTTGTCGGCGTGGATTACGTCAGGGAAGTGACGCACAAAAAGGCGTTCCGCTGGGACGAGAAGGACGAGCAGAGCGCGGCGTTTGATCTGGTTCGCGGCGTGAAAGCCGCCGACGCGCGCAATGTGCGCCTGCCGCTGCCGCCGGCGGACATTCCCATCGTCGCGTTCGATTACGGGCTGAAATACAACATCCTCCGGCGGCTGCGGCAGCACGGATTTGCCACGCAAGTTTTGCCGGCGACTGCCAGCGCCGCCGACGCGCTGAAGCACAAGCCCGCCGGAATTTTTCTTTCAAACGGCCCCGGCGATCCGGCGGCGCTCGATTACATCGTGCGCGAGGTGAAGACGCTTTTGGACACGGGCATTCCGATTTTCGGCATCTGCCTCGGCCACCAGATTTTGGGGCAGGCGTTTGGCGGAAAAACCTTCAAGCTGAAATTCGGCCATCGCGGCGCGAACCAGCCGGTCAAGGATCTGGAAAGCGGCAGGGTGGAAATCACGGCGCAAAATCACGGCTTTGCGGTGGACGCGCAATCGTTGCCGTCCGACGTCGCGGTCAACCGCCTCAATTTGAACGACCAGACCGTCGAAGGCATGCGCCACAAGACGAAGCCGGTCTTTTGCGTGCAATATCATCCGGAGGCGTCGCCCGGGCCACACGACTCGACGCCATTGTTCGCGGAATTTCGCTCATTGATCGAACGGCGCGGTTAAAATGAAAATATTTCCTGAAGATTTCAGTTTGACTTGCGGCGTCCGCCGAACATAATCGGGGCATCAAGCTATGGCCAAACTGGTTATCCTGACGCAGGGCATGACAGGCCGCGCGCACGAGCTGAATGTGGATCGCACCACCATCGGCCGCGTCGAGGATAATACGTTTCAAATCACCGACGCCTCCGTTTCCAGCCACCACTGCGAAGTGCTGCTGCGCGGCGGCGAGGTTCTCATCCGCGACCTCAATTCGACCAACGGCACCTTCATCAACAACGCTCAAATCACCGAGAGCGTTTTGAAACCTGGCCAGACCCTGCGCCTTGGCCAGATCGAATTGAAGCTGGAAGGCGAGGGATTGGCTCCCGCGGCGGCGGCCCCGGCGGCGGCTCCAACCCCGGCCCCGGCAGCTCCGCCGAAAAAACCTGCGGAAGCCACCTTGGTCATTCCGCGCGGCGTCAGCTTGAGTGAGCTGGAAAGCGGCGGCCGCAAACCGGGGCTGGACAGTTCCAGCAAGGTTTTTTCAAAAAAGCGCAACAAGTCCGGTTTGTATTTTTGGATCGGTGCCGGCGTCGGCATTGTCGTCATCATCGTCCTGATTCTTTTTGCGCTCAAGATGGCCGGCAACGGCAGCCATTAAAACCAGGTGCGGCCATGAAACCGCGCTCTTCAAATCAACAAACCCACGCGCTGACGCTCACGGAGGTTTTGGTGAGCGTGGCTGTCGTGTGCGTTTTTGCCGTTGCCGCGTTTTTGATGCTTCACCGTCAGAAAGTCGTCCACCGGGTCGTCCGTCAAGACCGGTCAACGGAAATTCAGTGCGTCAACAATCTGAAACAAATCGGCCTGGCATTCCGGATTTGGGAGGGCGACAACGGCGACAAATTGCCCATGCAGGTTCCCGCGAAAAATGGCGGAGCCATGGAACCGGCGTCGCGCGGTAACGTGTTTCAGGTTTTTCAGGTCATGTCCAACGAGCTGTCCACGCCCAGGATTTTGCTTTGTCCTGCGGATGCCGACCGGTTTGCCGCGAAAGATTTCACCGCTGGTTTTGACAACAGCCGCGTCAGCTACTTTGCCGGCCTGGACGCCGCCGATGACAAGCCCGCCATGTTCCTCGCCGGCGACGACAACTTCGCCATTGACGGGCGGCCGGTCAAATCCGGGCTGCTGCTGCTGGCGACGAATGCGCCCGTCAGTTGGACCGCCTCGCGCCACATGAACCAAGGCAACATCGGCCTCGCCGACGGCTCGGTGCAGACAACCACTTCTTCTTCATTGCGCCAAAGGCTCGTGCAAACCGGCGTCGCCGCCAACCGTCTTGCGCTGCCGTGAAACCGCGTGCTCCAAACCAAGGAAGTCGAGCGATGACGCTTACGGAAGTCTTGGTGGTGATTATCCTGGTGGCTGTTATCGCGGTTGTGCTTTTACCTACGCTCGTTCAAAATCATGGATACGGTGCTGGAAAATTTGGTCATTATCGAAGGGCGCCTTGTATGGAAAATCTGAAACAAATCGCTCTGGCTTCGTTTGTCTGGGCCGGTGATCACGGTGATAAATTTCCAGTGCAAGTTTCGGTGACCAATTGGGGCGCAATGGAATTGGCTGTCGCTGGAGACGTTGCTGGCATCTTTTGCACTATGTCCAACGAATTGTATTCGCCAAAATTGCTATTTTGTCCGTCGGATAATAAGCACACCGCTGCACGCAGTTTTTCCGCTGGATTCAACAATGCGAACATCAGTTATTTTGTTGGATTTGAGGCGAAATTGAGAAATCCACGGATGATTCTCGCAGGAGATAGCAATTTACTTGTGAACGGCAAACCGGTTCAGCCCGGATTTTTGAATCTTTCGACAAACGCTGCCGTCGAGTGGTCGATGGAAAGGCATCAAGGCTTTGGCAATGTCGCGCTCGCGGACGGCAGCGTTCAACAACTAAACACCGAAACCTTGCAGCAAGCATTGGAGCAAACCGGTGCCGCCACCAACCGCCTTGCGATTCCGTAATTTTTCCCTTCTGGCTTCCGGCTTCCGGCTCCGGTATTCTCCGCCACCATGTTTGACACGGTTAAAACGGAAATCGCCACCGCCTCGGACAAGCTTTCGCACCTGCGGAGGTTTCTTTGACGTCGCCACATTGCAAAACCGGCTCGCCGAAATCAACGCGCTGATGGCCGCGGACAATTTCTGGGGCAACCGCGAAAAGGCGCAGACGATCATAGACGAGGCGAATTCCGCCCGCGCCAAAATCGAGCCGCTCGGCAAGGCCGAAAAACAGCTCGACGATTTCCGCGTCATGCTCGAACTCGGCGAGGCCGAGCCGCCCGCCGCGCAGGCGCAGATCGAACTGGAACTCACCCGCGATCTCGCGAAATTTTTCAAGGAACTCGAGTCGCTGGAGCTGAAGGTTTTTCTGAACGGCCCGCACGACCGGAAGAATTGCATTTTGAGCATCAACGCCGGCGCGGGCGGCACGGAGGCGCAGGATTGGGCGGAAATGCTCTCGCGGATGTATTCGCGCTGGGCCGAGTCGCGTGGCTGGAAGGTCGAGGTGACCGACGCGCTGGTCGGCGACACCGCCGGCCTCAAGAGCGTCACGATGCTGCTCGAGGGCGAAAACGCCTACGGCTTCGCCAAGGCCGAACGCGGCGTGCATCGCCTCGTTCGCATCTCGCCGTTCGATTCCAACAAGCGCCGCCACACGAGCTTTGCCAGCGTGGACGTGATCGCGGAAATCGAGGAGAGCGATTCCGACATCGTGATTCCGCCGAATGAATTTTCCGTGGACACGTTCCGTTCCGGCGGCAAGGGCGGCCAGAACGTGAACAAGGTGGAAACCGCCGTGCGCATCACGCACATTCCGACCGGGCTGGTCGTCGCGTCGCAAACGCAGCGGTCGCAGCACCAGAACCGCGCCACGGCGATGAAGCTGCTGCTGTCGCGGATTTTCGCGCAGCGCGTGGACGCGGAGAAGGCGGAGATGGAGCGTTTTTACGGCGAGAAAGGCAGCATCTCGTGGGGCAACCAGATTCGCAGCTACGTCTTCCAGCCGTATCGCATGGTGAAGGATTTGCGCACCGGCGTTGAAACGAGCAACGTGCAGGGCGTGATGGATGGCGATCTGGACGCGTTCGTGAACGGCTGGCTCCGCGCCGGCTGCCCGGCCAAGCGGATGCAGGGCGTGAAAGATGAAGAGGAATAATTTGCCACAGAGACGCGGAGACACAGAGTTTTTTGAAGAATGTCTTCTCTGCGACTCTGCGACTCTGTGGCTGGAATAAATTTATGTTGGAATTTCCTGAACAAAAAGATCCGCTGACCGAAAAGATTATCGGTTGTGCGATTGAAGTTCATCGCGTGATCGGGCCGGGCTTGCTGGAGGCAAGTTACGAAGCGGCTTTGGCAATTGAATTTGAGGCATCAAAACTGCGCTTCCAGCGGCAGCTTGTGATTCCAGTTTTCTACAAAGGGCAGCCGATCGGTGAACACCGTCTGGATTTTCTCGTTGAAGATGCCGTTGTTGTGGAACTCAAGAGTGTTGAACGCTTCGATCCCATTTTTGAGGCGCAAGTGCTGACCTGCCTGCGTTTGAGTGGCAAGCATCGCGGCCTGCTGATAAACTTCAACTCAAGGCTGTTGAAAGACGGTGTGAAAAGATTTGTTCTTTAACTCTGTGTCTCTGTGCCTCTGTGGCCAATGAACATTCTGGAAACCATTGTTGAACAAAAGAAGCTGGAGGTCGCGCGCCTGCCGGAGCGCGTCCTCGCCGCCGGTGATTTGCGCGACGCGATGCTGGAGCGCGGCGAACGGCGCGATTTTCTCGCGGCACTGCGCCAACCGCGCCACGGCGGCATCGCACTGATTGCCGAGGTCAAAAAGGCGTCGCCGTCGGCGGGTTTGATTTGCAAGGATTTCGACCCGGTCCGCATCGCGAAGGAATACGAAGCGGCGGGCGCAAGCTGCCTTTCCGTTTTGACCGACGAAAAGTTTTTCCAAGGCTCGCTCGAATATCTCCGGCAAATCCGCGCCGCCGTGAAGCTGCCGCTGTTGCGGAAGGATTTCATCATTGATGAGCGGCAAATCCTCGAAGCCGTCGAATGGGGCGCGGATGCGATTCTGCTCATCGTCGCCATTTTGACCGACGCGCAGCTTGCCAGATATCATTCGCTTGCCGCGGAAGCCGGCCTGGCGGTGCTGGTGGAAGTCCATGACGAGGCGGAATTGGAACGTGCGATGAAAATTTCTCCGGCGCTCATCGGCGTGAACAACCGCAATTTGAAAACGTTCACGGTGGATTTGGCGACGACGGAAAGGCTGGCGGCGAAAATTAGTGGCACAGGCATCCTGCCTGTGTGTTCCAATGACGAAACACACAGGCAAGATGCCTGTGCCACTCCGCTGCTCGTCGCCGAAAGCGGGATTCATTCGCGCGCGGACGTGGAACGGCTGAACAAATGCGGCGCGGGCGCAATCCTGGTCGGAGAATCGTTGCTGCGCGGCGGAGACATCAAATCCAAAATCCGCGAGTTGATTGGGTCGTAGTGTCGAGCCTGTGGCTCGATTGAATCGGCGCACAGCGCCGACGCTACAGCTTTTTGTTTTTCGCCAGTTGCTTTGCCAGCCGGATTGCCGCAATCATGGACGATGGATTTGCAATTCCCTTTCCGGCGATGTCGTAGGCCGTGCCGTGGTCGGGCGAAGTGCGGATGAACGGCAGCCCGAGCGTCCAGTTCACGCCGGTGTCGAACGCGATCGCTTTCAACGGCGCAAGTCCCTGGTCGTGATACATCGCGACGACCGCGTCAAAATCCCCCTGCAGCGCGTAATGAAAAACCGTGTCACCGCTCAACGGGCCGACCACATCGAAGCCTCGCTTCTGCGCGGCGAGAACCGTCGGCGTGATGGTTTTGATTTCCTCGTCGCCGAATTCGCCGCCCTCACCGGCGTGCGGATTCAGGCCGCAAACCGCCACGCGGGCGCGGGGCAAGCCGAGGTCGCGGCAGGCCTGCGCGGTCAGCTCGATGGCGAGCGTGATTTTTTCCGGCGTCAGCTTTTCGGGGACGGACTTGATGGAAATGTGGATGGTGGCCAGCGCCACGCGCAGCCAGCGGTTCTCTTCGTCGTGGCCGAGCAGCATCATGGCAGTGCGCTTGGCCCCGGCGAGTTCGGAGAGAAATTCCGTCTGCCCGACAAACTTGTGACCGGCGCGGATGATGGCCTCCTTGTTGACCGGCGCGGTGACGAGCGCGTCCAGTTCGCCGCGCAAACAGCGTTCCGCGCCGTCACGGAGCCACGCGATGGCCGCCCGCGCGGCCACGGGAGAGCCGGCGGGCAACTTTTCCGGCAGCGGCTGCGCAAGCGGATTTGTGATGAAAAATCTTCCGGCGGCGTTTCGACTGGAAAATGTTTCCAGCGGCAGCTTGAGCGAGAATTTCCGGTTGAGCTGCTGGAGAATTTGTTCGTCGCCGATGAAAAGGTATTTCGAGCCGTCACGATCCGCCTCGGCGGCGACGGCTTTGAGCGCGACCTCGGGGCTGACGCCGGTCGCGTCGCCGAGTGAAATGCCAATCCAGCCGGTCATGGGATTTGAGGGTTGAAGTTTGAGCGTGGGGAAAGCGGCCTGCCCCGGTTTGTCCGCGCGGCCTAGAAGTAAAGGATGAAGGTTTTCGCCTTCAATTTGGCGATCCACTGTTTTTCCAGGCGCGACTGTTCCTGCGCGCGGAGATTTTTTTCAATTTGATCGCGGACGTCGGCCAGCGGTTTGACGTGCGCCAGGCGCGTCTGCTCGACCAGCATCAGGTAGCAGGCTTCGGGCGTTTCAACCACGTCGCTCACCTGGCCAGGCTGGAGCGCAAACGCGACGTCGGCCAGATCCTTGCGCAGCACGGAGCGTTCGATCCAGCCCCGGTCGCCGCCCTGGCTGCGCAGCGTGTCCTGCGAATAAATGGACGCCATTTCCGTGAACGCCGCCCCTTCCTTGATCTTGTCCCGGATTTCGCGGGCCAGGCTCACCGTGTTGGTGTCGTCGGCGGAAGTCTTGTTGAGGACGATCATGCGCAGCTTGATTTCGTCCTCGACCTTGAAATCGTCCTGGTGGTCGAGGTAATAACGTCCAACCCTGTTCGGCGAGATGACGATTTCCTGCGCAATGTTCTTGGCGCGCAACGCCGTAACAATGTATTGGTCGCGCACGTCCTTGCGGAAGGATTCAAACGTCTCGCCTTGCGCCTGCAACGTCTTCATCAGCGTCACGCGGTCGGTGAAACGTTCGCGGATGCGGTCCTGCACCAGATCCTCCACCACGCTGTCGGGCAGCCGGTAGCCCTCCACGTCGAAATCGTGCAGGATCAACTGGCGTTCGACCAGCTGTTCCAGACCGTCGTTGATCGCCCCGGTGAGCTTCTGCTGGAATGCCGCCTCCGGCTGGCCGGCGTATTCGCGCCGCAGGGAATCGAGCGCCGGTCCGATGAAATCCTCCACCTGCTGGCGCGTGATGACCGTGTCGTTGATGACGGCCAGGACGCCGTCCACAACCTCGGCGTGGAGACGCGGGCCGGTGCAGAGCGCCAGCGCCAGAATCGGGATGAAACGAAAAATTTTCATCAACTGCCGCGCAGTCTAGCAACAACCCCCGGCGGGTCAAGCGTGCGACAACCGTTTAACGCGGCTGGTGGCCATTCATCCAATACATCAGTCCCGCCATGACCCCGGATACGACCAGCGCCACGAAGAGCGACCATTTCAGGATGCGCCATTGCTTGCGCCGATGCGCGCGACCGCCCTGGCCCGGCAGCAGGTAAAACCGGTTCTTATCCCTGTCTCTGTCGTGTCGGGAACGATGCATGGTCAGGGAATCACAAGACGGTTGGTGGCGGCGCCGGTGTTCGCAAGCGCGGATTGGAAAGTCAAAGCAGTCGTTTGTTGCACCGAACCGTCAGCTAAACCGATATTGCCGATGCGTAAATGTTGATTCCAGATGCTCCAATGTTGCGGAAGCCCATGCCGTTCGTTCTCCGTCCATTCGACGGAAGCGTTTGTCGAAAGGTTCAAAATTCCGGGACGAACGCGGACGCCGTTTACCTCAAGATTGTCGTCGCCGGAGAGAATCATCTGCGGATATTTGTCTTCCGCGTCCAAACCGACGAAGTAGCTGATTGTCTGATGATTCAAGTCAGTCGTGAAATTGGTCGCGTAATGCCGTCCGGTGTCATTCGGGCAAACCAAAACTTTTGGCGTGGACAGCTCATTTGACATACTCCGAAAGATTCCAGAAACATCACCGGCGAGAGCCAATTCCATTGTGCCGCCATTCGTCACGGAAACCTGCATCGGATATTTGTCACCGTTGTCTCCTTCCCAGATTCGGAACGAAAGGCCGGTCTGTTTCAAATTTTGGACACAACCTATTTTTGAACTTTTGCGCTTCGCAGCTGCAAGAGCAGGAAGCAAAAGAGCTGCCACCACCGTGAGCACAAAAATGACCACCAGCAATTCAGTCAAGGTGAACGCCCGGCTGCCGCGAGTTGTCCGTTGAGTTTTCATTTCCGTTTCCATTGCCGGTATTGGCAATGCCAGACCCATTTTGCGCGATTTCCCGGAAGAATCAATCCAAGCGCGCGGAAATATCAAGCGCGTTTCGCAAAAACTATCCGGCCACCGGCATCTTGCAACGCCGATGGCCGGGAGATTTTTCTGGGACCGGGCGCGGGCGTTTCATCCGCGCCGGATCCGTTTTTGATCAACGCCAGTGGCCTTCCACCCACACGCGTCCGTGTCCGCGGTGAACCCAGCCGCCGCGCACCCAGACGGTGCCCGGATGCGGACGGTCCCAATGTCCGCCGATCCAGACCCAGCTGCCGCGCCATTCCCACGCGCCGCCAATCCAGATGAACGTCGGATCGGGAGCCGCAGGAACAACCTCGACTTGCGGCGGCGGCGGCGCGCCCGGATCCGCCACAACGACTGCGCCTGGCGGTGGTGGCGGTTGCACCACCACGACGCGGCGGGGCTGGCGTTCCACAATGCAGCCCGCGAGCAATGGCAGGCCGGCGGCGATCAGAAGCGTTTTGGTCAAAATTGATTTTTTCATAATCAGTATACAAGACGGCGGCGCGGTTTCATTTGTTACACATCCACGGCTGAATCCAACCGAGTTCCACCATCGAGACATTGGACGGCGCAACCCGCCGTTTGTTCAAACCGGCATTTCAATGCGCGTCCACCTGACGGACCGGCGCGCGTTTGACACGCTTGAACAGCAGAATCAGCGGCAGGCAGCACAGCACCAGAAATCCGAACACGCGGAACGTGTCCACGAATGCCCACAAATGCGATTGCGCGTTCAGCGTGCCGTAAATCAGCGCGTAGGCCTGATGCGAGGCGGTCACGGGATCGGTCTGCTGCCCCAGCGCGTGTTGCGCGGCGGCGAGCCGTTGCGCGAACACCGGATCGGTCGGTGTCAGATGCCCGACCATCAGCGCCTGGTGCGCCTGCGCGCCGCGCGCCACCAGCGTGGTGACGAGCGCGATGCCGATGCTGCCGCCGAGGTTGATCATGAGATTGTAAAGCCCCGTGGCGCTGCCGATTTCCCGCTGCTTCAACTGGCTCATGGTCGCCGTTGTCAGCGGCACGAAAATGAAGCTGATGGCCACGCCGTTCAGCACCGCCGGAAAGATGACGCTGACCATGCTCACCTGGAGATTGATGCCGCTCAACATGAACGCCGACAGGCTCAACATTGAAAAACCGAAACACAGCAGCCAGCGCAGCGGGACGCGCCCGACCAGCCGGCCCACCAGAAACGTGGTGAAGAGGGCGGCGACGCCGCGCGGACTCATCGCGAGGCCGCTTTGCAGCGCCGGATAGCCCATCAATGTTTGCAGAAACAGCGGCAGTTCCGCATTGGTGCCATAAAGGATGATGCCGATGACCGTCATCAACATCAGGCCGATGCGGAAGTTCCGGCTTTTGAGAATCCTCAAATCTACCAGCGGATCTTTCACCCGGAATTCCCACGCGATGAAGCCGATGAAGGCGGCAACGGAAATCATCGTGAACCAGCGAATCCATTCCGCGCCGAACCAGTCGGCGTCCTGCCCCTTGTCCAGGACGATTTGCAGCGTCGCCAGCCAGAGCGCCAGCAGGCCGAACCCGATGAAATCAATCGCGGCCTTCAGGTTGCGCTTGATGTAAGGCGGATCCTCAACCAGCCATTCCGCCAGGAACATCGCCAGCAGGCCGACCGGCAGGTTGATGTAGAAAATCCAGCGCCAGGAATAATTGTCCGTGATCCAGCCGCCCAGCGTCGGGCCGATGATCGGCGCCACAATCACCGCCATGGAGAACGTCGCCATGGCGATGCCGCGTTTGGCGACCGGAAAACTTTCCAGCAAAATCGCCTGCGCGATGGGCACCATGGCACCGCCACCCGCGCCCTGCAAGACCCGTGCCGCAATCAGCATCGGCAGGTTCACCGCCATGCCACACAACGCCGATGCGAACACAAACATCCCGATGCAGGAAATGAACACCCGTTTCCGGCCAAAATGATTTCCCAGCCAGCCGGTCATCGGCAGGATGATGGCGTTGGCCACGAGGTAGCTCGTCAGCACCCACGTCGCCTGGTCGGTGGTGGCCGAGAGGCTGCCGGCGATGTGCGGCAGGGCGATGTTGGCGATGGAGGTGTCCAGCACCTGCATGAACGTCGCCAGCATCACGCCCACCGCGACGAGCCACGGACTGTGGCGCGGATGCCAGTCCTGTTGATGCCGGTCGTCGGACATGGGAGATTTACTTGCCGCTGGCATCCGTCTTCCGGTTCAGGACAAACCGGAAAATGGAACCGGCACTGAACGCCAGAACCAATGCCGCCAGCCCAACCACCCAGTCGGGAATTTCAAATTCGCTGGTGCGCACGTCCGGCGTGACGGACAGGCCGGGGCCGATCGTGTGGTCGGCGGGCAGGGCCTCGTCAAAAAGGATTTTCACCGGCACGCGCTGGACCACCTTGACGTAATTGCCGGTGGCATTTTCCGGCGGCAACAGGCTGAACGCCGCGCCGCTGCCGGCCTGAACGCTGTCCACGTGCCCGTGGAATTTTTTCCCGGCCAGCGCGTCAATCTCGATCAGCACCGGCTGGCCGGGCTTCATCTTTTTCAACTGCGATTCCTTGAAATTCGCCACGACCCAGATTTCCGGCGGCACGATGGACATCAACTGCTGGCCGGTCTGGACGTAATTGCCCGTCTCAACGGCCTTGCGAGTCACGCGCCCGTCGCACGGCGCGAAAATTTTGGTGTAGGACAAATCCAGTTGCGCCGACTGCACGGCGGTCTGCGCCTGCCGGAACGTCGCGAGCGCCATGCCCACGGAGGCTTCGGTCGCCGTCTGCGTCGCCTTGGCTTCATTGATTCTCGAAGCGTCGGCAACGGCTTTTTGTTTCGCGGCGGCAAGATTCGCGTCCGCTTCCTTCACCGCGGCCTGCGCGGCGTCAAATTCCTGCGCCGAGATGGTGTTCTGCTTCCGCAGTTCCTGGTTGCGCTGGAAATCCGCCTGCGCCCGGGCGTCGGTGGCCTCCGCCGCGCTGATGTCGGCCTTTGACTGGTCGGCGTTGGCCTCGGCGGTGGTCACTTTCACGGCCATCAAATCGAGCGCGGCCAGCGCCGTCTTGTAATTGGCCTCTGAGGCGTCGGCGGAGGATTGTTTCTGCGCCGCGACGTCGGCGTAATTCGCCGGGTCAATCTCCACCAGCAATTCGTTCGAGCGGACCATCTGGTTGTCGAGCACATGGACGGCGGAAACCTGCCCGGAAATTCTCGGCGCGACGGAAACGACATGCGCGGCGATGAAGGCGTCGTCGGTGGATTCGTGCGTCAGCACGTCGAACAAATAGCCCAGTCCGAAAAACAGCAGCACCACGAGCACGCCGGTCGCGGGCCAGATGAACAGCGGCGAATTTAATTTCGCCAGTTGCCTGTCGCTGACCGTGGGCGGCGGTGGTGGATTTGCGGGAACGGATATATTTTCACTCATAAAAAATGAAATGACTAATTCCTAAATCCTAATGACGAAAGAATGACGAAGCTCGAATGACAAATGGCAGATTGAGCGACTCCGCGCCATTTGGCATTTGTCATTGGGAATTCTTTAGTCATTCGTCATTATGGTTTAGTCATTTGCGCTGGCGACATGGCCTGGTCATTTCGCGCCAGAGACGGCACCCGGTAGCGGCGACTTTTCCAGCCAGCCGCCGCCGAGCGCCTGATAAAGGTTGATCAGGCTGGACCCGCGGGAAAACTGGAATTGAATGAGATTTTCCTGCGCCCGGTAAAGGTCCTGCTGCGCGGAGAGCACGGTCAGGTAACTGTCCACGCCCTGCCGGAAGCGCGCGTCGGCCAGTTCATAGCGCCGCTGCTCGGCCTTGACGAGGGCTTTCCCGGCGTCGAGCTGCACCGCCACCGCCGCCCGCGCCGCCAGCGAGTCGGAAACGTCCCGGAACGCGGACTGGATGGCCTTCTGGTAATTCGCGACTTCAATCTGTTTGCCGATTTTCGCCGCGTCCAGATTGGCGAGGTCTCTTCCCGCCGTGAAAATGGGCAGCGTGATCTGCGGCGAAAACATCCAGGTGCCGGAGCCGGGGGCGAACAAATTGGCAAGCTGCGAGCTGGCGGTGCCGCCCGAGGCGGTGAGCGTGACGGTCGGGAAAAACGCCGCGCGCGCCGCGCCGATGTTGGCGCTGGCGGCCTTGAGCTGATGCTCGGCACCGAGAATGTCCGGCCGGCGCTGCAACAAATCAGACGGCAGCCCTGCCGGCACGTCGGACAAGTAATTTGCCGAATCAAACGGCAGTGCCGGCGGCAGGTTCTCCGGCAACGGCCGGCCGACCAGCAGCACCAGATTGTCCTCCGCCACGGCCAGTTGCTGTTCGTAAGCCGCGACGTTGGACCGGGCGGTTTGCACCTGGCCCTCGGCGGTGCGCAAATCCAGCTCGGACACCACGCCGGCGTCGTAGCTGCGCCGGGTCAATTCGTAGGACGCCTGCACCGCCGTCAACGTCTGCCGCGCCACGGCGAGCTGTTCGGTCACCGCGCGTTCCAAAAGACAGGCATTGCCGACTTCGGCGACGAGCGCAATTTGCGCGCCGCGTCGGGCTTCCTCGGTGGCGAAATAATTTTCCAAAGCCACATTCTTGAGGCTGCGCACGTGGCCGAACAAATCCAGTTCGTAGGAAGCCGTGCCGAGATTGACGCTGTAGTCGCTGGTCGTCATCGGCTGGCCGCCGTTGCCGGACAAATCGGCCGGCAACCGCTGGCGCGTGCCGCTGCCGGTGGCGTTGATGTCGGGCAGCAGCGCCGAGCGCTGGATGCGGTATTGCGCGCGGGACTGCTCGACGTTCAGCACGGCCACGCGCAGGTCGGGATTGTTGGTCAGCGCCAGCTCGACGAGCCGTTGCAGGCGCGGGTCGCGGAAAAATTCGCGCCAGCCGATGTCGGCGGCGGGAACGGCGTTGGTTCGGTTTCCGGTTTCGCCGGCAACCGCCGGCCAGCCTGGCGAAACCGCCACCGTCGGGCGCTGGTATTTTGGCGCGAGCGTGCAGCCGGCCAGTGCCGCGACGAATAGGGCGATGATGGGCGAAAGATGTTTGCTCATGGCTTTTCTTGTTTGCCGTTCTCGTCGTCATCGTCCAGGCCGGCCTGGGGCGCCATCATGGTGTGCGTTGGTTTGTTGGATTTGAACATCCGGCGGACGAGCACGAAGAATACCGGCACAAAAAGGATGGCCAGCACGGTGGCCGAAAGCATTCCGCCCGCCACGCCGGTGCCGATGTCGTGCCGGCTGGCCGACCCGGCGCCGGTGCTCAACGCCAGCGGCATCACGCCGAGGATGAACGCCAGCGACGTCATCAGAATCGGGCGGAGCCGCATGTGCGCCGCCTCCAGCGTGGCTTCAATCAAGCCTTTGCCCTGCGCCTGCAGATCCTTGGCGAATTCGATGATGAGGATGGCGTTCTTGGCGGACAGGCCGACGATGGTGAGCAGGCCGACCTTGAAGAAGACGTCGTTGGGCAATCCACGTCCGGTGGCGGCCAGCAGCGCGCCGAAGATGCCGAGCGGCACGACGAGGATCACTGCCACCGGGATGGACCAGTTTTCGTAAAGCGCGGCCAGCGACAGGAAGACCACGATGAGCGACAGCGCGTAGAGCATCGGCGCCTGTTTGGCCGAGAGGCGTTCCTCGAAGGACTGGCCGGTCCATTCGTAACCGAAGCCGGCGGGCAATTTATCAGCCAGATTTTCCATGGCGGTCATGGCCTGGCCGGTGCTCCTGCCCGGCGGCGCGGAGCCGACGAGTTCCAGCGACGGAACGCCGTTGAAATGCTGCAGCGACGGCGAACCGTAAATCCAGTGCAGCGTGACCAGGCTGGACAGCGAAACCATCTGGCCGTTGCCGTTGCGCACGAAAACCTTGCTGACGTCCTGGGGCAGCATGCGATACGGGGCGTCGAGCTGGGCGATGACGCGCTGCACGCGGTTGCCGTCCACGAAATTGTTGATGTAATCCGAACCGAAACAGGTGGTGAGCGCCGTGTTCAAGTCCGCCAGCGAAACGCCCAGCGCGCTGGCCTTGGCCTGGTCAATGTCCACCTTGAGCTGCGGCGTGTCCTCCAATCCCTGGAAGCGCAACTGGGCGATGTCGTGATTGGTCGCGGCCATCGCCACCAGCTGGTCGCGCGCCTGCATGAGTTTGTCATGGCCGAGGCCGGCCTGGTCCTCCAGCTCAAAATCAAATCCGGACGAAATGCCCAGTTCGGGGATCGGCGGCGGGTTGATGGGATAAATGATGGCGTCCTTGACTTGCGACAGGGCCATGAAGGCGCGGCCGATGACCGCCTGCACCGAATGCTGGGCGCCGTGGCGCTGGCTCCAGTCCTTCAAATGCACAAAGGCGAGCGCGGAGTTCTGGCCCTGGCCGTTGAAGCTGAAGCCGGCGACGTCCACCATGCCCGCGATTTCCGACTGTTGCAGATAGTAACCTTCCACCTGTTTGAGCACGGCCAGGGTGCGTTCCTGGGTCGCGCCCACCGGCAACTGGATGCTGGTGATGAAATAACCCTGGTCTTCATCCGGCAGAAACGACGACGGCAGCCGGACGTAAAGCCAGCCCACCGCCAAAACGATCGCCAGATAGACAAACAGATAGCGCGGTGTTTTGATGATCGTCCGGCCCAGGAAACTTTCGTAGTTTTTCCGGGTCGCGAGAAAGCCGCGGTTGAACCAGCCGAAGAATCCCTGCTTCCGCAAATGATGTCCTTTTTCAACCGGCTTGAGCAGCGAGGCGCACAACGCCGGCGTCAGCGACATGGCCAGGAAAATGGAGAACAGCATGCACGAAATCATCGCCAGCGAAAACTGCCGGTAAATCGCGCCGACCGATCCGCCGAAGAAGGCCATCGGAATGAACACCGCCGTCAGCACCAGCGAAATGCCGATGAGCGCGCCGGTGATCTGCTTCATCGCCTTGCGGGTCGCCTCGCGCGGCGACAGCCCTTCCTCGCTCATGATGCGCTCCACGTTTTCCACCACCACGATGGCGTCGTCCACCAGTTCGCCGACGGCCAGCACCATGCCGAACATCGTCAGGACGTTGATGGAAAATCCCAGCGCATACATGACGCCGAACGTGCCCAGCAGCGCCACCGGGATGACGATGGTGGGAATGAACGTCGCCCGGAAATTTTGCAGGAACAGAAAGATGATCAGGAACACCATTGCGATGGCCTCGACCAACGTTGTGACCACCTCCTGGATGGAGGCACGAACGAATTCGGAGCTGTCGTAGGGGAAATCCACGCGCACGCCCGCCGGGAAAAATTTGGAAAGTTCCTTCACCCTGGCATGGACGGCATTGGCGGTGGCCACGGCGTTGGCCGACGGCGCCAGCCGGATACCCACGGCGGCGGCGGGCCGCCCGTCCACCCGCGCCTGCATGGCGTAACTCGCGCCGCCCAGCTCCACCCGGGCGACATCGCGCAAGTAAACGCGCGAGCCGTCGGGATTCACCCGCAGCAAAATGTTCTCAAACTGCTTCACCGTGGTCAGCGTGCTCTGGCCCTGCAGGGTGATGTTGATTTCCTGTCCCTTCACCGCCGGACGGTCTCCGAGTTGTCCCACCGGCACCTGCATATTTTGCGCCTGAATCGCGGCGATGATGTCGCCGGCGGTGAGGTTGTAGCTTTCGAGCTGGTCGGGCTTCAGCCAGATGCGCATGGCGTATTCGGTGCCGAACAAATCCGCCTCGCCCACGCCGGTGACGCGGCGGAGCGGATCCAGCACGGACGAGGAAATGAAATTGCCCAGCGCGATGTCGCTCACGTTTTTGTTGGTGGACGACAGCGCGAAAAACATCAGGAAGTTGCGCGTGGATTTGACGACCGTGATGCCCGCCTGCTGCACGGTCTGGGGCAGGTTGGGCACGGCCAGTTGCAGCTTGTTCTGCACCTGCACCTGCGCGATGTCCGGGTCGGTGCCGGAATTGAAATACAGCGTCACCGTGGACTGCCCGCTCGCGCTGCTGCTGGACGACATGTAAAGCAGGTTGTCAATGCCGTTCATCTGCTGCTCGATCACCGACGTGACCGTGTCCTGCACCGTTTCCGCCGACGCGCCGGCGTAACTGGCGTTGATGGCGATGGAGGGCGGCGCGACGGTGGGATATTGCGCGACCGGAAGATGCGTGATGGCCAGAACGCCGCCCAGCATGATGAGCAGGGAAAGCACCCAGGCAAAAATCGGGCGGTCTATGAAAAATTTCGGCATGGCGTTGTCCGGTTGATTGATTCCTAATTTCCCTTGGCCGGAACGGGCGAAGTCGGGCCGTCGCCGGCTGGATTAAATGGAACCGGTTTCACGACCATTCCCGGCTGAAATTTTTGCAATCCCTCGACGACAACCTGCTCTCCGGCCTTCAGTCCGTCCGTGACGATCCATTTATCGCCCACGGCCTGGCCGATTTTAATCACCCGGGCTTCCACCCTGCCGTCCGCGCCCACCACCATCACGGTGGCGACGCCGTTCGCGCCGACGCTGACGCCGCGCTGCGGAGCGGTGATGGCCTGGGAATCCACCGCCTGTTCCAGCACTCCCCGCGCAAACAGCCCCGGCAGGAGCAGATGATTGGGATTCGGGAATTCGGCCCGCAGCGTGACCATGCCGCTGCTCGGATCCACCGTGACATCGGAGAACAAAAGTTTTCCGGGCTGCGCGTAAGTCGTCCCGTCATCCAGCAGCAACGTCACCTTCGCCTCGCCGGGCGCGGCCGTTTTGAGTTTGCCGTTTTCCAATTCACGCTGAAGCCGCAGCAGTTCGGTGCTCGATTCGGCGAAGTCGCAGTAAATCGGATCCAGTTGCGTGACCACGGCCATTTCCGTCGCCGCGCCCTGGCTGACCAGCGCGCCTTCCGTGACCAGCGCCGCGCCAATTTTTCCGGAAATCGGCGCGGTGACGGTGCAATAACCGAAATTGACCGCGGCGATTTCCTGCGCGGCCTTGGCCTGGGCCGCCGCAGACACGGCGTTGTCGTAATCCTGTTTGCTCACGGCATTGATGGCGACCAGCGGCTTGTAACGCTCCGCTAGCTGCTGCGCCTGCGTCAGGCTGGCGTTCGCGCTGTCGAGCGCGGCCTTGAATGGCGCCGGATCAATCTCGTAAAGGACCTCGCCGTTGGTGACGTCGGCACCTTCGCGGAAATTCCGGTGCAGCACGATGCCGTCCACGCGCGCCCGCACCTGCGCCACGCGCACCGGGTCAATGCGCCCCGGCAGCTCCGTCGTCAGCGCCACCGATTCCGGCGCGATGGTGACGACGCCCACCTCCGGCGGCGGCATGTTGGATGCGCCGGCGCCGGCCTGGTTCCGGCCGCAGCCGGTGAAAAACACCGCCGCCGCCAGCGCGACCGGCAATCCCGTTAAAATGATTTTCAGCTTTCGAGTATTCACAATGTTCTCTTTCAATTCTTTTGTTTTTTCAGTTTTTTCGCGCCCGCGCCGGTGAGGAACAAATCCACGATGCGCCCGGCGGCCCGGCGGTCCAGCCGGCAGTCCGGCATCATCAGATGCGACACGACGTAAAAATTCCCGTGCCCGTAAAAACCGTAGGCCAGCTCCAGGCTGCTGAAATGGCTGTCCAGCTCCCCGCGTTCCAGCGCCTGCTTGAACAGCGAATGGACCACCTCAAAATTGCGCTGGCACTTGTCGAGATAGCGCAACTTCGGCGGCACCTCGCCCGGCGCGGCAAACGCCGTGGCGAACGCGATGCGCGTCAAATCGCGGTTTTTATAGAAATAGCCGAACAATGCCGCCAGCACCTCAATCAGTTGTGCGCGCAGGCCCTTGCCGCGCGCAATTGCCTGCTGCACGATCTGGAACCGCTCGTCGTGCGCCTCGTTGACGAGTGCCTCGAACAGGGCGGCCTTGTCGTGAAAATGATAATACAGCGCCGGCTTGGAAACCTTCGCGTCGCCGACAATCTGCTGGATGGAGGTGGCCGCGTAGCCGGCGTTGGCAAAATGCTTCAACGCGGCGCGCAGAATCTGCCGCCGCGTTTTGGAGGTTGCCGTTGCCTGGACCATAAAACTTACCGAACGGTAGGTATAAACCCGTCGGTTGTCAAATTCTTTATTTGCCGGCGGGAGACCGGCGGGGCTTCAGGCGGACGGCGGCGGCTTCTGCGCCAGCCGGCTGTGGCGCGCGCCGTAGAAAAAGTAGATCACGATGCCGGCGAGAAACCAGACGAGCAGCCGCACCCAGGTCATCAGCGGCAGATACATCATCAGCCCGAAGGCGGAAAGCGCGCCCATCGGCGCCACGAACCAGACCCACGGCGTCCGGAATTTCCGCTGCAATCCCGGCTCGCGCACCCGCAGCACCAGCACGCCGACGGACACGATGACGAACGCCAGCAGCGTGCCGATGTTGCACAGGTTCCCGGCGTCGCGCACCGGCAGGACGGCGGCAAAGAAGGCCACCACGATGCCGGTGATGATGGTGATAATCCACGGTGTTTTGAAGCGCGGATGCACACGGCTGACGAACGGCGGCAGCAGCCCGTCGCGCGACATGCTCCAGAACACGCGCGTCTGCCCCAGCATCATCACCAGGACGACGGAGGAGAGACCGGCGATGGCGCCGAGCTTGATGATGCTCGCCATCCAGCCCATGTTCGCGTGGTCGGCGGCCAGCGCAATCGGCTCCGGCACGTCCAGCTCGCGGTAAGGCACCACACCGGTGGCAATGCCGGAAACCAAAATGTAAAGCACGGTGCAGACCAGCAGCGAACCGATGATGCCGATGGGCACGTCGCGCCGCGGGTTTTTCGCCTCCTGCGCGGCGGTGCTCACCGCGTCGAAGCCGATGTAGGCAAAGAAGACGAGGCTCGCGCCGCGCATGACGCCCGACCAGCCGAAGCTGCCCCATTTGCCGGCGTTGAGCGGAATAAACGGATGCCAGTTGGCGGGGTTGATGGCCTTGGCCGCGCCGAAAATGAAGAGCAGCACGACCCCGATTTTGAGAATGACGATGAGATTGTTGAACCCGGCCGATTCCCGGATGCCGACGACCAGCACCACGGTCACAATGGCGACGATGATGATGGCGGGCAGGTTGAAAATGGCCGTGACCTGATGCAGGCTCGCCGGGTCCATTCCGGCGGCGCTGATTTGCCTGGCCAGTTCGCCGCTGAAAACCGCCCAACCGACCTTCATTTTCAGGATTGCGGCGAGCGCCACCGGGATTTCAATCAGATGAATGCCGCGCGCGGCGGAAAGTTCCGGGGGGATTTGAATTCCGAAATCCCGCAAAAACGAAACCATGTAGCCGGACCAGCCCACGGCCACGGCAATCGCGCCCACCGCGTATTCCAGCGCCAGGTCCCAGCCGATGATCCAGGCGAACACCTCGCCCAGCGTGGCGTAGCCGTAGGTGTAGGCGCTGCCGGACATCGGCACCAGCGACGCGAATTCCGAATAGCACAGCGCGGCGAACGCCGAAACGATGCCAGCCAGCGCGAAGGAAAGAACCACCGCCGGTCCGGCGTTTTGCGCCGCCGCCGTGCCGGTGAGCACAAAAATGCCCGTGCCGATGATGCAGCCAATGCCCAGCAGCACCAGATTCAGCGGCCCCAGCGTGCGGTGGAGGCTGTTGTCGGTCAACGCCTCGGCCTGCAGGCCGGTGACACTTTTGCGGCGAAACAAATTCATTCGGGACAATTCAGCTTGTCTTGGCGCTGCTTAATGAATTGTCCGCGCTGGAAAGTCAAGCGAATGAAACGGATTTTGCCAACCCATTTGCCACCACAATCAACCCCGTTCAGGATTTTTGGTTGGCAAAATCGAGAACGGTGAAGGCAAAAGCGGTGAAGGGGAGCTGAAAATGCCAATGGTCGTTGGAGTTAGCAATTTGGCAGGCAGTATAATCAGTTTGTGACGACCTGCCAGAATCCGCCCTCGGTTCTTGACCATGCATTTGTCCCGATACGATCTTTAACCTTTGTGCTTATCTGCTTCGCTGTAGAATAATCAGGACTCAAAAGATTACGTTCCGATTTAGGCACGCGACTCTCGTAGAAAAGTGTAGCGCTAAAAACCTCCATACCCAAGGACTCCTGAAGTCGCTCGGTCTGCCCACGCTCCGCAGCTAAATACAAATATGTCATAACAGACATCTCCTCCGCATAACGATCTCGATCTGCATATCGTCGCGATCGTTCGGCAGCACTATATCCAATCCGGTAAGCGGCAAACATCAGGCCAGCCAGAGCAACAACAATCGCTAGTTTCTGAATCATACGGAATGATGCCCAATTGGTAATGGTTCGAACTATTGCGATCTATTTCAAACCTGCAACAATTTAATCTGCTCGCTGTCCTTCTCGACGAACTTCCGTCAAGCCGCCGCCAACTCAACCCGATCCAAGGCAGCCTCGAATGCGCGGAGAAGTTTCTCCTTTTGCCGCACGACGGCATCTGCCGGGGCCAGTTTCTTTTCCAAAGACAGGCCGGATTGCGGCTCGGTGAGGCGCAGGATGCGCTCGCCGTTCATCAGTTTGATGAGGTCGAACTGAATTTTATCGCGGGCAACCATAAATTCATTCTCCTTTAAATCCGTGGAATTGCAACAGGAGATTGAGATTGGCGGGCGAAGCACTGCCCCAGCGTTTATGGGCGTTCTGAGCGGCCCGCTCAAAATCCGCCTCATTAAAATCAACGACAGCGTCAGGTGGATTGGCGATGGCGACGGAAGCGGCTTCCAGAATTTCGTGGTAGAGCGTGATGGACAATTCCTCCTCGCTCAAACCAGAGCGGATGAGCAGTCGAAAATCGCGGACAACGGCGCTCGTTTGCGCAACGGCTTCGCGTCCGATTGCATCCACAATCGGGTCGTCCGTCAATTTGATATCTTTGATGACAAATCCGCCGTGAAGCTGGAGGTTTTTGAATTGTTTGAGGTCAATCACGGCAACACCCCGGCTCAAACCTGCAACAATTTAATCTGCTCGCTGTCCTTCTCCACCGCCTCGCCGAGGGTTTGCGCCTGGCGTTTGCGGCGCTCGATGATGTGCTTGTCCAGCACCGGGTCGTAGGGCACGGGATATTTGCCGTCGTAGCAGGCCATGCAAAATCCCTCCTTCGGCAGGCCGGTGGCCTTGACCATGCCCGGCTGCGAAAGGTAATGCAGCGAGTCGGCGTTGAGGTATTTTCGGATCTCGTCCACGGTGTTGTTCGCCGCCATCAGCTTGTTGCGGTCGGGGAAATCAATGCCGTAGACGCACGGGTGCATGTGCGGAGGGCAACTGACGGCGACGTGGACTTCCTTCGCGCCGGCCTCCTTGAGCGTTTTGACGCGCGTCTTGCAGGTCGTGCCGCGCACAATCGAATCGTCCACGATGATGACGCGCTTGTCCTTCACGAGCGCTGCGATGAGGTTCAGCTTCACGCGCACGTCGAAGTCGCGGATGAGCTGCGTCGGCTGGAGGAAGCTGCGCCCGACGTAGTGGTTGCGGATGAACGCCATTTCGAACGGGATGCCCGACTGCTCCGAATAACCCATCGCCGCGACCACGCCGCTGTCCGGCACGGGAATCACCAGGTCGGCCTTGACCTTGTGTTCGCGCGCGAGCTGGCGGCCCATTTCCTTGCGCACGTCATAAACGCTGCGCCCGCCGATCGTGCTGTCGGGCCGCGCGAAATAGACGTATTCAAAAATGCAGAACGCGCGCTTCTGGTGCTGGGGAAACGCCTGCACGCTGGTCAGGCCTTTTTCGTTGATGATGACGATTTCGCCCGGTGCGACGTCGCGGACGAATTTCGCCTGAATCTGGTCGAACGCCACCGATTCGCTGGCCAGCACCCACGCGCCGTTCACTTTGCCGATGGACAACGGCCGGAAGCCGAACGGGTCGCGCGCGCCGATCAATTCCTTTTCGGTCATGATGACGAGCGAATACGCGCCCTCGATGCGCCGCACCGTCTGGACGAGCGTGTTTTCCATGCCGCCGAGCGTCGGCTGCGCCAGCATCATGATGATGATTTCGCTGTCCACGGTCGTCTGGAAAACGAGGCCGCGGGCTTCAAGCTCGTCGCGGAGCTGGGCGGCGTTGGTGAGGTTGCCGTTGTGGGCGACGGCGATCTGGCCGCGCGTGCAATCCACGGTGAGCGGCTGGGCGTTGCGCAAATTGGACGAGCCGGTGGTGGAATAACGCGTGTGGCCGACGGCCACGTTGCCGACGAGGTCGTGCAGAATTTTGGGATTGAACACTTGCGGCACCAGGCCCATGCCGTGATGCTTGAAAAATTTCCCCTCGTGGCAGGTGACGATGCCGGCGCTTTCCTGCCCGCGATGCTGGAGCGCGTAAAGTCCGTAATAGGCAAGTTCGGCGGCATTCGGATGACCGAAAATGCCGAACACGCCGCAATAATGTTTGGGGTAAATTTGCTGTTGCATCGCCCGCGCCGCGGAATTCTCGCAAACGCGGATGGCGGACGCAAGAAGGAAGCGGATTGGCGGGAAACGGATTTGCCGCAGAGACACGGAGGCGCAGGGAGAACAAAAAATATCAAACTCTGTGTCCCTGCGTCTCGGTGGCTAAATCAAGCCGGGCGTGTTGACAAAAGGCTTCAGCTTGGCGGCCAGTTCCTCCGGCATCCGCTTCGGTTTTTCGCCCGCGCCCGTGCAGGCGTGGAAGGTTTCGGCTTCGAGGATGAGTTTGCCGTGCTGGTTGGTGATGCGATGTCCGAAGTTCAATCGCACGCGCTCGATGAGCGTCGGCCAGACTTCAATCGCCAGCAAATCGTCGTAGCGCGCGGGCGACTTGAAGCGCACCCGCGCCTCGATGACGGGAAAAATCACGTCCTTTTCCTGCCATTGCAGGACGGTCGGGCCGAGTGAGCGGATGAATTCGCCGCGCGCCGCCTCGAGCAGATCGAAGTAGCGCGAGTGGTAAATGTGGTTGCCGACGGTGCATTCGGCGTAGGTGACGCGGTGCGTGTGGCGGAACATGGCCCAAGTTTAGGGTTCGGAATCCGGGGTTCAAAGTTTTTTCCGCTTGTTCTCAAATCCGCGGCAACCCAGGGGTGGGAACGATTGGAAAAAATAATTTTCATTTGCGCTGATGCCTTTTCCGGTTATGTTCTCGGGTAAGGCAGCGCAAGCCGTTCGCTTGCCAAGCCGGTTGTTTGCGATATTGTTTTTCATCATGGCCGTAACCAAAGTCAGCTCGGCGGTGCATTTTGTTTCCCGGCGCTCGGCGGTGAGCGGTCACGGTGGCGGCGCCAACGGACGCTGGGTTCCCAACACGGATGTCTATGTCACCGACACCGGCCTGGTCGTCAAGGTGGAGCTGCCCGGCATGAAAAGCGAAAACCTCGAAATCACCATCGAGGAAAACCGCCTGCGGATTTCTGGAAACCGTCCCGACTGCTGCCGCGCGCCGAAGTGCAGTTTTCTGATCATGGAAATCAGCTACGGCCCGTTCGAGAGCGTGCTGGACCTGCCGGCCGGCTATGATTTGTCCCAAGCCAAGGCGATTTATGTGAACGGCTTTCTGCGGGTTGACGTGCCGGCGGCGCATCACCCGCAGACCAAGACAACCAAGGTGCCGATAGCCGACGGAAATTGACCGCGCGTGAATCTTTTCCGGCGCGGCTGCTTTTAACAACTGATGGACACGACGACAACATCGCCGGAGACTGAGTTTGTCAGCATACTCGGCGCCGCCGAAAAGGCGGACGCGCCGCCGCGCATCTCGGCGCGGTCGCTGCCGGAAATGCTGCCCGTGCTCGGCCTTTCCGACATCGTGATTTTTCCCGGCGCCGTCGTGCCGCTGCTCGTCGAGACCGGGCCGAGCCTGAAGCTGATTGACGACATCGTGACCGGCGACCGCCTGCTGGCGGCCGTGCTCCAGCGCAAGGCGGAAGTTCCCGAGCCGGCCCCGGAGGATTTGTATGAGGTCGGCTGCGTCTCGCGCCTGTCCAAGATGGTGAAATTTCCCGACGGCACCGCGCGGGTGCTGGTCGAGGGTCTCTGGCGCATCCGCGTGAAAAATTTCACGCCGCCCGCGCCCTACCTGCGCGCGGCCTACGACTTGTTGCGCGATGAGACGGAAAATTCCGTCGAACTGCAGGCCATGCTTCGCAACGCGCACAAGCAGTTCGATGAAATCGCCAAAATGTCCAGCGCGCTGCCCGACCAGGTCAAAATCGCCGCCCTCAACACCGACCACCCCGGCCATTTCGCCGACCTCATCGCCGCAAACCTGAACCTGACCCTCGAAGACCGCCAGTTGCTCCTCGAAACCATCTCCGTCCGCGAACGGCTCCAGAAGCTGCTGCCCCTGCTCGGCCGCGAACAGGAGGTGCTGACGTTAAGCTCCAAAATACAGAACGACGTCGCCTCCTCCATCGCCCGGTCCCAGCGCGACTTTTTCCTGCGCGAACAGATCCGCGTCATCCAGCGCGAACTCGGCGACACCGACCCGAACGCCAACGAGATCAAATCGCTCCGCGAAAAGATCGAGCAGACGCCGATGCCCGGAGAAGCGCGCAAGGCCGCCGAGCAGGAACTCGAACGCCTCCAGCAAACCCCGCCCGCCGCCGCCGAATACGGCGTCGGCCGGAATTATCTCGACTGGATTTTGAATTTGCCGTGGGAAAAGGAGACCGGCGACAAGCTGGATTTGAAGGCGGCGGAAAAAATCCTGAACCAGCAGCATTTCGGCCTTGAAAAGGTCAAGGACCGGCTCCTCGAATTCATCGCCGTCATCAAGCGCCGCAAGCAAATCAAAGGCCCGATCCTTTGCCTCGCCGGTCCGCCCGGCGTCGGTAAAACCTCCCTCGGCAAAAGCGTCGCCGACGCGCTCGGCCGCAAATTCGCCCGCATCTCGCTCGGCGGAATGCGCGACGAAGCCGAGATCCGCGGCCACCGCCGCACCTACGTCGGCGCGATGCCCGGAAGAATCATCCAAACACTCCGCCGCATCGAAAGCCGCAATCCGGTCATCCTGCTCGACGAGCTGGACAAGGTTGGCGCGGATTTTCGCGGCGACCCGGCTTCGGCATTGCTCGAAGTGCTTGACCCGGAACAGAACAACACCTTCACCGACCATTATCTCGATTTGCCGTTCGACCTGTCGCGTGTGCTGTTCATCACCACGGCGAACTGGCTGGAGCCGATCCACGCCGCGCTGCGCGACCGGCTGGAGGTCATCGAACTTCCCAGCTACACCGAAATCGAAAAATTGCAGATCGCCCGGCGCCACCTCGTGCCGCGCCAGCTCGAGGAACACGGCCTCACCAGGAACGAAGTGAAATTCTCCGACGCCGCGCTGCGCCGGCTCGTCCGCGAATACACCCGCGAAGCCGGCGTGCGCCAGCTCGAACGTGAAATCGCCGCGCTCACCCGCAAGGCCACGCGCAAAATCATCTCCCAGAACGGCACGGCCTTGACGGTGAAGCTCGACGCCGCGCATCTGCCGGATTTTCTCGGCCACGCGCCGTTCGTCGCCGAAAGCGCGGAAAAAATCACCGAGATCGGCATCGCCACCGGGCTGGCGTGGACGCCGGTGGGCGGCGACATTTTGTTCATCGAGGCGACGCGGATGCGCGGGCGCGGCAACCTGCTTTTGACCGGCTCGCTCGGCGAGGTGATGAAGGAAAGCGCGCAGACGGCGGTGAGTTATCTCCGCAGCCAGGCCAAGAAGCTTGATCTGGATTTTGACGATTACGGCAAACACGATTTGCACATCCATGTTCCCGCCGGCGCGACGCCGAAGGACGGGCCGAGCGCGGGCGTGGCCATCGTGGCGGCGCTGGCGTCGCTGCTGTCCAAGCGGCGCGTGAAATCCGACATGGCGATGACCGGCGAAATCAGCCTGCGCGGCCGCGTGCTGCGCGTGGGCGGCGTCAAGGAGAAGCTCCTCGCGGCGCAGCGCTTCGGCCTGAAGCAGGTCATTTTGCCGGAGGGCAACAAATCGGACTGGCTGGAAGCGCCGGCGGAGGTGCGGAGCAAATTGAAGGCGCATTTCGTCCGGCAGATTTCCGAGGTGCTGCAACTCGCGCTCGCGCCGAAATGAGAACGAGGAGGAATTACTTCGCGAGGCTCGTCGGATTTTTCTCAATCCTGCTGGCCTCTATTGCCGCCACGGCGCAAACGACGAACGCCTTGTCCGACGCGGAAATTCAAGGCCGGCAGCTTGCCCAAAAACTTCTGGACCAGCGGCCAACGGAAAGTTTCACCAATACTGGAGTCCATCAGATTCGTGATGGTGGCTTACAACAGGAAGTTCCACTTAAATGTGAAACTGTCGTCACACCAACGAATTGGTATATTTTTTACGCTGCGGGAGTAGCCACCATAAAAATCAGCCACTATGGTTTTGGGCAAGACAATGAATATGAATTTCACGCAGAAGATGGCAAAGAATCAACTCCAAGTGGGAACGATTTAATGGCTTCATTTGCCGGTTCAGACTTTTGGCTTGTTGACCTCGGCTTGGAATTTCTCCACTGGCCGGGGCAGAAAGTCCTGCGCGGCGACACGGCGCGCGGACGGCTGTGCAAGGTCCTGGAAAGCACAAATCCCGATCCATCCACGAACGGCTATTCGCGCGTGCTGTGCTGGATTGACAACGAGACGTTCGGCATCGTCGAGGCGAAGGCTTACGACGCGCAGGGCAAACTGCTCAAGGAATTTTACCCGAAGGACATCAAAAAGGTGGATGGCCAGTGGCGGGTGGGCAGCATGGAAATTGACAACGTCCAGACCGGCTCGCGCACGCGGCTGGAGATGGACTTGAAGTCGAAGTGACGCGGCGCGCTTGACTTCGTTTTGCCGAATGCCCACGCTGCGCGGCTGGTTATGAAATCCGGCCTTTTCAAAATTTTTCCGGCGGCCTGTCTCGCCGTGTTTCTCACGGTGCAAAGCCTCGCGGCCCAAACCGACCCCATTTCCACGAACGCCGACGTGACGGCAAACGGTTATCTGCAAATCCAGGCGCAGCTTCACGACACGCAGATGGCGCTGGAAAAAAGCCGCGAGGAAGCCCGGCAAAGCGCCGCCGACACGACCGTGCGCATCCAGGCGCTCGAACAGGCCATCGCCGCGCGGCACGCCGCCGACCTCGAAGTGGCGCAGAAAAACCAGCAGTCCATGTTCATGCTCGCGGGCGCGTTCGGACTGACGGTGCTGGCGGCGGTGCTGTTCATGGCCTATCTCCAATGGCGCTCGGTGGCGCGGCTGGTGGACATCACCTCGCGCCAGAGCGCCGCGCTGGCGTCCGCCGGGGCCGTCCAGCAGCTCGCCGCGCCGGGCCGGGCGACAGTGGAGGTTTCCAACGCGCGCCTGCTGGACATTGTCGGGTCGCTGGAGAAAAAAATTCTCGAACTCGAAAGCGGCGGGCGGCTGCTGGCGGGGCCGGCGGCGAAACCCGACCCGCTCGCCGAGGGACAGGCGTTTTTGGACGCGAACGAAGCCCGGAAGGCGCTGGACTGTTTTGAAAAATTCCTGGCCGCGCAGCCGCAAAACCCGGAGGCGCTGGTCAAAAAGGCGTCGGCGCTGGAAAAGCTGGACCGCGTGGACGAGGCGCTGGCGTGCTGCGACCGTGCCATCGCCGCGGACGGCGCGCCGGTCACGGCGTTTCTGTTCAAGGGCGGGCTGCTCAACCGGTTGCAGCGCTATGACGAGGCCTTGAAATGCTACGAGCAGGCGATGCAGGCGCGGGAGAAAAAATCGGGAGCCAAAACGTGAGCACCGAAGGCGTGTCCGACAATAGCCCACAGTTTTAACTGTGGGTAAAAGGGTGAAATCAGAACAAGCCCCGCAGGGGCGAAAGAAATTGTCCATCCGTTGTTTCTGTCGTCCCTCCGGGACTTGAAATGATTTTGACCAAGAAACCCACGGTTGAAACCGTGGGCTATTTTCTTTCGTCCCGCCTTGCGGGACTGGAAAGGCGCAGTTTAATTGAAATTGATCCGGCTGCGCTCGGATTCGAGCTGGCGGCGGGTCATTTCGATTTTCAACTGGAGCAGTTCGCGGTTTTCCTTCGACTGCTCGGAAAGCTCCTTCTCCAACTCCGCAATCCGCTGCTCGTAGGCGCGGAGGCGTTCGAGCATCGGCGTCTGGACGGCTTCGAGCCGGCGCGCGAGTTCGGTGAGTTCCGCGGCCGCCTGCTGCTGGCCGGCGAGGAGTTCGCGGCGCTGGCTGGCCAGCTCCTGCACGACGGCATCCTTGAGCGCCTCGACCAGGTGCGATTCGAGGCTGGATTGCGCGGCCTGCAACACTGCGGCGACGCTGGGTGGCGGCAGGGGCTGCGTCCTGCCGTGGAGCATTTTGCGGATGGACTCGTTGGCGGCGATGGTGCCGTCGCGCCCGCAAACGGGGCAGTTCACCGCCACGGGCATCCGACCGTCCACCGGCTGCACCTCGAAGGCGTATTTCTGGCCGCAATGGCAGATGATTTTTATGGGAACCATGCCGGTCATGCGCCTTACCAGAGAAAAGATTTCTGCTCGCCGAGCAGCCGGTCGCCGTCCCAGAGCGTGACGCGCCACGCGATCAGTGAGCCGAAATTTTTCAAGTCATCGCCGCCAAGCGTCAGCGAAGTCCAGCTGCGGAAAAACGCCGGCGTGACCTGCGTTTCCAGAACGGTCTGGCGCGGCATGTCGTGTTCGCCGATGCCGCGCAGCTCGGCGCGCAGTTTCAATTTTGCGCCACCGGCGTTGGATGCCTTCCACAACACGTCGAAACGGATGGCGGAAATTTCATTGGTGTGCTGGCGCAGAAACGCCTGGTAGGCGTCGCGGTCGTAAAGGCTGGGCGATTTTGCGTCATGGCCCTTGAGGTCGAGAAACAGCGGCAGGACCTTGATTATGCGGCCGGTTTTTGCGGCGGGAACCGCTGCGGCGCTGTTCGTGTCGGCGAAGGCATCATACGCCCGCGCCGCCGCCAGCGAGCCAAGCAAAAGCAGAACCGTCAATAACCGTCGCATGGGGAAACGATAGCGGCCGGCGGTGCAAACTCAATCCCGATTTTGTCGCAAGAGGAATAACCGGGCACCAAGACGGAGGCGGAAACGGAAGCAGAGATTCCGGACACTCGCGGGCGAGCGGACACGGATTATTGTTTTCCTTTGACCAGCGCGGCGACCACCTGCGGATCGGCCAGCGTGGTGGTGTCGCCAATCTGGTCGGTCTGGTCCTCGGCGATTTTGCGCAGGATGCGGCGCATGATTTTTCCGGAGCGCGTCTTGGGCAGGCCGGGCGCGAACTGGATTGTGTCCGGCACGGCGATGGCGCCGATTTCGGCGCGGACGTGCGCGGCCAGTTCCTGTTTCAATTCTTCGCTCTCGGCAAAACCCTCCTTCAATGTCACGAAGGCATAGAGCGCCTGGCCCTTGATGTCGTGCGGCATGGGCGCGACGGCGGCCTCGGCCACTTTCGGGTGGCTGACGAGCGCGCTCTCGACTTCCGCCGTGCCGATGCGGTGGCCGGAGACGTTCACCACATCGTCCACGCGGCCGAGCAGCCAGTAATCGCCGTCGGCATCCACGCGGCAGCCGTCGCCGGTGAAATACATGTTCTTGAACGTCGAGAAATAGGTGTTGATGAAACGGTCGTGATCGCCCCACGTCGTGCGCATGATGCCGGGCCACGGGGTTTTGATGCAGAGCTTGCCGCCTTCGTTGGGCGCGCATTCGGTGCCGTCGTCGCGGAGGACAACCGGCTCGACGCCGAAAAATGGACGGCCCGCGCTGCCGGGTTTCAGGGTGTTCACGCCGGGCAGCGGGGTGATGAGATGTCCGCCGGTCTCGGTTTGCCACCAGGTGTCCACGATGGGGCAGCGGCCCCGGCCGATGTGCCGGTGATACCACATCCACGCCTCGGGATTGATGGGTTCGCCGACGGTGCCGAGGACACGCAACGAACGCAAATCGTGTTCCGCCGGCCATTCGTCGCCGAGCCGGATGAGCGCGCGGATGGCGGTCGGCGCGGTGTAAAACGAAGTGACCTGGAATTTCTCCACGATGCGCCAGAAACGCCCGGCGTCGGGAAACGTCGGGATGCCCTCGAACATCAGGCTTGTCGCGCCGTTGCAGAGCGGGCCGTAGACGACGTAGCTGTGGCCGGTGACCCAGCCGATGTCGGCGGTGCAGAAATAAATGTCGCCGTCGTGGATGTCGAAGACGTATTTGTGCGTGAGCGCGCACCAGAGCAGGTAGCCGGCGGTGCTGTGGACGACGCCCTTGGGCTTGCCGGTGGAGCCGGAGGTGTAAAGGATGAACAGAAAATCCTCGGCGTTCATTTTCTCCGGCGGACAATCAGCGGAAGCGTTCGCCATCAAATCGTGATACCAGACATCGCGCCCGGCAACGGTGTTGCAGGGCTCGTCATTTCTTTTGATGACGACGACGTGTTCGATGCTCGGCGTTTTCTTCAGTGCCTCGTCGGCGATGGCCTTGAGCGGAATGGTTTTGCCGCCGCGCAAGGAAACATTTGCCGTGACGAGCAGCTTGCAGGTGGAATCGTTGATGCGGTTGGACAGCGAATCCGCGCTGAATCCGCCGAACACGACGGAATGGATGGCGCCGATGCGCGAGCAGGCGAGCATCACGACGGCGGCCTCGGCGATCATCGGCAGGTAAATCGCCACGCGGTCGCCCTTCCGGACGCCGAGCGATTTGAGGGCGTTTGCGAACTTGCAGACTTCGCGGTGCAGTTCCGCGTAGGTCAGCTTCCGGACCTCCTCCTCCGGCTCGCCCTGCCAGATAATGGCGGTTTGGTTGCCGCGCGTTTTCAAATGGCGGTCGAGGCAGTTGACGCTCAAGTTCAGCTCGCCGTCCTCGAACCAGGTGTGCCGGATTTTCCGCGCGTCGGTGTCCCAGGTGAATTTTCGCGCGACGGTCGGCGGCTTGAACCATTCGAGCGTGCGCGCCTGCTCCAGCCAGAATTTGTCCGGGTCGCGGAGGGATCGCTCATGCAGCTCGTCGAATTGCGCGGCGTTGAGCAGCGCGCGACGGACGGTTTCCGGCGACGGCGGGAACGTGCGGCTTTCGTGGGACAACGAATCAGTGGAAATGGCCTTGTCGCTCATCTGATATAATTGATTTGTTTTGCTAATCTGCTCAAAACCGGCCGCGCTGTCAATCCGCGCGGAGCGGATTTTTGCGGCAACAAAAACGCCCTCCGCCTGAAATTCAGGACGGAGGGCGGTGAAGGTTTGATTTTATTGACTCGGAATTCGTCTCGAATCAAAGGGCAAATTCGGCGGTGAAATTGCGGTTGTCGGAATCGGCCTTGAGGGTGAACCCGACCTTTTTGCTGATGTGCAGCATCGCCTGGTTGTCCGACTGGATGATGGCGGTGAGGCGGGCGAGTTTTTCATCGCGGGCGACGTTGACGAGGCGTTTGAGCAGTTCGGTGCCCAGGCCCTGCCGCTGCCAGCGGTCGCTGACGAGCAGCGCGAACTCGCCCTCGTTCAGCCCGTGCGCCTTGCTCAACCGGCCCACGCCGAGAATCTCGCGATTGCCGGTCTTGGCGTCCTTTCGGTCCACCACAAGCGCGATTTCGCGGTCGTAATCGTTGAAGCAGATGCGCATCAGCCGTTCATGCGCGATGCGCTGGTCCAGTTTCAACTGGCTGAAGTAGCGGTGATAGACGCTCTCCTCGGAGAGCGTTTCGTGGAACTTGACCAGCAACGGCTCGTCCTCCGGCTGGATGGGGCGGATGGTGACGGGCTGGCCGTCCTTGGATTTCCATTTTGCGATGTAACGGGTCGGATAGGGCCGGATGGCGAGCCGGGGCAGCTTGTCCTCGGTGGTCTTCGCGTCGTGGAGGATGACGCGGGCGTCGAGAGCGACGAGGTCCTCGGCGGAGGCGAACATCGGGTTGATGTCAATTTCCTTGATCCAGCGCTGCTCGGCAACGAGCTGGCTGAAGCCGACCATGAGTTTTTCCAGCGCGGCGAGGTTAACGGATTTGCGTCCGCGCACGCCCTTGAGCGCCTTGTAAATCTTCGTCTGCTCCATCATGCGGCGCGCGAGCGTGGTGTTCAACGGCGGCAGGCCGAGCGCCTTGTCCTTGAACACTTCGACGAGCTGGCCGCCCATGCCAAACAGGAGCACCGGCCCGAATTGCGGGTCAATGCTGCTGCCGAGGATGATTTCGTAGCCGTCGCCGAGCTTGATCATTTTCTGGACGGTGACGCCTTGGAAATGCTGCGCGCCGGCCTTTTCGGTGCAGGCGGTCTTGATGGCCTTGAACGCGCGCTTCACGTCCGCCTCGTCCTTGAGGTTCAACTGGACGCCGCCGACGTCGGTCTTGTGCGTGATGGTTTCGGAATAAAGTTTCAGGACGATCGGGAACCCGATTTCCTTCGCGAGGTCAACCGCCTCCTTCTCGCTCTTCGCAACCTTCGTGATGACGGTGGGAATGTTGTAGCAGCCGAGGAGTTCCTTGGATTCGGCCTCGGTCAGGATTGTGCGTCCGGCCTTTTTCACCGACTCGATCAGGGTGTTGGCCTTGGAGCGGCCGGATTCGAGATCGTCGGGCGTCGCGGAGGGCACGGGCGTTTCGTAGAGCGCGCGGAGATTGTCCGCATAGCGCCACATGGCGGTGAACACGCGCGCGGCGGTGTCGGGATACGGGAAGGTGGGGATGCCGGCGCGGTTCAGAATGGCCTCGCCCTCGGCAACGTCCCGACCGCCCATCCAGCTGGCGAGCACCGGCTTGCCTTCGATGTGGCCGAACTCCTTCAATTTCTCCGCCGTCTCGGTGCATTGGGTCATGGACTGTGGCGTCAGAATGACGAGCAGGCCGTCGCTGTTCGGGTCGCGGCCCGCGATTTCCAGCGTTTTGGCGTAGGCCTCGGCGCTGGCGTCGCCCAACACGTCAACCGGGTTGCTGCGCGACCAGGACGGCGGCAGGAACTTGTCCAGTTCGGCGATGGTGCCCTTGGAAACTTCCGCGAGCGCGCCGCCGGTGGTGATCAGCGCGTCGGTGGCCAGCACGCCGGGGCCGCCGGCATTGGAGATCATGGTCAGGCGGTTGCCCCGGGGGCGGGGCTGGCGGCCCAGCACTTCGGACATGTAAAACAAATCGGAAATATTTTCCACGCGGAGGACGCCGCAGCGTTTGAAGGCGGCTTCGAGCACGTCGTCGCTGCCGGTCAGCGAACCGGTGTGCGAGGCAGCGGCCTTGGCGGCACCCTCCGTGCGACCGGGTTTGATGACGATGATTGGTTTGGTCAGCGCGACTTCGCGGGCGGCGGACAGGAACGAGCGCGCGTTGCCGATGGTTTCCATGTAGATGACAATGCTCTTGGTGTTCGGGTCGTCGCCGAGATAATAAATCAAGTCGCCCCAATCCACGTCCAGCATGGAGCCGAGGGAGGCGAAGCAACTGAATCCGACGTTTTCCTTGAGGCTCCAGTCGAGCACGGCGCAACAGAGCGCGCCGCTCTGGCTGAGGAAGCCGACATTGCCGGGCCTGGCGATGGCTGCCGCGAAACTGGCATTGTAACCGATGTTCGGCATCTGGAGTCCGAGGCAGTTGGGGCCGATGATGCGCATGCCGGTCTTGCGGGCCTCGGCGAGGATTTGCTGTTCGAGCTTCACGCCCTCGGGGCCGGTTTCCTTGAAACCGGCGGAAATGATGATGAGACCGCCGACGCCGGCGGCGGCGCATTCCTTGACCAGGCCGAGCACGGTCTTGGCCGGGGTGCAGATGACGGCTACGTCCACCTTTTCAGGGATCGCGCCGATGGAGGGATAGGCCTTGACGCACAGGACGGAGGCGCGCTTGGGGTTGACGGGATAAACGACGCCGCTGAAACCGCCGCGTCCGAGGTTCTCAAAAATCATCCGGCCGACGCTCATGGGCTTGTCGGTGGCGCCGATGACGGCGACCACTTTCGGGGCGCAGACGGAATCCAGCGGGCGTTTGCGCGCACCGCGCAGAATGTCGTGGGCCGATTCGAGGCGTTCGGGGGCGGGGACAGTTGTTGTAGTTTGCATGGGATGTCAGAAGTTCAGGGCAATATGTTGTTTGTTCAAAAGCCGCAATCAATTGTAATGGTAATTGTCGGTTCCGCCAGCGCAACGCACGGGCGGACGCCAGCCCGGATTAGCCGGACTGACTCAAGCCACATCGCCAGATTACCCGCGCCTGCAATCAGGAACTCCACTGTCATTGTCAAATCCTCACCATTTTTTGCGGTGGTGGCGACGCCCTCCAATCATGTTCCCCATTCCGCCGCCGCGCAAAGACATTTTCTTGCTGGGATTGCGGGCAAGCCGCCGCGCATCGCCGTCCGGTTTCGCGCGTTTGAAAAATTCCCCAAAATGCCGCCGGGCGAACCCCATGTCGCCGCTCGACAAAACTTTTCCCCCGCGCCATGCTGCGGCCATGGAATTTGAATCGGATTCGCCGCTCGACGCGCTGTGGAAGGAATACGGCCTGGCGTTTCGGGACTGGGACGACCTCACGCTGGCCCGCTGGCTGGCGCAGACGCTGGGCGAGCTGGAAGGCCGTGCGTGGCGGCTCTCGCATCCGCTCGTCGGCGCCTACCGGTTGGCGGCGCAGCTCGCGCACGACCGGCAAATCTGGTTCAAGCGGCTGGCCACGCCGCCGGCGGCCTATGCGGAATCGCCCTGCTGCCGCGCGCCGTTTCTGCCGCTGCTCACGCGCGACGTGCGCGAGTCCGGCCTCATTTGCCAGCATTGCAACGAAACGCTCGTGCCGTTCGATGAAATCCCCGCCGGGCTGCGCGCCGAAATCGAGGCGTGGGCGCGGCAATACGAGGTGGTCCACGCCGTCGCTCACTGGGACGACCACCAGCGTCGGCACGCGGGAAATTATGACGCGGCCTACGAGAACGCGGCGGAGCAGGCGGAACAGTTGATCGCGAGCGCCGGACGCGACCTCGCGCCGAAGCTTTTGAACTCCTACGCCGCCGCCGTCTGGGAGGATCAGGATGAATGTCTGGAAGTCAGGCCGGAAGACGTTCCACTTTGACGCAAGAAATCCTGTTGTCCCGCGCCGGGGAAAAGCGTATAACCCGCTCCGTGAAAACGTTCCAAAGCTGGTTTTTCAAAATCCTTTGGTGGTTGACCTTTCTGGTCATCGTCCTGGTCGTCCTCGTCCTCTCGAACCAGACCCGCATTGTTCGGGAACTGGCGGAGCGGCAGATCCGCGCCGCCACGGGCATGGAACCGGAGATCGGCGACCTTTCATTCGGCGTGCTGGATTCCTACCTGACGTTGGATGGCTTCAAGCTCTACAACACGACTGATTTCGGCGGCACGCTGTTCCTCGACATGCCGGAATTGCACGTCGAATACGATCGTGCCGCGCTGCGACGGCACGAACTCCACATCACGTTCATGCGCCTCAACCTTAATGAACTGGACGTGGTCAGAAATGAAGCCGGCGTCACCAACATCGCGTCTTTCGCCAACCTGATGGCGCCTCAAAAATCCGGCACCGGCGACAGAATTATCGCCCCGCTCAACGGCTACAAGTTCACTGGGATTGACGTGCTGAACCTTTCCATCGGCACGGTGAAGTTCATAAACCTGAAGGAACAATATCGCAACCGGATGGTGACCATCGGCATCCAGAACCAGATTTACACCAACGTGCTGTCGCCCGACGATTTGCCCGGACTTTCGGGACAGCTCTGGATTCACGGCGGCTATCTTGTGGGGCTGCCGGTTCATGCGCCGGTTCACAAATCCAGCCCCGAGCCGGAGCCAAAAACACCGTGAACCGGCGCGCCGTGATTCCCGGCGGACGCCGCCGCCGCAGCCACAAATCCGGCCCGCGATAAATCCCGGTTTGCAACCCTGTCATGAAATTGATCTTCAAATGGCTGCTCCGGCTGGCGCTCGCGGCGGTGGCGCTGTTCGTCGTGGCCGCCCTCATCCTGCTCCTGACCTACAACTCGATTTTGCGCGTGGCGATGGAGCGCCAGATCCATGCGCAGACCGGCATGGACGCGGAAATCGGCAGCTTGAAGGTTGCCCTTACCTCGCCGACGCTGGAAATCCAGAACCTCAAAATCCACAACTCGCCGGACTTTGGCGGCACACCGTTCCTCGACATCCCGGAAATCCACGTCGAATACGATCGCGCCGCGCTCGCCCGCCGCGAAATCCACATCAAGCTCCTGCGCTTCAACCTGGGCGAGCTGGACATCGTGAAAAATCAGGCCGGGCGGACAAACATTTTCGTGCCCAACCTGAAATCACCCGCCGGAAAATCCGGCGGCGGCAATCCGCTGGCGGATTTCAAGAAACAATCCGGCTTCGAGTTCACCGGCATTGACATGCTGAACGTCTCCATCGGCAGGGTGAAGTTCGTGGATTTGAAAGAACCGCGTAACAACCGCGAGCAGGTCATCGGCATTGACGATCTGGTCATTCCCAACGTGAAATCGCCCGCTGATCTCACCGGCCTGGCGGTGGACATCGCGCTGCACAGCGGCGGTTTTTTTGACTCGCTGGTTGACCCCAAAAAACCGGGCCTGGGCGTCCTGAAACAGATCGGATTGTGAATCGGCCGGATGTCCGCACGCAGGCGGACGGCCCTTGCCGGCAGACAATCGGGAAATGTCCGCCTTCAATCCGCAAATGACCGCCTTCATTCGGGAAGTGTCTGCGTTCAAATCTGCGGATTGAAGTCGGCGCAGGATGCGGCAGTGCTGGTTCTCATTTATTGAGTAGCAACCGACGTGAGAAGGCCCATTATTTCAGCCGGAGAAGTTTGAGTCTCCTTATGTCGGCTGCTACAAATCATTTCCGGTTACGACGCCGCGAAATCCACGTTCGGCACGTCGCGGACGGAAGGCGGCACGCTGAAGAAATCGCCCTCGGATTGGAAGCCGAACAGCTTCGCCACGAGGTTGCTCGGAAAGGTCTCGCACTTGTTCCGGTAGTCGCGGACGTTGCCGTTGTAAAACCGGCGCGCGGCCTGGATGCGGTCCTCGGTGTTGACCAGCTCCTTTTGCAACTGGAGAAAATTCTGGTCGGCTTTGAGCTGTGGGTAATTTTCCACCACGACGAGCAGTTGCTTGAGCGCGTCCACGAGCTGCACCTCGTCGCGCGACTGGTCGGCCACCGGGCCGTTGTTGGCGGCGCAGCGGTTGCGCAACTCGGTCACGCGCTCCAGCGTCTCGCGTTCGTGCGCGGCGTAGCCTTTCACCGTGGCGACGAGGTTCGGGATGAGGTCGTAGCGGCGTTTCAATTCCACGTCCACGTCGCTCCACGATTCGCGGATGTAATTTTTCAGCGCGACGAGCGCGTTGTATTGCGCCAGCAGGTAAATCAGCGGCAGCCCGACGACGACGACGATGGCGATGAGGATGGGAATCATGCGTTTTGGGTGAACAGATATTCCGGCAAACGCGAGCGGATTTCAACCAGCCTTTTCAGGTTCATCTCGAATTGTTCGACCGCGAGCCGGGTGTTGAACGCGAGCGCAATCACCTCATTTTCGATCTCGATGCTCAAGTCGCGGTTCGCCAGCAGATATTCCATCATCTTCGCGTTGCAGACATCGTAGGCGAATTTCTTGTCCGGCGAGCGCACGCAAAACGCCTTGGAAAACTCGGCGGACTCTAACTTGATGTCCTGGTAGCCAAACACCTCGGCGACTTTGAGAAAGAAGTTTTCGCGCCGGATGGTCAGGTCGGGAAACACCGCCGGCAGCGTCAGGATGAAGAACGAAAACCAGTGGGTCTGTGTCTGCTGATGGCCCTTGGAATCGGTCGAGTGCGTTTCGTAGTGATAATCAAACGCGAGGATTTCATTCTGCTGGTAATTGCCGGAAAGCACGTTCGTGGCGTAGCGATTGTCGCCCTGGGCGAGCTGCTTGAGAAAACCGAACTGCGGTTCGATCTCCACATTTTCCCCGCCGTCAAAATCCAGGTTCAGCCGCTGCGCCAGTTCCAAAAGTCCCTCCCGCCGTTTGCGCTGGGCGATGCTGTTGAAAATGGCGCCAATGATAATGACGACTACCACCACCATGAAGATGAAGGGCATTGCGTTCTGCATCCGGCTTTTCTAAACCAAAGCCGCGTTTGAGGCCATTACAATTTCAGACGCCTTTTGGAACCGCCGGGGCCGGGTTTTTGCTTTCCCCTGCCGCCATTCGACGCCATCTTTGCGGCGTGACATTGTCCGCCACAGAAATCCGCCGGGCCGTCCGGGCCGCGCTCGCCGAGGACATCGGCGGCGGCGACGCGACGACGCTGGCAACGGTTCCCAAAACCGCGCCGGCCAGGGCCGTCATGCGGGCGCGCGAGCCGCTCGTCGTCGCCGGGCTTCACTTCGCGGAAAGTGCGTTCAAGCAACTGTCACCGGAAATCAGAATTGAAAAACTGTCGCGCGACGGACAAAGACTCGCCTCTGGAAAAGCCCTGCTGGAAATGTCCGGCCCGGCGCGCGCCATTTTGAGCGCCGAGCGCGTGGCGCTGAATTTCGTCCAGCGGCTTTCCGGCGTGGCGACGGCGACCGCGCAATTCGTTGGCGCAATCAAAGACACCCGCGCCCAAATCCTCGACACGCGCAAAACCACGCCCGGCTGGCGGCGGTTCGAGAAATACGCCGTCACCTGCGGCGGCGGCAAAAACCACCGCATCGGATTGTTCGACATGATTCTCATCAAGGACAATCACCTGGCCGCGCTGCGGAATGAAAAACCGGACGCCATTGCCGCCGCCGTCGCCCGCGCCCGCAAAAAATTTCCAAGGCTGAAAATCGAGGTTGAAGCCGACACGCTGCGGCAGGTGGAGCAAGCCGTGAACGCCGGCGCGGATTTCATCCTGTTCGACAACATGAATTTAAAATCGCTGCGGCGGGCGGTGAAAATCGTGAATGGCCGCGCAAAGACCGAGGCCAGCGGCGGCGTGAATTTGAAAACCGTCCGCGCAATTGCCGCGACCGGCGTGGATTTCATCTCCGTCGGCGCGCTCACGCACTCGGCGCGCGCGGTGGACATCGGACTGGATTTTGAATGACCACGGACGCCAAAATTCTTTCCGCGCTGCGCGAAAATCCCGCCGGCGTGTCGGGCGCGGAACTCGCGGAGCAACTCGGCATCAGCCGCGCGGCGGTCTGGGCGCGAATCGAGGAGCTGCGTCAGGTCGGCTACGACATCGCGGCCGGCCCGCATTCCGGCTACCGGCTCGTTGGCGTGCCGGACGCGCTGCACGCGGATGATTTGCTCTCACGCCTCGGCAAAACCAGGGTTGTCGGCCGCGACATTCAGGTTTTTGAGCGGACGACCTCCACGAACGACGTGATTGAGAAGCTCGCGCGCGACGGCGTGAAGGAAGGCGCCGTCGTTTTCGCCGAGTCGCAAACGAAGGGCCGGGGCCGGCTTGGACGAAAATGGCTTTCGCCGGAGCGAAAAGGGCTTTGGTTTTCCATTCTGCTGCGGCCGGATTTGCGCCCGCAGGAAACGACGCAGTTGACCGTCGCCTCGGCCACCGCCTTGCGCCGCGCCATTCAGAACGTGACCGGATTGTCGCCGGAAATCAAATGGCCGAACGACATTCTGGTCGGCGGCAAAAAAGTTGCGGGCATCTTGACCGAGTTGAGCGCGGAGCTGGATCGCGTCAAACACGTCATCCTCGGCGTCGGCGTGGACGTGAACCTGGGCGCCGGGGAGTTTCCGCCGGAATTGCGCAAGCTCGCCACGTCGCTCAAAATCGAATCGGGCCGGGCGGTTTCGCGCCCGGAACTGGCGGCGGCGATTTTGCGCGAGCTGGATTTTGATTACGCGCGGATTTGCGCGGGCAAATTCACCGCCGTTGCGGACGAATGGGAAGCGCACTGCACCACGATTGGCCGGAACGTGACGGTGCAAATCGGCGGGCGCAAGCTGCGCGGCCGCGCCGAATCGCTGGACGACGACGGCGCGCTGCTGCTGCGCACCGAGCACGGACGGCTCGAACCGATCACCGGCGGCGACGTCACCCTGGAAAAATGATTTTGCTTTTCGACATCGGCAACACGCACACGCACGTCGGCCTGGCCAATGACCGGCGCGTGCTGAAGCAATTCAACGTCCCGACGCGCGACTGGTTCGGCGGGAAGGCCGCCGCGCCGGTCAAAAAATTTGCCGGCAAAAATAAAATCCGGGGCGCGGCGCTGTGCAGCGTCGTGCCGCGCGCCACTCCGCTTGTCCGCAAAACCATCCGCGCGCTCTGGAAGCTTGACGTGCTGGAACTCACGCCGGAAACCTTGCGCGGCGTGGGGGTGGATTATCCCCGGCCCGATTCCATCGGCCAGGACCGCCTGGCCAACGCCGTGGCGGCCCGGCGGCGTTTTGGCGCGCCGGTGGTGGTGGTGGATTTCGGCACGGCGGTCACGTTCGACGTGGTGGACGGCGCCGGCAATTACGTTGGCGGCATCATCGCGCCGGGGCTGGCGGCGATGACGGATTATCTGCATGAAAAGACCGCGCAACTGCCGAAGATAAAAATCCGCGAGATCCGATCCGTCGTCGGCAAAAGCACGGAGGCGGCGATGCTCGTCGGCGCGGTGCATGGCTATCGCGGCCTGGTGCGCGAGCTGATTGGCGAATTGAAACGCGAGTTGCGCGCAAAAAAACTGCCGGTCGTGGCGACGGGCGGCTATGCGAAGTTGATTGCGGCGAAGCTGCCGGAAATTTCCGCCGTCGCGCCGGATCTGACGCTGGAAGGCCTGCGACTGGTTTGGGAAGCCCAAAATCCAGGGTCCAAAGTCTGAAATCATCCAATTGGGCGCGAGTTTGGACTTTAGCCTTCTGCTTTTAACCTTTAGACTCCAATTTTTATGTCGAGCAGCCGCAGACAATATCCGTTTCATTTGATTGAACCCAAGTGGCAAAAAACCTGGGACGAACAGCAGGCTTTCCGTGCGTGGAATCCCGGCGAAAAAATTCCGGAAAATCATCCATTTGCCAAACGTCATGGCGCCGATTCGATGGTGGCCGGCCGCAAGACGCCGCCGAAATTCTACGTCCTCGATATGTTTCCGTATCCGAGCGGCGCGGGACTGCACGTCGGGCATCCCGAAGGCTACACGGCCACGGACATCCTGGCGCGCTACCGGCGCGCGTGCGGCTTCAACGTGCTGCATCCGATGGGCTGGGATGCGTTCGGCCTGCCCGCCGAGCAATACGCCGTCAAGACCGGCCAGCATCCGCGCGTGACCACCGAGGCGAACATCGCCAACTTCACGCGCCAGATCAAAAGCCTCGGCTTCAGCTACGACTGGTCGCGCGAACTCGCCACGACCGACGTGGAATATTTCAA
>Ga0181516_10000350_pt1 | contig 44102 bp, 40 predicted proteins | sample PEATcosm2014_Bin_25_FD_121104 | JGI IMG/M metagenome (GOLD analysis project Ga0181516, IMG submission 121104) | Peatland microbial communities from MTU Mesocosm Facility, Houghton, MI, USA - PEATcosm2014_Bin01_10_metaG | ecosystem: Environmental > Terrestrial > Soil > Wetlands > Peat | place...
GCCGCGCAGGTGCTGGGTTATGTGGGTCTGGACGACAACGGACTGGGTGGGCTGGAGCAGAAATTCGAGACGCAATTGCATGGTGTTTCCGGGCGCATGTATACCGCGGTGGATGCGCGTCGCCGGGTGCTGGGGTCGAGCGAGCGTGAGCCGGCTGCGGGCCGAAACCTGGTGCTGACCATCGATGAAAACATTCAGTTTCTGGCGGAACGCGCGCTGGACCACGCCATGGAACGGACGCATTCGGACAGCGGGACGGTGGTGGTGCAGGATGTGCACTCGGGGCAGATTCTGGCGCTGGCGATTCGGCCCACGTTCAACCCCAACCAGTTCCGGCGAACGACTCAGGAGCTGCTGAGGAACCACGCGGTCAGCGATGTCTACGAGCCGGGTTCGACCTTCAAGCTGGTCACGTATGCCGCGGCACTGGAGTCGCGGGTCACAAACCCGGACGACATGATCGACTGCCAGGGCGGCTCGATCAATCTGAACGGACGCATCATTCACGACAACCAGGGGGAGCACTTCGGGGTGATTCCGGTGCACAAGGCATTGGAAGAATCGAGCGACGTGGCCGCCATCAAGCTGGCTCTGCGCGTGGGCCCCGACAGGTTCTACAAGTTTATTCGCGACTTTGGATTTGGCGCCCGCAGTGGAACGGAACTGCCGGGGGAGACGCGCGGACTTCTGCAGCCGGTGAAACGGTGGAGTTCGAATTCGATCGGGTCGATCGCGATTGGGCAAGAAGTTGCGGTGACCCCGATCCAACTGGTGGCGATGGTAACGGCGATTGCCAACGGCGGGGTCTATCTGCCGCCGCATATTTTGATGCCGGGGCAGAGTCCTACGCTTGCCGGTGGCGCCGCGCCGCAGACGCTGTCGGTAGCCTCTCCCTTTAAGCCGGGCGAGGAGTTGCCCAATCCGTTGCCCGACGGCGCGCACCGCGTGATCTCGACGCTGACTGCGGCGCAGATGCGCAAAATGATGGAAGGGGTCGTGCTGTACGGCTCGGGCAAGGAGGCGCAACTGAACGGGTACTCCTCGGGCGGCAAGACGGGCACCGCGCAGAAGATCGATCCGGCTACGCATCGCTACTCGAAGTCGATGCACGTGGCATCGTTTGCAGGAATCGCGCCGGTGAACAATCCGGTGATTGCGGTTGCGGCGGTGATGGACAATCCCAAGGGACAAATCTATGGGGCAACCGTCTCGGCCCCGGTGTTTGCCGAAGTCGCGCAGCAGGTGCTGGAGTATTTGGGGGTAGCACACGACATCGATCTGCACACGGTTCGCGCTGCCGCCAAGGATGCGAAACGGGTTGTGGAAGACGACGCCGGCGAGCACATGGGCGACATCGACGCAATCTATAACGCGGCCAACGATCTGCCCAACGACGATCCATTACGCGGAACCGGGAACCAGTCAGCAACCTCATCCCAGCCTGCCAAGGCAGCTACGCCCAGTTCGGTTGGCAAGCCGGGGTTGGCCGCGGCTGCGCAAACCGGCGCAAAGAAAGATGGGAAGCAGCCGGCTAACGCTGTGGCGCAAGGCGCGGCGCCGGGCAACCCGGTTGTACAAGCGTCAAAGGGACAGGCGACAACCGCCAAGGTGACGGTCAGAGACTCGATCGGTGACTCGCTTAGGGACTCGAAACGGCTGCGTGTTCCATCGTTGATTGGTTTGTCGGTACGCAAGGTGATCGAGCAGGCGGCAGCCGCCGGGCTGGAAGTCCAAATCAGCGGAAGCGGCACCGTGCGCGAGCAGGCGCCCGCCGCCGGCACCATGGTTTCACCTGGCACACAAATCGTTGTCCGTTGCGGGCGCTGAAGTGGTACGATTCCTGCCGAAATGTTGAGCCGGTACTGAAGGTTCTGAAACGGGCAGGGAAGGCCATTCTGGCCACTTGGATTCCTGTTCGAGAGCAACTGCGGCATCCGGCCTCCCGGGCCTGTTCACATTACCCTGTTGGACATCCGTGGCGCGTGAAAGAGAGGATGCACAGTGAATCCAGTGAATGTTGAAAGCGCAGTTACCGTCCGTGTTTGCCGCCTTTTTGATCAATCTGCAGAGCGAGTTTTCGATGCCTGGCTCGATGCGCGCATTGCTCGCAAGTTTCTTTTTGCCACGCCCACCGGAAAGATGGTGCACGCGGAGATCGATCCGCGCCCGGGCGGCGACTTCCTGATGGTCGACCGCCGCGACGGAGTGGACGTCCGGCACATTGGGACCTTTGTGGAGATCGATCGCCCGCACCGTCTGGAATTCGATTTCAGCGTTCCGTATTACTCTACGGAAACGACTCGCGTAAGCATCGGCCTGGTCCGTCTGGAGCGAGGTTGCGAACTTATCCTGTCGCACGAGGACGTGCTTCCCGAGTTGGCGAGCCAGACCGAAGAAGGTTGGAAGATGATCCTCGACAAGCTGGAAGAGCAACTGTCCTGAAGAACGAAGAAGCCGAAGAGGAGAGCCGCTAGGGCGAACTCGGCGAGAGCCGAAACGGGGGAGTTCGCGCGTCAGAATGGGTTAATTCTTTCCAGACCTCTACAATGGAACTTGTGATGAATTGGAAAGAACTGATCGACGGAATTGAAGCGGTGGACGCCGGCGGCGCCGCCGAGGAGCCTGTTACAGGTGTGGAATACGACTCGCGCCGCGTGCGCCCCGGCTCTGTATTCGTAGCCATGAAGGGCGGCTCCACGGACGGCAACCGCTATCTTGACAAGGCGATCACTGCCGGAGCTTTGGGCATCATTACCGATTCGGTGCAGAAGTTCGACCAGTTACTGGTCTTCCAGGCTGGCATGCCGTTGCTGCAGGTGGAGCATGGACGGCGCGCGCTGGCGCAGGCTTCGGCTGCTTTCTTCGGCCATCCGGAGCGCAAGCTAGCGGCTACGGGGATTACCGGGACCAACGGCAAGACAACGACCGCATTTTTGCTGGAAGAACTGCTGAACGCGGCGGCCCGCAAGACGGTTCTGATCGGGACCATCGAATATCACGTGGCCGGCGAAGTGAGGCCGTCGGTGCACACCACTCCCGAGTCGCGCGACCTGTTTGAGCTAATGGCCGAGGGAGTTAGCAAGGGCGCTACGGAGCTGGTGAGCGAAGTTTCAAGCCATGCGCTGGACCAGGGGCGCGCGGTGGGCGTGGAATTCGATGTGGCTGTCTTTACCAATTTGACCCGCGACCATCTGGACTATCACGGAACCCTGGACAAGTATTTCGAGGCCAAGCGGCTGCTGTTTGACGGCAAGGTATATCCCGCGCCGCGGGTTGCGGTGATCAATGCGCAGGACCCAAGAGCCGGAGAACTCGCCGAGGCTGCGGTGAAGGCTGGCGCGGAGGTGCGGACGTACGGAATCGGCACCGGAGATTGGCGCACAGCCAGCCATACGCTGACTCCCGGCGGCGCGGTGCTGGAGCTTGTAACTCCCGCCGGTTCAGCTACCGTAACTTCGAAGCTGGCCGGCGAAGTTAATATTCTCAATCTTCTCGCTGCGCTGGCGGCGGCTCATGCGCGCGGCGTTGCATTTGAGGATCTGGTCGAATTCGTACCGCGGCTGAAACCGGTTCCGGGGCGCTTTCAACCGGTCGATGCGGGTCAGCCATTCACGGTGATTGTGGACTACGCGCACACCGATGACGCGCTGCGCAACCTGACCGCGCTGGCTCGCCAGATGACGGCACAGACGGGCGGGCGGGTGATTACACTCTTCGGCTGTGGCGGGGACCGCGACCGCACCAAGCGGCCGCGCATGGGGCAGGCGGCGGGGGCAGGCAGCGATTTCGTGGTGCTCACCAGCGACAATCCCCGCTCGGAAGATCCAAGGTCGATTCTGGCGGAGATCGAGCCGGGTTTGAAGTCCATCGCCAAGGGCCATGCATTTCAATACGTGGTTGAACCGGATCGCGCCTTGGCCATTTGTACAGCGTTGAAGGCTGCGAAGGCAGGGGATGTTGTCCTGATCGCGGGCAAGGGCCACGAGAAGGAACAGATCCTGGCCGACCGCACGATTCACTTCGACGACGCGGAGATCGCCCGTGCCGAGCTGGCCGAACTGGGCTATGAAGCAGCACAGGACGGCGCGCTATGAAGCTTACCCTCGCAGAGGCGGCCATCGGGGCGGGAGCGGTTCTTGAGGCGCCTTCCGTGGAGAGCGCCGGGGCGCTGATGGTGAGTGGCTACTCCATCGATTCGCGCACGGTGGCGGCGGGCGAGCTGTTTTTCGCGGTGCGGGGAGACCGATTCGACGGCCACGACTTTGTGGAAGGGGCAGCCGAACGCGGCGCAGTGGCGGCGGTAGTTTCGCGCGCTCGCGTGGCCTCGCTGCCGGACGCGGCGCTGGCGATTCCGCTGCTGATTGCGGAGGATCCGCTGGCCGCCTTGCAGGCGTTGGCCACGCATGTTCGCCGGCAATGGGGAAAGCGCGTCGTGGCCGTCACCGGCTCGGCCGGCAAAACCACCACCAAGGAGGCGGTGGCCGCTGCCCTGGGAGTCAAGTTCAACGTTCTGAAGTCGCACGGCAATCTGAACAACGGATTCGGCTTGCCCCTGCAATTGCTGCGCCTGGAGCCGGAGCACGAAATCGCCGTGATCGAGATGGGGATGAATCACAGCGGCGAAATCGCTGCGCTTGCGCGCATCGCTGCGCCGGATTGGGGCGTAATCACCAACGTCGGGACAGCACATATTGAGAACTTTGCCGAAGGACAGGCGGGGATTGCCCGCGCCAAGTTTGAACTGGTGGCCGCACTGCCGTCGAACGGCATCGCGTTTCTGAACTGCGCCGATCCATATGTGTCGCAGTTCGGGCGAGACTTCCAGGGCCGGGTGGTTTACTTCGGGGATGGTCCCTGCGCCAACCCACAGGTTCTGGAAGCGATCGAAGATCTGGAAGGTCTGCACATTCGCTATCGCGCGGGCGAACACGAAGGCCAATTCACACTGCACCTGCTCGGCGGGCACAACACTTCGAACGCGATGGCCGGGCTGGCGGTGGCCATTGAGGCGGGCGCGGATGCGGACCTGGCGGCGGCTGCGCTGGAGTCGTTGACCGCCGGAGATAAACGCGGAGAAATGATCGAGTTTGACGGTATAACCCTTTTGAACGACAGTTACAACTCGAACCCCGAAGCATTGTGCTCGATGATTCGGACGCTCTCCACCCGTCCAGGGACGCGCCGCATCCTGGTGGCCGGGGAGATGCTGGAACAGGGCGAGCGGGGTCCGGAACTGCACAACCTGTGTGGGCGAGCCGCTGCGGAGGCCGGGCTGGATCTGGTGGTAGGGGTGCAAGGGAATGCCGTCCATCTGGCCTCGGCTGCGTGTGCGAGCGGAGTCACGGCAGTCTTCTTGAGCGACGCCGTAGCAGCAGGCATCTGGCTGCGGAATAACCTTCGGCCGGGCGATGTGGTGCTGGTGAAGGGTTCGCGCGGAGTGCACCTGGAGCGTGCCATTGAAGCTCTCAGGCCGCAAGTCTAAGAGTTGAAAGGGACTGATTCCGGGCAAGTTTTCACGGTTGGAGAGGATTTCCTCAGAAAGCGTTACGATCTTGAGCCCCCGTAGACCCTTTTAACAATTTGGGCGCATTATTCTCAAGGGATTGCTTGACAGGAAATTGTGCAAATCTCTACGGTAAAGACAAGTTAATCGCTTGTGCGAAATGAGGTTCGGAACTGTGCACCAAGCAGTGTGCGGGCGCGCTTCATTTACGTCTTTTGAGTACGGGCCAAAGTGCAGGAAGTGTTTGATTTTGATGATTGTCTGTCCCCCAAAACCAGGATCGTGTACGTTGACCGACCGCTTCTATCTCGCTGATTGGACTTTTGGGGGAATATGCTGACCTTACAAAAGAGCTCGGTGTTCGTTACACACCACATCCGCAGTCTCCGCGGCGGGACCCAGGCCGTTCTGGCCGAAGCCAGCGACGGTCACCTGTATGTCGTCAAGTTCAATGCAGGGAACCAGGGCGCCAACCTGCCGTTCAACGAGAGTGCCGGTTCGGAGTTGTATCGAGCAGTGAATCTGCCTTCGCCCGAGTGGGCTCCGCTGCTGGTAAGAGATTCATTTCTGGACGAGAATCCAGCCTGCCGGGTGCAGACGATGGATGGAGCCGTACGGCCGGATGCCGGTCTGTGCTTCGGATCCCGCTACCTCGGAGAGGGCGGAGTCCGGCTGCTGGAGATTCTGCCCGGAGGAAGTTTCAAGCGGGTCAACAATCATGCCAGCTTCTGGCTCTCCTGGCTGATCGACATCTGCGCCGGACATACGGACAACAGGCAGGCGATCTTCCTGGAAGATCAAGCGGGTTGGCTGAACGCCGTATTCCTTGATCATGGCCATATGTTCGGCGGGCCGCACGGGGATGAGCAGCGACACTTTCTGGCGTCGCGCTACCTTGACCCGCGCGTCTACCAGGACGTATCCCCGGCATTGCTGGAGAGCTTTCAGAAGATTGTCCAGGAGATAGACGTGGACGGGGTCTGGCAGACAATTCAGTCGTTGCCGGAGGACTGGAAGACAGGCTCTGCGCTCAGCGCCGCTTCCAAATGCCTGAACCGCATTGCGGACGCTGTGCTGCTGCGCAATGTTTTGGACACCATGGTCGATGCTCAACGACAGGCCAATGAGCGGGAGCGCAAAGCTGAATACGGTCCAAGGCGCAAGACGGCTGCGTCGGTGACCAGCGCCGCGTCGCACGGAAAGGGAACGAAGAAGAACGTAGTTCCTATTCGGCCTCGCAAAGTTGCCTGTGCTTGAACGCGGCAGCACGGCGTTTGTCTTTCCCTTGCATGTATTCATGATAGGTAGCGCATGTAAACGAGTGCAGTATTGTATAAGTTATGAATGATCAGTTGCTCAGTATCGATTTATCGCAAACTTGCGCACGTTGAGCGAGGCGCTTTCAGAGGGTATAATCCTTGCCGATGAAAGTGACCTGGTTTCGTTTTCGCCACTTCCGGTTAGTTATAAATTGCCTTAGCGGAATTCTTGTCGCCAACCTTTCAGCGGTCGCACAAGATTCAAGAATTGTAGACATTCCCAACGTAATCGACGCTGCGAAAGCGGAGGTTCTCGGCCTGCGCCTATACATGAGCGCCAGGGAGGCATCCGCCGTCATTCAGGAGAAGTTGCAGGTGAACGTTTTTGGCCGGGAATGCGCGCAGAGCACCCCGTGCATCAGTTTCTCGGATACCGAACTGACGCCGCGCAAGAAATATGTGGAGCGGATCTATATCCAGAACAAAAAGCTGGAGTTGAGCCTGACGTTCACGGAGGCTTTTCCGTTCGACAGCGCAAAGCCGGAATTATTGACCGGAATCTCGTATACGCCGGTACTGGAGACTGTGGCGGCACAGGATGCGTTCACGCAGCAGGTAAAACAGAAATACGGGCCGACGGCGCCGGTGGCCCAGGCCGCGCTCTTCTGGTGCACGCGGGGAGTGGCGCCCGGCGGGTTCGTCGATATTTTGCATTCCCAGGTGTCCCAGTGCGAGGGGCCGTCGCTGGTGCTGCGGGGGACAAACCTTTATTTGTCGGACAGCGGCCTGCTTGCTCGCGAACTGGCCAAGAAGGAAGCCATCAAGAACGCCGAAGCACCACCGCTGTAAGCGAATGTGCAAAAGGTAAAGGGGCCTGCAATAGCCGGCCCCTTTTTGATGTGCGCGCCTTCGTAGTCGTCAGCGCGGAGATTCCAGGCTCTCCTGGATGTGCCCCATCTTCTCCTGCTTGGTGCGGAGATAGCGCTCAAAGGTCTCCTGCAATTCGACTTCGGCGGAGATGCGCTCGGTCACGGCAATGCCCGCGGACTCCAGAGCGGCCACTTTCTCCGGGTTATTGGTGATCAGGCGTACCTGTGTGATGCCCATCAGTTTGAGAACCAGCGCGGGCAACTCGTATGCCCGGCAGTCGGCGGCAAAGCCGAGTTCGACGTTGGCTTCCACGGTGTCGCGGCCCTGATCCTGCAACTCGTATGCCCGCAGCTTGGCCATCAGGCCGATGCCGCGGCCCTCCTGCTGTTCGTAGAGCAAAATACCCGCACCCTCTTCGGCGATGCGGCCCATGGCGAGTTCGAATTGCAGCCTGCAATCGCAGCGCAGCGAGCCAAATACATCGCCCGTCAAACACTGGGAGTGGATGCGGACGACCGGTGGCGCGGAGTGGATGTCGCCCATTACGACGGCGACCAGGCCTTCGACTTCTGCGTTCTTGTCGCACGGCTGCGGAGTGTCGAGCACTCCTTCGAATCCCAAAATACGGAAAGCGCCCCAGCGGGTGGGGAAATCCGCCTCGGCGACCTTCTTCACGCTCACAAATCCCATACCTTCATTGTACGACCGATGTTTTGCGCCGTTGGTATACAGCGCGGGCTCCGTCCCGCAGAATTGAAGCGAGGGGAGATGAGAATGGGGAAGATCCGCATAGAGCCGGCTTTGACAGCGGAAGATATTGATCAGGTTCGGGCATTGATGGCGGAGTACTGGCGGGACTTTGGCTTTACGCCCTGCTTTCAGGGGTTTGGAGATGAACTAAAGGGTTTGCCCGGGGCCTATGCTCCTCCGCATGGAGGATTGATGCTGGCATGGTCGGGGGATGCCGCCGCCGGCTGTATTGCGCTGCGCAAGGTGGATGAGAAGCGCGTCGAGGCCAAGCGGCTTTACGTGCGGCCGGGTTTTCGCGGATGCGGCGTGGGCCGGGCTTTAATGGAGCGTGCAATCGCGGAAGCGCGCGCGATGGGGTATGCAGAGTTGGTCGGGGACACAATGCCGGTGATGCAAACGGCGATTGCTCTCTATCGTGCGCTTGGTTTTGAGGGCGTGGATGGATCTCCAGTGGAGGGACTCGGTGGTGCTGTTCCGATTCGTTTGAAGCTATAAGCAGGAACGGCATTGGCCAAACCACGCCACCGGGATAGAGTAGATGCGTGCCGGATAACAAACTGATTCTGATCACCCTGCTGGTGAAACTGGGCGTCGCGGCGGCGGTTGCCAGCGCGCTGGCGCGATCGCGGACCTTCCAGGGCCTGCTCTTTGCCGAGCACCGCCGCCATCGCCAGACAGCCGTGATGCTGGCTTTCTTCCTGGTGCCGGTCACCCTCGGCGTTTTGGTCAGGACCACAGTCCCCAACTTTCTGGCCGCCGACATCTCGTTTGAGACGTGCATTCTGCTGGGGTTGCTGGTGGGGCCCGGTTGGGCCCTTGCAGGCGGAGTGGTGCTCGCAGGACCGGCGGTTTTCCACCACGAGTACCTGGCGCTTCCCTTCAACGCCGCGCTCGGTCTGGCATCGGGATTCCTGGGCCGGTTCGTTGAAATGGAGGAGATCTGGTCGTTCTCGCCGCTCATCGACTTAAGCCTCTACCGATGGGTGCGGCGCAACCTGCGCAAGCCGCGCATCGACCGCCAGATCCTGATGCTGTTCCTGATTGCGGGCATGGAGATCGTGCGCGAATGGCTGGCGCGTATCTACCCGCAGCGCCTGTTCGCCTTGCTCAGCGACGTGTGGGGATTCCAGGTGCTGGTCTGGGTTTGCGCGCCGATGGTGGTGGGCATCGCGCTGAAAGTGTGGAATGCGCTACGGATCGAGATCAAGCTGAAAGAGCAGGAGCGGCTTCTGCTGGAGGCCCGGCTCGACGCCTTGCAGCGGCAGATCAACCCGCACTTCCTCTTCAATACGCTCAACTCCATTGCCTCGCTGGTGCGGATGAAGCCGGAACTGGCCCGGGAAATGACGGTCAAACTGGCCAACATTCTGCGTGCCCTGCTGAAGGACCACGACACCTACGTGCCCCTTCGCGAGGAACTGGAATTTACCGACGATTACCTGGACATCGAGGTGGTGCGCTTTGGCACCAAGTTGAAGGTGGAAAAGGAGATCGATCCACGCACGCTGGAAGTGCTTGTGCCCAGCATTCTGCTGCAACCCCTGATCGAAAACAGCATCAAGCACGGCATTCAGCCGCGCATTCACGGCGGCACGGTGACCCTGCGCAGCCGGTTGGAAGGCGATCGGGTGCTGATCGAAGTGATCGACGACGGCGTGGGCATGGGCGGCCATGCGGCCTCTTCGGTTCGCCACCGGGGCGCGGGCATCGGGATCAAGAACGTCCGCGAGCGGCTGGATGTTCTGTATGGCAATCAGGCGTCTTTCAATGTGCTCAGCAGCCCGGGACGCGGCACACGCGTGCAGATCGAGATTCCGGTCAACATGGCCGAGGAGACGTAGCCGGCCAGGCTGCAATCGCCCTGAAATGCACAGATGTTTTCTGTATCCTCAAGGAATGGTGCGTTTCACAGTGTTGGCGTCGGGGTCCAAGGGCAACAGCACAGTTGTGTCGGGTGGGCATACGCGGATCCTGGTAGATTGCGGCCTGAGCTGCCGAGAGCTATTCCGGCGCATGAAACTGGCCGGCGAGGATCCAGCAACGCTGGACGCAATCCTCATCACCCACGAACATTCGGACCACGTCAGCGGCATCTCCGTCACGGCGCGCAAGCTGGGCATTCCGGTGTACTTTACCGAGGGCACGCACCGCGCCTGGACGCGCTGGATCGCGCCACCACCGCAAATGAGCTATGCCAAGTGGCTGGAGCAATGCCGGAGGCAGGCTGCCGAGTCCCAAGCGGAACTGGATGCGTCCACGCCGGAAGGCGACCCCGACGACATCGAGGTCGACCCTGACGCCGAGCCTGAGCCGATTGGAGCAGAGACAGTCCGGCTGAGCCAGAACTCAGTCGAAGCCATGGCAGGCGAGGTCGTCAAACCGAAGGATCCGGCATGGTTGCCGGCAGTCGAGTATTTCCAGGCCGGGCAGCCGTTCGAGATCGGCGACATCTCCGTCAGCCCGTTCACCATCCCTCACGATGCGGTCGATCCGGTGGGATTTGTTTTCCGAGCCGAAGGGGTTCGGATGGGCTTTGCCACCGATCTGGGCTATATTCCTCCCAATGTGAAGGCGCAGCTGAAGAGCCTGGACCTGCTGCTGCTGGAATCGAATCACGATCTGGAGATGCTGAAGGACGGCCCCTACCCCTGGGCGGTGAAGCAGCGCGTGCTGTCGCGCGTGGGGCACCTTTCGAACGAGACAGCCTCGAGGTTTCTGGAGAACGACTACGACGGCCAGGCCGCCCACATCATCCTGGCGCATCTCTCTGAGAGCAATAACGATCCCAACCTGGCGCGGATTGCCGCCGAGCAGGCCCTGCAAGGGCACCCCAGCCTGTTGGCCAACCATCTGCAGTTGGCCTCGCAGCACGAGCCACTTTCTTCTATCTACTTTTAAAAACTGGGTTAAGATGATAAATGGGCACCACTCTGTACCAGGTTAGGTTGGCAAGGGAGACGCCGGGACCCTGGGTCAAGGCGAACCAGAGAGACGCGCAACCGGCAGACACGGCCAAGCGTCCAACCATAGGAGCCTCCGCTACGCCAGGCGTTCCGCGACGCAAGTTCACGGACGAACACATCCTTTGCAAAGTGAGTCTTAACGTATATGGCAAGTTCAAGTTGTACAGACAGAGTTGCAGGCGCCATCCTGGCAAGCTGGCGATTCGACATTTCGGGGATCCATCCCGAGATGCGCAAGGACTATGAGCAACATTTTGTGGACTGCAGCTACTGCCGGGGTAGACTGAAGTTCCATCGCAGCCTGGACGTAACCCTGGTGATTCTTACCTCTCTTTCGGTCTTCTTTTCGCTCTTCGCGCTGGCGGTCCTGGAGCACATCAAACCCCTCGAACATGTGGCTTTCAACATCTTCGGGCTCGACATCTCGGACATGTACCACATGCTTATCTCCGCCGCCGTGGCGGGTGTCTGCTTCTCGGTGATTGCGTTTGCTCTGGTGCTGCTGGCCACGCCCGCACCGTCCTACCTGGGCGGTATTGTCGGCGAACGCGCCAAGCTGATTGAAGAGCGGCTTCCGGCGGCGATCAAGTCGCTGCGGCCGCGGTAGGCAAGGCTAGCCAGGCGAAACAAGCCAGCCGAATTCGGCGATCAAGATTAAAGGGCCTCCCCAAGCGGGAGGCCCCTGCATTTCAAGCCCAAGTGGAACATTCCGGGCATCCATAAGTGAACCCCAACAAACGTCTCAACAGCGACCTGGAACATTCCATCGACGCTTAACAGCATTTTCTTGCCGGATCGATAACCCGGTCAACGATCGAATTGGCTTGCAACCGGCGGGGTGGGATCTCAATCGATCCCACCCCGCTGGGCGGCATTTCAGTAGGAACGATTTTGGTGCTATCGAAGAAGCCGACTCGTGGCGTCCTTGCGGCGAAGGCGCGACGGGGGCTATTCCAAGCGCGAGAGATTTGCAAGCTGGTGACAAATCGATGACAATTCTGGAGCGCGACTCGGCCTAGGATCACCAGCTAGGAGGCAAGGGAGGGTTCCGCGCCCATTCTTCCGACTGGTATCGACCCGCCTCTGCTTCTGAATTTCCCCTGGAGAGTCAAATATGCTGCTTCGCAGTATCGCAGTTGCCCCTTGCCTCGGCCTCGTTCTGCTCATGGGACCGACCCTGGCTCAAGCACAATATCACCTTACCAATCTAGTTTCGAATCAAGTCGAATCGCGTGCCGCAAGCATCGATCCGCTGCTTGCCAATCCCTGGGGATTGGCTCGGAGCGCCGGCTCGCCTTGGTGGATCGCCGATAACGATACCGGCTGGTCAACCATCTATAACGCAGCCGGAACCATAGAGGCACTCAAGGTTGTGATTCCCACTGCTGGAAACGGACCAGTCGAAGCGACAGGCTTAAACGGCCCAGGCACACCGACGGGAATCGTTGCCAACGGATCGAAGACGGATTTCCAGGTTTCGGGCGTTGCCTCGTCTTTCATTTTCGCCACGCTCGATGGCACGATCAGTGCCTGGCCGGGCCTGAACAGGAACCTGGCGACGCTCAAAGTAGACAACTCGGCCAGCAAGGCGAGTTACACAGGCTTGGCTATCACCAGCAAGACTTCGGGGAATTTCCTCTACGCGGCCGACAACGCCAATAACAAGATCGATATGTTCGACGGCAACTTCAACTTTGTGGAGTCGTTTGGAGATCCGTCGGCCCCATCGACGTTCTCGGTATTTGGCGTTCAAGACATCAATGGCCTGGTTTACGTCACCTATGCCGTGCCAAACGTGGGCGCTGGAGGCTTGGTGGATATCTTCCAGGAGGACGGCACCTTCGTGAAGACACTGATCCAGGGACCGCGCCTTAATCAGGCCTGGGGCATTGCCCTCGCTCCCAGCAATTTTGGACCGCTGAGCAATACACTGCTGGTTTCCAATAACTCCGTCGAGGGCACCATCAACGGATTCGATCCTGCAACCGGTAGGTTTGTGGGAACGATCGGCGACGAGCGCGGAAGGCCGATTGTGCTTAACAACCTCTGGGGAGTTGCCTTCGGTGGCGGAACCACAAACAATGGGGCAACAAACCAACTTTTTGTCACGGTGGGTCAGGGAATTGGGACCAGCGAATTGGCTGGCACCTTTGCGTCTATCGTCTTCAATCCTGACTCTGGCCGTGGTCCCGGTTGGTGAGGACGGCCCGCACGCAATAGGCGTCTCATCGCAAGGCCGCTGGGGACTTCTCCTCGGACGAGACAAGGTTGAGAAGCGGCCTGGTACCCATTGTGAAGCGAGCCGCAACGCGACCAGCTTTAGAATGAGATACCAGGCTGCCCAGCCGCCAAGCTATCGTTCGCCCACGCACTCGCCGCCTGGCCAGCCCAAAGTCTCGTCGGCGACTGGCAGCGCGAGTTCAAGATTCATCATTTACAGATGCCCGGTCCCGGGTATCGTTCCTTGCGTTGTCTCGCGCGTCCGGATGCCGTCGCCGATCGGCCCGCTGTGATCAAGCCGTGCATTAAGCCATTCGGTCATCTGGCGCTCCCAGTCCGGCACGTTGGGCAGCTTGTTCCATCCACCGGTGCCATGCTTGCCGCCGGGGATGGCGATGATGTCACAGCGCACTCTCACCGCATGCAGCGCGGCTTGCAGGTTGGTAGCTTCCGACATGGGGATGTATTCATCCTGGGTGCCGAGAATCTCGAGAAAGGGTGGATCGTCCTTCGAGACATAGGTGATGGGCGAGGCTTCGCGGATTGCTTCCTTCTCGCCCTTCTGCGCAATGAAGGGATCGAGGAAGCGATGCACGTCCGCATTGAGCGGGACGAACTCGAAGCTGCTTTGCGCGTAGAGGCTTACCACAGCCTGCGCCTTTGCGCTGACGCGGTCGACGGGATCGGCAGCATGTGCGTTGCCGGGCGCATTGAGCAGGCCGACCATATTGCTGAGGTAGCCGCCGGCCGAGCCGCCGACGAGGGCGATCTTGCCAGGATCGGCGTTCCAGTCGGCGGCGTGATAACGAATGTAGCGGACGGCGCGCTGCAGGTCATACACCATGCACGGGTAGGGGTACTTCGGCGCGAGCCGATAATTGACGGAGAAGACCGCGTAACCCGCCGGAACGAGAAAATCGGCCACATAGGCTTCGCTGCCGTTCTTGCTGTCGCCACCGTGGTACCCACCTCCATGAATGATGATCGCGATCGGATGAACTCCGCTTCCCTTCGCTGCGTAGTAGTCCATCGTGAGGGCTTGGCCGTCGGCGGTTCCGTACAGTATGCCGCCCTGCGTCGGAGTGCGCGTCTCAGCGCCATGCGTGGCAACACACGCGATGGAAAGCGCGATCAAGGCGAGCGTATGCTGTAAGCGATAAAGCGTCATCGGGAGTCACGCTCCTCGGGAGAATGGGCAGATCCGTATACCATGTTAGACCCTCCGGCTCGGCTGCATCTTTCAGCGCGCGTGTTTGAGTTGCATCAAGAATCGGGAACTGCCAACGTACCGATGAATGATCCAATCTCGCAAATTCGGACGGTGGCAAAAGTGCGATCTCAGTTCGCGCGCAACCTCGCAATCATGTTGATATCTGACTCTTCCAACTCATATTGCATATTTCACTCTGCCTTTGTACGATTGTACGATTTGTGTTGTCTCCCCATTGACGCTTTGCGATCCGGAATCGCCCTGAGAGCCTGGGCAGACTCGGTCAGCAGATTGAAGGGGACGAACCCGTACATTGAAAGGCGCTTCGGATGAACAAGAGCTTCACCAATGAATTTGTTTTGCATTTCTCTATCGGATTTCTTTTCCTTCCCGCGATGCAATTGATTGCGCAACCTGTCCCGCATTCGCTGGGTATCTTTGATGGACAGTCGGATGTGGGAAGCGTGGCGTCCCCAGGCACCGCCGCATTCGATCCAGCGAGCAACACCTATACCATCTCCTCTGCGGGCGCTAACCTTTGGTTATCTGCAGATGGTTTCCATTTCGTGTGGAAGAAAATGTCGGGCGATCTTTCGCTGACGGCCGATATACGTTTCCCGATTGTTACAGGGACACACGACCCTCACCGCAAGGCTGTGTTGATGGTTCGCCAGACGCTGGATGCCGATGGAGTTTACGCCGACGCGGCACAACATGGCTCGGGGTTGACGGCCTTGCAATACCGTCGCGCGAGGGGCGCCACGACGCAGGATATCGAGTTGAATATCGATGCTCCGCGCCGCCTGCGGCTTGAGAAGAGCGGCGATACGGTCACCATGTTTCTCAGCACGGGGAATGAAGCTCTGCATCAGGTGGGCGCCTCCATCAAACTGCCTTTGGATGGTCCGTTCTTTGTGGGAATCGGAGTCTGTTCGCACAATAAGGACGCAGTGGAAACGGCCACGTTTTCAAACGTGGAACTGAAGCAGCTTGCGCCGGCCGCCTCGCCGTCCGCCAAACTCACACTCTATAGCACGCTCCAGACCATCGGCATTCAGGATGGCTTTCGACGCGCGGTGGTGGTATACACCGGACGCGCTCACTTGGAAGCGCCTAATTGGACCAGGGACAATGCGAATCTGATCTTCAATCGGGATGGCCGGATGTTCAAGATCGCCGCTGCGGGTGGCACGCCGCAAGCAATCGATATCGGCACAGCATCCGACTGCACCGGAAGTCATGGCTTGTCACCGGATGGAAAATGGCTCGCGATTACCTGTGTCACGCCGGGGAATCCGGGAAGGCGTGTTTATATCATTCCCTCCGCTGGCGGCACGCCACGTATGCTGACAACCAATCCGGATTCGTATTGGCACAGTTGGTCGCCAGACGGGAAGACGATTCTTTTTACACGTCCGGCGCATGGCTCCGGCAACATCTTCGCGATTCCTTTTGAGGGCGGAGCGGAAAAGGCGCTGACTACCGGCGACGGCGTCAGCGACGACCCAGATTATTCTGCCGATGGAAAGTACATCTATTTCAATTCGGATCGCTGGGGAGGCATGCAGATTGGCCGCATGCTTCCGGATGGAAGCCATCCGGAGCAGATCACATTCGACGACTTCAAGAATTGGACACCTCATCCTTCGCCGGATGGAAAATCGATTGTTATCATCTCGTACGACAAGAGTGTGACCGGTCATCCCGGCGACAAAGATATAGCTCTGCGCATTCTGGACCCGGGCGACAACAAGCTTCGCGTGCTGGTGAATCTGGTTGGCGGTTCCGGCACCATGAATGTGCCATCCTGGGCCCCTGACAGCGAACATCTGGCGTTTGTGAGTTATCGGATGCTGCCCGCCGACGACAATGGATCGACGGAATAGCCAACAAGATTGAATCTGAGGAATGCAATGAGAATCTCGTGATTCGCATCCTTGTTAGCTATGACGCTTATACCTGTCGCGGTAACTGCCGGACAGACTGTAACTCAGTGACTGCGCATCGCGGGACTCTCCCATCCCAGCGTGCACAGCGCAGACCCTGGTAAGACGGAATTCCTTTATGTTCACGGCCTCGACGCTCGAAGGCGAAGCGATCCACGGAATCCATGGTTGCTGGTTGACGATATCCGCACTGCGTGTAGATTCAAAAGGAGGAATTTGAATGAGATCGAAACAACTGCTGGCCGAAATCGATCGCGGCATCAATGCCTTGCAGAAGGCGCGTACTTTGTGTTTGAAGGGTGAGGCTGCTGTACCGAAGGCGAAAGCGACCGCAGATAAGACTGCCAAGGTAGCCAAGACGCCGGCAAAGAGAGCTGCCAAAGGTGGCATGACCGCTGAGGGCCGAGCCAGGATCGCCGCTGCTCAGCACAAGCGCTGGGCCAAGGTTAGGCTGGCAAAGAAGAAGGCTGCTAAGGCGGCAAAAGCCGCTTTGATCGTCCCCGCCGCAAAGTGACCCGCTCTCGCACCCCTGCATGAGGATCTCGGGGTGATCGACCTCGGGTTTTTCTGTTTTGCGGTGATGTCCACGGCAAGAGCACCTCGAACTGGACAAAAAATGTCCCAAGTGCGGCAATGGCCGGGGTTCGCCCGCGAATGGTATCGGGGAGCAGTTATTATCAATCGCCCATGTCGGCGTCTTGACAAAGACAACCTTGCGGGAAGGCGACCTCTGGGACCTGTCCGTCCTCGCTAAGCGCCTTGGCGGAGGTCGTCAACCGAGACGGCGCCCCGCAGACACAATGCGGAGGTTGGTGCGATTCAGGTATTCGAACCTGAAACCGGTGCCTTCGTTCGCGCTCAGTGTCACCGCTGAAGATATCCCAACCCTATAGGCACTCCACTCGACTAGCCGCTCTTCGCGGCATGGTCCTGACACTTGACCGACAACACAGTGACAACGAAAGGAGACCAAATAGCTGCGCAATCGCCCAAATTCCCAAAAACCGCCCGGATCGATCCCATCGACAAAAGCCTTTGAAGCTCTTTGGAAGGAACACCGGATTCGTCCCTCCATAACCGGTATGAATGCAAAACTCAGCGTGCGATATCGGCCCTTATCGTAAATCCACAGCTGTTCGCACCAAGTTTGTCTGCAACCGCTATCATCAAAGATGCTCCAGATTTGAAGTATGAGAGGACTTCCGATGCCAGTTTCTGCAAATCGTGTTTGGCGACAATTGCCCAATGAGATTAGAGTCACCGTCTGCCAGAGTTTTTGGGCTGAGTCAAAGGGCACAGAGAAACAGATCCTCATTGCCTTTATCGCAAAAGCAAAAAACCTGCGTGAGGCCTTTGTTCGCAAGAGCCCGATTGAGCGGCTGGTCAACTGGACGGCGGCGACCCTCTCACTTCCTGACCCGATCGTGGATGACCTGCTGAAGAAGTATCTTCTCCACGAGCAACGTGCCGTGATTGTCAGCTTTCTTGACTTGCTCAATATTCCCCATTCCGAGGGAATGATCGAGGAGAACTTTGACTACGCCACCCTGACAAATGAACGCGTTCAGGTGGCTGCCCGCAACTTGCTCGCATCGGCAGACCGCACCGGCTCCGATCTTTACCTGCGGTACCTGGTGCTTCAAGGTGAACCCTGGGCTGGGATCGAAGAAGTCTTGCCAACTGGAGATTAAAAGCCGCTGGCAAATTGTCCACTTCATCCTCGGTGACGTCGGCGCGTTTTCGGATTGGGAGTACGGGAGGATCACAACGCCCTGTAAAAAAATGGAGGGAAATAGGCCTTCCATAATCTGCGCCGGAATTATGGTCGAGCGTCTCCGTCACACGCCTTTGTCGAGCATCCGGCACTTCGTCGGGTGTCGATGCTCGCAAATCGTTCCACGTTGGCGGTTCGCGTGCGGCGATGAAATTGCAATCAAGAGACCTCTTGCAGCACTGCGAGCAACACGCGAAACATCTCGACGCGCGGGTCTGCGGGGTTACCGTGAGTTCCTTCCCTTCTTGAATTGGTTCTCGATGATAGGGAGTCTCATGAACGCGTCTGTCTTGAACTCGACATTGCCAATGCGCTTTGCCCAAGTGAGTTGTTTGCGCTGCGTTCAGGACCGGTCCCGGATTTGCGCCTTCGATCCAACAAAAAGGTAAAGAGTGGTCAGAATTGATCAGACTGAATAGATGCCTTAGGTGGAGAATATAAGGGTCTTCCCCCAAAGACCTATGGGATGGACGGTACGCACCGGCGTTCATCTCTTTCATGACCGAGCAGCTTCGGACGAGGAGTGCCCGTATGGAGAATGTCTCTGAAAGAATCACAACTTGGGGAATTCGATGCAAGACATGCAGCGAAGACATCGTCCTCGGAACAAAGCTTGACCCTCGCTTTGCAGACTTCTTCTCATTCCTGAAGCCAGGGTCCTTCCGTTGCCTTCATGGCCACACTCATAACTACGACTCCGACGACGTCTTCTTCGTTCCGTTCTCGGAGGCGCCTGCCAACGAAGCACAAATTCTGGAGAACCGAGCAAACTATGAGTTGCTCGGCTCAATGCAAATGACTAATCCGGTCGGATAGTCGCCATCCGGGCAGGACCCTTTGGGTTCCCCCCCCGGCGGCGAACCCGCGTTCTCGGGAACCGGATCGTATTCTCGGATAGCCGTTAATTCTCTCGCGATGACGGTCTATGGTCGGTGACTCGATCGGAACCTTTTCAGATGCAACTTGTCGAACGCAAGCTCAGAGATGCACAGGGGCAACTGGTGAGGATCGAGCGCAGAATCTTGTGCTAGTCCAGAATGCTAGCCGGCCTGAAGCACGAAAGAGTGCTCGCTATTCGAACGCCTCTTTGGGTGGATGACGAAATTGATAGCGAGAGCGCGGGAGCCCGCTCCAAAAAGCAGCCGCCAAATATCGGCAAGCTTCTTGGCGCACGCGCAAGGCAGCAATAGTACACTTTCAACGATGACGCCTACCAGGGAAAAGGACGATTCAGCACTGCGGTTTGCTTGCTCTACGTGCAGCCATCGAGAACGAGAACAGATGGATGGAAATGTACCCGGACTTCTCCTCCGACAGCGAGCGGCAGGAGCAGTGGACAAACACCGCCAAGCTACGGCGGCACTCTTGGCCGAGAATATGAAGCAGGGAGAATAACCTCTCATTGAGTTGTAGCGGGTCCCACAAAGGGCCAATACAAATTCCGCCGGCTTGGGACTTATAACCCCGGCTCGTTGGGTCCTAGTCGGTTGAAATACTGGAGCTCGCAAAATGATCAAGAAGAAACAGGTCTGTATTGCTGGACTGTGGTATCCAGGAACGGAGGACGAGAATTCCGCCAGGAAAGTCTCCTTTCTATACACACGCTGATCGAGCGGCACCTGAACGAAAGCCGTCCGAGGTTGTGGATCAGGCTTTGTGAATCTTGGCAGTGACGTGAGATCCATGATTGCTCGCTCGATGCCTTCGACATTGACCGAGCAACGATTCGCAGCAGTCCCAAGGTGCGCTCAAATCCACCAAGGTTTCCTTTCCTTCGCCAGCTGCCAAACGAGGAGCCGTACTGAAGGTGTTTTATGCTGAATTCCGAGACCCGCAGCTCTGAAAGGCATATCCTTCGCTTTTCTGTCGCCGTACTCGCGGTATTCGCGGCATTTCTGGTGCGCAGAATCTTGATCCTGCAACTTGGAATTGAGCGGCCTTACTTTTTCATCTTCTATCCCACGGTAATGCTGATTGCGTTGCTGGGCGGCCTATGGCCGGGTTTGCTGTCCACGGCGCTGGCTGCTTTGCTGGCAGATGTTTGGATCATTCCTCCAGTGGGGCAATTCAGGATTGCAAGACATTCAGACGCCATGGCCCTTGCAGTATTTGTTGGATTTGGCGTTTGCATGAGCCTGGCAGCGGAGTACCACCGCCGCAATCAGCGGCGTGTAGCAGACTTAGAAAGAAGGCAGTTACTGAGCGAGAGCGAAAATCGCTTTGGAGCTTTGCTGTCCGCCACGTCCGATGTAGTTTATCGCGTGAGCCAGGACTGGGGCGAGATGCTGCAACTGACTGGAAGGGGTTTTATCGCTGATTTGAATGCCCCCAACGATGAATGGTTCCAACAATATATCCCATCAGAAGACCAGCTTCTGGTTCAATCGGCGATCGGTGTTGCTGTTCGAACAAAAGACAAGTTCGAACTGGAACACCGTGTTCTGCGCGCGGATGGCAGTTCAGGCTGGGTGCATTCCCGTGCTTTCCCTTTGCTGGACGCCAAGGGAAGAATCACGGAGTGGATCGGCATCGCGAGCGACATTACTGAAAAAAGGGCTTCGGAAGAGCATCTCCGGCTTGCAGCCAGCGTCTTTTCTTCCGCCTTGGAAGGCATCATGATTACCAGCCCCGACGGTGCCGTTGTCGATGTAAATGATGCGTTCACCCATATCACCGGCTACACCCGCGACGAGGCCCTTGGCCGCAATCCGCGCTTCTTGAGTTCCGGCCGCCAAGATCGGGCGTTCTACGAGAACATGTGGAACTCTCTGATTAAAGAAGGCAATTGGTCGGGCGAGTTCTGGAACCGCCGCAAGAACGGCGAACTATATTCCGTAATGCAAACCATCTCCTCGGTGTTCGATGGCAACGGAAAAGTCCAGCATTACGTGTCTCTGTTTCACGACATTACCTTGTTCAAGCAGCACGAATCGCAGTTGGAGAAAATTGCGTATTACGATGCTCTAACGGGTCTGCCGAATCGGGTGATGTTCGCCGACCGCCTTCGTCAGGCGATGGCTCAAAGCCGCAGACACAAGCAACAATTGGCGGTTGCGTTACTCGACCTGGACGGCTTCAAAGCGGTAAACGACAAGCTTGGGCACAGCGCAGGGGACCAGTTGCTGACTGCCCTGGCGCGACGTATGAAGCGAGCTCTGCGAGAGGGCGATACCCTTGCCCGGCTTGGGGGAGATGAGTTTGTTGTCGTACTTCCCGATGTGAAAGATGCCGATCGTTGCATACCGCTGCTGAGCCGCCTACTCAAAGCGGCCGGCGAGGCAATGCAAGTTTGCGAGTCGAGTGTGTGGTTGTCGGCGAGCATCGGCGTGACTCTTTATCCGACGGTTACGAATGACGATGCGGATGCGGATCAACTGGTGCGCCAGGCCGATCAAGCCATGTACCAAGCCAAGCAGTCCGGCAGAAATCGCTTCCAGTTCTTCGACTTCATGCCGGACCATTCAACCGACCTCCGTCTTGAAAGCCAGAACCGCCTTCGCCAGGCCCTGGATACAGGAGAATTCGAGCTTTATTACCAACCCAAGGTCAAGATGCGCACGGGGGACGTAGTGGGCGCTGAGGCATTCATCCGTTGGCATCATCCGGAGCGAGGTCTGCTGTCGCCTGCCGAGTTCATGCCCGTCGTGGAAGACTATCCGCTGGCCGTCGAAATAGGCGATTGGGTCATCAGGAAGGCGCTTGAGCAGATGGATTTCTGGCGAACGACAGGGTTCCTTCTTCCCGTGAGCGTCAACGTCGCCGCCGTGCAGTTGCTGCAGGATAACTTTGTGGATTGCTTGCGCGAGCAACTGACAGCACATCCGGGCATTGAGCCATCCAGCTTTGAACTGGAGGTACTGAAAGAGTCCGCTCTTCAAGACGTTTTCGATATTTCCCAGAAGCTGGAAGCCTGCAGAAAGATAGGGGTGTCGATTGCGCTGGACGACTTCGGATCCGGCTATTCCTCACTCGCTTGCCTCAAGCATCTGCCGATTAACACACTGAAGCTCAATCAACAATTGGTGCATGATAACGCGAATGAAACGGAGAGCCAGGTCATGCTGGAAGCTGCTCTGGGGATGGCGAAAGTCCTCCATCACCAAGCGATTGCTGAAGGTGTCGAGACTGTCGAAGAAGGCATGATGCTGATCCAAATCGGATGCGAACTGGCTCAAGGCTATGCGATTGCGTACCCCATGCCAGGATTTGACCTCCCCAGGTGGTCTGCGTCCTGGCACCCCGACCCAAGGTGGGCCAATATGCCTTCGACAAAGAAAACGGCAGGAGGCTGGACGGGGGCCCAGGCGTAAAGGCGGTCCAAAACGAAAGGTCGCGTCCTCGTTGCGGCAGATTTCCACTGCATGACTCAATGAGCGCAAAAATCCTGACGCACGCTGCGGGAGTGAAGCGAAGTACAGGTGAAGAGGCTAATGGGCAGGGACTACAACACCCGCAGAATGCGGCGTCATAGTAAAACCGATTTCTGGCGCGGCTTCGGCGAAGCGCCAGGGGGCATGTGCAAATGGGATATTCAACTTCCAATGCCGAAGTACTCTAGCGCTCGATGAGCTGAAGGTCGCACTAGAAAGATATAACCATGCGCGGCAAAAGATGTTCAAAAATGCACGGCCCGCCTGCTCCGGGAAGTGTGGTTTCAATTCACTCTAACTTCGTGGCGTGCATCGCCGTCCTGGTTCCTGTGCTTGCCGGCTGTTTCCTCTCCTCTTTGAGTGGGCATGAATCCGACAATTGACACGTCGTTTCATAAACAAAGAGCGCTCAGGCGCTCAGTTGCCGTTTCGCTGGGCTTCTCACGATGGGTCGCACAGGGATCCCCAAATCAACGGCTCGCACTTGACGGGCGTTGGCGCGCACAAAAGAGGCCATGTAAGACTGTCCCACACGACTCCAAACCATTTGGCGTCCATGAGCATACGCCCGTTGGCGCATGGCCAGGCGTTCCGGTTCGTTGCCTAGAAGTTCAATCGCAGCCGATGCAATCGCGTCTGGATTCTCAAACGGAACCAGCCTGCCGCGTCCATCGTTGAGCAGCTCGGACGCGTGCCAATAAGGGGTCGAGATGATTGCCTTCCCCGCGCCCAGCGCATAGGCCAGAGTCCCCGACACTGCCTGTGCCTCGTGACAGTATGGCGTGATGTAGATGTCGGCTGAACCGACCAGCGACGCCATCTCCTGAGGAGTGACAAATCGATTGTGGAAGAGCACTTCCTTCTCCACTCCTATCTTCCTGGCCAGAGCTTGCAGCTGATCCCGATAACGATCTCCTTCGCGTGCTCGGACGTGAGGATGTGTTGCGCCTGCGATCAGGTAGACTGCGTTGCTACGGTACGACAGAATGCGCGGCAGGGCTCGAATCACACTCTCAAACCCTTTGTTGGGAGAGAGTAATCCGAATGTGAGTAATACCGACTTGCCCTCCAGTGCGAGCGTCTCTTTGTACACTTCCGGCTCTTCAAATGGCAGGTCCGGAATACCATGAGGAATCACGTCGATCTTTCCTTCCCTGACTCCGAATACATTTTGAAGAACGCGGGAGGACTGCTGGCTCATCACAACCATGCGATCGGAACGCGACACGATCTGCTGCATGACAGCTCGTTGAAAACTGTCCGGATTGCGAAGAACCGTATGCAGCGTCGTGACAACAGGCAAGGTGAGGTATTGCAGAAACTCGAGCACATGGCTGCCGGCATTGCCTCCAAATATTCCATATTCGTGCTGCAGGCATACTAGATCGACATTGGAGGAATTCAGATACAGGGCAGCGGACCGGTAGGAGGAGATCTCGCCCTCGGCGATCTCAAAGCAGACCCGCGCCGGGTATGTGTAGGGCGAATGCCCATCGTTGACCGCAACCACCGATAGGCAATCGGCTCCAAACTCCGCGGTAATCGCATCGCAAAGATCGGTCGTGAAGGTCGCAATTCCGCACTGGCGCGGAAGGTGATTGCCCACCAAGGCTACGCGGAGAGGAATAGCGCGCGACTCGTGCAGCGTCGTGGGGAGCAATCGCATATTCAATGAGATGTTCGTTACGGGCATTGCAAGCTCCTCATGATCGGCATGTTAGTGCGAGTGGTCTTTGAACAAATGAGGCAAGTGGGTTTCAACTGCGCGCGATTCTCCGCCGCCGTTTCATGCTGAGTAAAAGCGGAAAGAATTGGTCAAGCTTGGTGCTCGAGGCGGGACTGCCCCACAAGCCAGCGGCGCGAGGCGATGGCCAGGCTCCAGACGGTCTTCTCCGACTGCGATCGCATGGTAGCCGTGGAGGAACACAAAGCACCCCACCGTGGAGAGAAGCAGGCTCCACACAAGTGCCGCGGTCTTGAAAGTGTAATCAACAATGGCGCACATCATCTTCCGAAACTACTCCACTCGCTTTGCGATGAATGTTCATTGTTGAACATCGTCAGATCGCAATCTGAACCGAAACCAGAACAAGGCAATAGGCAACGGAAGCGAAAAAGGGGATGCGGTCTTCAATATATGGTGGTTTCGTAACCCGAGATCGCTTCCGCCGTTGGGGGTGTGGACCGCGTGTAATAAGTGTGCGGTGGCGGTGTCGCGCTCTACTGTGCACTCTTGCACATTTGGATCAAGAATCATTCAATAAGGGTTGCGGCCATGGACGAGGAACATCCAAAGTGAGGCGACTAATTGGACGCGGAAGAAGGCGAGAGTGTGCAAAGTTGTGGGCAGGTAGTTCCGACTCGGGCCGGATGAGTTGGTCGGCAACAGGCCGAAAGCCTTGGTGCCAATGACGGGAAGCGTCCTCCAAGGCCCCATTGAGTTCATGGACGCTAACGCCCAGAACCCTTTGAACGGTAATCCATCTCATCTGCTGGTTCCTGACCGGCCTTACCGCTGGCGTACAGTCCTAAGACTGGACCACTTGCATCGCGATCCTTAGCGTTTGCCCCCGCCTACGTGGCCGCGTCCATCGCGAACTTCATTTCCCTTGAAGTGAGCAACGTTATCGAGGCGCTTGGAAGGCTCGGCCTTCTCGCCGCGTTGCGGCTTTGGACCGTTATAGCCATGTTCGGGGTGAAGTCGATTGTTGACGTGTCCACGAAAGTTGTCTGAGCCATGGAACCAAGGGCCGGCGCCAAGGAAGACGCCTCCAGTAAACCACTCCCGTCCGTAGTAGCCGTAAGGGGCACAATCATAAGGTGCGGCGTCATAGTATCCGTAAGGGCATTCGGGAGCGACGCCGATCTCAACAGCAATCTGAGCGGAAGCCTTCGGGGCGGTTACCATGATGGCGCATCCAGCAATAGCTGCCAGTGCAAGAAGCTTGAATCCTGTCATTTGAATCCCTTTCTGTTTCAGGACCTCGTCGAAGGTCCATTCACTTACCACAATAGAAATACGAATCTTCAGCGTCTGAGCAAATGCGATCACATGGAATGCAAACAGAGTGTCGCCGGCGGTCCGTAGTGACCATACGCTTCGGTTACGATTCCAGGATGATGAACGTAGAAGATAGTCTTCCATGCCTGTGAGGATTCTGCAGCGGAGTCAAATGTAAGGTGTTATAGATAACCGATCACCAACGGATCAGGAAGGGATCACATTGTGAAGAAGTCCAGCCGGATACAACTCGCCAGAGATCATTGCCCGGGTAAAGCGCGAGATGCAGGAACTCCGATTGACGGAGTCTGCTTGCAATGAGACACGCACCAAGGGCACGCCGCTCTCGAATCAACCCGCCAGTCGATTCTGGAAGGCATGACGCAGCTTCACAGAAGCGAGATTGAAGCTGAGGCTTTGCGGTCGCGGTCCTCCTGTTGGCGGCGAATGTTCCAGCTCACAGCGGTGCCCGAATGGATCCCACCTTGGAATCCAGAACAAAGTTCGAAAAGGATTCGAAGAGATGACAGAACCTGACCAGAATGATGCGGCTGAGGTACTCGCGCCAAAAGAGAAACCGGCCGCTAACGTCGTGACCGGTGCTCCTGCAGCGCCAAACGAGTCTCACATTGCCGCAATAGCAAAAGGGAATGGCATTCGCGTTTCACCTGCAGTCCTCGATGCGGCCGGCAAAGACAGCGACGAGTTGCTTCGCTCTCTTCATACGACTGCCGAGGGCCTGACACAAAGTCAAGCAGAGCTGCGGGCGCGCACATCCGGCCCGAACGAGGTCGCGCAAGAGCGCCAACGGGGCTGGTTTCTAAGCCTCCTGATCATTCTCAGAAACCCGCTGGTCATTCTTCTGGCAATCCTGTCGTCCATCTCCTTTGCTACTGGCGACGCCCGCGCAGGAATCGTCATGGCCTGCATGGTCATTCTGAGCGTGACGCTTCGTTTTCTGCAGGAAGCGCGTGCGGGCGCAGCGGCTGCAAAGCTGAAGGCCATGATCCATGTGACCGCAACGGTCGTTCGCGAAAGTCAGGCGAGAGAGCTACCGCTTCGCAATCTGGTCCCGGGCGACATTATCAATCTCTCAGCTGGAGACATGATTCCAGGCGATGTGCGCATTCTATCGGCAAAGGATCTGTTCGTCAGCCAGGGAACACTGACTGGCGAGTCTCTTCCCGTCGAGAAGTTCCATGATGCAGATCCCACGCCCCAGAACTCGCCGACAGAACTGAAGAACATCTGTTTCATGGGTACCAGCGTACAAAGCGGAACGGCTTCCGCAGTCGTCGTTGTCACTGGTGTTCACACATACCTGGGATCCATGGCAAGTTCGATTACCCAGGAAGGCACACCAACGAGCTTCGATCAGGGGCTCAGTCGTTTCACATGGCTGATGATTCAGCTGATGGCCATCATGGTTCCCCTGGTCTTTTTCATCAACGGGTTCACCAAGCATGATTGGAAAGGTGCGTTTTTCTTCGCAATGGCTGTGGCGGTTGGCCTGACCCCCGAGATGTTGCCCATGATTGTCTCCGTCTGCCTCTCCAAAGGCGCGCTGGCCATGAGCCGCAAGAAGGTCATTGTGAAGCGTCTGAATGCCATTCAGAACTTCGGGGGAATGGACATTCTCTGCACAGACAAGACCGGTACGCTTACCGAGGATCGAGTGGTGCTCCAGCGGCATTGCAATGTCGCTGGCCGAGAGACAGATGAAGTGCTCCGCGATGGGTACCTGATCAGCCATTTCCAGACCGGTCTCAAAAACCTGCTCGATACAGCCATTTTGAACAGTTCCGATTTTCACGAGCAGGACCTTGTCTCGAAGTTCAAGAAGCTTGACGAGATTCCTTTCGACTTCACGCGACGCATGATGTCTGTGCTTGTCGAGAGCCCTGAAGGCAAGTCCATTCTTTTGACCAAAGGCGCTCCTGAAGAAATCTTCCATCAGTGTTCGCAATTCGAGTTGGATGGAAAGCTATCGCCGATGGACCCCGCATTGATGAAGGGATTGAAGGAGCAATATGCGAACCTGAGCAATGACGGTTTCCGAGTTCTGGCTGTCGCGGTGAAAGAGCTGCCGGGGAAACAGTCTTGCACAAAAGAAGATGAGCGGGATCTGGTGCTGAAGGGCTATGTAGCGTTCTTGGATCCGCCCAAGCGTACTGCGGCAACTGCAATCGAAGCTCTTCACAAGCACGGGGTAGTGGTGAAGATCCTCACTGGCGACAACGACCTGATCAGTCGCAAGGTATGTAGTGACGTGGGACTTGTAGCCGATCCGATGCTTCTCGGCGATGACGTCGAAAAGATGACGGACACTGAACTCGCCGAGGCAGCTGAAAAAACAACGCTGTTCCCGCGTCTTTCTCCCGCACACAAGCAGCGCATCGTGCGTGTTTTACGCGGCAACGGACACGTAGTTGGCTTCATGGGAGATGGCATCAACGATGCTCCCGCACTGCGTGCGGCGGACATCGGCATCTCAGTGGATACGGCGGCCGACATCGCCAAGGAGTCAGCGGATCTAATTCTGTTAGAGAAGGATCTAATGGTGCTCGAAGGTGGCGTCATCGAGGGTCGAAAAGTATTCGCCAACATACTCAAGTACATCCGTATGGGAGCCAGTTCGAACTTTGGAAACATGTTTAGTGTTTTGGGAGCCAGTGCATTTCTTCCGTTTCTTCCAATGGCGCCAATTCAGATTCTGACAAACAACATGCTTTACGATTTTTCACAGGTACCAATCCCCAACGACGCAGTTGACGAAGAGCAAGTGGCACACCCGCGGCCCTGGAACATCGGTGAGATCCGGCGCTTTATCCTCTGCGTCGGACCCATCAGCTCAATCTTCGACTACTCCACATTCTTCGTCATGCTGTGGATCTTCAAATGTTGGGATCCGTCGCGGTCCTCCGTATTTCAGACCGGCTGGTTCGTCGAGTCTTTGATGACGCAAACACTCATCATCCATGTAATCCGCACGAACAAGATCCCCTTTCTGCAAAGTCGCGCGAGCTGGGCGCTGACGGCTACGACTTTGGTCATCATGCTCTTCGGAGCCTGGCTGCCATTTTCGCCGCTGGCCTCCTCGCTGGGCCTGACGCGCTTGCCAGGGATGTACTGGCCGATACTGCTGCTTACGCTGCTTGCATACACCGGCCTCACGCAAGGTGTCAAGGTCTGGCTGTTGAGGATGAAATGGATTTAAGGAAGAACAGGTCGCTTAGGCCATTGCGCAACTCCATCACATCCGAAGCGCGCCCGGCGGATAGAAATGCATTTCGACGCTTTCAGAGATTTATCGTTCGCAAGCGTTTCAAGATTCCTGCACAAGGCAAACAAATCAATCGGATTGGCGCCATCGGACTTCTGCGAGCCGCGGTGTTGGGCGCGAACGACGGCATTCTGTCAACATCAAGCCTGCTGATCGGGGTTGCAGCGGCGCATGGAACCCACCGCAGCGTTCTGGTTGCTGGGATTGCCGGCCTGGTTTCTGGAGGGATGTCCATGGCAGCGAGTGAGTATGTTTCCGTACACTCGCAGGCCGACACAGAGGAGGCTGAACTCGCACTGGAGCGTACAAAGCTTAGGAAAGATAGCGCAGGCGAGCGCCAGGCACTCGCCGCAATCTATGAGGCCCGCGGGCTCGATCCGCTCCTCGCAAAGCAGGTCGCGCTGCAACTGATTGCCTACGACGAATTGGGGGCGTATGCCCGCGACGAATTGGATATTTCAGAGCGGTTCCGCGCCCGCCCGATTCAGGCATCCCTGGCTGCCGCCTGCAGTTTTGCTGTCGGGGCAATGATGCCGCTCCTGGTCGCTGCGATTGCGCCCGAAGTGCAATTCATCCCATTCGTGTCATTATCATCGCTGGCGGTTCTCGCGCTGATGGGCGGACTGGCCGCACACGCCGGAGGAGCAAAAGTGATCATGGGCGCGATTCGCGTAACATTCTGGGGTGGTTTGGCGATGACGATGACCGCTGGTATCGGCTGGCTGGTTGGCGCAATAGCGTAATGGCATTGATCTCTTTGCGCGAAGAACTATGACTATATTGCGCGTATGGCCAGACGCCATCCTCCGCGCAATTGAGCAGAATGACAAAGGAAAGAGTTGGGAGCTAACAGGCATCCATTTCAACCAACTACCGATGATTCGACAAACTGCGTCCGGGCGGATTGTGTCCTGGCTGAATCCAATACCGGTGGCCACCCGGGATCATCTACCTCTGTGGCGCCTGCTTCAGAATATAGAATCCGCGTTCCGGATCAAGTCAAAGAATGGAGTTTTCTTTCGCTGTACGCATTCAGCGGCGTAAAGGTACATGGCAGCCGACCATGTTTGCCAGTCCCGACCGCTCGGCTTACCGGTCTGCGCGTGAATCCATTCGTTGAATCCCCACTCGGCAGCATCTTCATGCCATGGCTTCACCAAATCCGTCAGCGCAAGTAGTTTGCGCTCCGCCAGGTCCATCTGACCGGCCGCTACGCAAGCCGCAACATGGAAGCCGCATATGAAAGGCCACACCCCCCCATTGTGATAGTCTCCCGGACGGTTATAGCGCTCATAACGAGGCAGCCAATCGGCGTGATGGGGCAGAATGTACGGGAATAGGCAGGGTGCCAAATCCACAGCAAGTTCCCCGCGGCCTCGCATCGCCTCGCACTCGGCTTCGATCCATGTCAGTAGATTCGTTGACCTCTCAGGCGATGCGATTCCAGTCAGGATTGCCAGACTGTTGCCGAGCAGGTCGAAGCGGTCGCTGCGCATGATCTTGTACGCATAGAGAGCGAAGTAGGGCGCAGTAGGCTCCACAATGGCCTCCTGTTCATAGCTCTTCTTTTCCTCACAATTGACCTCAAGCCGGTCCATCAATCCGCGCAACTCATTGGCTGAGTCGTGTTCTCCAAAAAGGCGAAGATACGAATAGACGATCATATTCACGAATAGCCCGTACCCCATCACGTACTGCTCATCGCGCCAGTCGCTGGTGGGTAACTGCGAGACCATTACCCTGTCATCCGGGCTCTGGTACAGCATCCACTGCAGAGCCTTCTCCGCTGCCTCAAGCAGAAACTCCGGCTGATTCGTTGCAATTCTGAAAACAGCCAGTCCAAAAAGGAACAGAGGTGTCGAATCGCTGGACCCGCGGTTGGCCGCATCGTGCGCGAGAGATGGTATATGACCATGCAGTGACTGATTGTTAGCGAGCGCAACCAGTGTGCGTTCCAGCGCGTCCGCAAGCTGCGCGTTGCCGGTTGCCAGAAAGCCAATGGACGAGATCATCAGGTCTCGCGTGTAGGGCTCCGGATATCCCCACCCTGCGGTTCGTGGCAGTCCCTCAAATGGTCCCGTTGCGTTATGACGCAGGATGTTGAGGGCCGCTTCCTTTGCTTGCTCGATGGAGATTCTTGACTTTTCGTCGAAGGACATATCCGCCTCGTTGGAGTGCTGATCTGTGAGGCGAGCACACGCGCCTCGTCCGCTTCTACTGGATTCCCAGTCGGTCGGAAACGATTTCCACAAATCTCCGGGCAACTCGTCGATAGTCGAATAACTCCACTACCCGCTTGCGGCCTGCAACACCCATACGCTGGCGCAGTTCGCGGTCTTTCATGAGTGTCAGAAGGTGTTCAGCAATCTCGGGAACGCTGGCTCGGTATTCAGCGGTCCGCGGATTTGGAAACACGATGCGATGGCTGGTCTCGTAGTTGTGGCCTTCGCCGTAGAGCGCTTCGGTAATCTTTCTCTCTTCGGCGACCGCTGCCAGGAACGCCGTCTCGCCGTGGACCATGGTGTCGCGAAAGGCCATGGCATCGATTGCGATCACTGGTTTTTCACAGGCGTTTGCCTCCACCTGAATCATGCCGAATCCTTCCAGCCGCGACGGCGCTGCATAGATGTCACAGGCCGACAGAAGGTAGGGCATGAAGTTTTGCGAGACAACGTTTGTCGAGAAAATGACTTTCTTGCCTATACCCAGATCCGCTGCCATCTTGAGATCGATCAAGTTCTGTTGTTCCGTGCGAGGCTGAGGCCAGACCTTGCAGACATATCTCCAGTCGGGCGCATCGCCGTCAATCATGGCCAGAGCCTGCATCACTTCTTGTGCGCCTTTCGAGGCACCATCCCCTCCCGCGGTCAGGATCATTAACTGGAGATCCGATATTCCGAACTCTTCGCGGATCGATTGAACCTTCACATCATCCTTGCGATGTGGCGCGTAACGGTCGGTATCGCATCCCACAGGCAACACTACAATGTTGTCGCTGCGAATGCCATCCCTGACATAAACCTCTTTGACCCAGTTGGAAGTGACCAGAATCAGTGGCAGGGCGTTCAGAACATCACGATGTTCTGCGATGTAACCATCGGCCACTAGCCATGGAATGGCCTTCATCCCGAATCTCTGCGGATGCAACACCAGGTTCGGAATGTGGCCCCAGAACCCTACGCCTACTACTATGTCCGGTTGAAACCAGCGATAGTACCATTCCTTTTCCAGTGCGGATTCCAAATGCACGGGATGAACATCCACGCCCATCTCGCTGAGCCCCCTGCACAAGAGTTCGCCTTGCAGCGCCAACCCGGCCGCTGGCGCCGGGTATTCAGTCAGTACGAGTACCTTCACGATTTGATCTCCGATAATCCCGTGCGCTTGAACGCTTCTTGCGGTGAATCGAAACACCAGAATCCTTCTTCTCGTGGTGTACTCTTTGCTTCCCAGCTGCCGGTCTCGTACCCGTATACGTCCGTAATCAGCCTCCGTTTTTCAAGCCAGACACACTCTGTCAGCAGGTCTCGCTGATCTGCATCGTCACGGACCCTAGGCAAATATGCTCGGTTGCCATCTTCGTAAGCGAACATCCGCAACCTATTTGTATGGATGCTGCCCGACCGCCAAAGCTCCACCACGCTCTGACAGCACTCCTCATGCCGGCGGTGACGCGTGTACTCGCCGTTCGGTCCATGGGTCACAATCAGGTCGTAACTGTGTCCGCCGAGTAGCCTGAGGATGGTCGTTTGCAGCAGGTCGGTGGGCAGAGGAATCTGTCCGGGTCCATCGTCCAGATCCGCCATCTCACCTTCCGCTCCAAGTTGCTCCAGAACCTTGCGAAACTTCGGCGCACGGTCCTCGTCCTGCGCTCTGCAAAGGGTCACAATCCGCAAGTGGAATTCAGGATGTGTCAATATGTAGCCGCCACACCACAGGACCTCGTCATCGGGGTGGGCGACGACAACCGCGGCCCTCGGACGAACAATCGGACGCGCCTCTTCGGACTTCGCATGACTCATCGCTTTCCAATCATTCTGTAAAGGCTTCGCTTATCGTTGAGTCCGTTCATCCGATTACACCTCGATTGTGAAGCCTTGGTTTTGGACGACAGACTTGATCCGTCGAGAAGTTGTGCTGTAGCTCTGTGCCAAATTGGCAGACCAGGTGAGCCCGTCCACTCGCCCACTTTGCAACCAGTATTCCTGTAGCGTCAAGTCGTAGGCATCTATAGCCGGCATCAGCACTTCTGAATGATACTTCTCCTCGTGGCGAAAGCTCTCGATGGACATGCGCGGCTTTTGCGGTGCCTCTTTGTCAACATATCCCAGAGCGACTCCACATACGGGGAAAGTGTTCCGAGGCAGTCTGAGCAAATCAATCATTCCCTTTGGATCGCGGCGAATTCCTCCAATGGGGACGATTCCCAGGCCGAATGCGCGCGCTGCGGTCATTAGCGTCGCCATTGCGATTCCTGCGTCCGTTACTGCGGAGACGATGGCCTCCATGCTGCGCTGGAAGACTTGCTGGGCGCCAGCCTTCTCAACGCCAAGGCCTGTCTTATATAAGTCGGCAATCACCGCAACAAATACCGGGGCTTGTGCAATCCATGGCTGGCCGCCAGCGATCTCCGCGATACGTTCCCGGCCGGCCGCATCCCGCACAACGACCAGTGAGATTTGATGGCTGTTGATGGATGTGGGTGCACGGCGCGCGGACTCAACGACAGCATCAAGAATCTCCTCTGGAATTGCATCGGCCTTATAGCTTCGGCAACTGTGATGGGTTTGCAACAAACGTATGGTTTCATTCATGAAAGCTCCTTGAAGTTCTGGCACCCTTTTCGGCCGCAAGATGAACCTGTTCATTTGCTGGAGAGTGCAATGGCCTTTTCGGATGCCGACAAGGCAGGATAGTCTGTATAGCCATGCGGACCAGATGTGAAGTAGGTGCCGAAGTCCGGCAGGTTGAGCTGAGAGTTCTTCGCGAAACGTAACGGAAGATCTGAATTGGCAAGGAAGAGCTGACCAAAGGCAACAGCATCTGCTTCTCCTTCCCGGATAACCTGGTCGGCCAGCGCATGGGTGTATTTCTCGTTTACGATGTAGATTCCGCCGAACTCTTTCTTGAGTTGCGGACCCAATCTGTCCGGACCGAAGTACTCGCGTGCGCAAAGAAAGGCAAGTCCGCGTCTGCCGAGTTCGTGGGCCACGTAGCCAAAGGTCGCCGATGGATTCGAATCGTGCATATCCTGGCTATCGCCGCGTGGCGCCAGATGCATACCCACGCGCTTTGCGCCCCAAACGGAGACCGCCGCATCGGCTACCTCAAGCATGAGCCGTGCCCGGTTATTAATCGAACCTCCGTACTCATCGGTGCGGTGATTCGAACCGTCCTGAAGGAACTGGTCGATCAGGTAACCATTTGCTCCGTGGATCTCCACGCCGTCGAAACCGGCGCTCTTTGCATTCTCCGCACCCTTACGGAATCCATCGACGATGCCAGGAATTTCGGATTTATTCAGTTCCCGCGGTGTCACATACTCGGTAATAGGACGTACCAGGCTGACATGACCAGCAGGACGGATAGCGCTCGGTGCTACTGGAAGTTTTCCCTCAAGAAACAGCGGATCCGAGATGCGCCCGACATGCCATAGCTGTGCAAAGATTCGGCCTCCTGCGTTATGTACTGAATCTGTTACCAGTTTCCAGGCAACGATCTGCTGTAGCGACCAGATCCCTGGGACATTCGCGTACCCGACGCCCTGCGGTACCACGGGTATGCCCTCGGAAATAATCAGGCCCGCGCTTGCTCGTTGTGTGTAGTACTCGATCATGAGCGCGGTCGGGAGGTGATCGGATGTGCCGCGAAGGCGAGTGAGCGGCGACATGATCACACGATTCGGCAGTTTGAGGTGGCCGATTGTGATGGGGTCTAATAACGAAGGCATGATGGGTCCTCGATGATGACGTCGTTCCGGTGAGTGGCGCTTTGCCAACTGATGGCGATGGATTTCAAAAGAAGATAGAGTGACTTGTCAAGTTGGACAGAAGCGTCCTTCGATCTGAATGCTCTTCTCCGCGATTGAACTACTCCGAGTGGTTCTCTTCTGCCCACTTTTGCTCATTTGTCTTTGTGCGATGGATCCTCTCCTGGATGGAAGCACACAGTGCGAGTGCTCAAATGAGCACAGTCTCCGCCGCCTCGATCGAGACAAATGAGCGCGAGACTGGTTCTCAGATACATTGCACTGTGCAATCCAGCACAGATCGGTCTGTTCACTCCTGTAATGATTCAGCGGCGATGCAGCAGCATTTAAACGACGCATGATTTGCGTCCCATCCACAAGAAAAGGTGACGACTTGAAAACCGCAGAAATGATCAAGCACGATGTAGAGCAGGAACTGCACTGGGAACCGAGCATCTGTGCGACAAAGATCGGTGTTTCGGTCAACGAAGGCGTAGTGGAACTGAATGGGCATGTCGGTAGCCTGTTTGAGAAGTGGGCAGCCGAACGCGCAGCCCAACGGGTTGCGAATGTTACATCTGTCGCAAGTGAGATTATTGTCGATCTCCCATTTGAAAGCGAGCGCACAGACGAGGACATCGCGCTTGCAGGCTCCAATCAGTTGAACTGGAATTCGCAGGTTCCAAGCACCATCAAGCTCACGGTTACCAAGGGATGGGTAACTCTTCAAGGAATCGCGGAGTGGCAGTATCAAATAGAAGAGGCCACGCGAGTCGTGCGCTCTCTGCGCGGAGTGAAGGCAGTTTCGAGCGAGATTGAACTCAAGCCACTCGTAAGTGCGATGGGTGTCAAAAGCAAGATCGAGGATGCGCTGAAGCGCGATGCCCAGATTGAGGCGAAGGACATCAGCGTCGAGACAACAGGCAGCCTGGTAACGCTGCGTGGGCATGTGCGTTCTTGGAGAGAGCGAGAGGACGCCGAGCACGCAGCCTTTGCCGCGCCTGGCGTTGGCAGCGTCTCAAACCTCCTTACTGTCGCTTACTGATCGAGGAGGATCCGTCACCATTGTGATTGGCGCGATGCCGTATCGCGGAGGCGCGCCCATCATTAAATGAGGCCGAATCAGCTTGCGATTGCATCCAAGTTGCGGGCGCTTCGTCTCCGTGCTCACGGTCCTCGTTTGTCGTTCGACAGATTGACGCGCTTCGGTGTGGAGTCCGTATGCGAAAGGCATTGGAAATCCATCCACAAGCAGGGAGGGCGCTATGGTCATTGAAGCGTTAACCGGAGCCAGGCTTGGAAATGTCCTGACTGAGCACTCAATAGCAACTGGCAAGCCCACATGAAAGGCCACCTCTGGCGTGAATGATGGACTCGGAGCTATCTTCGGCATTGTTTCCGGCGTCTCCGGCGCCACTGCAGGCGACAGCAAATTTGTTTTTCCGGGATTGAGATGACGATTGTCGGTGCTGCAGAAGGCGCAGTGGCTTTCGGCGTTGGAATTCTGCTTGGCAAAGGCGGTGTCTAAGGAAACGGGAGACTGATAACGCCTGGCCGAATGAGCCTCAAATAGGTGTCGGGACTGTCTAGAGTGAACAAGACCATCTATAGATCTGCGCCGAAGAGGACATCTGCGGATAGCCCATTTCCAATGTGCTGGTTCAGTTTGTGTGGTTGCTCGTCCCGATGAAGTGCCTTGAGGCACTCACGCGACGGCAGCTTTGAGAGCCTCACCGTTCAGTTCGATGCAAGCCAGGAGATCCCTCCATGATTTGGCGAATGAAACGATTCCTTCCTGGAGCAGCTGGGTGGCGACGGCATCCGGATCAATGTCAGCTATTGCAAATTCAGTGAAGAGATCATCATTATTCGCGGGTCGAGCTTCGTCGAATTCCTGATGTGTGGCAAGCCGGTTCAGCGAGGCCTCTGGCATGGTGTTTATGGTGGAGGGTAAGGCGAGGGACTCGACGTAGAGGATGTTCGAGGCTTTGAGGTCCTTAGTTCCCGTGCTGGCCCATAAAAGGCGCTGAGGTTGCTACGCTGGCCAAGCATCGCGGTTCGGTCAAGGACGTTCAAGGTCTTCTCCGGCATATGCGCGCGCCCACCACGACCGACCAGTACATGCAAGTAATCCCGGAAGGAGTGGCGTCAACGCTCAACTCCATCAGCGGTCAGTTGCGGGGGAAGAAAGCTGCAGTGAAAGGGAGCAGGGCGGCCGCGAGCAGGTCCAAAAAGAAAGAGCACGAGGATCTCGCAAGCGGAAGGAGTGGCAAAAACACTAATCCACAGATTTGACGCCAATTGACGCCAAATCCTAGCAATACCTGGGGGGTATCAGAGTTTATTTAGATGATTTTAAAGGACTTTTTGGTGGACCTGATCGGGATCGAACCGATGACCTCTTCCATGCCATGGTGGGCAGGAAAACGCAAATTATAGACGGCACAGTACTTATGAACCGGCACAACCGGCAAAAACGGCACAATCGGCCCTATTTGCTGCCAAAATGCTGCCAAATTTACCTAGCGGGCCAAAAGGGCTGATTGTGTGGATCAGCCAGATTTCCTCTTCAGTACCTCATCAAACTTTAGGCCAGAGCGTCCAGGGAAACGATGAGCGCATTCGATCACAGCCCAATTGAAGTTTCATAAAGTGTCAGAAATAATTGTATACTTCTGACAGGGGTCCACATGAAACGGCTCACGGAATCCATTCTTCAGGAAACGGCCACGCTGCCCGAGGGTACACCGATCACGGCTAAAATGTGGCTCCACCTTGGGAACAGGGCGGCTCTCGACCAAGCACTTTCGCGACTGGTGCGTCGCGGCAAACTCCTGCGAGCCGGTCGAGGCGTGTACGTAGCTCCCGTTGCCAGCCGTTTCGGGAGCCGCGCTCCTTCAGTGCAGAAGGTAGTTGAAGAACTGTCCCTGCGGCGAGGGGAAACGGTTGTTCCTTCCGGGGCAAGCGCCGCAAATGCCCTTGGGCTGACAACACAGGTGCCGACTCGGACGGTCTATCTCACGTCCGGACGAAGCCGCAAGATCACCTTGGACAAGCAGATCGTTCATTTGCAACACGCGCCGTCATGGCAACTCATGCTCGCCAAAGAGCCAGCCGGGGAAATCGTCCGCGCTCTCGCCTGGGCCGGTCCCGAAAGGGTCAACCGGGCATTGAAAGAGATTGAGGTCAAAGTGCCCCGATCGGAGTTCCGGCGAATCTCTCAGCAAAGCTCCCTGCTGCCTCTGTGGATGGCAACCGCCCTGTGCCAGGCGGTACATTATGCCTGAGAGCTTCTTCCATCTGAACGCCAATTCCGAGGTAGATATGCCTCAGGGAATAACCCCCGTTGAATTGAGTGGGCGCGTTCGGCCTCTTCCGATTTAACATAAGCAAACGGGACGAAAATGATTCCTCCTCCCGATGAAACAAAGGTTGGATGTATGAGTTCAGCTCGCCACATGGTCGCACTCCTGAAGAGTCACGTCGAAGGTGACGACAGAGAATTTCTGTCTGTTGCGATGCAGGCTGCTGCTCATGAGGCAAAATTGGGTCATGCAGCGCTCGCACAGCAACTTCGTGAATTGATTGACGAAGCTAAGCGGCGGTCTACCGTGCAACGCCGTCCAGGACAACTCATTGTCCTGGAACCGCGGGGGGAACTTGCCAACCTGCTCTCGGTACAGACTCCCTCGATCCGGCTTGCTGACATGGTTCTTCCCGAAAAGCTGACCGAGCGACTCAAACGAGTCCTGCTTGAACAGAGACAGCGGAAGAGATTGCTGGAGAACGGTCTTCAACCGCGGCGAAAGCTTCTTTTTGTTGGGCCTCCGGGAACAGGAAAGACTATGAGTGCTTCGGCCTTAGCCGGAGAACTTCACCTGCCTCTTTTCACGATCATGCTCGAAGGTCTTATCACGAAGTTTATGGGCGAAACTGCGGCTAAACTTCGACTAGTTTTTGACGCAATCCGCGACACTCGCGGGGTGTACTTATTTGATGAATTCGATGCTCTCGGTGCAAACCGAAATCAATCCAATGACGTTGGTGAAATTCGCCGAGTGCTCAACTCTTTTTTGCAACTGCTCGAAAAGGATACCTCCGACAGTCTGATTGTGGCCGCCACAAATCATGGACAAATGCTTGATCGTGCATTGTTCCGGCGCTTTGATGACGTAATCGAATATGACTTGCCCGATCTCACGCTGACAGAGGAAATCCTTCGGAGGAAATTAGCTCCGTTCGATACACGCGATGTGGATTGGCCAGCGGTTTTGCATACTGCTCAATCTTTCAGCCCTGCTGATCTGGTTAGGGTTAGCGAAGAGGCCGCAAAGAATGCGGTGCTAATCGATTCCAAACGCATTACGACCGAATCGATTCTTTCCACTCTTGAGGAAAGGAAGGCGGTTTGCCTGTAAGAATGCCTGATTTTCCACGAGACCGGCCTCATCTCTACCTTCGCAACAACGGGAAAGCAGAGCCATACACGAGCAAGCCCCGTGTCATTCCTAATCCTCTGCCCCAACGCGAACGGGCAACGCACGCGGATATGATTCGCGAGGCCCTTACTGTAGCGCTGGCCGCGGTCGAAGCAGACCGACAAAACCGCGATCCTGAACTACATGCGGGCACGCCCGGTTTCTATCTCGATTTCGAGATACCAGCAGGCTCGGAAAAGGCCGCCGAACTGCTCGAAAACCGTCTGAAGCACATCGAGCTTGTAGCATTCCGACAACCCGATAAAACTCAGTCGGCCGTCGCAACTGTATTTGTCCCTGACAGCGAGCGTGATTATTACCTGTCGAAGGTCGCTCGCTACAAGACTGAGGACACCAAGAAAGGGCATCCCAAAGGGGAAGACTTAGTTGCACGCATTGATCGCGTAGTGAAGTCGGCCCTTCGATCGGTGTTTACCGACGATCTCGATCTCTTCCCGGAAGACGATCGGGCGATCTGGTGGGAAGTCTGGCTTCGCGCTGGCCATAGCGAAGCCTTTCGGAGCGTAACGCATCGCGTTGAGTTGCAGGTTCAACAAACACGCCTTATCTTTCCCGATCGTGAGATTTGCCTCGTCTATGCGGATGTCCCCACGATGGGTCGATTATTCCTCAATTGCGACTCGATCGCTGAATTGCGCCGTGCCAAGGATACTCCGGGGCAGTTCGTGACTTGGTCCAACACCGAGCAAGCAGAATGGGCAACGGATCTCGCCCAGAGAGTCGTGACGCCCGTCCGGCAAGACATCTCAGTCTGTATTCTTGATACCGGTATTACCCAGACCCATCCACTTATTGCCCCCGCGCTGAACGTGGGTGACGTTCACAAATACGAACCAACATGGGACGCCGGTGACGCTCGCGGACATGGGACTAATATGGCCGGCCTCGCGCTCTACGGGGATCTTGCTTCCGCCATCGCATCCACCCAACCAGTCGAGTTGACACACCGACTTGAATCGGTTAAGGTTCTTCCCGACCAGGGAGAGAATGATCCTAAACTCTACGGTGCAATCACCCGAGACGCCGTTGCGCAAGCGGAATTCAGCGCGCCCAACAGACAACGAGCCGTTTGTCTCGCTGTAACCAGCGATATTGATACCAACCGCGGGAGACCCTCTTCCTGGTCGGCGGCAATCGATCAGCTCTGTTTCGGCGATGAAAACTCCAAACGCCTGGTACTCGTCTCGGCCGGGAACATCCGTGACGGTATTTCGAAAGACAACTACCCCGCGCAAAACGAAATCGAGCCCATCGAGAATCCCGCCCAGGCATGGAATGCCATTACGGTCGGAGCTTTTACCGAAAAGACTACTATCAACGATCCCAGTTTCGCAGGCTGGGAACCACTTGCACCTGAAGGTGAACTCTGTCCGACAAGCCGAACCTCGGTTAGCTGGGAACGACAATGGCCGGTAAAGCCTGACATCCTGATGGAGGGTGGAAATTGGGCCACGTCCGGGGAAGACTGCGACTGCCCTGATGATCTGGGTATTCTAACCACCTACCGTGACCCGACCATTCGTCACTTTGACATCTTCCGAGATACGAGCGCGGCCACAGCCGCAGCCAGCAATCTGGCGGGAAAAATCTTCGCTGCGATGCCTGAACGATGGCCGGAAACAATTCGTGCTCTGATGGTACATTCGGCAGAGTGGACGCCGGCAATGAAAGGTCAATTTGGTGTTGCGCACGCTGAATACCAGAAGCGCGCCCTGCTCAGAAAATACGGATACGGAGTCGCTAATTATGACCGGGCTATCCTAAGCGCGGCCAATGATCTTACGCTCATTGCGGAAGACGAGCTTCAGCCATTCTGGAAAGAAGACGGTACCATCAAAACGCGACACATGAATCTCCATGAGTTCCCTTGGCCACGAACGGAACTCGAAGCGCTAGGAGAGACCGAGGTAGAGCTGCGCGTGACCCTCTCGTACTACGTCGAACCGAATCCAGGCGACCGCGGCTGGCTCAGACGGCACAGGTATGCATCCCACGCCCTGCGGTTCGCGGTAAAGCGAGAACTAGAGAGCCTGACCGAATTCAGAAGCCGCATAAACGCGGCCGTAGAAGCCGAAGAGACGGGCTTAGCTCCGGTCGTCGGCGGCACGGATGACTGGTTTCTTGGACGTATTCGAAACATGGGTTCCATTCATTCCGATCATTGGTACGGACCCGCTGCAACCCTGGCTCAAAAATCAGCCATTGGCGTCTATCCCATTGGAGGCTGGTGGAGAGAGAATCCCGGCCACAGGAGGTATGATAAACGCGTTCGTTACTCTCTCATTGTTTCTATTCGAGCCACGAATGGCGAGATCGACATCTACACGCCTGTTCGCAATCAGGTCGCCATCCCCGTAACAATTACCACGTAGGAGAAAATTCGCACTCAGACCTGGTCTGGAGGCTCAACAAACGAGATACCCGCAAACTCACATTTATTCTGCATGTTGATGTCGCGTGAGACCACGAGCACGGCTGATCGTGGATTTCGGCGTATCACTTCAATCGTGGCGGCGAGGATCTGATCGTCCTTATTGCCAGGATCAAACCAGGGAAGCGAGTTATCCATTCGAGGTTCCGTTGCGACACTCACGACTTCGCTCACGCCTTTGACGAGCACCACACCGTCTGACAGCTTTCTCCCCGACGCCTGCGCCCGCCTTCTCAATTCTTTCAGCAGCCGAATCACCTTCTCGGCCTTATCGCGAACGGTCTCGACGCGATGGTTTACTTTGAGCACATCCAGTTCACCGAGTACCGGTGCCGTAATTACCAGCGAGAACTGGGGCGTATCGGCAAAATTCCACTTTTCAAGGTACGGGTTGTGAATGAGAGCATTTGAATCTGGGACGAAAATTGCACGATCCTCCGTATGGCTATAGAGCCTTTCGAGCAGTGCAAGCTCAGATTCGAGCGCCGAGACGGCTCGATCAAAATATACTTTGGGTGAATCTTTGAAGAGAGTTCCCTGATGCTGGATGAACTCCATCACTTTCCCATGCTGCTGGTCGAAATCACGCAAGGAATCGTCAGGTTGCTCCCGGAGCAACACACGGAAAAGGGCTTCAAGCCGCCTATACCTTTCAAGAGCCTCCGCCTGCACGCGACATCCAGTATCGCTGAGTGAGTCCCACGCGTAATGACCACCGATGTATAAGAAATTGTCGATGTTTGGATCATGCCATCGATGAATCGAGGATTCGGCAAGCAGTTTTTCGAGCCCGGAACGGATCTTAGCTGCATCGGAGTGAATGTTCTCTACAACTGTGCCACCCATGATTGGGTTAACCTCGGTCCCTCATCAAAGGGTGCTCTCAATCAAGAAAAATCGACGAAAAGCTCCTTGGGCGGTACGGAGAGGGCCTTCGCCAGTCTTACGATATTTTCCAGAGCTACATTCCGCTCGCCACGCTCCACCCCGCCGACGTAATTGCGATGCAGCCCCGCCCGCTCGGCCAATTCTTCCTGGGAATAGCCCCGCTCTTCGCGGAATTGCCGCAATCTTTTACCAAATCGAGACTTAACGGAACGTGGGGGCACATCCCCATCCTCGAAGCTCGACCACGATGAGTCTACACACTATGGGTGTTATATTGTCTGGAAAGAGATTATCCTGATTTGGCTTATCCGCTTCACTAGGTCTGGGTAGCAGGCCTGTGGAACTGAGAAAAATTCATCAAATTGATCTGACAACGGGATAAGCCAGATGCGATTCTAATGATTAAAGGTTGGGGGAGACGAATTCATGCCAGAAGATTACGTTGACTGCCCGGAGATGGCAGGCAAAACGATCCAACTGCTCCGTATCCATCGAAACGCCTGTGACGGACCCAGTGTCCAGATCGAGTTGACGGATGGAACCAGCTTCACCTGCTATGTCTCGGTCCGTCCAACCGTGGAAGCCTCCTTATATAAAGGTGGCGTCGGGACGCCGGAAACCATCCGCGCCTACGAATTGTAGAAAAATCTACCGTCCGCAAGCCTCCGTTATGTCAAAAACGCATAGCGGACTTCATAAAAATCATTGGACGCGGCATCGGTTCCGCCCTAGCTTTGCACCATAGCTGACACGCCAGGTCAGCGGAGGTGCAAAGTGAATCGATTCCGCCGTCTCCTCCGATTCGATATTCGTCGCAATCGGCCGTTTGATCCGTTCGCCAATCGGCAAACGGATCACACTCTCAAAACCTCTCTTCTCTCTGCCATCCGCGCGATGGCCCCTACCCTTCTTGCGCTCTCGATTACAAGCGTGGCCCACGCCCAGGGAACGATGGACTTCTCCGGCGCGACCACGCTGATGTCTACCTTCCGCACGTTCGCCATCTATGCGGGCGCGGTCATCTGCTTCGGCGGATTGATCTTCGCCGGAATTCGCATGATGTCGGGAAGGTTCCAGGACGCCATTCCTGGGCTCTTTGGCGCGCTCTTCGGCGCTGGAGTCCTTGGCTGGGGCGCTGGCTGGATTGGAGCTGCCCGCCGACCAACA
>Ga0181516_10000351_pt1 | contig 44005 bp, 44 predicted proteins | sample PEATcosm2014_Bin_25_FD_121104 | JGI IMG/M metagenome (GOLD analysis project Ga0181516, IMG submission 121104) | Peatland microbial communities from MTU Mesocosm Facility, Houghton, MI, USA - PEATcosm2014_Bin01_10_metaG | ecosystem: Environmental > Terrestrial > Soil > Wetlands > Peat | place...
AAGAGCGTGTTCGGCTGCGAGCCGGGCGGACGGCCGGAAATGTGGCGCGAATAATTTTCGATGCCGGAGCAGACGCCCATTTCCTCCATCATTTCCAGGTCGAACTCGGTGCGCTGCTTGATGCGCTGCGCCTCCAGCAGTTTCCGGTCGCGTTCAAATTCCATGATGCGCGTGCCGAGTTCCTCGCGGATGGTCAGGATGGCGCGCTTCATCTTGTCGTTGGTCGTTACAAATTGTTTCGCCGGAAAAACGACGACGGCGTCGAGCGTTTCAATCTTGTTTCCGGTCAACGGCTCGAAGCGCGTGATGCGTTCAATCTCTTCGCCGAAAAATTCGATGCGCAGTCCGTCTTCACGTCCGGCGGGCCGGACTTCCACGGTATCGCCGCGCACGCGAAAATTTCCGCGCTCGAACGTGATGTCGTTGCGCTCGTATTGCAGCGAGATGAGGCGCGATAAAAATTGTTCGCGCGATAGTTGCAGCCCGGCGCGGATCGGGATGATCATTTCCTCGTAATCTTCCTTGCTGCCGATGCCGTAAATACACGAGACGCTGGCAACGACAATCACGTCGCGCCGCGAAAACAGCGAGCTCATGGTCGAGAGCCGCAGGCGCTCGATCTCCTCGTTCCGGCTGGAATCTTTTTCGATGAACGTGTCGGTGCGCGGAATGTAGGCTTCCGGCTGGTAATAATCAAAATAGCTGACGAAGTATTCGACGGCGTTGTGCGGAAAAAAACTTTTGAACTCCGCGTAAAGCTGCGCGGCGAGAGTTTTGTTATGCGAAATCACGAGCGTGGGTTTGTCCACATTCCGGATGACGTTCGCGACGGTGAAGGTTTTTCCCGAACCCGTGACACCAAGCAGTGTTTGATGTTGTGCGCCAGACAAAATGCCGTCCGTCAGCTTCGCAATCGCCTGCGGCTGGTCGCCGGCGGGTTTGTAATCGGAGACGAGTTGAAACATGGAGGACAAAAGTAGAACGTCGGCGGTTGAGCGTCAAACTGTCGTGAACCGGTGCAAATAGGTCTTGTCGGGGATCGCGGGTTTGAAATGACCGGACTGAAAGTTGTTGCAGCCGAAATTTTCCACAGCGTTGGCATTGCCCATGCTCTCAAAAAAGAAGAATTATGAGAGCATCAAATCCATTCCAAATTCCGTCTTGTTTTCAAGTGGATCCCCAACGCAAACGCCGCGAACGCTTCAAAAAAACAGTTCTTGCCATCGTTACCGGCATCGCGCTGCTGCTGGTCGGGCTGTTGATTGAAGGCTGTGTGAGCGAACATTCGAAAGCCGCGCCGCCACCCGGAAATACGTCCAATCTTTAGACACTGAAGCGAACCGGTTTGGGCCGCAGAGCGGAAAAATCTTCTGGACAAAAGTGGCTGCCGGGAAATAGCGTCTGGTTTGTGGAAAAAATCAGGCACGGGCAACGATGAAAGCTATTTTTGCATCGGCACTTCTATTTGCGTCGCTCATCTTGTCCCGCGCTCAAATGCAAAATCCAATCCCACTCTGGCCGAACGGCGCTCCCGGTGCGCTCGGCACAAATGATTGGGACATTCCCACGCTCACGCCGTATCTGCCCGACCCGACGAACGCCACCGGCACGGTGATGGTGATTTGTCCCGGCGGCGGTTATGGCCATCTCGCGGCGCATGAGGGAAAAGATTATGCGCTCTGGCTGAACCAGCACGGCGTCACCTGTTTCGTGTTGAAATACCGGCTCGGCACAAACGGCTACCGGCATCCGGTGATGATGTGGGACGGCGCGCGCGCGGTGCGCTGGGTTCGCGCGCATTCGGACGATTACAAAATTGATCCGCATCGCGTGGGCATGATGGGTTCGTCGGCGGGCGGACATCTGACTTCGACGTTGATGACGCATTTTGATTTTGGAAATGCGAATTCTGGCGACCCGATCGAGCGGCAAAGTTCGCGGCCGGACATCGGCATACTTTGTTATCCGGTCATCACGATGGGTGAATTCGCGCATCAGCCTTCGAAGCTGAATCTGCTCGGGACAAATCCGCCGCCGGAACTGGTGACGGAACTTTCCAGCGAATTGCATGTGAAGACGAACACGCCGCCGTGCTTCATCTGGTGCACGAGCGAAGATAAAACCGTGCCACCGGAAAACACTCTGATGTTCGCCGCCGCGCTGCGGAAAAACCATGTGCCGTTTGATCTGCATATCTACCAAAAAGGCCCGCACGGCATGGGACTCGGCAATCACAAAGACCCGCACGCGCCGTTGCATCCGTGGACGACTGATTGTTTGTTCTGGCTGAAGGCGCAGAATTTTGTGAAGTGATTTGATTCACCACCAAGTCACGAAGGCGCAAAGAGAATTGTTCTCGACAAAAGAGGCTGGCGCGAAATAGCTATAGCTATGCAACTCATACTTGTAGATAGAGGACAAGGATTTTGCAATGTATTGCGCCAGCAATTTCGAACGCATCCAGAAGTCGAGATTGTTTGCGGACGATTTGAAGAGTTGCCAGTATTCGACTGCGTTGTTACAGCAGGCAACTCTTTCGGACTTATGGATGCTGGCATGGATTTGGCGGTGGTTCGATATTTTGGCACTCACGTAATGGAGCTTATCCAAAAGCGCATTCTTGAGGATTATCTCGGAGAGCAGCCGGTTGGCACGAGCATAATTATTCCGACAGAGCATCCAACTCACCAATTCGTAGCTCACAGTCCAACCATGCGAGCGCCCATGAACATTAACGGCACTGACCACGTTTATCTTGCAATGTGGGCTACCTTGATTGCAGTTCACCACCACAACCTTTCGGAAACCAAACAGATTCGCTCTTTGGCTTGTCCAGGTCTCGGCACTGGCACTGGTGGCATGGATTCAATTGAAGCTGCACTTCAATTACGTCTGGCTTACGAACATTACCGACAACCACCAAAGTTTATTAACCCAACGTTTGCGCAGCAGCGGCATGAAAAAATCCATTATGGAGGTCGTTGGGGTTACGAACATCCTCGGTCGCCTGCGGCCTAAAGCTGCATTGGAGTTAAATCGTTAATTGAATTTCGCACTTGCCATTCTCCGCATTTCCGCTATTCTCCATCCTGCCTGAACGCCGTGTGTGCGGATGTTCATTGAGGCTGAGAAAAAACAGTCAACTAACAACCTAACCCTTAACCTCCGTTGCCATCGCAGCGTCGGTAGTTAGGCAATGGAGTCTTCAAGTTCCGCAGTCGCGGAATCAAAAGTCTCCCGCGGTTCAACACAGTTAAATTATGCTCACAATGGAAGAAGCCATGAAGCAAAGCGCGACGCGTTTTGCGCAGGGCGAAATCGTCAAAGGCACGGTCATCGAACTTCGTCCCAAGGAAGTTCTCGTGGACATCGGCTACAAAAGCGAAGGCATCATCCCGCTGAACGAATTTTTGGACGCGGCCTCATTGAAGGTCGGCGACGAAGTGGACGTGCTGATCGAAAAGCTCGAAAACAAGGAAGGCACGGTCGTCCTTTCGCACGAGAAGGCGGAGTTCAAGAAAAACTGGGACAACATTTTGTCCATCTGCAACGAAGGCGGCATCATCAAGGGCAAGGTCACGTCCATCGTCAAGGGCGGGCTGGTCGTCAACGTGGGCGTCGAGGCGTTTTTGCCGGCGTCGCAGATTGACGTGACGACGCCGAAGAATCTGGCGTCGTTCGTCGGCAACACTTATGAATTCAAGGTCGTCAAAATCAACCAGGAGCGGCAGAACATCGTTTTGTCCCGCCGCGAATTGATCGAGGCTGAGCGCACGACGAAGCGTTCGAAGATTTTGGGCGAGATGGTTCCCGGCGACATCCGCAAGGGCACGGTCAAAAACATCACGGATTTCGGCGCGTTCATCGAGTTGAACGGCATCGACGGTCTGCTCCACATCACGGATATGAGCTGGGGCCGCATCGGCCATCCATCGGAACTTCTGAAGGTCGGACAGGAAATTGACGTGGTCGTGCTGGACGTGAACAAGGAAAAAGAGCGCGTCAGCCTCGGCCTCAAGCAGAAGCTCGCCAATCCGTGGGACAGCATCGAAACGAAATTTCCCGTCGGCGCGAAGGTCAAAGGCAAGGTTGTCAGCCTCGTGCCTTACGGCGCGTTCGTGCAGCTCGAACCCGGCGTCGAAGGCCTCATCCACGTCACGGAACTTTCGTGGACGAAGCGCATCGCCAAACCGAGCGACGTTTTGAAACAGGATCAGGAAATCGAAGCGGTCGTGCTCGGAATCAACCGCGAGGAACAGAAAATTTCCCTCGGCATCCGCCAGCTTGAATCGAATCCATGGGACGGCGCGGCGGCGAAATACACCGTCGGCACCAAGGTCAAAGGCCAGGTGCGCAACCTCACCAGCTACGGCGCGTTCGTCGAGCTGGAAGAAGGCATTGACGGCATGATACATGTTTCCGACATGTCATGGACGCGCAAGATCAATCATCCGAGCGAAGTCATGAAGAAGGGCGACACCGTCGAAGCCACCGTGCTCGAAGTGGATCGTCCGAACCAGCGCATCGCGCTCGGCATGAAACAGCTTGGCGGCGATCCATGGGCGAACATCGAGACGCTTTACAAGGTCGGCGACCTCGTCCAAGGCAAAGTCACGAAGCTCGCGAGTTTCGGCGCGTTCGTCGGATTGCAGCACGACATTGACGGCCTCGTCCACATCTCGCAGATCAGCGAGGAGCGCGTGGATAAAATCAAAAACGTGCTCAAGGCCGGGCAGGACGTTTCCGCGCGCGTGGTGAAAATTGACAAAGGCGAACGCCGCATCGGCCTGTCCATCAAGGCCGCCAGCTACAACGACGAGCAGCTCAAGGAAGAGCAAAAGATTCTCGACTCGCTCAAGCCCGGCGAAGACCTCGTCGCGTTGCAACACGCCTTCGACGCCGCCGACGAGGCGGTCAAGTCGGAATAATCATTCCGGGCGAAATCAGATCACACGAACAGGCGGACTGGAAACAGTCCGCCTGTTTTTTTGAAAGCGGGGCGGTTTCCCGGTTTGCTCCTTGTTTTTCGGGATGAACTGGAGCATTTTGCAGGAAGCTGATTTTTATCGCGCATCATGCAGCCGGGAACAAAAAAACTTCTGCACTTTCTGCAAAGCTGGGCCATCAACACCCTCGCGGTGGCGGTGGCGGTGATCATCTTGCGCAACCACATCAGCTACGGCGACAAATTTGGAAACCTGCTCTGGGCATCGCTGCTGCTCGGCATCCTGAACGCATTTGTCCGCCCCATCCTGATGTTGCTGGCGCTGCCGCTGCTCATTTTTACGCTCGGCCTTTTCACCCTCGTCATCAACGCGCTGCTGCTCTGCCTGCTCAGCGTGCTGCTGCCGTTCTTTCATGTGGACAGCTTCGGCTTCGCCTTTCTCGGCGCGCTTATCATCGGTGTCGTGTCAATCGCCCTGAACGTCCTGACCGGCGGCGCGAAAGCGAGCATCAGAATCCAACGCCGCCCGCCACCGACCAAAAAATCCGACGACGACGACAAGCCGGTGATCGACGTTTAATCCCGCCGGCAGGCCGCGCGCAAAGTTTTGATTCCGCGCGCGTTGAAATCCCGCTCGAAATCCGTCAACAATCCGGCAAGCTCCGCCGGCGTTTCGATCTCCTTGAAATTTTTGTCCGCGCCAAAAACTTCCGTCATCTGCTTGAAATAATCCCCGTCGTCCGTCCGCAAAAAAACCGTTCCTCCGGGCGCGAGCGCGGCGCGGGCGAGCGCCGGAAAACTTCCATTGACGAGCCGGTTTTTGTGATGCCTTTTCTTCGGCCACGGGTCGGGGAAATAGATATGCAGCGCCGCCGCCGAATGCGGCGGCAGCAGATATTGCAAAAAATAAGAGGACTCGATGCGCACGCCGCGCAGATTGGTCAGCCCCGCACGGCGGCCTTTGCGGTCGAGTTTTGAGATCCGTCCGAGCAGCCGCTCGACGCCGATGAAATTCCTTTCAGGATTTTGCCGCGCGTATTCAACGAGGAATGAAGCGTCGCCACAGCCGAGTTCGACTTCGAGCGGTTGCGGTTTCGCAAAAAGTTCCGCTAGGTCCAGCGGCTCGACGACGGTGTGAAGCTCAACGATCAGGTTGGATTTGTTTTCCATTCGGAATCCGGCGATCAAAAATCAGGATTTAGAAATGGTCGGGGCGGTGAGATTCGAACTCACGACCTCTTGTACCCGAAACAAGCGCGCTACCAGGCTACGCTACGCCCCGACACCAGGCGGTCAGCTTGCCGCGCATGCAGCCAAAAGGCAATGTTGAATTTCCCGCCATTGATGGAAGCGAATTAACTTGCCGCCAAATCCGTCCGCTCCAAAATGGATTTTGATTGCGCTTCAACTCGGCGGGCTCGTAGCTCAGCGGTTAGAGCAGGCGACTCATAATCGCTTGGTCCCCGGTTCAAATCCGGGCGAGCCCACCAGCCCTGAATAATTTCCTTTCAGGATTTGTCCCCGCCGGTTTTTTTGCCCACCATCTTGGCGTCGCAATGAAAATCATCACCGACGAAAAATGCGCCGGCTACTCGCACTACGGACATCCCGAATGTCCCGCGCGAATCACGGCGACATTGGCCCGATTGAAAAGCCAGACGGAACTGCCGATCACTTGGATCGCGGCGGGCAAAGCCGGCGACAAACAAATCCTCCGCGCCCACGCGCCCGAAATGCTCGCCCGGCTGAAAATTTCAAAAGACTTCGACGCCGACACGCCGTTCTTTGAAAACATTTCCGAATATGCCCGTGCTTCCGTCGCTGCCGCGCTCGACGCCTTGAAAATTGCCCGCGACGGCGAAAATGTTTTCAGTCTCATGCGCCCGCCAGGACATCACGCCACGCGCGAACAATCCATGGGCTTCTGCTACTTGAACAACATCGCCATCAGCGTTCTGGAAGCCGTTGCTGCCGGCACCAATCGCGTCGCCGTCTTCGATTTCGACGTGCATCACGGCAACGGCACGGAAGACATTCTGCTCAATCGTGAAGGCGTCGCATTTTTTTCCATCCACCAGTTTCCTGCGTATCCCGGCACGGGCGCAGCGAACGTCGGTAAAAATTGTTTCAATTATCCCGTCGCACCCGAAACGCCGCGCGAAACCTATCGCGCCACCCTTGCCCGCGCGCTGGCCGACCTAAAAAATTTTCAGCCGGAAATTATCGCCGTGTCCGCCGGATTCGACGCCTACGTGCGCGACCCGCTCGCGCAAGGCACGCTGCTTGCGGAAGATTTTTACCGGCTTGGCCAGGAATTGCGCGCGCTGAAAATTCCGTTCTTCAGTCTGCTTGAAGGCGGTTACAGCCGCGATCTGCCGGAACTGATTTTTTCCTATCTCAAAGGCGTGGAAGGAAAATAAATTCACTTCGGCAGGTTGAAAACAATTTCTCGACAAATGGAATTCAAAATTTAATCTCCGCGCATGACATCCGCGCCCGTCATTTTATTTGGAGGCTTGATGGCCTGGAGCATCTACCGCCGCATCCGCCGTAACATCGGCAGGCAACCGTTGCATCCGCGCCGCGCCATCACTTCCATCACCATTTTATCACTTGTCAGCGTGCTGATTGTCGGCACGTCATTGCAAAACACGAACTTGCTGCTCGGTTTCGGCGGCGGACTGCTGCTCGGCGCGCTTTTGGGTTTTGCCGGACTTCGGCTCACGAAATTTGAAACGACCGACCAAGGCCATTTCTACACGCCCAACACCCACATCGGCGTGGTGCTTTCAGTTTTGTTCATCGGGCGAATCGCTTATCGGTTTATTGTGGCCGGCAATGCAGCGACCGCACAAAATCCGGCGCAACCGTTCCAAAGTCCGTTGACGCTTTTCATTTTTGGGCTGACCGTCGGCTACTACCTCGTTTATCAGACCGGCATATTGATCCATAACCACGACAAAAATAATTCCGTCAAAAAGCTTTGAATCCGCCGGATCAAAACTAGATTTGTCGCGTGACCGTCCTCGAAGCGATCCGGAAAAGCGCGGATTTTCTCGGCAAAAAAAACGTCGAATCTCCGCGCTTGCAAGTTGAACTCCTCCTTGCGCATCTGCTCAAACTGCCGCGCATGAAATTGTATCTGAATTTCGAGCGCGAACTTTCGCCGTCGGAAATTGATTCGTTGCGTGAATTGATCAAGCGTCGCGGCCAGCGCGAACCGCTCCAGCACATCGTTGGCTCAACTTCATTTTGCGGATACGAAATCGCCGTGAACCGCAACGCCCTCGTGCCCCGACCGGAAACAGAATTGCTCGCGGAAGCGGGCTGGAATTTTCTACTCGCCGCACCAAAGCAAAGCGAAGGCGGGTCAACCGCTCTGGATTTCGGAACCGGAACCGGTTGCATCGCCATCGCGATCGCGGCGAAATGTCCGGACGCAAAAATTGTTGCGACGGACACTTCGGCGGATGCGCTTGTGCTGGCAAAAGAAAACGCCGCCCGAAACAACGTCGCGGAACGGATTGAATTTTTTCAAGGCGATGGATTTGCCGCGCTTCCTGCCGATTCAAAATTCGATTTGATTGTCAGCAATCCGCCTTACATTCCGTCCGTTGAAATCGCCACGCTCCAGCCGGAAGTGCGCGATTTTGATCCGCGCAACGCATTGGACGGCGGAGCGGATGGTTTGGATTTTTACCGAAAGCTGGCAATTGAAGCTAAACCGTTCTTGAAAGCCGCTGGAAAAATCATGCTGGAGTTTGGTGACGGTCAGGCTGACGCGATAAAAGCGATTTTTGAAAATGAAAAGTGGATTGTCGAAGCGGTGAAGGAAGATTACAGTCAACGCGCAAGAATTTTAATCGCAAAAAAATAATTTCATGGAAAGTTTTCTCATCAAAGGCGGCGTGCCGTTGCACGGCGAAGTCACCATCAGCGGCAGCAAAAACGCCGCGCTGCCCATCATGGCCGCGACGCTGCTCACGGACGAGCCGTGCGTCATCCGCGGTGTGCCGGATTTGAGCGACACGCGGTTCATGGCGCAAATTTTGGAATCGCTCGGCGCACAGGTGAAATTTCAAAACGGAACGCTTGCCGTTCGCGCAAAAAAGATTCGCGGCTATGCGGATTACGAACTCGTCCGCAAAATGCGCGGCTCGATTTGCATCGCCGGGCCGCTGCTGGCGCGGCTGCACAAGGCGCGGATTTCTTTGCCGGGCGGCTGCATCATCGGCGCGCGTCCGATTAATTTGCACCTCAAAGGTTTTGAAGCACTTGGCGCGAAAATAAAAATCGAGGGCGGCTATGTTGATGCGACGGTGAAAAAACTGGTGGGCGCTTCCATGTTTCTCGGCGGACGTGCCGGTTCGACGGTTTTGGGAACGGCGAATGTGATGATGGCGGCGGCTTTGGCCGACGGCGTGACGGTCATCGAAAGCGCGGCGTGCGAACCGGAAGTCGTTGACCTCGCAAATTTTCTGAACGCGATGGGCGCAAAAATCTCCGGCGCGGGCAGTCCGACAATCACAATTTCCGGCGTTGAAAAATTGCACGGCGCGGAGCATGAAGTGATTCCCGATCGGATTGAGACGGCAACTTTTATGATTGCCGCCGCCGCGACGAACGGCGAGGTGATGATTAAAAATTGTCGCGCCGATCATTTGCGCGCGGTGATTGACAAGTTGAACGAAGCCGGAGTTTCAATTCAGCAGCACAATGGAAATTTAATCGTTCGTCGCGGGAAAAAATTGCGCGCGGCGGACGTGACGACGCTGCCGTATTCCGGTTTCCCGACGGACGTGCAGGCGCAGATGATGTCGCTGCTCGCGCTCGCGCCGGGCATCAGCATCATCACGGAGCGGATTTTTGAATCGCGCTTCATGCACGTCAGCGAACTGGCGCGGCTCGGCGCGGACATCGAGATCGAGGGGCCGAGCGCGATCGTCAAGGGCGGCCGGCCGTTGAGCGGCGCGCCGGTGATGGCGAGCGATTTGCGCGCGAGCGCGGCGCTGGTGATCGCCGGGCTGGCGGCGAAGGGCGCGACGCAGGTGAACCGCATTTATCATCTGGATCGCGGCTACGAAAAGATGGACGCGAAATTGCGGAAGCTCGGCGCGCGGATTCAGCGCGTCGAGGAAAAATAAATTCTTTAGGCTGCAAAATTCCTGGAATCGAACTTTTATGAAGCCGGTTCAGGGACGATGAACAATGGAATTGAAGCTTGACAGCACCATTAAATCGTCTTATAAACCTTTATCCCCTTAAATAATCATCTAAACAAGGGTTAACATAAATCACAGGAGAAAACTTATGAAAAAAATACTCACAATCATCGGCTTGATGACAGCAACGACACTGCTCCATGCCCAAGGTTATGTTGAACTGGCTAACGGTGCAGCCGCCATTTCAACCAATACAGGCGACTTTTACCCAGGAGGAGGCGAGATTAGCGGCATTTCTGGAAAGACTGGTGCATATTCTACCGGGCAGGTCTACTATTATGCATTGCTCTGGGCAACCAGCGCTCTTACGGGCGGGGCGACGAATTCAGGATGGAATCTGGCGGAGGTGGCTGGTGTCCCGCTTAGCGAGGATCTGGCAACCAACTATGCTGGACCAGGTGATCTGGAAGGCATAGGAGGCTTTGGCGGCACCAATTTTATTGGTATGAACGCTACAATAACCTATGATGTCATGATTGTAGGCTGGTCAGGCAATTTGGGCAGCAGCTGGCTTACGGTCTCCAATGAATTGTATACGGGAAACTGGGCGTCTGACGTAAACGCCTTCTTTGGAGAAACAGGTGTTGGCACTGCTACACCTACTGCTACACCGGCTGGTGAACCTAACCTATTTGGAGGAAGTATGTTTCCGGATGGTTCGTTGACGTTGTATGAAGTAACTCCTGAACCAGCCACAATCGCCCTAGCTGGTCTTGGCGGTTTGTCCATGCTGCTGTTTCGACGACGCAAGACATAAGGCAGGAACGCGGACAGTGTCGCATCAAGCGGACGCTTGAAACTCCACTGCGAAGAACTGTCCGCGCTCCGAAGATTCCAAAACAGTGATGAGTGACAGGTGACGAGTGACGTGCAAAAACACGCTCGTCACTTTTCACTCATCACCCGTCACTTTGATCATTCGAGGCTTCTGTAGCGTCGAGGCTGCGCCTCGATTCTCCGGCCACAGGCCGGACACTACATTTTTTAGCGTTTTCATGCGGTGACGACGATTTCGCGGCTGTCCGCAAAAATCCGCGCCTGCCGTTCGGCCCGGCGGAGCGCAACCTCGGTTTTTTCCTCGAACAGCACGGGAAAAACGAGCAGCGGGAAAACGGTCGCCCATGCGAGCGCCGCCGCCTCGTTTGCCGCGCGCCGCAGCGGAACGTTCAGCTCCGGCGCGGCGGTCAATTGCCGCGCGAGCAGTCTATCTTTCAGCCGCTCGAACCGGGTCTCCTGCGTGGCGCGGAACGGAACCGCCGGTGCTGGCCGCAGTTCGAACCGCGTCTCGGGACCGAATTCGGCCGGGATGCGTGTTTTGTTTTTGTTCATGTATTTTCCTTTCGTTTTTTTCTTGGTTAAAAAGCAAAAACCCCGCGATTGACCGGCAATCGCGGGGTTTTTGAAATCCTTTTCTTAAATCAGAAGTTCGTCTCCACGATGCCAAAACGGCAGCCAACGCGCGTCCAAATGGACATGCATCCATCGGATTGCGCGTGCTTCAGTGTTGGAGCGAACGTGGTCTTCATATTCAACGGCAGGGAAGAAACACCATTTCGAGGCGCTTGTCAAATTGATTTGTACGGTGAAAAATCGTTGTCGGATTCCGGCGCGATGCTAGATTGGTTTGAAACATGAGCGATCCGTTAAGAATGGTCAAATGCGGCTGGTGCGAGAACACGGTGTTCATCCCCGGCGATCTCGCGCCGCTGGCCACCGTGCCTTGCACCAAGTGCGGGCATCCCATCATGATGCCGATGCGGCTGCGGCAGTTTGAACTGCGCGGCATCATCGGTTCGGGCGGCATGGGAAACGTTTATCGCAGCTGGGACACGATGCTGGAACGGATGGTGGCGGTGAAGTTGATGAAGAAGGAGTTGCTCGAAGACCCGAAGGCGCTGGAAAGTTTTTATCGCGAAGCGCGCGCGTGCGCCCGGCTCAACCACACGAACATCGTCCACATCTACACGTTCGACGAATGGGAGGGCCAGCAGTATCTCGTGATGGAACTGGCCGACCGCGGCAGCCTCGACGCACGCATCGAGAAATTGCACGCGCTGCCGGAACTGGACGTGCTCGACATCGGTATCAAAATCGCCTCCGCGCTCGACATGGCGCTCAAATACGACCTGCTTCACCGCGACATCAAGCCCGGAAATATTCTGTTCAACGCCGACCACGAGCCGAAGCTCGTTGATTTCGGCCTCGCGCGCAAAGCCGACGTGGAACACGAGATCGAGGACATGATCTGGGGAACGCCATATTATGTCGCGCCGGAAAAGATCAAACGAGAGCCGGAAACGTTTTTGTCCGATATGTATAGCCTGGGCGCGACGGTTTATCACGCGATGACCGGCCATGTCCCGTTCGACGCGCCAACGCCCGAGGAAGTCATCAACGCGCATGTGCTGACGCCGTTGACGCCGCCGAACCTGGTCGTGCCCGAAATCACGCAGGCAACCAGCGACGCGCTTGTCAGGGTGATGGCGAAAAATCCGGCGGAACGTTTTTTGAGCTACGATGAATTCATCATGGCGCTTGAAGCCGCGAGAAGTCTGCTGCTCCGGCAGCAATCTCAGTCACCGCAGTCCTCCAAACCCAAGGGCATGACCAGCTGGTGGAAGCGGCAGTGAAAAAGGCGGGCGTTGGCGCCCGCCTTTGAGTCCGCAGAAAATTTCAGCGTTTAATTGCCGACGCTGTTGGTGGTGCTGCCGGTGCTTTCAGGAGCTTCCTTCTTTTTCTTCTCGCCGAAACGCACCGAGAGCGCGTCAAGTCCGCCGCCAGCGGCCTTCTTGTAAGAACCGGCGGCCATGTCGCCCACTACGCCGTCAGACAGCGTTGCTGGCTTGCCGTCCTTGACGATCTTGGTGTCGGAAGTGACCTCAAACGTGCGCGTGCCGACGGTGAATGTCATCGCGTTCGTGTCCACCTCAACCAGCTTGCCATTGAACACCATCCGGTCGTGCTTCCTGATTTTTTTGACCGGTGCATTGGTGGTTTGGGCGGGGATTGGGACGGGGGTTTGATCTACCACGGCGGGAGCATTGGTGGACGTGGCGTCTTGCGCGCGGGAAAGCGTCGGCGCAGCCATCATCGCCGCCGCGAACAGCGCGCTGGCCGTGATTTTCAGGATGTTTCTTTTCATTTTGATATGGGTTGATTTTTCAGTTCGTTCTGTGAGACGGTTCAAAATAAGAATTGGCTTCCCTAAGTTCAACAAATTTTACCACGCGCCCTCGGTGATCAATTCGGCCACGTTGTGCGCCAAATCCTCCGCGAGCAACGGCAACGACTGGCGTTCGGCGTCCGCCAGATCCGTGCCGACATGGACAAGCGTGTAGCCGTCCACGCTTTTGTCGAGCAGCACCTTTCCACTCGATCGCTCGCGCATGATGACGTGCGCGATGATGCCGATGCGGTAGTTTTCGGTCGTCGCGACATCAGTGTCCAGATAGCTCAAGCCTTCGCGGTTGTAGCGCGTGATGACGCCGGTGACGACGACATCACCCGGCGCGCTCGTGGCAAGATGATAAGTCCCGTCGGTCTGCAATCGCTCGCGCAACGCCTGCGTCACCGCGTCGCCCAGGCGCGGTTCAAGCGTCTGGTTATTGAAGGGTAGAACCTCAATGGACTTTTCACCGGCGACCGCGCCGTTGACCGGGCCGAGGTGATAACCGGCGCAACCGGCCAGCAATGCCGATGTCGCGCAGACCGCAAAAAAATTCAGCAGGCGCATTTCAACTGGCGGACGGCATTTGCACGCGCGGTTTGAGCGCCTCGATGCGCTGGCGCGATTGCGCGGCGTAGCGCGAGTTGGGGTCGAGCTGCAACACTTCGTTGTAATAGACGACCGCGCCCGCCCATTTTTTGCTCTTCTCATAAAACTGCGCGATCTCAAAATTGCCATGCACCTGCTCGGCCTTGAGCAGGATGATCGCCCTTTGCGCCTCCGGCACGCGGCTGTCGTCGGGGAAAACCGTCATGAAATCGGTGTAAGCCGCGATGGCTTTTCCGGCGGTGCTCTGGTCATATTCGGCCGTCGCCGCCTGTTTCTGATAGGCGACCCCTTGGCGGAACATCGCGTCGGCGAGGATGGCAGGCTGGTCGTGGTAGCGGTCGGCGGCGGTTTCGTAGGCCTTCACCGCGTCGTCATAACTCTTCTCTTTTTCGCACGCCGCGCCGATGCGCAACTGCGCGTGCGGCGCAACGTCGCTGTAAGGCCCGTTGCCGACGATCTTCCCGTATAATTTAGCCGTCTCGTCCATCGAAGGATAAATCGGGATGGTGTTCCACAGCCTGAACCATTCGCCTCCAAGAAAACGGTTGGCGATTCCATACTGCCGCCACAGGACATCCTCGAAATTGTCGCTGCGCGGATATTTTTCGATGATGTTCTGGTAGGCGTTGAACGCCGCCTCGTCCTTGCCCGACGTTTCGAGGCAACGGCCGATGAGATATTCCGCGCCCGGCGCGTAATCGGACAACGGCCAGACTTTCAAGACGCGGTGCGACGCGTGCAGCGTGACGGCATAGTCGCGGTTGGTGAACGCCTGCTGCGCGACTTCAAGCTGATCCTTCGCACGGTCGCGCTGCCAGTTCGCATTTTGGCCAAACGACTCGTAATACCAGCCCTCGCCCGGCGCATAGATCAGCGGCGCGGGCGAGCGAAATGGAAGCAGCGCGACGAACGCGACGAGTGAAAACAGAAAAATGAACCGGCGATTCATGCGGCGACAGTAGCGGCGTGAAACAGGCAAGTCAAGACGCGCACAAATCAAATTCAACCCCGGTAAACCACCAGCAGGCCGTAATCGTTCAAAATCTTCTGCGTGCCCACGTCGAAATACGTGTAGGAAATCGTGTGCGTGCTGATGATGTTCGCCTCGCCGGTCTGGCTCAAAAATTCCGACACTTTCTCGTCGAATCTGTCGTGCCCGGCCTCGATGCACGCCGAGTGGCGGATCGTGTGGCTGCGGATTCCCTTTTCACCCGCCGGTCTTGAACCCAGCGGCGGCTTCGCCTTGACAATCAACCTCTCCCCAGGCTTGTCGTGCACCGGTACTTTGAGATGCATCTCCACCTTGGCGGCGGCGGAAGTGGCGATGGCGCTGGGCGCGAGGCTCGGCGCGGTCGCTGTTTCCGAAGGCGCGGGTGCTGCCGGGATTTTTGCGGATTGCGCCGGGATGGTGATGGTCTCGTGGCACGACGGGCACTCGATTTCCGAGCCTGCGCCCGCGCTATCCACGGCAAGTTCCTGCTCGCAATTGGGGCAATTAAAAACAATATCCATAAGCCGGATTGGGTTGAATGGTTCGCTGTGCGCCGACACTAACTCCGCACCGCACGGCAAACCAGAAAAAAATCACGCAGAGTTATTCCCACTCAATCGTCCCCGGCGGCTTGCTCGTGATGTCAAAAACGCAGCGGTTCACGCCCTTCACTTCGTTGATGATGCGACTCGCGAGTTTTTCCAAAATTTCATAGGGCAGTTTCACCCAGTCCGCCGTCATGCCGTCCTGTGATTCAACCGCACGGATCGCGATCGTGTAATCGTAAGTCCGCTCGTCGCCCATCACGCCCACGCTGCGCACGGGCAGCAGCACCGCGAAGCTCTGCCAGATTTTGTAATATAGTCCGCTCGATTTCATTTCCTCGACGACAATCGCGTCGGCGTTCCGCAAAATCTCGCAGCGCGACGGAGTCACTTCGCCAAGAATCCGCACCGCGAGTCCCGGACCGGGAAACGGTTGCCGCCAGACAATTTCCTTGGGCAAGCCAAGTTCGAGTCCAAGCTCACGCACTTCATCTTTGAACAAACATTTCAGCGGCTCGACCAGTTGGAACTTCATGTTCTTCGGCAGGCCGCCGACGTTGTGGTGGCTCTTGATGAGCGCGGCGGGATTGCCGGCGATCGGCACGGACTCGATCACGTCGGGATAAAGCGTGCCTTGCGCGAGAAATTTCGCCTGGCCGACCCGCTTCATCGCGTCTTGAAAAACTTCGATGAAAGTTTTGCCGATGATCTTGCGTTTGCGTTCGGGATCGGTCACGCCTTTGAGCCGTTGCAAAAATAATTTCGACGCGTTCTCATACTGCAGCTTGAGTTTGAAATTGCGCCCGAAAACCTCCTGCACCACTTCCGCCTCGTGCGCGCGGAGCAAACCGTTATTGACGAAAATGCAGGTCAACTGATTGCCGATGGCCTTGTGTAAAAGTGCGGCGGCGACGCTCGAATCCACGCCGCCGCTCAGGCCGAGGATGACTTTTTCATTGCCGACCTGCGCGCGGATTTCCTTGACGGCCTGCTCGACATAATTCCGCATCGTCCAATTTTTGCCGCAGTCGCAGACGCCGTGGACAAAGTTAGAGATGATTTCGCTGCCGCGCGGCGTGTGAACAACCTCGGGATGGAACTGCAGCCCGAAAAATTTCCGCGCGCGGTTTTCAATCGCCGCGTATTCGGAATTTTCCGTGACGGCGACGGGTTTGAAGCCGTCGGGAATTTTCGTCAATTTGTCGCCGTGGGAATTCCAGACTTGGAGCGAATGCGGCAATTTTGAAAACAGCGTACAGCTTGAATCCTTCACCGTGAGCGTTCCTTTGCCGTATTCGCGTTTCTGGCCTTTCTCGACCTTGCCACCGAGGAAATGCGCGAACAACTGGACGCCGTAGCAAACGCCGAGCACGGGCAAGCCGAGCGAAAAAATATTTTTGTCCGGCAGCGGCGCGTCCTTTGCGTAGACGCTCGAAGGCCCTCCGGATAAAATGATCCCGCGCGGCTTGAGCCGGGCGATTTCGGCAGCGGGCGCGTCGAAGCGCAGGATTTGCGAATAGACGCTGCACTCGCGGATGCGCCGCGCGATGACCTGCGTGTATTGCGACCCAAAATCAAGGATGACGATTTGTTCGTTCATGATTGAAAACGAAAGTGGATTCTCTTTCGATTGCGAGGGTTTTGCGAGAAAAATTTGCCAGCGCGGCGGGATTGCGCTACAAGTCGCACATGAAACCTCTGCGACGCAACTTTGCTGCGAAGGCGGGTTTCTCGCTGATTGAACTTTTCATCACGCTGGTGTTGATGGTCATTCTCACGACGATGATGTGGGGCTTCGCCTCGGCCAGACACCAGCGCACCCAGAAGCAGCTCTGCGCCGACAATCTCCAGAAAATTTATCTGGCGATGCAGATTTACGCCAACGACTTCGGCGGTAAACTGCCGCAAAACACCAACGCCGTCACGTCCGAGGAGGTTCTTGACGTTCTCGTGCCGCGTTACTCGGCGGACACTTCGATTTTTATCTGTCCGGGCGGACGCGATTCGGAAATTTCCGCCGGCGAATCGTTTCGCAAGCGCAAAATCAGTTACGCCTACTACATGGGCCGCCGGCTCGACGCGGCGCAGGAGGTCCTGATGTCCGACCGGCAGGTGGACACCGAACCGAAACGCGCGGGCGAATTTGTTTTTTCCACGACCGGAAAATCGCCCGGCAACAACCATCACAAATACGGCGGCAATTTTCTTTTCTCCGACGGCAGCGTGCAGGCGAGCGGGCCGCAGCTCACATTTTCACTCGTGTTCACGCAAGGCGTCGTGCTATTGAATCCCAAGCCCTGATCGCCAATGAAAATCCGATGTTCATGCGGCACGAAGTATGAGTTCGACATCACGCCGGAAATGGCGCAGAACCCGGTGCGCTTCGTCTGTCCGAACTGCGGGCTGGACTCGTCGGATTACGTCAACCAGCTCGTGCGGCAGGAAATCGCTGAACAATTTCCGAACGCAACCCCGCCGCCGCAACCCGCCGCCGCGTCGCGCCTGAAAATTGCGCACGAGGAAAAACCGGCGGAGGCTCCGCCGGAAGCCGCGCCCGTTTCCAAGCATTGCCAGAAACATCGCGGCGTGCTGGCGACGGAAAAATGCACCGTCTGTGGAAAACCAATCTGTCCGCAGTGCATGGCGCAATTCGGATTTTTCTGCTCGCCGTTCTGCCAGAACAAGGCCGACTTGCACGGCATTGCCGCGCCGGTCTACGCCGGGCAAAAATTCAAGGTCGAGGCGCGGTTCTGGCGCAAGATCGAATTGATTTTCGGTTCGATTGCGGTCGCCATCGTTTTGTTCTTTGTCGCCTGGATTTGGTATGCGTGGTTCGGCTCGGTGCCGCATCCGTATTTTTCCGTGCGCTTTGACGACGCCGACCGCGCGTATTCCGGCTCCTCGCAACTGGTCGGCAAGGATCAAATCGTTTTTCTGCACGGCAGCACGCTGGCGCGTTACGATTTGAAAACAAAAAAGCAAATCTGGTCGCAGGAACTCATCACGCCAGACCAGATCACCGGCATCGTCAAATCAGAAGAGGATCGGCACGCGCGCGACAATCAGGCGGGCGGATATGATTCGGTTCCACCGCCGGGATCGCAAGAACGTGGGGCGAAAATCATGCTGCAAGACGCGCTCACCTTGCACGTTTCCGGCGAAGATATCTGGGTCGCCTCGCCGGGCAAGCTGACGCATTACGATTGGAACACCGGAAAAATTTTGCAGGAAACCGCGTTGCCGGGATTTGCCGGTGCGGGAAATAATTCCACGGGCGGCGGACTTTTTTCCGACAATGGCCAGCCGCTCGACCCGGACAAGGTCGCGGAGCAGGTGCAGAGCTTGAGTTTACCAGCGCGCATCGCCTTGCCCGCACTGCTCGGCAACGCGGCGCACGAACAGCAGCTCGAAGCCGCGTTGAGAGACGACCCACAGCAGCCGCGCACGCAAAATTCAAATCCCGCGCAAAGGGAAATGGAAAGTTTCCGGCTCATCCCCACCGAAAACGGCTTTGTCCAATTTTCCTCGCGCCTGCTCGAAAAGAACATCGTCACGCGCGAGGCGATGAAAGCGCCGCCGAAAAAATCCGCGCTAGACGACAATTTGAGCGTGGGCAAAAGCACCGAAGCCGTCAACGAAACGCTCAACGAGATTCAGCGCAGTCGCGGCGGCGACACGGTTTCCGAGGACGACAGCCGTTATCAGGTCACGATCCACATCCCGAATGCGCCGGACACCGCTGATTGGACGGGCGAAGTCGTCGGACCCCCGCAATTATTTTTATTCAAAACAGTGAATGTGATCGCCGCCGGAAAAACCGTCATCGTCCTCGACAAGTCGAACAAAAAACTCTGGCAGGCCGCGCTCACCTACAATGTCTCCACCGGCGGCGGATTTGCCGGACGCGAACCACGCTTCGGCGCCGGCCCGTGCGCGGAACACGGCGACACGCTTTACGTTTTTGACCAGGCCGTGTTGAGCGCGTTTGATCTGGCCACCGGCAATGCGCGCTGGCGCCTGCCGTCCATCGGCGTCGTTGGTTTGTTTTTTGACGACCAGGACAACGTGTATGTCAACACCACCACCGGCAATCCCGACGACATCAGATATTCGCGGCAGATTGACATCACGAAATCCACCGAGGATGTGCTGCTGAAAATTGATCAGAAAACCGGCAGGACATTGTGGAGCGTCAAACCCGGCGGTTTCATTTCCTATCTGTCTGGGAAATTTATTTACACCGTTGAATCATACGACCCGAATCCGACTGACGAGGAGGTTTTGAGCGACTCGTTGCAGGGACTGCAAAAGCCTCCTTATCTTCACATCGCGCGCATCAATCCAAAAAACGGCCGCGTGATGTGGGAACATTACCAGGATCGCTGTCCGGTTGACGTGCGCTTTGACGACAACTCCATCGAACTTGTTTTCAAACGCGAAGTGCAGGTGCTGAAATACCTGACGCTTTGAAAATTTTACTGCGGCACGACTTTCACTTCGCCCGTGGTCGCGTCGTAATCCAGTCTGTAACCCATCGGCGCGTCGGGAATTCTGGCGACGTAATTCGGCGTCAGTTCCTCGAGCGTTTTCGGGTAGCGCCCTTCCTGGACGTTGAACTGTTGTACCGCCTGGTTGAGATACGTCACGTCAATCGTCTTGTCCGCCGACTTCTGCGCCTGTCCCAGGGAATTCACATAGCCTGCGAATCCGTTGGTGGCTGAATTCGCGCCCTGCGAACCGGATTTGTTGCCGCAGCCAGCCAGCACCGCCGCCGCCGTGATGAAAATCAAAAATGAATTGAAGGTTTTCATGCCCGCAACCTACGCCGCTCCTTGCGAAAAGCAAAACTGTTTTTTCTGCGTTCTTTGCGGCTAAAAGATCTTCGCCGCCAATTCCCGCGCCTGCCGGATCAAATCCAAATCCTCCGCCAGATTTCCGAAACGAAATTTCGGCAGGCCGCTTTGTTGCTGACCGAGCAATTCGCCCGGCCCGCGCAATTTCAAGTCCGTCTCCGCGATTTTGAAACCGTCGGTCGTTTCTTCCAGAATTTTCAATCGTTCCTGTGCCCCCAATTTTTTTGCGTCGGAAATCAAGATGCAAAACGATTCGTGCGCGCCGCGCCCGATGCGCCCGCGCAACTGGTGCAACTGTGCCAGACCGAATTGTTCGGCATTTTCAATCAACATGATCGTCGCGTTCGAAACGTCCACGCCAACTTCAATCAACGAAGTTGAAAGTAAGGCTTGGATTTTATTCGCGCGGAATTCCGCCATCACATTTTCCTTTTCCGCCGATTTCAAACGCCCGTGCAAAAGCCCGACGCGGAACGGCGCGAGCAGCCTTTTCAGATTTTCAAATTCCGTCGTCACGGCCTTCAATTCCTTCGCGCCCGAATCTTCCACGCGCGGATAAACAACATAAGCCTGCCGTCCAGCAGCGAGTTTTTGGCGGATGAATTCAAAAACTTTCGGCAATTTTTCCGTCGAGCGGATAAAAGTCTTTATTTTTCCACGCCCGCCCGGCAATTCGTCAATCACCGAGACATCCAAATCTCCGTAAAGCGTCAGGCCGAGCGTGCGCGGAATCGGCGTCGCCGTCATCACCAGCAGATGCGGATAATTTCCCTTGCGAACAAGCTGTTCGCGCTGCGCCACGCCGAACTTGTGCTGCTCGTCAATGATCACAAGGCCGAGCTTCGGCAGATCAAAGCCACTCGTGAGCAAAGCGTGAGTGCCGATGAAAAGTGTGACGGGTGACGGGTGACGGGTGACGGGAAAAGCGTCGCGTTTTTTTTCGTCACTTGCCACTCGCCACTTGTCACTCGCGGTCTTCCGGCTGCCCGTTTGCAATTCGACTTTGATTCCGAGCGGCTCAAACCAATTTTTGAAATTCCGAAAATGCTGCTCCGCCAGAATTTCCGTCGGTGCCATCAGCGCAACGTTGAAACCGCTTTCAATCGCCATCAACGCCGAACACGCGGCCACGGCGGTTTTTCCAGAGCCGACATCGCCTTGCAAAAGCCGCCGCATCGGATGCGAGCCGCTCATGTCGCGACGGATTTCGCGCAGCACATTTGTCTGCGCGGCGGTTAATTTGAAACCGAGCCGCGACAAAAACGGTTTCATCAGCCGGTTATCGCCGCCGCACGGCAATCCTTTCGTTCGCGCTTCAAAGTTTTTCCGACGCGATTGGATTTGCAGTTGCAGCGCGACGAATTCATCCAGCGCCAATCTTCGCCGCGCGATTTCCACGTCCGTCAATTCTTCGGGAAAATGCGCCATGCGAATTGCATTCGCGCGCGTGGGAAGAAATTGGTAGGGCGCGCAGTCCTCTGCGCGCCGCTGGGTCGCAATGGAAGACGGCGCGCACGGAGTGACGCGCCCTACCTCTGGTTCTGGAATTTCCGTTTCAAATTTTTCCAACGCGCGCCAGATGAGTCCGCGCAGCCAGCGTTGCGGCAGGCCTTCCGTGAGCGGATAAATGGGCGCGATGCGGTTGATGTGGATGAAGCTTTCCTCGGCGCCTTCGATGACTTCGGTTTCGGGATGAGTCATCACGCGCGGTTTTGCTTCGGTCAATTTTCCGAAGACGAAAACCTCGTCGCCCATCGCGAAATAATTTTCCATGAACGGCAGGTTCCACCAGCGGCAATGCAATCGCGCCGAGCCGTCGTCCAGGATGATCTCGAAGACGGATTTGTTGCCGCCACGAAAGCGCTTGAGGCCGAGCGCGACGATTTTTCCGCGCGCCGTGGACGGTTCGTCCTTGGTGAGCTCGGAGATTTTGCGGAAATGCCGCCGGTCTTCATGACGCTTTGGCCGGTGCAGCAACAAGTCTTCAATCGTGAAGATTTCCAGCCGCGCCAGTTGCGCCGCGCGTTCCGCACCGACGCCCCAAAGCGAAGTGACCGGCATTTTGAGCGGAGCAGTTTTATTTTCCGGCGGCGACATCGCCCGCACGATACAAATCACGGAATCAAATCTCAATCACGGTGATTTCCGGTCGGCAGTTGAAGCGGATGTCGAAGTGCCCGATGTAACCGATGCCGGGATTGACGTAGAGCGGGCCGGCTGGCGTTTGATACAGCCCCATGTCATAGTCGCCCACATGGTGGGGCAAGACGATGGATCCAACGAGCGGCAGCCGCACCTGACCGCCGTGCGAATGGCCGGCCAGCAGCAGGTCAAATTTCCGGTCGCCGAGCCGTTTTACGTCGGCGGGATAGTGCGTTAGCAAAATGTTTTTGGCTCCGGGCTGCGACGGAGGCACCGGCAGTTGCGGAATAAGGCAGATGGTGCCGATGAGGTTGATTTTTCCTTCGGCGATTTCCCGGCTGGAATTCATCAGCCAGTCGCCACCGGTGGCGGCAAAACATTCCCGCACCGGCTCGAACGAAATCTGGCTCGTGAAATCGTGGTTGCCCGGCACGCCAAAAAGCGGGCTTTTGATGCCGGATAAAATTTCCAGTGCGGCGGGCAGATGCAGTTTTTGTTCCACGATGTCGCCGGTGAAACAGACAAAATCCGGGCTTTGGACGTTGATCGTGTCCACGACCGTCTGCAGATAGTCCCGGTCGCCCTTGTGATGAACATCGGAAAAATGCACCAGCCGGCAGGTTGACGGATCGTTGCCAACACGGACCCGCCGGACCTGCAGTCAGGTCGGTTCGACGCAGGTCGCCTCAAGGCTCATCGCCCCGGACGTGGCGAGCAACGTCGTGAGGATGAATTTGCGGCGGTTGATTCTTCCAAGGCTCATGTCAACTGTGTTTATAATACAAACCAATTTTCAGACACCGTCGGTATTGCGCCCGTTCAAACCCCGCGCTACGTTGGGCGTGTGTCCGAAAGCGTGATTTCAGCCAAAACCCCGCCTCTATTGTTGCTCATGCGCGTCAACGTGCTGCAAAGCTGGCGGAAGCTTCTGGACACGCGACGGCAATCGCGGCTGCTCACGGGACTCATCGCGTCGTTCATCACCGGCTATCTCGTCCTGTCGTTCGCGCTGTTCTATCACGGGCTGCTGTTCATGGCGAAATTTCCAGGTCTCGGCGCACTGCTGACGGAACGGCTGATGTTCGTGCTGTTCGCGTTTCTGTTTGCGCTGCTGCTGTTGAGCAACCTCGTCATCAGCTACACGAATCTTTTCCGCAACCGCGAAACGGCGTTTCTCCTGACAATGCCGGTTTCAACCCAGACCGTTTTCCGCTGGAAATTCATCGAGTCCACGCTTCTCGCGTCGTGGGCGTTTATATTTTTGATCGCGCCGCTGCTGGCGGCGTTCGGTTTGGTGCGGGGCGTGCCGTGGCATTTTTATGTCGTCACGTTTTTTTTGATCGGGCTGTTCATCGTGCTGCCGGGCGTGATCGGCGCGGCGCTGGCGATTTTGATCGGCAGATTTCTGGACCGGCGCAATTTTCAGATCGCCATCGTCGGGATCGCCGTCGCGCTGCTGGCATTCGCGGCGTTCTGGTGGAAGACGCAGGCGGTGGACGACGATCTGCTCGACAAGCGCACGCTCGAGGCGCTCGACCAGTTGCTCGCCAAGACGCGCTTCACGATGTTTCCGTTCCAGCCGGGTTACTGGCTGTCGTCAGCCGTGCTGCAATGGGCGGAGGGTATTTTTCGCGGCGCGGCATTTTTCGCGCTCGTGCTTTTGAGCAACACGCTTTTCTTTGGCGCGATCGCGTTCACGAGATTTGGAAATGTCTTTTACGACACGGCGTCGGCGGTGCAAAGCCGCGCAGGAAGCGCCTTCAAATTGAAATTTTCCACCGCGCAAAAAACCTCCAAAAATTCCGCCGGACTGCTCGAAATAATTTTTGCGAAATTCTCCTGGTTTGATCCCGACGTCCGCGCGCTCGCGGTCAAGGACATCCGCACGTTCTGGCGAGACACGACGCAATGGGGGCAGTCGGTCATGCTTTTCGGACTGCTCGGCGTCTACATCATCAACCTGCGGAATTTCACGCACGAACTCACCAACCCGTTCTGGGTCAATCTCGTCGCATTCCTGAATCTTGGCGCGTGTTCGCTGAACCTGGCGACGCTCACGACGCGGTTTGTTTTTCCGCAATTTTCGCTCGAAGGCCAGCGGCTTTGGATTGTCGGGATGTCGCCGATGGGTCTGGCGCGCGTCGTCAAAGTCAAATACTGGCTCGCCAGCTTCGCGTCGCTGCTGGCCACGTTGAGCCTCATCACGCTCTCGTGCTGGCTGCTTAAAATGCCGTGGGATCGCATCGCATTTTTCGGCGCGGTCGTCACCGTGATGACCTTTGCGCTCAACGGCCTCGCCACCGGCCTCGGCGTTTTGTATCCGAACCTGAAGGAAGCTAACCCAAGCAAAATCGTCAGCGGCTTCGGCGGAACGCTCTGCCTCGTGTTGAGTTCGGTCTATGTCATCGCATCCATCGCGCTGCTGGTTTTCAGCACGACGGGGTTGCACGGCCGTGCAAGCTGGGCGGTTGAAAGCATGATCGCCTTTGTCCTGGTGTCGTTTTTGACCGGCTGGCTGCCGTTGAAATACGGATTGCAGCGGCTGAAAAATTTCGAGGCGTGAACCGAAATTATTTGCAAAGAAAATTTTCCAGCGCGTCGAACAAAACCGGCGGGTTCGCCAGATGCGCCGGCCCGCACTTTTTGCCGACCAGACCAAAACCATCGCCGTAAGCCGGTCCGTTCACGACGCACAGATCCGTCGAACATTCGGCGATTTGCCTTTGTGCGGCGGCGATTGCGTCCGCGCGCTTGCCGTCCGCCTCGAATTTCCAGCCGGTGATTCTTGTCTTTGGAAACCAGCCGCGCAATTCGGAAATGATTTTCGGCGTCGGCAACAGTTCCGCCAGCAATTTTCCCGAATGGGTGGAAATCTTTTTGGCCGATTTGATTTCAACCAGTTTGTTGGCGGCATCCGGCGCAAAAATCCTGCCGAATGAAAAATCGCCGACCGCCGCCGCGTGAAAAATCGCGTCCACTTTTTTTGACGAAAGCAGCTTCAATTTCCCGCGCAAGTCCGCCGCCGTCGTGAAGGTTTCCACGCGCTGCGCACGCCGCTCGCCGGAATATGTCGCAGTTTCGCCGATGAGCAAAATGACTTTATGCCCGCGCGCGGCGAGAAAATTGGCCAGTTCCGTGCCGAGCCGGCCCGTGGAAAAATTCGTGAGCCGGCGCACGTCGTCCAGCGGTTCAAACGTTGGCCCGGCGGTGACGATGCAGTTCATGCCGCCAAATTAACCAGCAAGACGCAAAGGCACAAAGAAAAACCAAAACTTGGTGTCTTGGCGTTTTGTTGGTAAAAAGAGGATTTACAAGTGAGCAAAATTGTCGGCATAGATTTGGGCACCACGAATTCACTCGTCGCCACGGTGGATTCAGGCATCCCGTTCGTCATCGCGGACGCAAACGGCCGGCGGCTCACGCCGTCCGTCGTTCATTTTGCGGCGGCAAATTCAGAAGCAATTGTCGGCCACGAGGCCAATCGCGTCCGCGTTTTGAAACCGGCGGAGACGGTTTATTCCATAAAGCGATTCATCGGCCGGCGCGGCTCGGAAATTTCCGACGACGAAAAGCAAATCACATTTCCGCTCAACGCCGAAAATTCCGGCGCGGTGACGATTCCGATTCACGGCAGAAATTTTTCGCCGGAGGAAATCTCGGCCGAAGTCTTGAAAAAGCTGAAACGCGACGCGGAAAATTATTTTGGCGAAGAAATTTCGCGCGCCGTGATTACGGTTCCGGCTTACTTCAACGACGCACAGCGCAACGCGACCAAGCGCGCGGGCGAACTCGCCGGTTTCACCGTCGAGCGCATCGTCAACGAGCCGACCGCCGCCGCGCTCGCCTACGGTTTGGACAAGTTGAAGGAGAAATCAAAAATCGCGGTTTACGATTTGGGCGGCGGCACGTTTGACCTTTCGATTCTTGAACTGAATGAGGGCGTTTTTCAGGTGCTTGCGACGAACGGCAACACGCGGCTCGGCGGCGATGATCTGGACAAACGGCTCGTGGATTTCCTCGCCGAAAAAATCAAAGCCGCGGGAAAAATTGATTTCAGCCCGCCAATCCTTTCCCGCATCCGCGAGGCAGCCGAAGCTGCAAAAATTAAATTATCCACGGAAACCAAAGTTGAAATCGCGCTGCCATTTCTTACATCGAACTTTTCCTTTAGTTGCAAATTGACGCGTGGCGAATTGGAAAATCTCACGCGCGATATTATTGCACGAACGCGACAACATTGTTTGCGCGCTTTGGCCGACGCAAAACTGGAAGCGAAAGATTTGGATCAAATCATTTTGGTCGGCGGCCAGACACGGATGCCGCTCGTCCGAAAATTTGTCGGCGAACTTTTTGGCTGCGCGGAATTTGAAGAAACGCGCGGGAGCCTGCGGCTCGGCCAAGATTTTCATAAGACGGGCGGCCCGCAATTGAACACATCACAAAATCCCGACGAAGCCGTGGCGCTCGGCGCGGCGATTCAGGCGGAAATTTTATCCGGCGGTTTCAAAAACGTTTTGCTGCTGGACGTAACGCCACTTTCGCTCGGCATCGAGACGTTTGGCGGTCTGATGAACGTGTTGATTCCGCGCAATTCGACGATTCCGCTCAAAGCCGGTGAGCTGTTCACGACGGCGGTGGACAACCAGCGCGAAGTGTTGATTCATGTTTTGCAAGGTGAACGCGAGCGCGCGAAGGACAACTGGAGTTTGGGAAAATTCACGATCGATTTCGAACCTGCGCCGCGCGGCGTTCCGCGCGTGGGCGTGCAATTCGAGATTGACGCGAATGGAATCTTGCACGTCCTCGCGCGCGACACAAAAACCGGCAAAGAAAAAATCGTGGAAATGAAATCGGCGGTGGACGTGGACGATTCGGCGGTGCAAAAAATGGTCGAGGAGTCGGTGGAGCACGCATTTGAAGATTTGGCCGTGCGGCGCTGGATTGAGGGGAAGTTGAAGGCGAACGAAACCTTGGTGGCGACAAAAAATGCACTCGCAAGTTGCGCGGATGAAATTGAAAACGATTACCGAATGAAAATCGAATCGGCGGCGCGCGAGGTCGAAAAAATCCTGGCGACTGAAAATCTTGAAATTGGGGCGGGCGATTTGAAAAAGTTGCAATCAGCGATTGCCGCGCTCGACGAAATCACGAAGCCGCTGGCCGAATTGCTGATGGACAGGGCGATGGAGGCGATGTTGAAAAAACGCGGCTTGATTCAGTGATTGAGCAGCCAGGCAAGGAGCGGCGCGACGGCAAGCGCGGGCAGAAAATTCGCCAGTTCGACTTTGAGGACCTCAAAAATCACCAGCGCGACGGCGCAGGCGATAAATCCGGCGACGACGTTGACCGGACAAACCAGATTGTGCGAATCGAGAAACGGCTTCGCATAAAGCTGGCAGGCCAGGGAAATTGCACCAAGGAAAATGAAAACCGGAAACGCCGAAAGCGAGCACGGCCAGCCGAACATTTTCACGAAGCTGGTCATGGCCAGCCCGTCCATCACGGCTTTGACGGCGAGCAGATAAAAACCGCCGGACAACCCATCCGTCACCGCGCCGAGCACACCGAGCGGCGCTGCGCAAAATAAAATCGTGCAGGCGTTAAAAGCATCAGCGGATTTGCGTGGTGGATTTGTTTGTGTGTTTGCGATCAGATTTCCGGCAAACCGTCCGAAATGATTTGAAATCTTTTGCAACGCCAAAAGTTTTCCAAGTAGATTGCCCAGAACCAAAGCCATCAGCACGATGAAAGCCTGCTTCGCGCACGAAAGGAAAGTCCCGTTGACGTTCAGCCAGACCAGTTGCAGCCCGAAAAAAACCGTCGCCGCTCCGAGCCCTCGGCGAAAAAAATCCTGCGAGCGCGCGGACAGCGGCGCGCGTTGCGCGAGCCCGAAGATTGCGCCGAGTAAAATGCCGATGGCGTTGAGAAATGCGCCTGTCACGCGTTGACTCAACCATTGCGGGGCGAAAGTGCCAAGCCCGAAATTTTTTGCGCCAACCTGCGAAGCCTGTTAATCAAAGGCGGATGGCCGACGCAAAACCAGTTTCCCGGAATCCGTGGGCATGGATCCCGACGCTTTATCTCGCGGAGGGATTGCCCAATGCGCTCGTCGCGTCGGTGTCGGTGGTGCTCTACAAAAACCTCGGCGTGTCGAATGCAGCCATCGCGTTCTACACCGGCTGGCTTTATCTGCCGTGGGTCATCAAGCCGCTGTGGAGTCCGCTCGTGGATCTGCTCAAGACGCGGCGTCAATGGATTTGGGCGATGCAACTGATCCTTGGCGCGGGACTCGCGGGCGTGGCGCTGACGATTCCCGCGCCGCATTTTTTCCAACTGACGCTCGCGTTTTTCTGGCTGCTGTCGTTCAGCTCGGCGACGCATGACATCGCGGCGGACGGTTTTTACATGCTGGCGACGACGGAACACGAGCAATCGTTCTTTGTCGGCATCCGCACCACGTCTTATCGCGTGGCCACGATTCTGGCCCAAGGGCAGCTGGTGATTTTCGTCGGGGAAATTTACAAGCGCACCGGGAATTATGCGCTCGCGTGGTCAACCGCCTTCGCGCTCGTCGCGGGAATCATTTTGTGCCTGGGCGTTTATCACTGGTTCATTTTACCGCGTCCAATCATTGACCGGCCCAAAAGCTCGGCCTCATCGCAAAATTTCGGCACGGAATTTTTTAAGACGTTCGGGACATTTTTCAAAAAGCCGAAAATCATTGTGATGCTGTCGTTCATTTTGCTTTACCGGCTCGGCGAGGCGCAACTGATGAAAATGGTTCAGCCGTTCCTGCTCGACCCGCGCGACAAAGGCGGGCTCGGCCTCGGGAACGACCAACTTGGCCTGATTTACGGAACTGTCGGCGTCATCATTTTCATCTTCGGCGCGCTGCTCGGCGGATTTGTCGTGGCACGGCGCGGTTTGAAATTCTGGCTCTGGCCGATGCTGCTGGCGATCCATCTGCCGGACGCGGTTTTCATCTGGCTCGCCTACGCGCAGCCGCAAAATCTATTTGTGATCGGCGCGGGCGTGGCCGTAGAGCAATTCGGCTACGGTTTCGGTTTCACGGCGTTCATGCTTTACATGATCCGCATCGCGCGCGGCGAGCATCAGACGGCGCACTACGCAATCTGCACCGGGTTCATGGCGTTGGGCATGATGCTGCCGGGAATGTGGAGCGGCTGGTTGCAGGAGCATCTCGGCTACCCGCATTTTTTTGTGTGGGTGATTCTCGCGACGATTCCGAGCTTCATCGTTGCGATGAAAATCCCGCTGGAGGCGGAATTCGGCAAAAGAACGCGTGCGAATTGAATTGCTTTGAACGCGCGAACTTTTCCAGAATCAAAGTTCACATGACATCAATTGGTTTCAACCGTTTTTGCCGCGCGTTCGTTTTGCTCACCGCGCTGCTGCAACTTCCGCCGGCCGCCCGCGCCGACCTCATTTCCATTTTCACCAACGTCGCGCCGGCGGCCAAGACCCTGCTGCCGCGCCGCGCGAGCATCATTTTTATCCAGTGCGACGGCCTCGGCTACGGCGATCTGAGCTGCTATGGCCAGACGAAATTCCAGACGCCGAACCTCGACAAGCTCGCCGCCGAAGGAATCCGTTTCACAAATTATTTTGTCGCCGACACAGCTTCGCCGTCGCACGCCGCACTACTGCTCGGGAAAAATCCCGCGCATTTGCGCCAGCGCGCGGACGTGGATATTCCGCTTGCACCGGACGAAACCACCGTCGCGCAAATCCTGAAAAATTCCGGCTACCACACCGGCTACATCGGCGACTGGGATTTGGGCGATGAAAATTCCGGCGGCGCGCCGTGGGAAAAGGGCTTCGACGAATTTGCCGGCTATCTCGATTACGGCGGCCCGGCGCATTCTTACGACGATCATATGTTTCGCTACGCGCCGCGCAGCATTTACGACGAGACAAACAAACAATGGAAGGCCTATGTCGGCAGGGAAATGATCTACGCGAACACACAAGGCAAAAACCAATACATCCCGGACCTGCTCACAAAAGCCGCGCTGAATTTTGTAAAAAATAATTCACCGGATCAATCCAATCACTACCGGCCGTTTTTTCTCCTGCTGGATTATGAAATCCCGGACGGCAGGATTGTTGTGCCGACCGACGCGCCGTTTTCCGAAGAACCGTGGCCGCAGGCGGAAAAGAACAAGGCCGCGCTGATTTCACGGATTGACGGCTACGTCGGCCAGTTGCAGGAGCAATTGCAAAAAGTCGGGATGACAAACAACGTCGTGATTTTCTTTTCCAGCGCGAGCGTTCCGAGAAAAACCCCTGAAGTCGACCCGGATTTTTTCCACAGCAACATTTCCGCAAACGATCTTCGAGTGCCGATGATTGCGCGCTGGCCGGGTAAAATTCCGGCGGGACAGGCCGGCGATTACAAATGGTCGGCGCAGGATTTTCTGCCGACGGCGGCGCAAATCGCGTTTGAAAACTCACCGACGAACATTGATGGAATTTCAGTTTTGCCGGCACTGCTTGGACAGGCTAAGGAATGAAATCATTTCCCGCCCGCCGGGATCGGCGCGTCGAGATCGCGCTCCTGTTTTATCTGTTGCGCTTTGAAGCCGACAAACACAACCGCCAGCGCCACGAACAATAAGATCGCCGCCAGCACAAACCACGGCCATTTGTAGCGCCGTGGATTTTCATTTGGTTCGCTCATCCGCCGCCAGCATAGCGCGATTGCGCCAGCAAAACAATTCGACCCGCGACAATTTTCAGTTAAGTTCAACGCCGTTGTTTTCATGCACGGACAAGAATCGCCAGAAAATCTGCCATTGCCGCCGGTGACGCCGGATGGTGCCGGGCATCCGTATGCCGTTTTCCAGAACCGCGATTTCCGGTTCTACATCGTTGCGCGGTTCATCGCGTCGCTCGGCCAGCAGATGCTGGCTTACGCGGTCGGCTGGGAACTTTACGCACGCACGCACTCGCTGCTCACGCTGGGCCTGGTGGGGCTGGCGCAAATGATTCCGATGGTGGCCTGCACGCTGCCCGCCGGCCACGTCGCCGACAGTTTCAACCGCAAAAAAATCATCCTGACGACGACGCTGTTGATGGGAGCGGCAAGTCTGGGACTCATGCTGATTTCATTGCTGCAGGCGAAAGTGTTCTGGATTTATCTCTGCCTGATTGTCGTCGGCGTGGCGCGGACATTCATGTGGCCGGCCAGCGCGGCGTTTCTGCCGAGCCTCGTCCCTCGCCATCAATTCACGCGCGCCGTGACCTTCAACAGCGGCACGTTCCAATTGTCATCCATCGCCGGCCCGATGCTCGGCGGCGCGGTGATCACGTTCGCGAGCAGTTTTTTTGAACATCCGGCGGCGGCGGTTTATGCACTGACCGTGCTGGCGGCACTGGTTTGTTTCACGCTCATCCTCCTGATCGGGCGCGATCACAAGGTGGAAAAGCGGCAGCCAATCTCGTTCAAAAGCCTCGCGGTCGGGTTCAAATTCGTGTTCGAGAACAAGATCATCCTCGGCACGATCACTCTGGACATGTTTGCCGTGCTGCTCGGCGGCGCGACGGCGCTGCTGCCGGCGTATGCGAAGGACATCTTGAAAACGGGGCCGGGCGGCCTGGGCTTGTTGAGCGCGGCGATGCCAATCGGCGCGGTCGTGTGCATGTTCTGGCTCGCGCACCGTCCGCAACTGCAAAAGGCCGGACGCGCGATGCTTTGGTCGGTCGCGATATTCGGTCTGGCGACCATTGCATTCGGATTTTCCCAATGGCTCTGGTTTTCGTTTGTGATGCTGGCCGTCTGCGGCGGCGTGGACAATGTGAGCGTCGTCGTGCGGCAGACGCTCGTGCAAATCCTCACGCCGGACGAAAAACGCGGGCGCGTCTCCGCCGTCAACAGCCTGTTCATCGGCACGTCGAACCAACTCGGAGAATTTGAATCCGGCACGGTCGCCTATCTTTTTGGCCCGGTGATTGGAAACACGAATGCCACCGGCGCGATCATTTCCGTCGTGAGCGGCGGCATCGGGACGATTCTGGTGGTGCTGGCCGTGGCGTGGATCTGGCCGGAGATTCGCAAATACGGAAAGCTGGCGTGAAAAACTTTGACACGAATTGCACGAATTTTCACAAATTGAATTCGTGTCTCGAATAATGCTGGATAAAAATATTTTCCAGAAATAAAATCGAAACCCTGTTCCAGAATCTAGCGACAATATAAGTATGACTGCAATTGATTGGTTTCGCGGAGAGATTTTTTCGACTCGGCCAATATGGCTTGGACTCGTGCCGATTGGTCTCACTATATGGCTGTTAGGACGGAAGCGGGCTGCGTCAGTAAATGGCCCGCGACGAGCAGTATGGAATTGGATTGCAATTATCTTGCAGATGGTTGCTTTAGTCGCTGGACTGTTAGCACTCAAATTTTTCAGTCAGCCTGAAAGCCTTATTGGTCTGCTGTATGCCATTCCTGCTTATACATTCCTTGCTATACTCGGTTTGGTCGCTGCTTTAGTGGCGATTTTTCGTCGTGAGCGATGGCCAGCGTTGTCATGGATTGCTTTATTCTTAAACGGAGTCCCATTTGTAATTTTTTTACATCTGATACTCCAAAAAGTTCATTTGTAGTTATATCGTCTAACCGCGAAACAGACTGCAAATTTCCTTCACCAACTTCGCGCGACACTTGCACTTCAACTTGACGTGCCGTTGCAGAAGTTTATTTTCGGCGCATGAGAAAGATTTCGCTCTGGCTTTTCATCCTCGTTTTCACGGCTTCGCTCGCGCGCGCGCAGGACGACGCGACGCAGCAGCAGATTGACAAGTTGTCCGGCCAGATCCAGGACCTGCTCGACGCGCAGGCCGCGCAGGGCAAACGCGTTGACGCGCTGGAAAAACAGGTCTCCGATCTGGGCGACAAGCTGAACCAGCCCGCCGCAGCCGACAGCGCGAGCGCGGACGACCTGAAAAAACTTGCCACGCAGGTTCAGGAGATTGACAAGAAACGGCAGGACGACAACGACCTGATCCTGAAGGAACTTGAAAAGCTGGGCAAAGGAGGAAGCATTTCGAGGACGAGCCACAAGGCACCGGACGTTTCAACGCCGACTTCGCCGGATAATCCGAGTCCGACCGCGAGCGGACCGCAAAAGGGTTACGATTATACGATCGCGGCGGGCGACACGATTTCGGCCATCGCCAAGGCGTATCGCGCGCAGGGCGTGAAGGTGACGAGCGACCAGATTTTGAAGGCGAACCCGGGATTGAACGCGAACAGTTTGATTGTCGGGAAAAAGATTTTCATTCCGCAGCCGCAATAATTCATCAAGGCAGCTTGAAGTGAATGATCAAAACGCCCGCAGCCGCAATCAGACAATAGAAGCCGAAGAACTTCCAGCGTCCGCCTTCGAGCCAGCGCGAGAGCCATTTCAACGCGAGCAGTCCGGCGACGAAACTAAAAATCATCCCGACAAGTCCCGGCAAAAAAAGATGCAGCGCGGAGCCCTGTCCGCTCAACGCATGGGCTTTCAGCAAGCGGAGCGCTTCCTTTGCGATGATTGGCGGCGTCAAAACCACGGCGAGGGCGAAGCTGAACTCCTCCAGTTTTTGTTTCGGCAATCCGAGCAACAGGCCGGTTGAAATGGTCGAGCCGGAGCGCGAGAACCCGCGGAACGGCAGGCAGATTCCCTGCACAATGCCGATCCAGACGGAATGTGACGGTTGAATCTCCGATTGGCACGGAGTCTTTTCTTCGCGCATTCCGGCATAAATAATCAGCAGGCCGACCGCCGCCAATGCGCCGGCAATCAGCGGCAGGTTGTTGAATAAATCTTCAACCTCCGCGTGCGCCATTCCGCGCATGAAAACTTTCTCGATGATTATTTTAAGTCCGTAGCCGACAATTCCCGTGCAAATGGTCGCAATGAAGATTTGGATTGCAAACCACTGGATTTGTCCGCTTGAGGCAAAGTAGTCGCGCTTCCAGCCATTCCAGAAATAAACGATCACCGCGAACATTGTTCCCGTATGAAGCATGACGAGCAACATCGTCATTTCGGGACTCGACGGGTCGAGTCGCATAAGTTTTTCCGCCGCGATGACGTGCGCCGAACTGGAAACCGGCAGCAATTCGCACGCGCCTTGGATCAGCGCCAAAATGAAGATTTGAAAATAATTCAGCATGTTTAGGAAATTTGACCGCAGATTATTTGGCCGCGAAACGGACGGCGGGCAAGAAATAAAATTCCGCGCGGCGATTTATTTTTTCGATCCCCAGAAGGTTTTTGATTCCTCGGCGCGCTGTTTGACCTTGAGCTGGCCCAGGATCGAGTGCCAGGAGATGTAGATTTTGTGCCACTGGGTTTCGAGGCCGCGCAGCGCACCTTCGCTCATCTCGGCCAGGTAGCGCAGCGAGGGCGCGTTGCCGATGAGCGCGTGGATTTCCTCGCGCGTTGGCGAGGCGGCCTCAACGGAGGCGAAAACCAGCTCGAGTTCCTGCACGATGATGCTCTTGATCTCGAGGAAATGGTTTTCGTCCTGCGGCCCGAATTTTTTGTTGCGGGCGATGTTGACGAAGTGGTTGAACTGTTTCCAGCACTCGATGTGGGTCTCGATCTGGGTGACGAGTTGGTTGAGTTCTTTGGATGTCATAGGCTTTTTCAGGTTGGCATGGGCGAAAGTGCGGTTTGCGGGAAAAGGAAAATGATCGCGCCGCCGCGCAGTTCGCGGGCGGTGATGCGGAGGCTGGCGAAATGAATGCTGACCTCGGCCAGCGGCGTCTGAGCCGCGCGGGCTTCGCGGAACAAGACGAGCACGTCGCGCCCGATCGCGCCCAGCAATTCCTCCGGATACACCGAGGAAACGGTGGACGTGACGATGCGTCCGTCGCGGTCAACGGTGACGCTGCCCGCCGGCAGTTGCTGGACCGCCGCGCGCGAACGGAAAAGCCGTGAAAGTTTTTTTAAGAATCCCATGAGGCGACGAGTTTTCTGCTTTGTTCAAGCAACTGGCCGGATGCGGCGTCCGGCGGCCAGCCGACGAGAAAGGATTTGTCGCCGCGCGGCAAAACCATCAATTGCTTTTCCAGATTGTGGCCGGTGATGTGCGACAACGGCCCGGCCTCGACCTTGTCGCCGAGTTTTTTGGCGATTTCGGCGGCGCGGCGCGTCCAGGCGCCGAGTTGATCGGTGGATTGCGTGCCGAGCGCCTCGGGTTCGCCTTGGCCTTCGCGCGGGACGGCTATGACAAACTCCGCGCCTTCGCGCGTGAGCATCGCCAGCTTCCAGATCGTTTTGCGATGGCCGGCTTCTTCGATGGATTCGGGTTCGGTGGACGGATTTTCCTTTTCGTCCATCGCCTGCGCGGATTCGAGCAGCAACGCGTTGATGGATTTGGTGATGGTGCGCTCGCGATCGGGTTCGGCGGGCAGATTTTCAAACGTGCCGGATTTCCACGCCAGAATCCTGCGGAACGCCACCTCACCACGCGCACCCTCGACCTCGGCGTCAATCAATTCGCCGTCCTGCATCCACAATTTCGCGACGAGCGGCCCGCGCGTGATGCGCAAGACGGTGGAACTGCGCGAAAGACATTCCATCTGGATGATGTCCATGAGGCTTTTGCTTTGGATGCCGCGGAAGCCACCATCCGCATCGTGGCCCAAAAGCGATTCGATGCAGTCCATGAACATCTTTGAATTCCGTTGCATATCGGTTTTGAGCCAGAACAGATCCACGCCGAGAGCGTAGGCGCGCGAGCGGAATTCCTCGTCTTCCAGACCGCTCAAAACGACCGTGCGCAGACCCGGAAAACGGCGGCGGACAATTGCAAGCACCTGCAGCCCGTCCATGCGCGGCATTTTCAAATCGCAAATCAAAAGCCGGAACGTTTCGGTTTCGAGCATGGCCAGTGCGCGACGCGCGGACGACGCCGTGCGCACGTCCGGTTTGCTCGGCAACCCCACGAAAATTTCGCGGCACAGGTCGAGCCAGTCGTTGTCGTCGTCCAAAACCAGAATTTTGTGTTGTGTCTCCATCCGCTGGGTCAACCGCTAACGCCAAATCCGTGCAAACTCAAGGCGAAAAGCATTTTTTTTGAAAAGCAATCGCCGTTCCGCATCCAAAGAGAGGCTGCAATAAAACTTCCGTGCGCATTGTGGACAGACAACCCGCCAATCAGTCCAACGATGGGACAAATTTTGCGACCGCCGACGGATATTTCAAAAACTCACGGTGAAACCGGGTCAAACGCCGTCTGTGGCGCGGTTTCTGCTAAAATCGAGTTGACCCTGCCGGGTTGGCGGGTCGTCAGCGAATATGAGTGTTATGTCAAACACAGTAAGAATAAAATTTGCCGGAATGTTGCGCGGGCTTCTGCGCCGTTTCGATGACGCGCCGGACGCGCCGCACGCCATGCGTCCCGTCTCCGCCGCGCAGCCCACGGCCATCCCGCAAGTCGTCGTCTCGCGGCAGCCAGAACAACCCGCTTTTACCCCGCCTCCAGTTCCGGAAGATCCGAACGCAATCCGGCTGCCGTTGCAGGCGGTTCTCGCCACTCTGCCGATGGATTTGCGCGCCAAGGTTATCAACGTGAACACGGCAGGCATGACGATTTCCATTCCGGTTGAAAAAGCCCTCGCGCAACTGGCGACCGGCTCGGTGAAAATCACCTTCGGCGAATTCCGCCATCTCGCGCCGGGCGTTTTCGCGAATTCCGGTGGCGAGCACGACAATAAGCCCGTGACGCTGCCGCTGAGCCAGATTCTCGCGCAGATCAATCCCGCATTGCTCGCGCGCCGCCCGACTCAAAAACAGGCCGTCGAAGTGGACAGTGATGTTTCCAGCCCGTTCAACGGACGCGGCCAGGGACTCAAGATTTCCACTGAACCGCTCAAAGCGCCGGTGGCAACTCCTCCGCCGCTGTCACGGCTCGTCACACCCGTTTCGGAAACACCCGTCCAGCCGCGATTTGTCGCGCCGCCACCACCGGCGTTCGTGCAACGCGCGGCCACGCCTGCGGTTGAAAACCGCACGCCGCAAAATGGCGCACACAAACATCCGGCTGCGTTTGAGGCCTCGCTCGCTCCCGCGAGCAACAACGCGCCGCAAATCCCGGTTGAACAGCCGGTGCTCGCGCCGCTGGCCGCGCTTTCAGAAAGCTGGCCGGACGCGCTGCGGATGGAAATCGTGCAGCTCAATCTCGCCAGCGCGCAAGTCGCGCTGCCCGGAAACCTAATCGAGCCCGCGCTTAGGCGCGGCCGCGTGATTTTCTCGTGGCGCTATGTCCGTTCCTGGATCAAGCCGACACCGCCGGCGGTTTCAGTCCATGACGGCATCGAGTTGGAATTGCCGCTCAAAGTCCTCGCGCCATTGTTTTTCTCGCGCCCGAAAAGGGGCGCGGTGTCCCAGAAAAAAATCCTGGTGAACGAGGAAATCCCGAACTTGTTCTTCGGCTTTCCGCAGGCTCCGTCCGCCGCCCCCGAAGCGCGGGTTGATCGCACCGCGCCAAAGCCGGTGGACGCCAAACTATCGGACACGAATTTTTACGTCTGGGGCGAAAACGGCGAGGTGCCCAAAACCGAGGCGAGCGAATACAGACGCCCGCAGACGCCCGCGACGGATTTTCTTTCGCGCCATGCCACGCCCAAGGAGGTGGTGGCGCGCGCGATGGCGTTGCCCGGCGTGGCGGGCGCGCTCGTCGCTTTGCCGGACGGACTCATGGTCGCCTGCCACATTCCGCCCGAACTGAACGCGGACACGCTCGCGGCGTTTTTGCCGCAGATTTTCGAGCGTGTGAACCAGAGCACAAAGGAGCTGCGGATGGGCGCGTTGAACAATGTGCATTTCACCGTCGGCAACGTGCCGTGGAAAATTTTCCGCGTGAACGCGGTTTATTTCGCCGCGTTCGGCCGTGCGGGACAACCTTTGCCCACCATGCAGCTGGCCTCGATGGCCGCTGAACTCGATCAAAAGAAACAATCATAACTTTATGGCCATCATCAACCAAGCTACAAAGGAACTTCAGGTGAAAATCGTCTATTACGGCCCGGCAATGGGCGGCAAGACGACCAACCTCGTGCAGGTCCACGACCACGTCCAGACCACGCAGGGCAACAAAGGCAAGCTTGTCTCCCTTGCGACGAGCTCCGACCGCACTTTGTTTTTTGACTTCCTGCCAATCGAGGCGATGACGATCAAAGGCTTCAAAACGAAATTCCAGCTTTACACCGTGCCCGGCCAGGTGATCTACAACACGACGCGGCAGCTGGTTTTGCGCGGCGTGGACGGCATCGTGTTCGTGGCCGACTCGCAATACGAAAAAATGCCGGAGAACGTCGAGAGTTTTCAGAACCTCATGGAGAATTTGAGTTCGCTCAAGCAGAATCTTGGCGAAATCCCCTACGTCCTCCAATACAACAAGCGCGACCTGCCGAACGCCGCGCCGATTGAATACATGGACTTCCTGCTCAACAACCGCGACGTGCAGGTGCCGTCGTTTTCCGCGACTGCGCACAAATGCGAGGGCGTGTTCGAGACGCTGAACATGATCACGCGGATGTTGCTGCAGAAATACATCAACCAGAGCGTCCCGCAATACGCATGACATGGCCACCCTGCCCCAACTTATCGAGGACGATATCCAGCAGCTCGACGAAGCGCTCCGAGAGCTCATCGCTTCGGCGGACGCAACGGCGGCGCTGGTCATCGACAAGGGCGGCTTTCTCATCGCGCATCAAGGCGATTCGTGTGACTTTGACCTGACCACCATCGCGGCGCTTTCGTCCGGCGCGTTCATGGCCAACCAGACCATCGCCGGACTCGTCAACGAAACGAATTTCAACAGCACCTACCAGCAGGGCGAAAAATTCAGCCTCTTCGTCATCAATGTGGACGAACACTGTATGCTCGTCGTGATCTTCAAATCGCAATCCGGCGTGGGCGTGGTGAAATATTATGCCGCCGCCGCCGTCAAACGCATCGCAAGCCAGCTGGTCGTCGCGGAAGAACGCGCGCCGGGCGCCGGACTCGATTTGTCCGTCCTCAACACCGCCGAGACAGGACAATTCTTCCGAAAAAAATAATTCACGCCAGCTTCGCGTGGCTGCCGTCGCAGAACGGCGCGCTCTTCGTGTGCTTGCAACCGCACCATGCGACGGTTTTGGCCTCGGCAATTTCCGTTTTCAACGGCGTAAAGCCCGTGCCTTTGTGCGAGCCGTCGCAAAACGGCTGCGATTTTGACCGGCCGCACGCGCACCAGAAATAAGTGCCGGGTTCGACTTTTTGGACAAACGGAGATTTTTGGGCAATGACAGGTTCGTTCATGTGTTCTTTTTAGTCGCAACTTGTGTCCGTTGCAAATTTTTTATCGTCTGGGTTCTTCCAGACCTACGCCTTGAACATTTGTCAGCGTGAGAAACGAGCCTTCATAGCCGGTGACATGAATGTTTCGGAGGACGGCGTTTTTGACGTTCTGCATCGAGATGCCTTTCGCGCAAGTGCCGCTGATGTTTTTGAGAACAAGCCCTTCAAGCGGTTTTTCTGCGGAAATCTGGCTGACATCGGCAAGCATCTTGCAGGCTACGCGGATATTCGAGAAACAGAAGTTTCTGCCCAATGGATAACCGGCAAGACCTTCAACCGAATCATTCACGGTGTTTGTATTGCCTGTGCTAACCAAATTCACGTGTAGAAATCCGCCGTCGAGAATGTCAAGGCCGTTGCCGCAAATATTTTCAATTGTTCCTGCGCGGCCGATTCGCGTCTTGATGTAGACACCAAAAGTGCGGCTCGTCATTTTACAATTTTCAATCCGCACATCGCGGATGCCGCCGGAAGTTTCACTGCCGATGCCGACGCAGGCGAAGCGGCGACAATTCAAAGTGCAATTCTCAATCAAAACATCTTCCGTCGGTTTTCCAATGCGCGCGCCGTCCAAACCGCGACCGGATTTGAGGCTGATGCAGTCATCGCCGGTGTTGATGTCGCAATTTTCGATGCGAACATTTTTACAGGAATCAACGTCAATGCCGTCGCGATTGCCGTTGATGTTCACGTTTTTGATCACGACATCGGTGCAGTAAGTCGGATGCGTTGCCCAATTGCCGCCTTGCGTCACGGTGAAACCTTCCCATCGGACGTTGTTGCAGGAAATCGGTTCAAGCACGACCACGCCGCGCGGATTCTGCGGCGCGGCGACGTTTGTATTTCCTTCGATGCGTCCCGGCCCGATGATTCCGATTTGGTCAACGTTCGCGGAATAAATCAACGCGCGACGACCCGGCTGCCAGCGGCCTTCCCAGCGGATGTCCATCATCGGATAATCATTCGTGTCGCCGCTGCCGATGATGACGCTGTTGGTTTCCAGCCGAAGAATCGTGCGATTGCCGATCTGCACGCTGCCGATGAGATATTTTCCAGCGGGCACGATGACTTCTCCGCCGCCGGAAACAGCGCACGTATCGAGCGCTTTTTGAAAAGCGACGGTGTCCTTGTTCGTGCCGTCGCCGATTGCGCCGAAATCGCGGATGTTAAATGTCGCTGTTTGATGCTGCGTCGTCGCGCAACCGGCGAGGACAAGCGCGAAAATAATTACCGCGAAATAAAACAGTTTCATTTTGGCGCGACGGAGTTTGTTGAAACTTGCTCTGGTGGAAACTGATCGAATCGCCGGTGATGATCAATGCCTCGCAATTGCTGGTCTGCGAAATCCAGCGCCGCGTTCCAATCGTCCGCCGTCAGCGCGTGCCGGTGCGGTTCATAATTGACGCCCACGCGATCCGGGTTCACGCCCAAGAATTCATACACCGGTTTGGCGGCAAGCACGGATTGTTTGACGGCATTCGGCACACAATTCTGGTCTTCCGTTCCTTCGATTGAAATACACGGACGCGGCGCGGTCAGCGCGATGAACCAATACGCGTCGAACGGCAGTTTTTCCATCTGTCCGGTGAACTCCTTCAATCGCGGCACGAAGTAATACGGAAATTTCCGCGTCATGTCCTCGACGCCTTCCTTGCCGCCGCGACCCGGCCCGCAGAAACGATATGCACCCGTGCCCGCGCCGCTCGACCCGGCGGGCGCGCCGAGCGAGATGCGTTCGTCGAAGGCCGTCGCCACCATCGTGAGCTTGCCCAGCCGCGAATGGCCGAGCGCCATCAATTTATTTGTGTCCGCGAACGGCTGCGTCTCGACATAATCCACCACGCGCGACAGTCCCCACGCCCAGCCGAACAGCACGCCCCAGTCATAATTCGGATACGCGGGATAAAACGATGAACTGCGGAAATTCGTATTGTCCTCGCCGCATTCGGTGTAGCGATATGTCACGATGGCATAACCGCGTTGAAGCAAATTTTTGAAACCGTGCGCCGCTCTTTCCGGATCAACCGGCTTTTTGGCGAGGAGCCGAATCTGCGCCGAATTCGTCACCGCCGGTTCATTCGTCTCGTCAGGATTATTGGTGAAGGCGATGGAACCGTTCGTGAAATTCACGCCCGGTGTCATGAAGAACGACGGATTGATGATCGTCGGAAACGGCCCGCCATTCGTCGGCGTGAAAATCGCCACGTCAAACCCCAATTTTTTTTCCGGCCCGAATTTCAGATGCACCAGCCGGAAATTTGCCGCGCCGTTGAGCACGGTGTGTGATTGGATATCTTCGCCGCTGACATTTCCCGGCGGCGGCGGCGCGTGGCCGAGTTCGTAATGCTCCAGAATCGCCTTCATCTCCTCGCGGCGCGCGCGCCATTGCGCGGGCGTCGTGACCTTTGAGCCGTCGAACATCGTCATCACGTCGGGCAGATTGGTTTGGACGGGCAAATCCTTCACTTCGGGAAATGAAATGGGCGCGGCGTGGATTACAGGGACAACCGCCATCGTTGCGACGACGGATAAAATGATTGCGCGCCAAAATTTCATGCGAATAAATCGGTGAATTGAAGGCAGAGTTGCGGTTTGGAAGACAAATTACAACCGCGAAATACACCAAATACGCGAACGGGAAATTTTGTTTGGGAATTGTTCGAGTATTTCGCGTGGTTCGCGGTTCAATCGGTGGCCCGCCGCGAGCGCCGTGGGCGCGGCATGGTTGGCCACGAGCCATTCAGCGTAATCTCCTTGAAGCGTGCGTTCGGTGCGAAGAATCCCAAAAGGTCAATATGCCGATGGTATTTGCCTTTATTTTCAATAGAAATGAAAGCGGTAAAATGCGGAAGCAGCAAAAATCCATTTAGACGAAGATAAGTCGCCGCAATTTTTTCATCAATGTTCGGCGCACTCATATTTCGTTTTATTTCTTCCCATGCACCTTCGCCGCGACTTTCAATCGCAGCGCGTTGAGCCGGATGAAGCCGGTGGCGTCGTCCTGGTTGTAGGCCTTGGTCGGGTCGGCTTCCATCGTGGCGATGTGCGGGTTGTAGAGGCTCACCGGGGATTTGCGGCCGCTGACCATGATGTTGCCCTTGTAGAGTTTTACGCGCACGGTGCCGGTGACGTTCTTCTGGCTCTCGGTCACGTAGGCCTGCAACGCGAGGCGTTCGGGCGCATACCAAAAGCCGTTATAGACCAGCTCGGCATATTTCGGGATGAGCGCGTCGCGCTGGTGCATGACTTCGCGGTCCATCGTGAGCGATTCCATCTGGCGATGCGCGAAATGCAGGATGGCGCCGCCGGGCGTCTCATACACGCCGCGCGATTTCATGCCGACGAAACGGTTCTCCACCATGTCCACGCGGCCGACGCCGTGCTTGCCGCCGAGTTTGTTCAACGCTTTCATCACGCCGAGCGGCGAAAGTTTTTTCCCGTTCACGGCCACGCAGTTGCCCTTCACGAAATCGAGCATGACGAATTCCGCCTTGTCCGGCGCGTCTTCGGGAAAAACGGAAAGAGTCGTGAAATAATTTTTGTTCTTCGGGTCGAACGAATCGAACCACGGGTCTTCGAGAATTCCGGCTTCGTAGGAAATGTGCAGAAGATTCCGGTCCATCGAGAACGGTTTCTTCGCGCTGGCCTGCACGGGAATCTTGTGCGCGGCGCAGTAATCAATCATCTCCTGCCGTCCGGGAAATTCCGCGCGATAGCGTTCGTCGCGCCACGGCGCGATGACTTGCAAATCCGGCGCGAGCGCGGCGGCGGTCAGTTCGAAGCGGACTTGGTCATTGCCTTTGCCAGTCGCGCCGTGCGCGATAGCGTCGGCTTTTTCCTTCTTGGCGATTTCCACCATGCGTTTGGCGATGAGCGGGCGCGCGATGCTCGTGCCGAGGAAATATTGGCCCTCGTAAATCGCGCCCGCGTGGATCATCGGATAAATAAAATCGCGCGCGAATTCTTCCTGCAAGTCATCAATGTAGATTTTGGAAGCGCCGGTCTTGAGCGCCTTGGCTTCGAGGCCGTGGAGTTCCTCTTCCTGCCCGATGTCGGCGCAGAAGCCGATCATCTCGGCGTTGTATTTTTCCTTGATCCAGGACATCAGTACCGAGGTGTCGAGGCCGCCCGAATAAGCTAGGACAATTTTCATTGCGAAGATTTAACCGCCAAGA
>Ga0181516_10000353_pt1 | contig 43857 bp, 38 predicted proteins | sample PEATcosm2014_Bin_25_FD_121104 | JGI IMG/M metagenome (GOLD analysis project Ga0181516, IMG submission 121104) | Peatland microbial communities from MTU Mesocosm Facility, Houghton, MI, USA - PEATcosm2014_Bin01_10_metaG | ecosystem: Environmental > Terrestrial > Soil > Wetlands > Peat | place...
ATCCTGCTCGCCACCGTCAAAGGCGACGTCCACGACATCGGCAAAAACATTGTCAGCGTCGTTCTTGCCTGCAATAACTACGACGTCATCGACCTCGGCGTCATGGTCTCCTGCGAGAAAATCCTCGAGCGCGCCAAGGCGGAGAAGGCTGACCTGATCGGCCTCAGCGGCCTCATCACGCCCTCCCTCGACGAGATGGTGCACGTGGCTCGCGAAATGGAGCGCCAGGGGTTCAAGTTGCCCCTGCTCATTGGCGGAGCGACCACCAGCCGCGCCCACACTGCGGTTAAAATCGCCCCCAACTACAGCGAGCCGGTAGTGCATGTCCTCGACGCCAGCCGTGCCGTGCCCGTGACGACCAGTCTCCTCAGCGATGAAGGCAAGTCGGCCTTTGTTGCGCAGCATCGCGCCGATTACGAGGCGCTTCGCAAGGTTCACTCCGCCCCAAGGCAGAAAGCGATTCCCCTCGCGACCGCCCGCCAGCGGCGTACTCCGATCGAGTGGCGCGCCGAAGATTTGCCCGTCCCCAAATTCACCGGCGTCCGTGTGCTCGACAACTTTCCCCTTGCCACGCTCCGCGAATATATTGACTGGACGCCGTTCTTCCACGCCTGGGAATTGAAAGGCGTCTATCCGCGCATCCTTGATGACGAGCGACAGGGCCAGCAGGCTCGCCAGATATTCTCGGAGGCCAACACACTGCTCGATCGCATCGTTGACGAACGCCTCCTCACGGCGCGCGGCGTTTACGGTTTCTTTCCCGCCAACGCCGTCTGTGACGATGTTGAACTTTACGCCGACTCCGCTCGTGAGTCAGTCCTCGGTCGATTCCACTTCCTTCGCCAGCAGGTCAACAGGGAAGGGAATGAACCCTGCCGTTCGCTTGCCGACTTCATCGCTCCCCGGGCAACCGGTCTGACCGATCACATCGGCGCTTTCGCGGTCACCACCGGCATCGGCCTCAAAGATCTGACCGACAGCTTCAAGGCGCAGCACGACGACTACAACGCCATCATGGCCGAGGCTCTTGCCGACCGCCTGGCCGAGGCCTTCGCCGAATGCCTTCACAAACGCGTCCGCGACGAGTGGGGCTATGGTCTGGAAGAAAACCTCGCCATCGACGACCTTATTCATGAGAAGTATCGCGGCATTCGTCCCGCTGCCGGCTACCCCGCCTGCCCCGATCACACAGAGAAGGGAACTCTCTGGAGTCTGCTCGACGTCGAGGCCAACACCGGCATGATGATCACCGAGTCCTTCGCCATGTGGCCGGGGTCCAGCGTTAGCGGCCTCTATTTCGCCCACCCCGAGTCGCGTTACTTCTCGCTCGGCAAAATAGACCGCGACCAGGTCGACGATTATCACCAGCGCAAAGGCATGACGATAGCGGAAGTCGAGCGTTGGCTCGGTCCGAACCTCAACTACGACCCGGCAACGTAGCCTTTGCTAGCGGTTGGATCGCCTGCCATAGGGTTGAGTGCAGACGCAAAAAAGCCCGGCGCGATGCCGGGCTCTTTTGCTTGCCTTATACGGCGGTTGCCGTGGTTACTTCTTTTTCTTGGCAGCAGTCTTCTTCTTCGCTACCTTCTTTGCCGCCTTCTTGGCAGGTGCTTTCTTCTTTGCTGCCTTCTTAGCGGGAGCCTTCTTTGCTGCTTTCTTAACGGCCAACTTTTTACCTCTTTTTGTGGTTTTGGCGCGCTTGCCGGCCGCTGCCTTCTTGGCTGCGGCCTTTCCGCCCTTTGCGCCTGACTTCTTAGCGGCGGATTTCTTTGCAGCCTTCTTGGCTACGACCTTTTTCTTTGCTGCCTTCTTGGCTGGAACCTTTTTTGCCGCTTTCTTCGCAGGAGCCTTCTTGGCTGCCGCCTTCTTTTGAGCGGGCTTCGGCGCGGCCTTCTTTGCCGCAGCGGGCTTCTTGGGAGCCGGGGGCGGCTCGGGTATTTCGGCAACAATCACGAGCGCTTCCTCTATGACCTCGTCGTCATCCGAAGAGGTGAGCACGCTCGAGGTTTCGACTTCGTCGTCTTCCTCAAATTCTTCGTGATCGGAGTCGAGCTCAAGTGGCTCCGGATCAGTGTTGCCGTCACTCATCGCGTACATCCTGAACACATCTTCCATCCGATTGCCTCCAGCGGATTGCCGCTGCCGATTTTTGGTTTTCCTTCTTCGCGTTGCAACATTCGTTGCACTGCGTGCGGAGCTATTGTAGCAACAGCTTCAATGGAAAAGCTATTAAATGCGTCTTTGAATCGACCAGACTTTTGAGTTTTTCTTGAGACGCACCCGTTTCAATTTGAGGCGCGAGTGTGTGAGGACGTTTTCTTCTTTGCGGGGGCTTTGGTTCTAGCCTTGGCGGTCTTCTTTGAGCCGGGGGACGCCGATTTCAACGTATGCGCCTTGGCCGACACAGCTCCGGACCTCGGGCTGGACTTCGATCGCGGCGCGGGGTCCCCGTGGCTCTCCACCGCTATACCGCCGCGGCGGCTACCGGTGCGCGTGCGAACCACATGCACTGGCTCGGCCACATGAATCCGGTGTCCAGGGGGAACCTTGGTGCCGGTCAGGTTGTTCCAGCGGCGCAATTGGCTGAGCGAGACGCCAAAGCGATCGGCAATAGACACCAGAGTATCGCCGCGTCGGGTCGTATAAAGCAGATTGCGCGTGGACGGGGCAGCCTCGGGCGCCTGTGGCACGACCAGGGCATCGACGCCATCGAGGCTGCCTGACTCGTGAAGCTGGTTGGCCTCCGCCAGTTCCGCCTCTGAAACATGGTAAGCGCGAGCCACCGAAGCCAGCGTGTCGTCCGGCTGCACGGTGTGATAGCGCCACGCGTTTCGCTTGCCCTCCGGGATAGCCTCGATGCGGCGCTGGTAAACTAGCGCGGTGCCGGCCGGGAGATGCAGGTCAAAGGCGGCGTCCGCCGGGGTGGTATAACGCAGCAGGCTGGGGTTCAGCGCCTCCAGTTCGTCCACTGGCGTGTCGATCACGTCTGAAACAAGGCGAAGATCGACGGGGTAATTGATGGTTACCGTGTCGGTGATAACCGGCGGGTCGAGCGTGATGTCGTCGAACCCGTACTGGGTCGGGTGGTTGGCGATGATAATCGCGGCCAGGATCTCCGGCACGTAGTTCTTGGTTTCGCCGGGAAGGTTGTTGCGCTTGTATAGCTCCCAGAAGTCCGCGTACCCCGTCTTCTCCACCGCGCGCTGCACATTGCCGGCGCCCCAGTCATAGGCGGCCATCGCGAGATACCAGTCGCCCAACTGGTCGTAAAGGAACTTCATATAACGGGCGTAAGCGCGGGTTGATTTCTCCGGATCGAAGCGCTCATCCATATAGGCATTGCGCGTGAGCCCATAGTTGCCCGATGGCATGAACTGCCACATGCCGCCGGCGCGGGAGCGTCCGTTGATGGCGCGCGGCTGGAAGCCCGACTCGGCCACGGCCAGGTAGATAAGATCCTGCGGCACCCCTTCTTCGGCCATCACCCGCCTGATCATCTCCCTGTAACGGCCGGAGCGCTGGAACGAGTGCAGCAGCGTATTGTGTCCCTTTTGGGTGTTGGCAAAAAAATTGATGAATGCAGCGACGTAGTCATTGACCACCAGCGGCAGGTCGGACTTGGTGGTAGCCAGATCGCTCTGGGCCCTGGCAACAATGTTTGGGTCGACGGCGAAAGTGACATCTTCGGCGACGTCGGCGGGCGTGGGTTCCTCTTTGGGCGCAAAACCGTTGCCCTCCTTGAGCGCATCCATCTCCAGGGCATTCACTGAGTCGACGATGTGATCGAATTCATCCTGCAGTTCGGCATCCGCCTTGATGTCGATGCCGCTGGTGAGCATCAGGTCGACGGCGCGATCGAACTCCGCTTTTGCAGCCGGCAGATTGCCCTTGCGATAGTCGGCTTGCCCATTGGCATACGCCCTTTCCACTTGTTCGATGAGAATCTGCACGCGCTGTTGTTGCGGGGTCTTAACCTGCGCGACAGGCGGAGCAGTCTGCGCGGGCGCTTCAGAAAGTGCCGGCGCGGTGGCCTGCGGAGTGGCATTCTGCGACGAAGTGGCTTGCTGGGTGGGCGTGCATCCCGTCAGCAGAAAGGCGAGCGCGGAGCACGATATGAGACGATGCGAAGCTTTACTCATGGGCAATCGAAAACAAGGCCGAAACATCAGCCGAACACAGGCATTCGCAATGCGAGAGAGGCCCTTACGCGATGATAAGCTATGCCATGAAGGCATTGCGCGCGGACCGCGCATTTCTACCTCTATTGCCTACCTGAATGGACGCTCGCTTCCTCCGCAATTTCGCAATTATTGCCCACATCGACCACGGAAAGTCGACGCTGAGCGACCGACTTCTGGAATACACCGGCTCGGTTACCGGCCGCGAAATGCAAGCCCAGATTCTCGACGCCATGGATCTGGAACGCGAGCGCGGCATCACCATCAAGGCCCACGCCGTGCGCATGATGTACAAGGCTCATGATGGCAACACCTATCAACTGAATCTGATCGACACTCCTGGGCATGTGGACTTCAGTTACGAGGTTTCGCGCTCGCTGGCCTCCTGCGAGGGCGCACTGCTGGTCGTGGATGCGACCCAGGGCGTTGAGGCGCAGACACTCGCCAATGCCTATCTGGCCATCAACCACGGCCTCGAGATCATTCCCGTCATTAACAAAATCGATCTGCCTTCGGCCGACATTACGCGGACCCAGGAAGCCATCGAGCAGGCTGTTGGATTGGACGCAACCGATGCGATTGCCGTGAGCGCCAAGACCGGACAGGGCGTCGACCAGGTGCTGGAAGCGATTGTGAACCGTCTTCCCCCGCCCACGGGAGATCCAAATGCGCCGCTGCAGGCCCTGATCTTCGATTCGTGGTTCGACGCCTATCGCGGCGTTATCGTTCTGGTCCGCGTGATGCAGGGAACCATGCGCAAGGGCCAGCGGATTCGACTGATGTCGAATGAGAAATCCTTTGAGGTCGAATCGATGGGCGTTTTGATGCCAAAGCCTGTCGAGATAGGAGAGCTGATTGCCGGCGAAGTCGGTTTCTTCGCGGCAACCATCAAAAACGTCGCCGACACCAAAATCGGCGACACGGTCACCGACGAGGCGCACCCGGCCGCGACCCAGTTGCCGGGCTTCGAAGACATCAAGCCGATGGTCTTTTCGGGGCTTTATACCGTGGATTCGCACGAGCATACGCTGCTGCGCGATGCCCTCGAAAAATTGCGCCTCAATGACTCGTCTTTTTTCTTTGAGCCCGAAAGTTCTGTCGCGTTAGGCTTCGGCTTCCGCTGCGGATTTCTCGGCCTCCTGCATATGGAGATCATTCAGGAGCGCCTTGAGCGCGAATACGAACTCGATCTGATTACCACCGCACCCGGAGTGCGATACCACATCACGTTGACTGACGGTTCCGTGCTCGAGGTGGACAATCCTTCGCGCTGGCCCGAACCGACAAACATCGACAGTATCAGGGAGCCGGTGATCACCGCGAAGATCCTGACCAACGAGGAATACGTCGGCGGAATCTTCAAGCTGGTTGAGGAAAAACGCGGCCGGCAAATCAATTTTGAATATGTAACCCAGACGCGTGTGTTGTTGACCTATGAGCTGCCGCTCAACGAGATCGTGCTGGATTTCTACGATCGCCTCAAATCAATCTCCCGCGGCTACGCGTCGCTGGATTATCAACTCGCGGGCGAGTGGGAATCGCCGATGGTCAAACTGGACATTCTCGTATCTGGTGAGCCTGTCGATGCGCTCTCGATCATCGTGCACCGCGATTTTGCTTATGAACGAGGAAAAGCGCTCGTATCAAAGATGCGCGAGCTCATCCCGCGCCAGCAGTTTGAAGTAGCCATCCAGGCTGCGATCGGCGCAAAGATTGTTGCCCGTGAGACAGTGAGCCCGCTGCGCAAAAACGTCCTGGCCAAGTGCTACGGCGGCGACATTTCGCGCAAACGCAAATTGCTTGAGAAACAAAGAGAGGGAAAAAAACGCATGAAGCGGATCGGCAAAGTGGACATTCCGCAAGAGGCGTTTTTGGCGGTCCTGCGGGTCGGCGAAGATCAGCAGAAATCCTGATTTGCGCCTGACTCGGCCCACAAGGGAGTCACGGGATTGTAATGGCGAACTGTGGAAAGCCCGCCGCAGTCCCACTTTCGCGAGGCCCTCGAGGAGAGCGGTTCAGGGCCTGAACTGGCCGACGTTACTTATAGATAAATAAAGGCTTAAATGGCCTAACAGAATTCCGTGACAATTGGCAAGAGGAAAAACTCAGAATTCTCAAAGGAAATCATCAGAGGAATCCACAGTTTTTTCCACAGTTCTAGGCATCGCATTTGCTAAGCAGGATGCGGTCCTGAAGCCGCCCGCGCCAACCCCGCCAACACCAAATGCAAAGGCCCCGCAAACGGGGCCCTTGCAGCTGATCCGATCCGATTAGTGAGCGCCTGTGCCCGGCGTCTTCGGTGCCGGTGAAGGAGCCGCGGGCGCCTGTGCCGGCGCTGCCGGAACACCCGACTTCACGTTGTAGGCTTCAATAATGGCCTTGGTGATGTTGGTCGATTCGTTCGCGTAGAGCACCGGAGTCTGTTGCTGCGCCACGTCGAGCACCAGCGTGTAGCCATGCTGCTGAGAGTAGGCGGCCAGCACGTCGTAGACCTTGGAGGCAAGAGTGTTATACAGCTCCTGCATCTCCCCCTGCATATCGTTCTGAGCGTCTTCGGCGTCACGCTGCAAAACCTTCTTCTTGTCGTCAATGGTTTTGGCTCGGCTCGCGCGTTCGGCTTCGCTCAGCTTGTCGCCCTGTGTCTGCAACTGCTTGCTGAGGCTCTCAATCTCATCATTCAGAACCTTGAGCTGTTGCCGTTTAGGGTCGTACTTCTTCTGGAGGTCGGCGAAATTGCGCTGGCCTTCGTTGGTTTGGGCCACCGCTACCTGGAAAGCGATCACGGCGATCTTCGCCGGTCCGGCCGGTGCGGCCGCTACGGCCGGGGCCGAGGCTGGCAGAGGTGCGGCTGGAACCTGTGCGGCGGCATGCAGGGCAAGGCCCGACGCCAATGTGAATGCAACTGCTAACGAGCGGTTCATTTGAATGGAAAGCTCCTTCGGAAATTCCTGGATGCGTTTTGCGCCGCAGCGCGCACACAAAACTGTGCCTCCTGAGAAACCTCTCGCTCTTCCTTGGGGAGCTCTGCTCGGGCTCGAGCAGGAACAGAAAAAGACGCGGATGGAAACATCAGCAGGAACTAGATGGAATTATACGGCAAACCAGGGCGAGTGTCTCAGGTCCACCCGCCCCCTCTGTGCTCCCCTTGATGAATATCTGGTCGCAGGACAGAGCAATCAATGCTGTGGTGCCGCTCCCGGATGTTGAGCAGGTGTCCGCGGGGTCGGTCTCGGCGCTGCGGCCGCAGGCTGCGCCGGCTGAGCGGGCACACCTGACTTCACGTTATAAGCATCGATGATTGCCTTTGTGATATCCGTAGCAGGGCTCGCATAGAGAACAGTCTGCGCCTCCTGGTTTCCGCCATCGAGCACTAAGGTGAACCCTTGTTTCTGGGCATAGGCAATCAGAACTTCGCCCACTTTCGATGCCACGCCGTTGAACGTATCCTGCATCTCCTGCTGAAAATCGTTCTGGTCATCTTCCTGGGCGCGCTGGAACTGCTTTTCCTTTTCGTCGATCGCCCTGGCGCGACTTTCGCGTTCCGCGTCATTCAAAGTGTCCGCCTGCGTCTGGAGTTCCTTTTTCAATGTGTCGATCTGGTCGCTGAGCGCCTTCAGCTCCGTGCGCTTGGGCTCATATTTCTTTTGCAGATCGCCAAAGTTGCGCTGGAATTCGTTGGTTTGAGTCACGGCTGCCTGGAAAGCAATTACCGCAACCTTGACGGGTCCATTGACGGCAGCCGAAGCGGCTGCGCCATCGGGAGTTGCTGCAGTCTGCGCCGCAGCGCTCAGAGCGAGAGTCGAAAACAGGGCAGCAGTCAATGCAATGGAACGTTTCATTGGAACAATCACTCCTTTGGTTCAGGTATTTTGCGTCAGGCGCGGAATGCAGCTCCCCAGCGAACCGGCCTAGAACGTGGTCGACACCGTCAAGCGGAACGTCTTGCGCGGTTCGCGGAAGAGATTTTGCGCGCCGAATGACTCGATCGCCTCCGAATAGGTGTAGTCTCCTGCGCCTCCCGGTGGGAACATGTCGCGCGTAATAAGCTCCGCCGAGCAGCTTTCCACCTTGCCCCCGAGCTTGACATCGTTGCAATAGGGGCGCTCGTAAAGCCGTAGCGGATTATACGCAAAGTAGAGCCGGAAAGGCGCGTTGATCACAGGCATGATTACGCCGAGTTCGCCGCCCAAAGACATGCGGGGAACGAAATTCGTGCCCTCAACCGGTCGAATGTTCCTCTGGAATCCAACCAATGATCCGGGGATTCCGCCCTGGCACGATCCATTGTTATAGACCGGGCATCCGTAAAGAGGCGCGGTGAGCGAGGCAAATCCCTCAGGGCTTTGTTTCAGCTGGCCGCGGTTCACTGCGACATCGAGACCAAAGTCGTCAAACAGCGAGAACATGACCGGCCCGGCAATAGGAATGCGGTACTCCGCATTGGTCGTGAGGCTGGTGTCGCCGCCAATTGACGCGATGCCATAAACCGGCACCGGGACCTGGATGCACTGTCCAAGTTGAGGATTCGTCGGATCGCGTGGAACGCAGGTTCCGTCGGGATTGGTCAACTGCAATACGACTCGGTTGGGCACGTAGCCGTAAGGCGTGGCGCCTCGAATATCGAATCCGCGCAGATCCGCTTCACCGCCTGTATAAAAGCGGTTTTGAGGCGGCGCCACATCGCCGCCGAACCCCTGCACGTAGCTCAATTGCGCACGCAGCCCGAGCACATTGCGGCCGTTCGCCGACGGCGTCAGATAGTGCATCGAGCGAAAGCTCTTATATGCAAAGAGCGGAGAAATGTAGCGCACGTTGCCGTAGAGGCCCGCGACCTGGAACACAGCCGAGTATTCCTTGCCGGTGCGCGGTCGCAACGGATTGTTTACGGTGTTGTATACGTAACTGAACGACGCGCTGCTGCTGATGATACCCGCCAGCGCATTCGTTCCCTGAATTCCCGAACGGAACGAAATGGTCTGGAAGAACGTCTGCGAGGCCGTGCTGAAGGCCGAAATCGTCGACTTGGTCAGCGAATAAGTGAAGCCCAGGCGCTGGAATGCGTGGCGCTTGAGCGGATAGCTCACCGAGAAGTTGAGACCGGTGGAGGCCTGGTTGTAATTCTGCGTAAGCGACTGCTGCGCCGCCGAGAGGTTCACGCTCGCCGCCGTCCCCTGGTAGTTCTTGGCGGCGTTGAAGTCCTGCTTGTTGTTGAAAATCTGGAAGCCGATGTTGACCGGCCGATTGCGAAGATAGGGCTGCGAGAACCCGAACAGGAACTGACGGCTCACGTTGCCCAGGTTGCCCTGTACGCTCAAAGTTTCTCCCAGGCCAAGGAAGTTGTTGGTCTGGTAGTTCACACCCAGAAAGGCGCCCGAAAGCCCGCTGATGCCGCCGTTGAGCCCGATCGAGTTCTTGCCCTTCTCCTTGACTTTCAAAAGAAGATCCACGGTCCCGGCCTCGGGATTCTGGTGGGCCTCGGAATCTTCTTCGACCTTGAGTGGTTCGAAATACTCAAGCTGATTGAGGCGCAGCAGGCTGTATTCCCACAGTTGCGAGTTGTAGACCTGTCCCTCTTCCAGCAACAGCTCGCGGCGGATCACCTTGTCGCGGGTAATTGTGTTGCCTTCAAACTCAATGCGCGAGACATAGAAGGGCTTGCCTTCATCGATATCGATCTCCAGCGAGACCGTCTTATTCTGCTCGTCTGGCGTGACCTTGGGGATAGCTCCAAAATTGATGTACCCCAGTTGGCCGTACGCCTTCTTCAGATTGTCCAATCCCTTGCTGATCAAGGTCGCATTGAACCAGTCGCCATCCTTCAATGCAAATGTGGCGCGCAGCGCTCTCAGGTTTGTAGCGGCCTTGTTCCCCGTAAAAGTGATTGTGCCCAGGCGATAACGTCCGCCTTCTTCGATCGGCAGCAGGATATCGATGCGCTTGCCCGTGTTCGGACGGAAGGTGAACAGGTTCAGGCCGCCCTCGTCGCGAATCTGAGTCTTGGGGTCCTCGACGGCCGCGGCATAGTACCCCTTGTCGCGATAAGCCTGGCGCACCCGCTCGGTGTCTTCCTCGAGCTTCGAGGCATCGTACGTCTTGGCAAAAAGATCTTCAAAGATAATTGAATAGGGAATGCCGACCGGCTTCAGGTTCTTCATTGCCCGGCGCAACTGAAGACTGCTGATATGTTGATTGCCCGTGAATTTGATTTCGCCGACCTTTACGACCGGCCCCTCTTTGATGTTGAAGTTCACCTGCACCGAGGCCGGAGGAATGGTCTTGACGATCGTGCTGATGGTGGCGAACTGGTGCCCGTGCTCGGCGAGCAGCTCGCGCAGAACGCTCTCGGCCCTCTTGATCTTCGTCGGGTCAAACTGCCCTTCGACTGAAAGGCCGACCTTCTCCTTCTTGAAGCGGTCAAGAATGTCCGAGGTGCTGACCGAGTTGTTGCCCTTGTAATTGATCTCCCGGATGGTGGGCCGCTCACGCACAAATACATTCAGGATGATGCCCTTTTCCGTATCCTCGCGCTCGATCCGCAAATCCTCGAAGTACCCCGTATTCCAGAGCGAATTGAAGTCGCGCTCAATGGAGATGGGATCGTAGGTATCGCCCTTGTGCGTGAATAGCCGCGCAATGATGGTTTCCTTGGGGATCCGGCGATTGCCGATCACTCGAATATCATCGATGGTCTGACTGGCCTGGGCATGGGCGGCCACGGCCGAAATCGCCAACACAAGAATCAGCGAAAACCGGGCCAAACTGGCAGATATCCGCTCAATGCGGAAGATGGAAGCGTGCTTGATCTTCACCGGGTTGATTCTCTGCGGCGAGCACAAGTGCTGGTGCGGTCCTTGATAAAGCTTCACGGGAAAAATATGCACACCCTCATTACTTAAAATCTGGTACGAATTCAAGGAAAGGTTGATTATATTTGACTGCGGCCACCCCGCCCAAACCATTGGTCGCACGCCGGGTTAGAACCAAACTTCCGCCCTGAACTTCCTTCCGCCGCCAAAGGTTGCGGACATGGAACGACCCGCTTCGGGGCCCTTCTCAGTCTACCGGAGCCGAACGGGTCAGCGGCCTGTCGGGGGCCCCTTTCGCATTCAGCTTCACCTGGTGGTTTGATCGCATCTCTTTTAGACGCGCAAGGCGCCAACATGACATCCTCTGGATGCGGAGGTTTTGTGGCAAAGAATGGTTCTGCCAGGGACGTGTACGCATTCTCCGCACCGCTGCTCAACGGTCAGCCCGCGGCACTCGGCGAGTTTCGAGGCCGGGTGCTGCTGATCGTGAATACTGCCAGCCGCTGCGGCTTTACTCCCCAATATGCAGGCCTGCAGCAGCTTTATCAGACCTATAAGGATCGCGGATTTGCGGTGCTCGCTTTCCCATGCAATCAATTTGGCGCGCAGGAACCAGGCACCGCCGCCGAAATCGGCGCCTTCTGCCAGCGAGAATATGCCGTCGATTTTCCTGTCTTCGCCAAAATCGACGTGAATGGCCCCGCCGCCCATCCGCTCTTTCAATTCCTCAAACTGCAACGGCTTGGAATCTTTGCCACCAAAAAGATCAAGTGGAATTTCACCAAGTTCCTCATCGACCGCCGAGGAAATGTGATCAGGCGATACGCGCCTGGCAAAAAACCACACACCCTGGCGAAAGAAATTGAGAGGTTGCTGGCAGAGAATTCTTGAGCTTGCGATATGCTTGCACCGTGTCAGGGAGAATTAAGTGCGCAAGAACCTTCCCATCATCCTTATTCGCGTGGTTGTGGGGCTGGTGTTTCTGACCGAAGGAATTCTCAAGTTTGCCCAGCCCGCCGAGTTGGGCAGCGGTCGTTTTGCGCACATCGGCTTCCCGTTTCCCAATTTCCTTGCGCCATTCGTCGCAGTTGTCGAGATCGTCGCAGGCGCTGCCATGATTCTTGGCCTCTACGCAGGCGACGCGGCTGCGCTGCTGCTGATCGTGATTTCCGTTGCAATCGTCACCACCAAACTCCCCATTCTGTTCGGCCATCCTCTCGGCCGCTTTGCGCCGCCCAAGCTCAATCATTATGGATTGTTGAGCTTCTTGCACGAGGCGCGCACCGACTTCTGCATGCTCATCGGCTGCGCGGCCATCCTGATCGATGGCGGGCTCAAACTGGGCAAAAAGAAGCAGTGGTACCAGCGCTGACGGCTGACCATGCGCAAACCGCAAAGCCAATCCCCGATTACCGAGATTTTCTGGTTCTTCCTGCGCCTGGGGCTAACTGGCTTTGGCGGCCCGGCGGCTCATATTGCTCTGATGGAGCGCGAGGCAGTCGAGCGGCGCAGATGGCTTACTCGCGAACAGTTCCTCGACCTGGTCGGCGCCTGCAATCTCCTGCCCGGTCCCAGCTCGACCCAGGTGGCGATGGCTCTTGGTTTTCGCCGCTATCGCTGGATCGGACTCCTCACCGCCGGAGTCTGCTTCATTCTGCCGGCGTCGCTGGCCACGCTGGCTCTGGCATGGGCCTATGTCCGCTATGGCCACATGCCGCAAGCTGCCGGCATTCTTTACGGCGCGAAACCGGTGATGCTGGCCATCATCGTGCAAGCGATCTGGCGGCTGGGTCGCATGGCGCTCAAAGGCTGGGCGCTCGGAGTTCTCGGCATCGCATGTCTCGCCGCTGCGCTGGCCGGCGTGCCACCGATAGTCATTTTGCTAGCCTCGGGAGCACTGGTCCTCGTCCTGCAATGGCTGCAAAGTCGAACCCGCAAAGTCCGCAGCTTCGTGCCTTTGCCGATCGCAGCGACCGGCACTGCGGCAGGGCTCGCCAGCTCGGCTGGATTGTTCTCCATCGCGCTGACATTTCTGAAGCTCGGTGTGGTCGTCTTCGGCTCCGGCTACGTCCTGTTGGCATTCTTAAAGGCCGATCTCGTCGACCGTCTGCACTGGATCACCAATCAGCAGTTGCTCGATGCCATCACCGCGGGCCAGATCACTCCGGGACCGGTCTTCGCGACCGCGACGTTCATCGGCTACCTGCTGCGCGGATGGGCAGGTGCGGCCGTGGCTACCGTGGCCATTTTCCTGCCATCGTTCTTCATGGCAGGCTTTGTCGGCGCGCTGGCCGAGCGCATCCGCAAATCCAGGCTGGCCGCGGCCTTTCTCGACGGCGTCAACGCCGCAGCGGTGGCATTGATGGCCGAGATCACGCTGGTCCTGGGCAAGTCCACGTTGATCGACGGCTGGACATGGACGCTCGTTGTCGTGAGCGCGGTCATCCTGATTCGTTTCCGCGTCAACGCCACCTGGCTCATCCTGTCCGGGGCAGTGCTGGGAATCCTGCTGCGCGGATTGCACTGACCCGACGAATTATCCGTCGAAGCGATACGCGCTGATGGCCGCGCCCATCGGCTCATCGTTAAAGATGCGTTTGCCTGGCCCATCCCCGCCCGCTCCCGCCACCACCATTAATGGCATCAGGTGCTCCTCGCGAGGATGCGCATAGCGCGCAAACGGCGCCGCGAGCCAGTTGGCCAGCAGGTCAGAGCGCTCCGGTGCCGGCGATTCGATGGCGCCCGTGAGCCAGTGATCAAACGCGCGCGCACGTTCCGCCGTTTCGGGCTGGAAATAACCCCGCAGATTGTGAAAGCTCATGCCGCTCCCGACAATGAGCACTCCCTCGTCGCGCAAGGTGGCCAGCGCACGCCCTGCCGCGAGATGCAGTTTCGGATCGAGCGAGTGCGCCAGCGAGAGCGTGACAACCGGAACCTCTGCCTGGGGAAACGCAACCTTCAGTGGAACGAAGACGCCATGATCGTATCCCCGCGTCGTGCTTATCGCGGAGGGCAGCCCGGCATTCTTCAGCAGATCCGCGATGCGTTCGGCGAGCCCGGGATCGCCCGGTGCCGGCCACGTGAGCCGATACGTATGCTCCGGAAAGCCGGAATAGTCAAAGATCAGCTTCGGTTCCTCTGCAGCGCTCGCAGTCAGGGCCGTCTCTTCCCAATGGCCGCTGATCACCACCATCGCTTTCGGCGGGGCCGGCAGCGTGGCTGCGAGCCCCTCGAGAAAATGCTGCGTCGCATGCCACGTGTCCGCCGGTCCCCACGTCCAGTCCATAAAAAAACACGGCCCACCGCCGTGCGGCACAAAAATGGCTGGCTGGCGTTGCGCATTGGCAGTCATGGGCATCTCCTTTTCAACCGGCAGAGTCGTCGGTCATTAGTTGTTTAAACGACTAATTGCAAGATGCACCTCCGCCGTCAGAGGATTCATTCAGGAGCCGAACACAGCCGGCCGCCTCTCAGCTCTCTTTGCGGTAGAGCATGTCGCGCATGGCGTTGCGGCGCGCGGCGTTCAATTCGCTGTCGCCACTGCTCAGGCTCGAACCGGGCGCGCCGGCCTCTTCCGGCTCGCTGCAGGCAGGGCAGCGGTTGGCAAAGCCCGGTTTGCCTGGCTTCAGTTCGAATTCCTCTCCACAGACAGCGCAAATTTTAATCGGAAATGGCATAGCTCTTCTATCGTAAAACCAATCGGCCGATCTTGCAGCGACGGCACAGTCTGCGCCGCTACTCGATCGCAAAAACCGCGTAAACCGTCGCCTCTTCGCGGACGGTTTGTGGCCGAATCTCCAAAGTTGGTAGTATCGCGATTTGCTTGGACGAGACTGAAGCGCTTTCCGCGTTGAGAACGAGTCCTTCGAGCGGCCGGTTGAAGAATATGCGGGTGTTGGGCGTTTCGTTGCTCGCGTAAATCAGGTCGCCGAGTTTTACGTGCAACCCCTCTGCCATGTGAGAAGCTACTCCGCGTGCCTTTATAAGGGCCGCCTCCGCGGCCTTTGCCTGAAGCGCTTTGCGGTCTGCCAACCGCCACTCGATTGCCCCTGTCTTGTGGGCTCCCGCTGCGACGGACACTCGAATGACCTCGGCAGCGGCTCTCGGTGGAACGCTCACTTCCCAAGATTGCCGGAAGACAAACTGTTTCTTCGCTCTCTGTTCCGGCTTGTCTTTGTCGTCGAAGTCGGTATTGCGCTCCAATCCTTGACCGGAGCTCTCAATATTCTTGTCCTCGACTCCAGCCTCGTGCAGAGCCTTTAAAATCGCGTGCGAGAGCCTGCCACCATCTGTATAGGTTCCGTCCGACTCAGATCCGAAAACCTCCAGGCCAACCGTCACCGCTGCAATATCGGCAGTCGCAGTGGCCTCATCGGTCGTGCTGATTGCGATGGTCTTGTTATTGCGATCGATCTGGATAGTTTGCGCGAATGCTGTCGAAACTAGAAAACTGGCCATCAAAAGACTCGGTATGGAAAGTTGAGGTCTCATCTTTATGGACTTCTCCGTTCGCAGCGGAAGAGTAGCACACTACTGGTCCTTGGCGTACTTCTCCCCAAACTGCCGCAGCTTGGCCAGCGTCGCCGCCGCCTCGCCCGACTCGATCGCCTCCGCGCCAAGCGTCACGCCCTCTTTCAAATCGCCGGCAATCCCCGCAGCCACCAATGCCGCCGCCGCATTCAACAGCACAATATCCCGGTGCGCGCCGGCAATCCCGGTAAGCACGTCGTAGAGCAGCGACGCATTGGTCGTCGCATCGCCGCCCGCGAACTGCTCCAGCGTCGCGCGCGGCAGCCCAGCCATCTCCGGCGTAATCCGCGCAGCCTTCAACGCCGGCGCTCCCCCTTCGGGCGATTCTTCGATGCGCGCCACAATCGACTCGCCCGTGGTCGTCAGCTCGTCGATGCCGTCAGTGCCATGCACCACAAACGCCCGCTTTGCTCCTAGCGTCGCCAACGTCCGCCCCACCAGCAGCACGCGGCTCGGCGCCAGCACGCCGATCACCTGCGCGCGCGCCCCAGCGGGGTTGGTAAGCGGTCCGCAAAGATTGAAAATCGTCCGAAAACCAAGAGCCTTGCGCAGCGGCCCGACCGCCTTCATGGCCGGATGATAGAGCGGCGCAAAGAGGAACATGAATCCGGTTTCGCGCAGGCAAGCCGCCGCAAGCTCCGGGCCCAGGGCGATGGGCACGCCGAGAGCCTCGAGCACGTCGGCCGACCCTGCCTGCGATGTGACCGCTCGATTCCCATGCTTCGCCACCTTCGCGCCGGCTGCCGCTGCTACCAGCGCAGCGCCCGTCGAAATATTGAAAGTCAGCGGCCCTCCGCCGCCGGTTCCGCAGGTATCCACCAACTCGGCGCGCTCTTCATCCGTGAGGGGAAGGGAAATGGCCCTTGCCCGCATCGAATCGACAAATCCCGCCAGTTCGGGCGCCTGTTCGCCGCGCGTGGCCAGCACCGCCAGCAGCGCCGCGGTCTCTACTTCCGGCACTTCGCCCGACAATATCTCGTCGAGCACGGCCGCAGCCTGCTCCCGCGTGAGTGCCCCGCCATCTTCGGCCAGCAGTTTCAGGTGATCCTTTAATACGCTCATCTCTCAATATGGTAACTGCGCCTCTCGGCCCCCAAACGGATCAAAACTACCCGCGTCGTTGGTTTGCCGGGAATTTGGGCCGCAAGATACTATTTGAATACTGCTGTTATGGCCGCATTGATCTCTTGCGGCTCGAGCGTCTCCAACCTCAGCGGACGGGTCGGTTCAATCCACGATGAAAATTCACGAGTATCAGGCAAAAGAAATTCTGGCCAAGTACGGCGTTGCCGTGCCCAAAGGCGAAGTGGCCAACACCCTCGAAGATGCTGCGACCGTGGCCCGCACTTTGCTCACTGCCGGGGCCAGCGGCGTGGTGGTCAAGGCGCAGATTCACGCTGGCGGCCGCGGCAAAGGCGGCGGCGTCAAGGTTGCCCGTTCCCGCGAAGATGCCGAGCTGCACGCCAAAAACATTCTTGGCATGCAATTGATCACCCACCAAACGGGTCCGCAAGGGCAGAAGGTGCAGCGTCTGCTGATCGAAGAAACCGCGGCCATCGATCGCGAACTCTACCTGGGCATCGTCCTCGATCGCGCCACCGGCAAGCTTGTCTTCATGGCGTCGCAGGCCGGCGGCATGGAGATTGAAGAAGTCGCCGCCAAAACTCCCGAAGCCATCTTCAAAGAGACAATCGATCCCGCGATTGGCTTCGGCGCATGGCAGGCCCGCAAGCTGGCTTTCGCGCTCGGACTCAAGCCGACCCAGATCAACCAGGCCGTCACGTTTTTTCAGAGCCTCTACAAGGCGTTCATCGATACTGACGCGTCCTTGGTTGAGATCAATCCCTTCATCACCACCAAGGACGACAAGCTTTTCGCGCTCGACGCCAAAATTACCTTTGACGACAACGCGCTCTTCCGCCACGCCGATATCAAGGCGCTGCGCGACGTCGCAGAAGAAGATCCGCTCGAAGTCGAGGCCAGCAAATACGCGCTCAACTACATCAAGCTCGACGGATCCATCGCCTGCATGGTCAACGGCGCGGGCCTGGCCATGGCCACCATGGACATCATCCAATACGCCGGCGGCAGCCCCGCAAACTTCCTCGACGTCGGCGGCGGCGCCACGCAGGAGCAGATCGAGCACGCCTTCGAAATCCTGCTCTCCGATGCCAATGTGAAGGCGATCTTCATCAACATCTTCGGCGGCATTCTTCGCGTCGATCGTCTCGCTACCGGCGTCGTTGCAGCCGCGCGCAAGCTCAACGTTGCCGTCCCCATCGTGTTGCGGCTCGAAGGAACCAATGTCGAAGAAGGCCGCAAAATCTTGAAGGAGTCCGGATTGAATTTCCAGGTTGGCGCAACAATGAAAGAAGCAGCCGAGTTAGTCGTTGCTGCGGCGAAAGGCGTGGTGGCGTAATGGCAGTCCTGGTCAACAACGACACACGTCTCATCGTTCAGGGCATCACCGGCAAAGAGGGCACCTTTCACGCCATGGGCTGCGCAGAATACGGCACCAAGGTGGTCGGCGGCGTGACACCGGGCAAGGGTGGCACCACGCATGAGGGCTGGCCCGTGTTCAACACCGTGGCCGACGCGGTCTCCAAGACCGGCGCCAACGCGACCATGATCTTCGTCCCGCCACCCTTTGCCGCCGACGCCATTCTTGAGGCCGAGGACGCGGGCATTCCACTCATCGTCTGCATCACCGAGGGCATTCCCACGCTCGACATGGTCAAGGTCTGGGCCAAGCTCAAGAACTCCACGTCGCGGCTCATCGGGCCCAATTGCCCCGGCGTCATTTCTCCGGGAATGGCCAAGATCGGCATCATGCCCGGTCGCATCCACAAGCAGGGATCAGTCGGCATCGTTTCGCGCTCCGGCACGTTGACCTATGAGGCCGTGCATCAGCTCACCCAGCGCGGCATCGGTCAGTCGACCGCCATCGGCATCGGCGGCGACCCCATTATCGGCACCACGCATATCGACGCGCTGCGCCTGCTCAACGACGACCCCGGCACCGACGCCATCATCATGATCGGCGAAATCGGCGGCTCCGCCGAAGAGGCTGCCGCGGAATTCGTCAAGCAGCATGTCAAGAAGCCGGTCGTCGGCTTCATCGCCGGACAAACCGCGCCCCCCGGCCGCCGCATGGGCCACGCCGGCGCAATCATCAGCGGAGGGCAGGGAACTGCCGCCGACAAAATGAAGGCCATGACCGCCGCCGGCATCCACGTGGTCGTCTCGCCCGCCGAAATCGGCGCCACCCTGGCTAAGGTGATCGGAAAGTAGCGACCTCAACGAGGTCAACAACAGCAAGCAGGAGTCATTCAAGTGTCGCAACGCACGTTCAGCATCATCAAGCCCGACGCGGTCCGCAACGGCCACGCCGGGGCCATTCTTGCCGAGATCGCAAAGGCCGGTTTCAAAATCGTCTCCATCAAGAAGGCATCCATCTCCGTCGACCAGGCCAAGGGCTTTTATTATGTCCATGCCGCGCGCTCGTTCTTCGACGAACTGTGCACCTTCATGTCGTCGGGCCCGCTCTTTCTCATGGTGCTCGAAAAAGACAACGCCATCGCCGATCTCCGGAAATTGATGGGCGCCACCAATCCCGCCAATGCCGAACCGGGAACCATCCGCAAACAGTTTGCCGGCTCCATTCAGGAGAATGCGATCCACGGCTCCGACGCCGAAGAGACAGCAGCCTTCGAGATCGGCTACTGGTTCGCGGGATACGAGTTGATTTAAGCCTCCCTTCAGCAAGCCTGTGTAGTTTTGCCTCCGAGATCATTCCTGGGAGATTCTGGTGCAATCTTTGAAAAATGACGGCGCGGCAATCGACCAAACGACCCTGAGCAAGGTCGCCGCAGTTACCGTCTCTTTTTGGATCATCAAAATTCTCTGCACCACGCTTGGCGAAGTCGGCGGCGATGCCGTGACCATGTCGATGAACCTCGGCTACCTGGTCGGCACGCTGATCTTTGCCGCCATCTTTCTCGTCGCAGTCGTCGCGCAGGTCCGCGCAAAAAAGTTCCATCCCTTCCTCTACTGGTTCACCATCGTGGCTACCACAACCGTCGGCACCACCATGGCCGACTTGGTCGATCGATCTGAGGGATTGGGTTACGCCTGGGGCAGCGCCCTGCTTCTTTCTCTTGTGCTTCTATCGCTCGGCGTTTGGTATTGGTCGACAGGCACTGTCTCCGTCGGCGCGGTGAGCTCGCCCAAGTCCGAGATTTTTTATTGGGTCACCATCATGTTTTCGCAGACCCTCGGCACGGCGCTCGGCGATTGGGCCGCGGACGACGCGGGTCTGGGCTACCTTGGCGGAGTCGCCGTGTTCGGCGGAGCGTTGCTCGTCGTGGCGGCGCTGCACTTCTTCACCAAAATTTCCAAGACCGGTCTCTTCTGGGCCGCCTTCATCCTCACCCGTCCCCTGGGCGCAGTCTCCGGCGACTTGTTTGACAAGCCCGTCGCACAGGGAGGTATGGCGATCAGCCGTTACACTGCCTCCGCCGTGCTGGCCGCTGCGATCCTGATTTGCATTTTGGTGTTTCCACAGCGAGCCGCGCAGCGATCCGAGCATTAATTCCGGCTTAGTCCGCGACTCAGTTGCCCAATAGGCCATCGATCTTCTGGCGCAGCGCGGCGACTTCCTGCCTTAAATCCGACACCGCCGATTCCAATTGCGCAATGCGTTCGTCCTGGCCCGCCGCTGCCGTGTCGCCTGCATCCGCACTCTCCGACACACCAGCCGCCGCTGCCTCCACCGCGCCCGACAACAAATGTGCATAGCGAGACTCTTTGGTCCCCGGTTGCCGCGGCAAAACTGCAGCCAGGGGCGGTTCGCGCTCCATCAGTCTCTGCAGTCCGGCGAGCACATCGCCGATCTCATCGAATCGATGAATACGCTCGGTGCGGCCGCGCAATTCGCCCGGCGTCTGCGGCCCGCGCAACAACAGCACGCAAAGCAGCGCCGTCTCCGCGCGTGTGAAGTTAAAAACCTCGCCCAGCCAATGTTCATATTTCGTCACTCGGCTGTCGGAGCCGCGTGCCGGTCCAGCGAGGCCATGATCCTGCAGCCCATGCAGGGCCTGGCGCACGTCCTCTTCATCCAGGTCCATCACCGGTTCGCGATTCGAGCGCTGGTTGCAGGCGTTCACCAGTGCGTTGAGCGATAGCGGATAGTAGTCCGGCGTTGTCGCTTCCTTCTCTACAAGCGCGCCCAGCACGCGAGCCTGTGCGGCGGTCAGCAGAATTGTTCCGGTCGGCGGCATGACTCCATTTTCACATCCACTGCCCGGCCAAACTTCGGTTTGCCGCGATCCTTTTGGGTTAAGGGGTTCGTTCTTGTCACTCCCCCATCCGTTTGGTAGGCTCGTCTCAAACTTGAGGGATGCTCCGTAAGCGAACGCAAGACCTCCCCTCCCCGTCCTGCTTGCGTCCAACGTTCTACATGCGTGATTGAGCTCTATGTTTTCGAAGACTACGAGTGGAGCGCTGCATACGATGACCTCTCCTGTTCTCGCGAAATCCCGTAAATATCTTTCGTCTGTTTTCTGGATGTTGCTGGCCTGCGCGATTGCCGGCTCCCAGCTTGCGCGCGCCCAGGAAGAGAGCCTCCCGGCGTCCTCCGCGACGAACGGCGTTGCCCTGCCCTCATCCGAAGCAGCCCCAACACCGCCTGCCGACCTGCCCGACGCTCCCGACGCCGCTACGCCTGCGCCCCTCACCGCATCCTCCGGGTCATCAACCTCCGACTCCTCAACCGTCGCCGCGGATCTTGCCGCCTGGGCTGCCGAGCCCGCAAGCAGCATTGCAGTCACGCCCGGACAGCTCTCCCGCGTCCCATTGAACCAATGTCCCTTCGATACCACCCGCGCCAGAGAATGCCGCGTACATTGGCACCAACTCATCATCTCGTCGTCCCTGTTCAATGCCTTTCAGAATGCCGGGAACCTCTATACCGGCTACTGGTACCGCTGGGAGACCACCCACGGAGACTGGTTCGACCGCTGGATCAACAGCGCCGCCGGCTGGCGATGGAATGTCTGGAGCGATCAGAACCCCTTCATGGACCAGTACGTCGGCCACTCGATGATGGGCGCGATCACAAACTACTTGTGGATTCAGAACGACCCGAAAGGCATGACGCTCGAGTTCAGCAACACTCCGGAGTACTGGCGCAGCCGCTTCCGCGCTTTCATTTTTTCCACGGCCTACAGCTTTGAGTGGAAGCTGGGTCCGTTTGGCGAGGCCGGCATCGGCCATAATGGCGATCACCTCGTTCCGCAGAACGGCAACCGTCCATGGACCAACGAGACCGGCTGGGTCGAGCTGGTCACGACGCCCGGCGGCGGACTGCTGTGGACCATGGCCGAAGACGAGATGGATAAACATGTCGTCCGCCGCATCGAAGAAAAACCGCGCCGCCCCGTCACTCTTCTGCTCGTCAGCTTTCTCACCCCGGCCAAAGGCACGGCCAACATCCTCCGCTTCCGTCCACCGTGGTATCGCGACGATCGCCAGGTCAAGGCCAACAGCTTTTTCAGCGAGCCCCCAGCGCCGGAAGAAATCGCCGTCGCATCGTCAACAGGCACAAGCGAACCTGCTGCCGCCGACCCACCGTCCGACGGCTCTGGCGCAGTTGAGCCCGTTCATACCGCCGCTGCGCTGCCCGTCTGGCCCCACTATGGTGGCGTACACGAGTTCGGCGCATGGTGGGGACTGTCGCTGATGAGCGGGCACATCTGGGGCTTCGCGGGCGACGTCAAATACATGCCCATCGACGTCAACTATTCCTACATGTTCCTTCAGCGCCCGGGCTGGAACTTCCGCTACTCTCCCGAAATGACCGCATTGGCCATGTTGGATTGGCCCCAGAAAGGCCAAACGAACCCGCAAACATTGCGCGCGCGCGCCTATGGCAGCGGCGTCAGTCCAGTCGGCTTTCGTGCGTCGTTTTTTCCCGCGAGCCGCGTGCAGCCCTATCTCTCAACCAACGGCGGCTTCGTCTACTACGATCAGCGCGTGCTGTCGCCCCAGGGTTCGCAATTCATGTACACCATCGATTTCGGCTGCGGCCTCACGTTCTATCGCAAGCAACGCCAGTCCTTCAGCATCGGCTACCGCTACCAGCATCTGTCCAACGCCGACATCAGCCTTCACAATCCAGGCACCGACGCCAATACGTTTTACGTCGCAGTTTCGCGCTTCAGGACCAAAGGCTACCGCTGATTCGCGCCGAGGCCGCAGCAATGCCTCTCAGGGATTCTGTCCCGGCACTTCCTTTTCCTTGGGCCCCAGCAGCAGCTGCACGCCGATGTAAGCAATCCAACTCGGTTCGCTGTTCTGGCGCGTCACCGCCTGGATCGCGCGGCCGCCCATGAACAACAGCCGAAAGTGTCCAGCACGGTCGAGCGTTTGCCGGCCGCCCACGTCTACCGTAAGTTCGCGTTGCTTGGGCGCTCCGTTGATGCGGTTCGCATCCTGCAGATCGTAGATCTCGCCATACAGCTCAGTGCGATCGCTGAATTCGTGGCCCGCGATCAGGCCGCGCCCCCATCTGCTGGGCACCAGGCGGTTGCCAAACCAGCGCCCCACCTCGCCGTTAAAGTCGATGGGGCCCGCCTTTGCCGTGGCTTCGAGGGGCAGATAATACTGCGGCCCATTCTCAACAATTCCGCGCCGCACGGCGCTCGTGGGGTTGTTGATCGAGACCTGCGGATACGTCCCAAGCGAAAACGTCATGTTCTCGTCACTAGGCGTCTCGCCCGCCGTGTGATGCTCGTACGGTCTCCACTTGATGCCCAGCAAAGACTCGCCCAAACCCGCGCGCGTGGTGTTGTTCTGATCGGTAGCTGCGGCGAGGGGCAGTTCGTATTTGAGCTGAATCCTGTCGCCCCATCCATAATTCACGTCGATGTCCGGCAGCTCATAGTACGAAGACCCAGGGTTGTGATCGGCAATCCAGCCAAAATTGATTTCCCAATGCCGATTGCCGGGAGTGCCGGGGTCGTCGGTAATGAACGGCGGTCCGCCTTGCGCCAGCCCCGCAGTGGCGACGATGGCTGGGCTGAGCAGCAGAAATACTCGAAGGACTCCGCGCATTCGGATGATCGACCTGATGCGTGGCCTCGATTTATTTCCGTGAGGCCACAGCAATTCTCAAGGTAGCATTGTCCGGCTTAATCCCAGCTTAAGACGGGTCGCCTTGAAACCACGACGATCCCTGTCGCGGGTGTCTCCCGCATTCGGCCGCAACCTTTTTCGGATTCACTGCCGCGCCCCGCTCCGGTCTGCGATACTAATTCGTTATGCCGATAGCCGACCTGCAAGAAGCCGCGCAAAAAATAGCATCGTTCCTCGCCTCCCTCAAACTTGGCGGCCTGCGCCTCAAATACCGCATCACCGCCGGGGACGGCGCGCGTGACCCTGAGGGGCTCGAGGCGCGCCAGATTTACGTGGAGTTGGGCGGCCCCGATGTGCACCTCGTCACTCAGAACAATGGCGAGTTGCTGCGCGCGCTCGAGACCATCGCCGCTCAGATGCTGCGCCTCGACCAACGCGAACACGACCTGGTCAGTTTCGACGCCGACAACTTCAAGGCCCTGCGCGCTCAGGAACTGCGCCTGGCCGCGGAGACGGCTGCCGAAAAAGTGATTCGCACCGGGGCCCCTTACGCCTTTCCACCCATGAACAGCCGCGAACGCCGCCTGCTGCATCTCGCTTTCAAGGCCCTGGAAGGCGTCGAGACCGCCAGCTCCGGCGAAGGGCAGGACCGCTTTCTTGCCGTCTATCCCGCCGGCAAAACCAATCTGCCAGTCGCGCCGCCCACCAGGCCTCGGGGTTTCAGCCGCCGATAATCTCGACGACTGCTCCCGCGTCTGGGTATGCCACAATACCCTCCATGAGAACCGGAACGCTGCTTCTTCTCGCCTTGATCGCGCCCGTCTGCGCCGCGCAAAAACGTCTCGTGCTCATCGATCAGGATGGCTCCGGCCCCGGCGGCTCGAACCAGATGGCCATGCTCGCCCTGTTGCAATCGCCCCAGGTCGAGGTGCTTGGCATCACTATGGTCACCGGCAACGCCTGGCGCGATGAAGAGACCCTGCACACCCTGCGCATGCTCGAACTCACCGGTCATGCGAATGTGCCCCTGGCCCGAGGCGCTGTCTTTCCGCTGATCCGCACCGAGCGCGAGACCCAGCTTCAATCGGCTCTCGTTGGAAAGGTCGCATGGCTCGGCGCCTGGGGCCAGGGCCAGACCATGCTTGTCGAAACGGCAAATGGCGTCACTCCGGTCACGCCCGGCCATCTGCAATCGCACGGTCCTTATGAAATTCCGCCGATGCCCGAAGGCCAGCCCTCCATCAAACCCATCGACGAAGACGCGGCCCACTTCCTTATTCGCCAGGTTCATGCGCATCCGCACGACGTAACCATTTATGCGGCCGGACCGATGACCAATATCGCGCTCGCGATTTCCATCGATCCCGAATTCGCGAGCCTGACAAAGGGCATCGTCCTGATGGGAGGCAGCCTCAATCCTCAAACCGATGATCCTGAATTCGCCGCTAGCCCGCGCCACGAATTCAACTTCTGGTTCGATCCCGAAGCCGCCCACATTGTTTTGCGCGCCGACTGGCCAAGGATCGACGTCACCACCGTCGATGTCTCCATCAAGGCCCCCTTCACGCAAAAGATGCTCGATGAGATTTCGGCATCGTCTTCACCCACCGCGCGCTACATCGCTGCGTGGAGCCAGAACCGCTACTACCTCTGGGACGAACTCGCCGCCTGTGCCTGGCTCGATCCAACCCTCATCACCAAAGAGAAGCTGCTTTACATGGATGTGGATTTAAGCCACGGACCAACCTACGGCGACACGCTCACGTGGACTGAGAACCTGAAGCCGCAGACCGGCGTGCGGCTCGTTCACGCGCAGGTCGATCTCGACCTGCCCCGCTTCCAGCAGATGTTCGTCGATCTCATGCAACGCGCAAACTAAGCGCAAAGCAAAACGCCCGGACTCCACAAAGAATCCGGGCGCTTCTGTTCTGCGGGACGAGAACTAGCCGTTCAACTGTTCCTGCAGCTTGTTGAGCGTGCGATGAAGATCCTTGTCGTTGCGCCGCTGCTCGTCAATCTTGCCGATCGAGTGCATCACCGTCGTGTGATGCTTGTTGCCAAACTGGCGTCCGATCTCGGGCAGGCTCGCCTCGGTCATCTGCTTGGCCAGGAACATGGCAATCTGGCGCGGCACCACCACGTTGCGCGAATTGTTCTTCTGCTTCAGATCGCTCACCTTCATGCCAAACTGCTCGGCCACCGCGCGCTGGATCGCCTCAATCGTGATCTTGCGTACCTGCATGTCGATGAACTGCTTCAGGCACTGTTGGGTCGCGGCCAGCGTGATCTCCATGCGATTCAGCTGGCACCACGCAATCAAACGCACCAGTGCGCCCTCGAGTTCGCGGACGTTGGTGCGAACATTGGACGCGATAAACAGCGCCACATCGGTGGGAAGCGCCACCTGCTCGCTCTCTGCCTTCTTCTGCAGAATCGCGACCTTGGTCTCTAGATCCGGCGGCTGAATGTCGGCGATCAGGCCCCACTCAAAACGCGAACGCAAACGGTCTTCAATCTCCGCCAGTTCTTTCGGCGGACGATCCGATGCGATCACGATCTGGCGCATGCTCTCGTGCAGAGCGTTGAACGTGTGGAAGAACTCTTCCTGCGTCCGCTCTTTCTGCGCAATGAATTGAATGTCGTCGATGAGCAGCACATCGACCGAGCGGAAGCGGTCGCGGAAACTGGTCATACGATCGTTGCGCAGCGACGTAATCATCTCGTTGGTGAATTTTTCCGCCGAGACATAGCAGATGCTCGACGACGGATTGCGCCTCTTCACCTCGTGGCCGATGGCGTGCATCAGGTGCGTCTTGCCCATCCCGACGCCGCCATAGAGAAACAGCGGGTTATAGGCGCGCGAAGGCCGCTCCGCAACTGCCAGGGCCGCTGCACGGGCAAACTGGTTGCCGTTGCCGATCACAAAATTGTCAAAGGTGTAGCGCGAATTAAGCTGCGCCGCCGTCGACCAGTCAAAACGCGCCTGCTCCGGTGTGCGATGGTTCGGAATCGGCGGTGCCGTTGGCGCATGCGCGGGCAGAGGCGGAAACCCGCCGTCTTTGCGCTGCGGCGGAATCGATGGGTCCTCGCTCGCTGTCACAAAAACTACATCGTCAAATTCGAGCGACTGCAGATCGATCGCTTCCTGAATCAGGTCGCCGTATTTGTCGCCAATGTGTTGAAACTCAGCCGAAGGCACGCGCACATAAAGTGTGCGTCCATTCGAATGACTGTAGCGCGTAGGTTTGAGCCAGGTTTCATAGGACTGGCGAATGACCTTTTTCTCGAGGGCTGAGAGAATCTGGTGCCAGGGATTGAGTGCCGTAGCCGGCGAAGTAGCGAATACCATCGAACAAATCCTTGCCTGCGTCACTGCTGCCGGCTAAGTTCATCCGTCGGAATCAGACAATGGCTCTCGCCTTCGGTAGAGCTGGGGCTCACCGTCGAGTAGCTTCTCGAATCTTGCCTGGTTGCCATTGTTAGCCCCTGAAATACAGCTCGGGGCACTGGATGAAACTCAGTCAGTGGGACGCTGGGAAACTTTCGTGAACGGACCCGATAGTAGCACATTTGCGAGTTGTTGCAATGCCCCATTCACAATTGTTTTTCGAAATTCCGAGGGTTGCACCAACGATGGTGAAAGCTCGTACGAATGTCCTTCTCGTCGTCTTCCCATTCGCTCTTTTTTGATGCGATCCGATTGTGTTTTCGTGGCTCGCTCATCTCATTCCGCGATCCGGAATCTCGCTCCCTTTCGCGCCCCGCGCCTCCGCTGGATTCCAAACGCAACATACGATAGAATAGATACTTGCCGAACAGGCACAGATTCTCAATCGGAAACAGGAGCGCATTCTTATGCCCAAGCGCACATTTCAACCTAACCGTCGCGCACGCGTCAAAAAGCACGGCTTCCGCTCGCGCATGAAGACCAAGAGCGGCGCTGCCGTGTTAAGCCGCCGTCGCGCGGCCGGCCGCAAGCGCGTCAGCGTCAGCGCTGGCTTTCGAGACTAGGCTTACTCCCGCCCAACCGGCCGGAGTGCGTCGAGTCTGATTTGCCATTCCGGCATTGAACGCCTCCGGCATTGCCATGGAAACCCCTCTTCAAGCGGATCGCAAACCAGCTGCTTCAGGCGACGGGCAGCCGCGTCAGTCCATGACCGGGGCTCGATTGCGCCGTCACGCCGACTATCAGCGTGTCTATGCAGCCAGTCGCAAACAGCAATCGTCATCCATGAGCTGGTTTCTCGCACCACAATCTCAATCGTTGCCTGCTCCACGCGTCGGGCTCACCGCCGGCAAAGTGCTGGGCAAGGCTCACGATCGCAACCGCATCAAGCGCCGCATGCGTGAAATCCTGCGCCGCCATCTCGATCTGCTGCCCGCGGGCTTCGATCTGATCCTGCATCCCCGCCGCTCTGTGCTGGACATCGATTTCACGAAACTCGACGCCGAGGTTGTGCTTATCCTTGTGCAGGCCAAGGCCGACGCGGCGCGAATGTCAACGACCGCTGCGGCAAAGCCCGTCGTATGACCCGGATTCTGCTCGCCATGCTCGCTTTCTATCGTCGCTGGCTCTCTCCCGCCATTCATTCGCTCGGCCCCGGCGGCTGCCGCTTCGTTCCCACTTGCTCTGAATATGCGGCCGTCGCAATCGCCACCCACGGGCCTGTGCGGGGACTGGGCCTTGCCGCCTGGCGGCTGCTGCGCTGCCATCCCTTCTGCCGGGGAGGCCTCGATCCCGTTCCAACCACACATTGTCCTCACCAACCGTTACCATAGACAAAGCGGCGCCTTCGATGCGCCCCTAACGACAGGAAGTTTCCTTTGCCCGAAATTCGTAATCCTAATTTAGATTCGCAGGGTTCCGGCCCTGGCGGCGGCGGTGGCGGCGGCGGTGATTTCCGCAGTCTCATGACCTTCACTTTTCTCGCCTTGGCCATGCTGCTCGCCTTCCAGTACTTCAAGCCCAAGCAGGATACCCCCGCGGCTCCTCCGGCCCAGACCCAGCAACACGCGCCGCAATCCCCGGCCGCAAGCCAGCCGTCCCCTTCAAACTCCGCCGCAGCCCCGGCAACACTTTCCGCGCCCTCCTCGACGCCCGCCGTCGTTGCCACCGGCGAACTCGAGACCACCGTCGAGAACGAAGTCTTCCGGATCGTCTTCACCAATCGCGGCGCGCAGGTGAAGCACTGGATCCTGAAGAAATATTCCGACACTTCCGGCAAGCCGCTCGACCTCGTGCAGCCCCAACTCGCCTCTCAATTCGGACTTCCGCTTTCGCTCTATACCTACGAGTCCGATCTCACCGCGCAGTTGAACCAGGCGCTCTATCAGCCATCGGCCACCGGCTCGCTGGTCGCACCCGCATCCCTCACCTTCCACTACGCGCAAAACGGCGTAGACGTCACCAAGACATTCAGCTTCGATTCAAGCTACGTCCTCGGCGTAGATGTTGCCGTCCGCCGCAACGCGCTGCCGGTGCGCGCGCTCGTCAATTGGCCCGCGGGCCTGGGCGACATGGAAGAATACCTTCCCTCGTCAACCACCCGCAGCACCCTGCTGACCCAGTCGCAGATCATCACCTCCATCGACGGCAAGCAAGATACGATCGCGGCAGCCAAAGTCAGCGGTAACGCAACCACTGAGCAGCCCTACGAATACGCCGCGCTCTCCGACCTCTACTTTGCCACGGCATTTATGCCCACCGTGCCCGCGCGCGCCACCCTGGTCACCCTGCACAACACCATTGACTTGCCTGGCGATCTCACCAATCCCAATAGCCAGAAGAAGCCGAACCCCGTCATCGGCATGGCCATGGGCGACGTCAGTGGCGACACCCATCTGCGCATCTTCGCCGGCCCCAAGCAGCTTGACGTGCTCAAGAATGTCCACTCCACCGGCCCTGATGGCAAAGCCGACGGTCCCACCCTTGAGCCGCTCATCCAATACGGCTGGTGGGGATTGATTGCCAAGCCTCTCTACCTCGCCCTTCGCTGGCTCCACGGCGTCCTGGGAACCGGCCCTTACAACTGGGGCTGGGCCATCATCGTCATCACCGTCATCTTCAACCTGGTGCTGCTGCCCACGCGCTTCATGATGATGAAGTCGTCTCTGCGCATGATGCGCATTCAGCCCAAGGTCGATGCTCTCAAGCGCAAATACTCCAATCTCAAAATGAACGACCCCAAGCGCAACGAGATGAACACCGAGATGATGGCGCTCTACAAAGAGGAGAAGATCAATCCTTACGGTGGCTGTCTTCCTTTGCTGCTGCAGATGCCTCTGTTCTTCGCCTACTTCAAAGTTCTTCAGAATGCCGTCGAACTCCGCCAGGCCCACTGGTTCTGGCTCACCGATCTCTCCGCTCCCGATCCGGCCCACATTCTTCCCATTCTCATCATTCTCAGCATGTTTCTTGTGCAGTTCCTCACCCCTTCGCCGGGCATGGACCCCGCTCAGCGCCGCATGATGGCATTCATCATGCCCGTCTTTATGGGCTTCTTCCTCTGGCACTACGCCTCAGGCCTGGCTCTCTACTGGATCACCGGCAACATCATCAACCTGCTGATGCAGGTCGGCATCAACCAATCCAGCATGGGCAAAGAGATGCACGAAATCGCCGCGCGCCGCCATCAAAAAAAAAGTAGCAGCGGCAGCAGCCCGCGCGTGATTCAGGGTCGTCGCTAATCTCGTCTCACGCCAGCGCAGCTCTCAGCGCCTGCTCGATCGTCGGATTCTTGAACTCAAATCCTGCGGCGAGCAGCTTTGCCGGCAGCGCGCGCTGACTCGCCAGCAACGCCTCATCCGCCATCTGTCCCAGCGCAACGCGCAATGCAAACGCCGGGGCAGGGAACATCGCCGGTCGCTTGAGCTGCTCCGCCAGCACACGCGTAAATTCCGCATTCGTCACCGGGCATGGCGAAGTCACATTGGCGGCGCCGGCCATCTGCGTCGTCTCCAGTGCGAACAAGAGTGCCGAGATCGCATCCTCCAGGCTCACCCAGCTCATCCACTGCCGGCCCGAACCAAGCCTTCCGCCCAGACCAAGTCGAAAAATCGGCAGCATCTTGCCCAGTGTGCCAGGCCCTGCGCCCAACACCACTCCAAAGCGCGCATGCACCACGCGGATGCCGGCATCGCGCGCCGGTTGCGCCGCAGCTTCCCACGCGCGGCAGACTTCGGCCAGAAAGCCTGAACCAGCCGCCGACGATTCGTCCAGCAGCTCATCGCCGCGATCGCCGTAGATTCCAACCGCCGAGGCCACAATCAGCGTCCGCGGTGGCTCGCGCAAACCGGCAAGCATGCTGGCCAGCGCTCGCGTCGAATCCACGCGGCTCGCAACCAGTTCGCGGCGATACGCCGTCGTCCACCGATGGCCCGCGATGCTCGCTCCGGAAAGATGAATCGCCGCTAGCGATCCTTCCAGCGCCGCCGGGGCCGCGATCCCCGTCCCGGCTCCGGGATTCCATCCAATCTGTCCCGCTTCTGCTCGCGCACTTCGCACCAGTTGCAATACCGGCGTGCCTCGCGCCGTGAGCGCCCGCCGCAGCACCGTGCCCAGCATTCCCGAGGCTCCGCTCACGATCACCGCGCCGTTTGTCCTGCCGGGCTCGAGAACTTCATTCACCGTCTGCATGGTACAGGCACGATTGATTCTTCTGTCCTTTCAATCGAAAACGCCGGTTTGCCGACTCTCGCCCAGTTTAGTAGCATGAGAACAGGTTTTGATCCGGGCAACAAACCGGACGCGCACTCTGGAGTGTGGCTGATGACGGAAGCGGCAACGGTTCGCAGCGAAGAGACGCAGAAATCGCAAGTTGACACCGAAACCACCGAACGATTCATCGCCGAAAAACATATCGGCGAACGGATCAAGCGGCTCCGGCTCAAAAAGTCCATGGGCCTGGTGGAGCTGGGCCGGCACACCGGCTTATCCGCCAGTTTCCTGTCGCAGCTTGAGACCGGCCGCGTCGTGCCCACCCTGCGCAACCTCGCGCGCATTGCCATGGTCTTCTCAAAAGATTTGTCCTATTTCTTCGAGAGCGAGCCGCAGGCCATGTTTCGCGTGCATCGCCGCAAAGAGCGTGTGCGCCTGCCGCAGACTGGCGTCGATGAGCCGACCTACTTCTTCGAGAGTCTCGGCTACATGGTTCCCGATCGCCACATGGACCCCTACTTCGCCCAGTTTGTCCCTCTCGATAAGAACCACGAGCCGCGGGCCCACATGCATCCCGGCTTCGAATTCCTCTACGTCCTCGATGGCGAACTTGCGCTTCATCACGGCGAGCATCACGCCACTCTCGAGCCGGGCGACGCCGTTTACTTTGACGCGAGCACGCCCCACTCCTATGTCTGCGCGAGCAAAAAACCTGCCGATGTGCTCATCGTTACTATGCACCAGCCGCCCACAGCGCAGCCCGTCACTCTCCTGCGTCCCAGCGCGCCCCGCGCTCTCCCCGGCAACCCCGCCGGCGCCGCTCGTTAAATCGCTCTCTGGAATCTCGGCGCAGGGCTCTCGCTCCGGCTGCAGCGGCGACCCGTCTTTCCTTCAACTACATCTGGAGAATTTTCTCTGAAGTTCGTATCAAAAACGCGCTGTCATCCTGAGCGAACGGAGCCCCAAACGTTTTCTTCAGTTTGGGGGTGGTGAGTCGAAGGATCTGCTGTTCGGGCGCTCAGCTCATGCCACGAGCTTTGGAGACAGGACACATGGCTTATTGAAAGGGGAATCCGATCGACAGTTCCTACTCGCTGTCTTCTACCAGTTGCATGCCCATATCACGCAAGTTTTGACCCGCGTTGCGCTTCAACACCTCGGCAACATTCTCGGCCATTCCCCGATTGGCTGCAAAAAATTTGAAGGTCACAACTTCTTTGCCGAACAGGCAGGTTATGTCGACGCGCGTGTTCACGATCCTGTCGACGCTCTTTACGGTGACCGATTCCGGGGTGCTCGCAAAGGTCGCTTTGCGGGTATCGAACGGTCCCGCGCCTCCCTGAGGCGGCCATCCTGGCAGATTCGACAACAGTCTCATTTTCCACTCCTGTAGACCTCATCGTACACTTCTGAGCGAAGTTTAGGGCCTTTGATGAGCTTCCAGGACAATCGATAGTTTGCAGAGTGCCGATTTGGCCGCCACATCCGGCATCTTCCGGCATCCCGCTTCAATTCCTTAATTAACGCGAGCCGTGGACAAACCCTGAATTGCCCAGTCTTTATTCCTTCACTTCAGCAAAATACTCCGCCACTTCCTGCCAGTTGTTCACCCGCGAGAATCCCGTAGCCGTAAGGTTGTGCGGTGCTGTGTAGAGCAATCCTTTCCCTTCAAATCGCTGCAGATTGCGCGGCAGATCGTCGATCAGGTAGTCGGCGCGAAGAATGCTCTTGTTCCCGCAAAAAATGTAGTTGGTCGGCGGAATGAATGAAAAATATCGCTGCAGCCAGCGATACTTCGGCCCCAGCGAATTGGGCACGGTCATGGCCTGCGTCGCGATAAAAATCTCAAACCGCGTCGAAAGCTGCTTCAGCACCTCCTGCGCCCCGGGCATCAGCGGCAGATCCTCAAAAAAGTCTTCCGCATCGAGAAACGCGCGAAGCTGCGCCTGCCGGTCAACCGGAGCAATCTCCCAAAGCCCTTTCCCGGCCAGGTCGTCCACGGTGATGGCGTCATCGAATGCCTGGTTGTAGCGGCGCAGATGCTCGGCCAGCGTGTCCGCCATGACCTCATCCATGTCCACACACACGCGCAGCACGGTTCGCTCCTCGAATGCAACAATTTTAGTTTCTGTTCTTCGCGCGCGCCACGGCGTCCATCGCTGCGCTACATGCCGGCCTGGTGCGGTTTGCGAATCGCTCGGCCGCTGCCTGCTGCCGGCTCCGTCTGCGGAGCCTTCGGTGCCGGCGCCAGTGCCGGATCCCAATAAAGCAGCCGTCCGCAACTATCGCAGGGCAGCAGCTCGCCCTCGCGCAACTGATTCCACATCTGTGGCCGCACTCCCATGCGGCAGCCCGTGCATTGCTGATTTTCTGACCGCGCCAGGCCCGTACCGCGGCTGGCGGCGATCCGGTCAAAACGCACCAGCAACTCCGGCGCGATTAATTTCCGCAGCCCCTCTCTCTCAGCTAGCAGCGTCGCCTGTTGCCCCGCGATCTCCTTCAGCCGCTCTGCCACCCGCTCCCGCGTCTTTTCCAGAGTCGCGGCCAATTCTTCTACCTGCGCGCGTGCCGCGGCCAGTGCGGCTTCCTGCGCTTCGGTGCGCTCCAGGCTCGCGAATTCCTCATTATCCAGTCGCTCAATCTCGCTCTCGGCAAAACGCACCTCGTGCTCAATCGCCTCAGCCTGCTCGGGAGTGGTCACCGAATCCTGCTGCGCGCGGTAACGCGCGGCCTTCTGCCTGTGCCCCGCCACATCGCGTTCCAGCCGATTTCTCAGCGTGTCTTCGCGCGTCAGCGCGTCCGACGCCGTGCCCGCCTGTCGCTGCGCCCCAACCAATGCAGCCTCGGCCTGCGCAATCTCCGCCGGCAGGGCCCGTGCCATCTGATTTAGTCGGGTCCGCTCCAGATCGACAGCCTGTAGCTTTACGAGGTTTTCAATATCCGCATGCATCCGTGCTTTGAAGTCTATGCCATCGACCGGCGAATGAGAAAATGAGGCTCGCCCGCGAAACCCGGCGCATCCAATCACAGGGCGGAATTCAAAACTGGATACATTGGCCAATCAGCGCAAATCGTTTGCTCGGCGTCACCCATGGATCACCTGGCTGGGTGGGGGCGCGCTTGTCGCCATTGCCGCGCTCGCCATCACCGTCACCCTGCTGGCGCGCCGCGCCGAACCCTACCTCCGGGCTCGCATCGTCGCCGTGCTCTCCGATCGATTCCACGCGCGCGTCGAACTCGACAGCTTCCATATCTCGCTCGGCAACGGCCTCCATGGGGAGTGGGGCGTCTGGGCCCGTGGTCGCGGCCTCCGCATCTGGCCGCCCGCCCAGCCTGCTGGCGTTCAGTCCTCCACGCCCGATCAGCCGCTCCAGCCAATGATCCAACTCGACGAATTCGGGTTCCACGTTCCTCTGCGCTACCAGCCCGGCAAGCCCGTGAACATCAGCCAGGTCCGGTTGAATGGCCTCAACGTGCATCTGCCCCCCAAATCGCACTTCCTCCACGTCGGCCCATCGTCCGATTCCGCGCCCAGCCCCGTCCCTTCCAAACCCTCGCCCTTCGTTGAATTTCGACTGGGCTCGGTCGACTGCACCGCTGTGCACCTGGAGCTCGAGACTTCCAAGCCCGGCAAACTGCCCATGCAGATTGCCATCGCCCACATCCGCGTCACCGGCATCACAGCCAACGCTGCGATGCATTTCGACGCGGAGTTGACCAATCCAAAGCCCATCGGCGACATCCACACCACCGGCGCCTTCGGGCCCTTGCAGCTCTCCGATCCCGGCGAATCTCCAGTTGCCGGCCAATACAGTTTCGATCGCGCCGATCTCAGTGACATCAAGGGCATCGCCGGAATTCTCAGCTCCACCGGCAGCTATCAGGGCACCCTCCGCGACATCACCGTTGACGGCGAAACGGACACGCCCGACTTCCGGCTTTCTCAATTCGACAATTCGTTTGATCTGCGCACTAAGTTCCATGCCATCGTCGACGGCACCGACGGCGATACATGGCTCGATCCTGTCAATGCAACTCTGGGCCAGTCCCCCGTCTCTGCCAAAGGACAGGTGGTTCGCGTACTCCAGCCCGATTCCGACGGTTCGCAGCACAGCATCGGCCACGACATCTCGCTTGCAATTAACGTCAATCAAGGCCGCATCGAGGACTTTGTCCGCCTCGGCAGCCATGGGCCGGTTTCCCCGATCACCGGCGACGTCTCCGTTAGAGCCGCGCTCGAGGTTCCTCCCGGCCAGGACCGCGTCGAACAAAGAATGACCCTCAAAGGCCAATTCGATCTGAATCAGGCTCAGTTCAACGATTCCAAGATCCAGAGCCGCATCGAGCAGTTGAGCCTTCGCGGACAGGGCAGACCGCATGACCTCAAATCTACCGATCCCAACACTATCGTCTCCGCCATGCACAGCAACTTCACCCTCGCCAGAGGAACCATCTCTCTGCCCGATCTCGCCTACACCGTTCCGGGGGCCGACATCAACCTCAAGGGCACTTACGTTCTTGACGGCGGCGCGTTAAACTTCACCGGAACCGCCAACATGCAGGCCACTGTCTCGCAGATGGTGGGCGGCTGGAAGGGCTTTCTGCTCAAACCCGCCGACCGCTTCTTCAAGAAGGATGGCGCCGGCACCTCCGTCGGCATCCACATCGACGGCACCCGCGAACATCCGAACTTTGGCATCGACATGAAAGGCATCAAGCACACCCTGCCTCAACGTCCCGACCAGCAACCCGGCCAGCAAACCACGCACCCCGAGTCTCCGCAATCTCCCTACGTGCACCCGCCCCAGCCCGTTCCGCCTCAGCGCTGACCGCAAGCCCGTCGACATCTCGCGCACACCGCGACGTCATCAAGTTGCCGCGCGCTTCCTGTACAATTCGCTGTTACCTTAAACATCCAGCGGAGGAATGCCATGGATATCTTCCTTGTGGTTATGCTCGTGGTTGCAGCCATCATTGTGCTCACTTTGGTTCTAGGCAGCTTCTTCACCGTCAACACAGCCCAGGTCGCTGTCATCACCCGCTTTGGAAAGTTCCTGCGCGTCGCAGATCCCGGCCTCAATTGGAAAACGCCATACTTTGATTCAGTCACAGGCCTTGTCAGTCTGCGCGTCAATCAGATCTCGCTCACCATGGAGACCAAGACCAAGGACAACGTCTTCGTCACCATCCCCATCTCCGTACAAAATCGCGTTCGCCCCGAAAAGGTCTACGACGCCTACTACAAGCTCTCCGACCCCGTCGCACAGATCAAGTCTTATGTCGAACAGGTCATCCTCGGCCACGTGCCCAGCATGACCCTCGATGAGGTCTTCGCTTCACAATCCAGCATCGCCGCCGCCGTCAAGCAGGAGCTCGACGCCGACATGGCCGCCTTCGGCTACGAAATCGTCAACGTGCTCGTCACCGACATCATCCCCGACGCCAAAGTCAAGTCGGCGATGAACGATATCAACGCCGCCCAGCGCGAACAGGTTGCCGCCACCGCGCGCGGCGAGGCTGACAAAATCCTCGTCGTCAAAAAAGCCGAGGCCGAGGCCGAGAGCAAGGCTCTGCAAGGGCAGGGAATCGCCAACCAGCGCAAAGCCATCATCGAAGGCCTGCAAACCTCTGTCGAACAATTTCAGAAAGCCGTCGAAGGCGCGACCTCCAAAGAAGTCATGCAGCTGGTTCTGGTCACGCAATACTTCGACACCCTCAAATCCATCGGCGAGAGCGACAAGACCAACACGCTCTTCCTCACCCATTCTCCCGCAGCCGTCAAAGAAGTCTCCGACCAGATCCTCGAGTCCATGCTGGTCGCGCAACGAGCCAACAGCTAGCCGCGGGTGCCCCCGGTCCCTCGTCCGCCGTGGCGGAGGGACCGGGGATGGGCTCTCTCTTTAACCGCCGGCCAGCTTTTCGCCACGAGCCCTGTCGACTGTGTTACTTTGTCCTGTTCACACCGTTGCCAATTTCACGAGCAGCGGAATTAGCGTTTGCGCGCTTCCAGAAACAAAATCTTGTCGCTGGGGCGCTCAGGCGAGGAGCCGCAATGCACTGGACCAGCAAGGTTGCAAGCTGCGCTATATCCCTGTCTATCGGGGTCATGGCGCTCAGCGCAGCAAGTCAGGCGCCTTCCGCGTCGCAATCCACGCGCCCCTCAGCCGGCCAGGAGTGGTGGCGGCACGCCGTCATTTACGAGATCTATCCGCGCAGTTTTCAGGATTCTGATGGCGACGGCATCGGCGACATCAAGGGCATCACCGCGCGCCTCGACTACCTCCACGATCTCGGCATCGATGCCATCTGGATCACGCCCATGTATCCTTCGCCTGGCATCGACTACGGATACGACATCTCCGACTACACCGCCATCGACCCCGTCTACGGCACCATGGCCGACTTCGACAACCTTGTCGCCGAAGCCCGCAAGCGCGGCATCCGCGTCATCATGGATTACGTCATCAACCACACCTCCGACCAGCACAAATGGTTTCTCGAGTCGCGCTCCTCGCGCACCAATCCCAAACGCGACTGGTACGTCTGGCGCGATGGTAAACCCGGGGCCCCCGGCGACAGGTCTTCGTCGCTGGGGTGGAAAGGCGAAACAACCACCGACAAAAGCCAGCCGCCCAACAACTGGCAGTCCTGGTTCGGCGGCTCCGCATGGCAATGGGATGAAACCACCCGCCAGTACTACTATCACTACTTCTATGTGCAGCAGCCCGACCTCAACTGGCGCAACCCCGAGGTCCACGCCGCCATGGATGGCGTCCTCGATTTCTGGATGAGGCGTGGCGTGGCGGGCTTCCGCATCGACGCCGTTTCACGCCTCTATGAAGATCCGAACCTGCGCGACGATCCCTATCTGCCCGGCCGCAACGCCTATGGCGATCGCAACATCCAGCACAAATACACCGACGATCTCCCCGAGGTGCACGACGTCCTCAAAGAGGTGCGCCGTGTCGTCGACAAATATCCAGGCGACCCCGTGTTAGTCACCGAAGCCGACGAGCCCAACGTCGAGGCGCTCTCCAAAATGTATGGCCACGGCGACGAAGTCCAGTTGCCCATGGACTTCCAGATCGCCGACGTCAACCAGCTTTCCGCGCCGCGCTTTCGCGAGCTCTTCAATCAGATCGAAAACAACTCGGCCCACGGCCAGCCCGAATACTTCTTCTCCAATCACGATCAGCCGCGCCAATGGGATCGCTACGGCGACGGTGTGCACAACGATCAGATCGCCAAGCTCATGGCCGTGCTCCTGCTCACCACTCGCGGCACTCCGCAGATGTACTACGGCGAAGAACTCGGCATGCGCACCACAGATCCGGCGCGCATCGAAGACGTGCACGACCCCATCGGCAAACTTGGCTGGCCTAAGGAGAAAGGACGCGACGGCGAACGCACTCCGATGCAGTGGGACGCATCGACCGATGCCGGCTTCACCTCTGCTGCCAGGCCGTGGCTCCCGATCCCGCCCAGCGCCTCAACCTACAACGTTGCAGCCGAAAGCAAAAATCCCAACTCGATCTACAACACCTACAAGAGCCTCCTCGCGCTGCGCAAATCCAATCCAGCCCTTCGCGATGGAAGCCAGGTCAGCGTGACCAACGACCCCGATGTATTTGCCTTCCTGCGCACGGCCGGAAATTCCAGAGTCCTGGTCGTGCTGAACATGAGCGCGCATCCGCGCAGTTGGGGATTCAAGGTGGACGAATTTGGCATCCGCCCCAGCGCCACGCTGATTCCGCTCTACGATTCTCAAACAGCTCCGGCAAAAACGCTGTCGCCGCTGCGCCTGAGGCTTGAGCCATTTGCCGCGCTGGTGGCGGAGATTAAGTAGCACGGAAATCCCGCTCCAGGTCCCGGCCCCTGCCGGATGTGTTAGCTTTTCATGCGTCACCGTTGCCGAATTTACGAGCGGCGGAAACAAGTGAGTTTTTACAGGGTCCACGGCGACAGGTCTTCGTCGCTGGGGCGCCCATGAGGATACCGCAATGCACTGGACCAAACGCATCGCGGCTGTAGCGCTGCCCCTGTTCCTGGGTGTCTGCGCACAGGCCGTCGTGGGCCAAACCGAGCCCGCCAAAACCGCACATTCGTCAATCACGACCTCTTCCAGCGAACAAAACTGGTGGCGGAATGCCGTCATCTACGAGATCTATCCGCGCAGCTTTCAAGATTCCAACGGCGACGGCATCGGCGACCTCAACGGCATCACCGAGCGCCTCGACTATCTCCGCAAACTCGGCGTCGACGCCATCTGGCTCTCGCCCATCTATCCTTCACCGCAGGTCGACTTCGGCTACGATATCTCCGATTACGAAAACATCGACCCGCAATACGGCACCCTCGCCGACTTCGATCGTCTCGTTGCAGAGGCCGCCAAACGCCACATCCGCATCATCATGGACATGGTGATGAACCATACCTCCGACAAGCATAAGTGGTTCCTCGAGTCGCGCTCCTCCCGCACCAATCCCTATCGCGACTGGTATATGTGGCACGACGGCAAATCCGGGGCCCCCGGCGACAGGTCTTCGTCGCTGGGGTGGAAGGGTGAAACCGCGACCAGCCCCGGTGAACCGCCCAACAACTGGCAGTCCGACTTCGGCCACTCTGCATGGGAGTGGGACCCCACAACCCGCCAGTACTACTACCACAAGTTCTACATTCAGCAGCCCGACCTCAACTGGAACAATCCCAAAGTCCACGAAGCATTCAAAGGCATCATTGCCTTCTGGCTTAAGCGCGGCGTCGCCGGCTTCCGCTTCGATGCCATCACCACTCTCTTTGAAGATCCAAACCTCATCGACGACACCGTCAAGCTCGACAAAGACGGCAAGCCCTACTTGAATCAATACGGTGACACCGCCCTCGATGACACGCGCACCAACAACCTGCCTGAGGTGCATCCCGTCATGCAGGAGATGCGCGCCTTCGCCGGCAAATTTGACTCCAACAAATTTCCCGGCGACCGCGTCTTCATCGGCGAAACCTACCTGCCCAACATCGCCGAGCTCGAGAAGCAATACGGCACCGCGGACCATCCCGAGTTCCAACTCCCCATGGACACCCAGATCGGCTTCATCAACAAACTAGACGTCGCCACATTCCGCGCCCGCCTTACTGATGCGGAGCAGCACCTCGACGGCCACACCCCCCTGCTCGTCTTCGACAATCACGACAATCCGCGCCTCGACGCACGCTACGGCGATGGCGTGCACGACACCGGCATCCAGCGCGTCATCTCCACCATTCTCTTCGCCAGCCGTGGCGCATCGCTCTTCTACTACGGCGACGAAATTGGAATGAAAACCACTCCGCCCACTCGCAAAGAAGATGTGAAGGATCCCGTCGGCCTTACCGGCTGGCCCAAAGACAAAGGCCGCGATGGCGAACGCACCCCCATGCAATGGAATGCCGATGCCAACGCCGGATTCACCAAGCCCGGCGTCATGCCCTGGCTTCCAATCCCGCCCACTTACTCCACCGTCAACGTCAAGGCTGAAGAGTCAGAGCCCGATTCGCTCTTCGATTGGTACCAGGCCTTGATCCGTCTCAAAAAAACCAACCCTGCGCTCGCTACCGGCGAAGAAACCATGCTCGACACCGGCAACAACTCCGTGCTGAGCTGGATGCGTCAAGCGCCCGGCTCTCCCGCCGTCGTGGTCAGCGTCAACTTCACCGCCGTGCCGCAAACCGTAAACCTCAGCGTTCCCGGCGCCACTGCGAGCCCCAGGACACTGCTCAAAACGCCGGGCGCAGCAGACCCTGCCTCGCTGAGCGCGATCGATCTCGCCCCCTTCGGCGTCTACGTGGGAGAAGTCCAACCCTGAAGCATTTTCCAAAATGCCTTAGCTCGCCGATCCTCCGTTCGGAACCGCCTCATCGGTTCCGGACGGATCGACAACCCTCACTTCCCCGATCGCTCAATCCGCGACAAACTCGACCACCACTGATGTTCAATCCCAAATCGTGTGTAGGGAGTGATGTAGCTGTTCACCACATCGACCGCGAAGTTGTGCACCGGTATGGGACGTATCGCGAGAAATAAAATCGCATTCCACAGTGCCGTCACCAGCATCCGCCGCGGCGCGCTCACAGCCAACAACAGGATCGCCGCCGACAAAAAATTCAAATACGTCGGGTCGGTGATGAGAATCAGAACGAAGAAAAGCGATCCCGGCCCGATCCATAGCAGCATCAACTTCACCCGCCAGTCGCTTCGGTTGCGAAATCCCTGCACCACGGCCACCGCCACCACCGGCCAGAATGCGACCACCAGCGGAATTGCATAGCGAGCCGAGTTGGCCAGCGTATAGAGATTCACTCCCGCGAAGATCGATTTCGCCGACACGATCTCCTCCATATAAATGCCGGCCCCCACAATTCCTCCGCCATACTTCGGATACGCCAGGATCGTCGGCGCCACCCAACCCAGGCACAGCGCCGCAATCAGCAGCAGGAAAGGCAATCGCGCTCTCCGCGGCATGCGCGTAAGCGTGTAGTAGACGACCATCGGCGCAACAAACGCTCCGTCCGATGGCCTCAACCCCGCTCCCAGTGAGAAAAGCAGCGCCGCCGCTCCAAGCATCCATTTCGAGTGATCCCGGTCGTAGCGAAGCAGCGCGTAAAACGTGGCCACCGGAAACAAAATCTGCGACGCGTACGTGCTGTGAATCTCTCCCGAGAACCACACGTAAAACACCGTCGAATAAGCCAGCGCTCCAACAAACGCATTCCACGCTCCCGTAAACACGCGCGCGGTGTAATAAAACACCACCACCCCTGCAATCGAGAACAGGAAATTCATCCCCCTGATCGCCGCCGCAGGATCGGAGAACAAGCCGGCAATCCGCATGAAGAGCCAGTACCCCGGCGGCTGAATCACGTAAATCTTCGCGACAATGTTTCCGATCATTCCCGGCCCGTCAGCGAAGTAGACCGGACCGCGGCACAGTACCCGCGACACCAGCACCACCGTCGCCAGCGCGATCGGAAACCAAACGTCTCCTCTCCGCTCAATCCAGCCCGGCTCGCTCCGAGAGGCGCTTCGATTTCCCATTCAGCCTCCCGTCCAGACGCGGTCGTCTGCCTGACCCCGCCCGGCAGCATTCAGTTCCGTCTAAATCAGTTCAATCTCAAAGGGGATTTGCAGAAGCCTGATTCTAACTAAATTGCCGACCTTTTGGCCCGGCCGTCCGGCGCGCGCCTCGGCGACTAGCCTTCAAAGCTGCTCGAGTCCGTCTCCGGCGCACGGGTCTCGGCTTCCTGCATCCGGGCCAGTGTCTTACGGTAATACCAGGCCGCCGCCAGTCCGCCAACCAGCGCCGAGGCCGCCGCAACCGCGCCAACCTTGAGCCAGCCCGCGGGGCGCTCTTTCCCCGCCGTCCGCGCAGAAACTCCAGATTCTGCATCGGTTACAGGGGCCGGCTTGTCCGTCACTTGAGAAGATTCAACCGTCATTGCATCCATCATCTCGCACCCTGTCCCTTTGAGGAAACGGCTTTAAAACGCCCGTACCACATTACGAGAAAATCTTGATTTTTGTATTTGCTTTCTTCTGAATCTATAGTAAGGTGTATATATTCCGGTTGGGAGTGGGAAGCTTTCCCTCCAACCCGGAAGTAGTTTGCGTCACTGGCCTCCCGGCACGAACAGAAAACGTTCGTGCCGTCTTTTTTTGTGGCGCCCTCATAATCCCGCTCTTCTCCCTTCAATTTAAGGCCGCCTTCCAATCCCTCCCGGCCTTTCACGGTTAAAATGAACTGAAGAGAGAGAGCCGTTCATGCCAGGAAAGTCAAAGTTCCGCTGGGCCCTTGCCCTTGCATTCTGCGGTCTCACCGCCGCCAGCTACGCGCAGTGGTCCAACCCCGCCGACGACGTCCCGGCCTACCACCCCAAAGCTCCCCTCAAGGTCAGCGCTCTGCCGCCGATCCTCTCCGGCGCCAAACTTACCGGCGAAAACTTCCGCTTCCCGTGGCAGGTCCACGTCTACCAGCAGGCCGCGCGCATCGGCAACGTTCTCTACCAGCTCCCGTGCTACTGCCACTGCGATCGCGCCCTCGGCCACACCAGTCTGCGCAGCTGCTACGAAGGCCTTCACGGCACCGAATGCGATACCTGCGCCGCCGAGGCCTTCCTCGCCTATCGCATGACTAAAGCCGGCAAAACTCCGTCTGAGATTCGCGCCGCCATCATGCGCGGCGAATACAAAACCATCGACATCGAAAAGCAATAGGCGCCTTCGAGCCCCTAGCCATTAGCTCTTAGCCCGGCCCCTTTGTGCGGCGCGGTCAACTGAGCCTCGCGCCACTTGAGGTGCGGCAAACTGCGCTGCGCGCCAAAGTGCCACCTTCTGCCGACTTTAGCGCCGGCGTACCCGGCCTACGATCTTTCGTCCTCGCGTGGTCAAGCTAAGAGCTAAAAGCTAAAAGCTAAAAGCCAAAAGCCAAAAGCCAAAAGCCAAAAGCCAAAAGCCAAAAGCCAAAAGCCAAAAGCCAAAAGCCAAAAGCCAAAAGCCAAAAGCCAAAAGCCAAAAGCCAAA
>Ga0181516_10000355_pt1 | contig 43623 bp, 40 predicted proteins | sample PEATcosm2014_Bin_25_FD_121104 | JGI IMG/M metagenome (GOLD analysis project Ga0181516, IMG submission 121104) | Peatland microbial communities from MTU Mesocosm Facility, Houghton, MI, USA - PEATcosm2014_Bin01_10_metaG | ecosystem: Environmental > Terrestrial > Soil > Wetlands > Peat | place...
CTAGAACCGCGCATAAGGCAGGCCATATTTACGTCGATTGCGGCGCTCTTTGGAAACGACTGAAAATTGATTGACGATAATCGGCGGAGCAAAGCGGCCGAAGGCCTTTCGACTTCGCCCCTGGCAATCAAGCTGCTGGCGGCGCCCAGGATGACAGCTTGTAGGCTTACGGACTCCGCCCACAATCGATGAATGTCTATTCGGCTAATGCGCCGCGGCTGTAGTGACCTCTGCCCCATCGCGCGCAAACAGGAATTGCAAAATCCACGCACTCGGGACGGCCTGGCCACCTGCCTGCGCCGGCTTGAACTTCCATTTCTGCGCCGCCTGCAGTGCCGCCTTGGCAAAATACTGGCTCGGTCCCTCCGACTCGTACGTCGCATCTGAAACATTGCCGGCTGAGTCGACGGTCACCCGTATCTTCACGTTGAACTTGCCGTGAATCGACGCCAGCGCCTTTGGCAGAACGTCGGGCATCACCTGCTCGGCGATTGCACCATTCGCTGGCGGAACCTGCAAGACCTGGGTCGCGGCGGGGGCCGGCGCCGGAGCTTGAGGCGGCGCCGGGGCCGGTGGCAGTGCCTGCTCCTGGACCGGCGCGGCTGCGGCGGGCGTCTGATCCGGAGCCTGAGGCGCAGACTGGGGCGACGCTTCCGCGACCGGCGGCGTCTGTTCCCGAGCCGGTTGCAGGGCTGGAGCAGCCGAGGACGCCTGCTGCTGGGCTTCGTTCTGGGTCGTGGAGGCCGACGCAGAGGACTGATCCTTGTGAGACCGCGTGAATAAAATCGCTGTGACCGCAACCAGAACAATTGCCACAGCAACGAGCATCGGCAGGCGGTTCCTGGCGGGAGCCTTCTTTTCAACTTTGGCAGCCGGTTCCTTCACAGGTTGCTCGCCGCCCAGCCAGGTCTTCACGTTGTCGAGTGTGCATCGCCCCACGGGGTCGGCGCGGAGACATCCGCGCGCAATGCCGGCAAAGGGTTGTGGAATGGACGGCGGCACAATCGGATCTTCGTCTGTCGATTTGTCCCAGGCCGGCGGATGCTGGGTGAGCGCTTCTACAAGGGTCACGCCCAGTCCCCAAACGTCCGCGGCCGGAGAAATTGTCCCGGCGGCTGTTTCCGGTGCGCCGTAGATACCCTGCGCCGGGGCCGGGGTCCCTGTCTCGCCGGCCATTTGAAGGCTGTCACAGGTGAGTTTCAGGCGATCGTCGACAACCATCACGTTTGTGGGCTTCAGATGACCGTGCACGAGCCCTTTCCCGTGCAGATAGAAGAGCGCGTCGAGGATCGGCGTAAGCATCTCCCGGGCCTCAGTGGGCAAAAGCGCGCGCTCGGGAAGAATCTCCGAGAGAACTTCCTCTGCATATTCCGCTACCGAGTAGAGAAGTTCGCCCTCCTCGGTCTGGCAGCGCCCGGTGTGGTAGAGGCGCATCAGGTGAGGATGAGACAGGGGTCTTGTCGCGGCCCAGCCGGCTGCATGCGCCTCCGCGTCCCCGGCATCCGCAGGAATGAGCTTGATAGCGGCTTTGAGCGCCTGGGGACCGGGTAATTCCGTCAGGAAGACAGAGACCCGCTCCGTGCCGCCCAGCCATTGGAGGAGGGTAAATCTTCCGTCAATGACCTGTCCGACCCAATTACCCCGAATTGCCTCAACGTTCATGGCGAGACCATTCTATCCGAGGTAACCAAGAAGGAAAGCACTAAATCGCAGATTCCAAGTGAAAAAGGTAACGTAGGCAGCCGGTAATCCAGGTTTTCAGTACCAGTTATCAGACACCCGGGAGACCCGGTCATCGCCAAACGTGCAACCACCCCCGCAGAACGCGCTGAGCCGGCTTCTCCACAAAGTGCAGGGCCGCCACGGCCAGCCCAATCAGCACAACATAACTGATCCAGGGGTCGAAGCCGCCCAGTCGAAACAAGTCCAGCACATGCGTATCGTGAATCAGGTTCCAGAAGTTGAAGTGGAGCAGATAGAGGCAATAGCTCGCCTCGCCCACAAACACGAGCGGGCGCAAGCTCAGCAAGTAGGAGAGCGGATTATTCCCGGCCAACCCAAGCACGATGCAGCCGAAGAATGGCATCAGCAGTCCGTCGTGAACGATGGGGTAGGGAACGCGCGGCCCCAACTCCAGAATGCAGAATGTGGCAGCGAAGCCGAATACCCCGACAATCAGCCGCAGTCGGCCGCTTCGTCCCACTAACTCGTCGAGTGTAGCCAGCTGGACGCCAAAGACAAAGCTGGCCAGATGAGGCAATGGCGTGTATTTGAGCGCCTGTAGCCACGGACCGTAGCTCCAACGGTCGGGGTGCGGAATGCCGTCGGGATTGAAAGCGATGTAAAGAGCACCAGGGACCAAACCCAGCATCCAGACTCCTGCCATCTTCGCCAGGTGCCACCGAATCGAATCCGGGCGCTTCCAGCTCGCCATCCAGGGAAAGAGAACGTAGTAGAAGGATTCTGCGGACATCGTCCAGGCCGGCGTATTCAGGAAAGTGGCGATGGACGGAATCCAGCCCTGCAGCAACAGCGGAGAGAGCACCATGCCGGTCCAGAACATGGCATGCGTGTGCGTTGCGTACTCGGCAGGCACCACGCGCCAGCTCATCAGCAGGCTGAGAAGGTAAATGGGATAGAGCCGCGTGAATCGCGCCTCCCAGAAGCGCACTTTGTCCAACTCCCCGGCGCGCGCTTTGCCGGCATAGTTATAGGCCAGCACAAACCCCGAGAGCAGGATGAAGAAGCTTACGGAGGCAAAGCCGGCATTGACCACCGGCGCAAAAACGCCGAACCACCGGGGATTGGAAAAGTGGAAAAACACGATGTTGATGGCCGCGAAGCAGCGCAGGCCTGTAAGCGCATTCAGCCGGGCTGGCTTGCTGATCTCCACTTGTCGTTAGATATCTCCGCGCCGCGCCAGCCTGAGTCCTCCCGGCCAAAAAACTGGCCCCTGATCTCTGCCCCCCAACCCTGTCTTCAGGCCGTTACGAGCGATCCGACCTTTTCGCCCATCACCACCCGGCGGATATTTCCCGGCTGGTTCATGTTGAAGATGATCATCGGCAGGTTGTTGTCCTTACACAGGCTCACTGCGGTCAGGTCCATCACCTTCAGTCCTTGGCGCAGGATCTCCATGTAGGTAATTTCGTCGTACTTGACGGCATCTTTCACCAGCACCGGGTCGGCATTGTAGACGCCTTCAACCTTTGTGCCCTTTAGCAGCACATCGGCCTTGATCTCCATGGCGCGCAGGCTGGCAGCCGTATCGGAAGAGAAGAATGGATTTCCGATGCCCGCCGCAAAGATAACCACGCGCCCTTTTTCCAGGTGACGAACTGCGCGGCGTCGAATATAAGGCTCGGCCAACTGATTCATGAACACCGCGCTCATCACGCGGCACTGCACGTTGCGCTTTTCAAGCGAGTCCTGCAGGGCGATGGCGTTGATCACGGTGGAGAGCATACCCATGCTGTCGGCGCTGACGCGGTCCATTTCCCTGGCCTGTCCCTCGACGCCGCGGAAAATGTTGCCTCCGCCCACCACGATGCCCACTTCCACACCCAGGGCGTGAATCTCAGCCAGCTCGCCGGCGATTTCCGACACCTTTTCCGCATCAAGGCCGAAGCCGCGCGGCCCTGCCAGCGCCTCACCTGAAAGCTTGAGAACGATCCGCTTATACATATCTTTCCGAGTATCGCATATGAGCCTGATCGTTGGATTTCAACGGCTTCCCCGCCTGGGCGTTGCGCCCGGACGGCCGGCTTGGAATGTGTTTATCAAAAGAGAAGCCGGCGAACGAGGAGGTGGCGAAATCGGGTCCGAAGGATTTCCTGAATTGGCTCCCAAGCCATTCGATCTCAAATCAGGAATCTGCGCCCTCAATTTCCATCGCCGCAAGGCAGCCTTCCCTGCCCCGCTGCCTAGACTTACTTAGTCGAGAATTGAACGTTGCGCGTTGAATGGCGGGTAAGCAATGGTGGTCAGGACGCAGAGCGAGGGGCTCGAATTCACGGGTTTGCAGATAGGCGCGAACAACGTTCGGCGGTATTTCCCCAAAAATATGGCAACCATCGAGTTGCAACTGGATCATTTGCAGATTCAGTGCTGGCTCAGACCGGAATTCTGGCGAGACCAGCCTGAGATCCGCGACCCCCGGCTCGGCGCCTGGCTGGAATCAAAGAACTTTCATGAGAGACCGAGCCGCGATCCGATTCCGCTGGCGATGATTCCCAACGGGAAGAACTCCTTCCGCCTGCGGCCCATCGCATTCAACGGCCGTGCCTCGGCTGGCCGTGCAAAGTACCGGCCCGCAACCGATCCCTTCAACGCGGCGTGAAGGCTCCTTCGCCCATCCCCTGAGCCGCGAGCCGGGCCCGCTGCGCGCGTCAGTTGATAGACTCGAAATGCGATGACTGCAAGCCCCTCCACCACCCAACTGCAAGAGACGATCGAGCGCTATTTTGCCGCCGGACCGGCCGCCGTCGGCGACCCCGCGGCCATGACCGCCTTTCTTTCGCTGCGCGCGGCCCTTGAACGCGGCGAACTGCGTTCCGCCTCCCCTGACCCGGCCTCGCCTACTGGCTGGCGGGTCAACGCATGGGTGAAGCAGGGGATTTTGCTGGGCTTCCGCCTGGGGGCCTTGGAAGAGATGCCCGCAGGCGGCCTTTCCTTTGTCGACAAGCAAACCTTTCCGGCCCGCCATTTTGCCGCGGCAGACGGCGTGCGCGTGGTTCCCGGCGGCTCTTCTGTTCGCTCCGGAGCATACCTGGCGCGCGGCGTCGTTTGCATGCCGCCCATGTATATCAACGCGGGCGCATATGTGGACGAAGGCACAATGGTTGACTCGCACGCATTGGTCGGCTCCTGCGCACAGATAGGCAAGCGTGTGCACCTGAGCGCGGCCGCACAAATCGGCGGCGTGCTCGAACCGGTAAACGCCAGCCCTGTTGTGATCGAAGACGACGTGCTGGTGGGCGGCAGCTGCGGCGTGTACGAAGGCGCCATCGTGCGCCAGGGGGCAGTGTTGGCGGCGGGAACCATCCTCACACGTGGCACCCCTGTGTTCAACCTGGTCAACGGAGAAGTTTTGCGCTCCACCGGCAATCTGCCGCTGATCATTCCGGAGAACGCCGTCGTAGTCCCCGGCTCGCGCGCGGTAACCAGGGGCAAGGGACAGGAATGGGGCTTGAGTCTCGATGCCGCGGTCATAGTGAAGTACCGCGATGACAAGACCAGCCTGAGCACCACGCTAGAAGATCTGTTGCGCTAGGCGGCAGACCCCCAAAGAACCGCATCTGAGCAACAATGACCATCCCCGCGGCTTCCAGGTCCCGTACCCTTTTCCTTGTCTCGTCACTGGTTTGCTGGAAAACCGCGAGAAAAGAGGAGATACAAATCATGACTTTCAATCGACTGGTAATACCCGCAATTGCTCTTTTCCTGGGCGTCGCAGGATTGGGCGCGAACAAGGCATCTGGCCTGCCCCAGGAACAACATCACGATGCTTATGCCCAGGATCGCGGCGGTTGGGATGCGCCACCGCAGGAATTGCAGGAGATCCAACGGCAGGGCTTTCACGATGGAATCGAAGGCGCGCACAAGGATTTCGACAACCACCGCCGGCCGGACGTGAGCAACCGCGATGAGTACCGTCATCCACACGTTCCGCGCGACCAGCGAGATGCGTATCGTGAAGGCTTTCGCCGAGGTTACCAGGTGGGTGTGTCACACCTGATGGGCGACCATGACCGCGACCATGACAGGGATCACGACAACGACCATGACGGCCATTGAGGCTCATGTTCCTGAGGGCTATTTGAAGGGCTTCACGGGCGCGGCCTGTTCTGCGCCCGCATGCCCCGTCACGATCTCCGCCACGTAGTAGTTTTCGCCGCGGATGGGACACCCGGCCAGCCGCCGCAGCATGGCAAGCTGGCCAACATGGGTAAGCGCGTCGGCCACCGGGCCCTGGAACAAGCGGTCGAGAGGCGCGTGAATGCGCTCGCCGGAGGTGAGATAGGCATCGAAGGCCTTTAACGCCGCGAAGTATCGGCGCTGCTCCTCAGCCCAGGCGAGCGGCTCGGAGTTATGCCAGCGTTGATTGCCCTCGGCCATGCTCAGCGCCCAGTCAAACAGGTCGCCCATATGAGCCAAGATTTGCGCAGGCATCCGCCCGGCCCCGTTGAAGGCGGCAAAGCTGTCAGGGGAATCTTCCAGCGCGCGCGTGGCCCGGTAAGCAAGGGTCGCCAGGGTATGCCGAAGCAGTTCTCGGTCAGAGTTCATACGGGAAAACTATAGCGCAAAAGGGCTTCTCAGCGATTAGGCACGGGGCCCTGTTCTCTGATAAACTTGAGGTTCTGAGTTCAACCGCAGGAAGAGACCATGTCCATACATCCAGTTATGCAGCGCCTGGCCGACAAGCTGAAGCGCACAGATTTGCCCGCCTTCGTGCCCGGCGACCAGGTTCGCGTCCAGGTAAAGATCAAGGAAGGCGATAAAGAGCGCCTCCAGGCCTTCGAAGGCCTCGTCATCGCCATCAACAACGGCCCCCAGGGGACCTTTACCGTGCGCAAGATGAGCTTTGGCCAGGGGGTGGAGCGTATCTTCCCCTTCAACTCCAAGGTCATTGACAAGATTGAGAAGATCCGCAGCTACAAGGTGCGGCGCGCCAAGCTCTTTTACATTCGCGGACTGCGCGGCAAGGCCGCCCGCCTGCGCGAAGTGGACCGCGAGACCGGCAAGGTTCGCGCCTAGCGCAAATAGGTTCACCCCTTTCCACAGGGCCCGTTTCTCATAGCCCCCAGCCCCACACGGCTGGGGGTTTTGCTTTCTATACTCAAAGCATGGCCAGCGGGTGCGGATGGAAACTGGAAGAAGTTGCGCGACGAGGTGGAGCGCTGCATATCGCCGGGATTGACGAGGTAGGCCGCGGACCGCTGTTCGGGCCGGTCGTCGCTGCGGCAGTCATTCTTCCCAGGGGCTGCCGCCTGCCAGGCCTGACCGACTCGAAAAAACTCTCCGAGAAAAAGCGCTGCCAGTTGGATGTAGAGATTCGGGGATGCGCCCTCGCCTGGGCCATCGCCGCCGTTGACGCGGAGACCATCGACCGGATCAACATTCGCCGCGCGTCACTGGAGGCCATGCGTCGGGCCGTCGAGCAATTGGCGCTCGGTCCCTATTTCCTGGCTCCCGATTTTCTGCTGATTGACGGACGCGACACGATCCAATGGGAATGTCCGCAACGAGCGGTGGTTCAGGGCGACGCTCTCAGCGTTTCGATCGCCGCGGCCAGCGTGCTGGCCAAGGTGCATCGCGACCGGCTGTTGGTGGAGCTGGACGCTGTGTTCCCTGGCTACGGATTGGCGCGCCACAAGGGCTACTGCTCGCCGGAACACATGGAGGCCCTTGCGCGGCTCGGACCGACACCGCTGCACCGCAAGAGCTTTCAGCCGGTGGCGCAGTCGGCGCTGCGCTTCGATTGAGGCCAGCCTACACGATCTCTACGCGGGTGCCCCAGGTCTCGCTTCTGAGACCTGGGATTCAACTACTCAAGCCGCAGCCGAGCTCACCTTGCGCCGCTTGTTCCAGGCCAGCAGCGGCCTGACCCCCAATAGCGCCACAATTACCAGCGTGTACGGCGCCGGCGACATCACACCTGTCTTCACCTTCCACCAATAGTGCGCCATGGCAGTGATCGCGGCCACGTAGACGAGCATGTGCAGCCGGTTCCAGTTCTTGCCGCCCAGCTTGCGGATCGACCACGTGGTTGAAGTCACAGCCAGCGGCAACAGCAGCAGCCAGGTGGTGACGCCCATGATGATGAAGCGGCGCTTGGTGATGTCGGTTTTTATGGTGGTCAAATCGAATCCCGCGTACAGGCCAAGCCAGGTGAGCATGTGCAGCGTGGCATAGAAGAAGACAAACAACCCCAGCAGCCGCCTGAACTTGATGAGCCAGCTGAGCTGCGGTAATAGCGCGCGCACCGGTGAAATTGCGAGCCCGCCAGCCAACAGCCAAAGTCCCGTCAGGCCCGTGATGGATGCAAGCTCCGCGGTTGGATCGGGCCCCAGCGTATTGGTGACCGCCTCGTAAACCGCGGTTCCAAGCGGCAACAGGCAACCAATCCACACCAATGTCTTCAGAACAATCAATGTCGAACGATTCATGATTTCCGATCGAGCGGTGCTAGCCGAGTTAGCCGAAAAGCGCGTGCCCCTAACTCCGCTAGGGCATTTTTGGTTTTACCGTAGACCAGTTTTGAAAGGGCACGGCTTTAGCCGCGCCGCAAAGCTCCAATGAAATCAATGGGCTTTAGCCCCTGAGGGAAAGCCCTACGGTCTACACCATTTCCGAATCTGCTCTAATACGCGCGCAGCGCGGCTAACAAAGCTAACTCCGCTATCCCGGTTAACTCCGCCTCAGAAGTACTTCTTCAAATCCATCCCGCCGTACAGCGACGCCACCTGCTCGCCATATCCGTTGAACATGAGCGTCGATCGGCGCTGCGAATAGAAGGGTTGGCCGATGCGGCGTTCGGTCTTCTGGCTCCAGCGCGGGTGATCCACATTTGGATTCACGTTCGAGTAGAAGCCGTATTCGCTCGGAGCCTGATCGTTCCACGTAGTGGGCGGCATCTTTTCGATGAAGCGCACCGTCACGATGGACTTGGCGGACTTGAAGCCGTACTTCCACGGCACCACGATGCGCACCGGCGCGCCGTCCTGATTGGGCAGCACCTCACCATAGAGCCCAAAGGTAAGCAGGGTGAGCGGGTTCATGGCTTCGTCCATGCGCAGTCCCTCGGAGTAAGGCCAGAAGATGGTGGCGTCTTCGCTGGCCCACTTCTCTACATGGTGATCGTAGTAAGAGAGGAACTGGACGTACTTGGCCGAGGGTAGCGGATCGCACTGCTTGATGAACTCGGAGAGCGAGTAGCCGACCCAGGGAATGACCATGCTCCACGCCTCGACGCAGCGATGGCGGTAGACGCGGTCTTCCAGAGGCCTCAGCTTGAGCAGCGCATCGATGTCGAAGGTCAGTGGCTTGGCGACCTTGCCTTCCACCTTCACGGTCCAGGGGCGCGTGGGCAGGCTCCCGGCGTTCTTCGCGGGCTGATCCTTGTCCACGCCGAACTCGTAAAAGTTGTTGTAGTGCGTGATGTCTTCAAGGCTGGTGAGTTGCTCGCCGCTGGTGGTCAGGGGGCTCTTGACGGTTTCGAGCTTGGTTCCGGCGTGGACGGCTACGCGCGGATCCATGATGTTGGCGGCAATATTGGCCAGGCGGCTCGCGCCCAGCACGGCTGCTCCCGCCGCGGTTGCGCTGCGCAGAAAGCGGCGGCGCCCGGAGCGGCGGAGATTGAGGTAATCCTTGTAGTCGTCCCTCGGGGTGATCTCAGAGGAGGGAATGTCGGGCGGTTTTCCGAAAAGCATGACTTGACCTCGCGTGGGGAAACAACACTTGCAAACATTAGACTCGGGGGAGGGGGTGGGCGTTACACGAACATGGGCTCTTACCCTGCCAAGCCGATCCCCCGTCATAAGTACGGTCATAGCCAGGTGATCGGATGGCAGGTTCCTCCTTTAAGTCACGCGCCGCTGAATCCTCGAAACCTGGTATATGAACCGCACACTCATTCTCTCTCATTTGGGGGTTCACTCCACGCAAGAACCTTAATTCCCATCTCCAGGATGCAAAAACGGCCACTGTCCCAACCTCCGAGCGCGAAAAAGATAAATGCCGGTGCCTGAGACGCCGATCAGGGCCGCGACGGCCAGCCCTTCAAAAGCATGGCTGCGGTTAAGCAGGATAAACACAAACCCCGCGATGGCAATCAGGGGCGGCAGGGGATAAAGCGGAATCCTGAAAGGCCGCTCCAGCTCCGGCCGCTGTACCCGCATCAGCATCACGCCCACCTGCTGCAGAAAGAACTGAAGCAAAATGCGGGTGATGACGAGCATCGTTATCACCTGCGCCAGCGAGAAAAAGCAGAAGGCCGCGCCCACCACTCCCAGGGCCACCAGCGACCGGTGGGGAATGTGGTGCTTTGGATGAATGGCAGCAAGATAACTGAAGTAGTTGCCGTCGCGCGCAGCGGCATAGGGTACGCGCGAGTAGCCCAGCAACAGCGAGAACACCGACGCAAACGCGGTCCAGATAATCAGCGCGGCCATCACGTAACCTGCCCATCCGCCGAAGGCCGAGTGCGCAATCTCCGCAACCAGCCGCACCCGAACGAGAGCGCTCTCCGCCGTGTGCGCCGCGGCGTCGCGCAGCGAAGGCAGCACGGCGAGATTCATCGAGACATAGAACGCAAAAACAAACAGCACGCTCAGCAGAATCGCGCGCGGAATGGTCTTCTCCGGCCGCCGCACTTCGCCGCCAAGAAAACAGATGTTGTAGTAGCCCCAGTAGCAGTAGGTGGTGAGCAGCGTCCCCTGCGCCAGCCCGGCGATGGCCGCACGCGCGGGCAGCGCAGGCCCAACCGGCAAATGAAATCCGCCCGTGGCCGCTGCGTGTGCGAAGCCTGACACGATTACGCCGGCAATAGACACCAACACGCCGATGAACATCACCCAGGCCATCCACGTCACGGTCTTCAGGTTTCGATAGAGCAGCCAGGTCATCATCAGGCAAGCGGCCGCAGCGGCAAAATTTGAGTAGTGCAGCATCGGCAACGCAGCCACAGGCGTCCCATCCAGTCCCGGCCAGAACATTCCCAGAAAACTCGAGAGACCGATGCATCCGGAGGCGATCGAAAGCGGAGCCGAGAAACTCAACTGCCAGACATAAAGAAAGCTGAGCCAGTTGCCTGCGCGCTCAGGACCGTAGATCTCGCGGAGAAATGCATAGGAGCCGCCTGCACGTGGAAAGGCCGCGCCCAGCTCGGCCCACACCAGTCCGTCAGCCACGGCGATCGCTGCCCCTAAAACCCACGCCCACACGGAGAGGCGGAATCCCGCCGCGGCGATCACCAGCGGCAGTGTGATGAACGGCCCGACTCCGATCATCTCCAGCATGTTGAAGAGGACGGCAGAGCGCAGCCCAATGCGGCGTTGGAGCGTTGCTGGGGAGGCGGAGATAGGTGAGGGTAAAGACATGAGCCAGAGGCGCTCACCGGATTGTACACTGACTTGAGACCATGTTTCTTTCCCTGAGAACCCAGCAAACGGTATCGGTCGCAGCCCTGGCGGGCCTTGTTATTTGGGCTGCCGCAACACCTGCATGGCTCAGCGCACAGCAGTCGGCGCAGGCTTCCGCGCAGCGCTTCGAGCTTCCACCCACAGAGCCCAGCGCCATTGCGCTTCCCTTGCCCGAAGACCGAGGCCAGGCGGACCTGGAACAGACGCTCAAGCGGCTGGGCACGACCGCCAGCGTGCTGTACATTGTGGCCCATCCGGACGATGAGGACGGCGCGCTGTTGACTTATCTTTCGCGAGGGCTGGGCGCGCGCGTCACACTGTTTACTCTTACGCGCGGCGAGGGCGGCCAGAACGCCATGACCGCCGATGCCGACGACGCGCTGGGCCTGATCCGCACCAACGAGCTGCTGAGAGCCAACGAGTACATCGGCGCGAAGCAACTTTGGGGCACCGAAGTCGACTTCGGCTTTTCAAAAACTCAGGCGGAATCGTTTGCGCAATGGGGACACGACCGCGTGCTCTACGACGCAGTGCTTGCGGTGCGGCAGGTCAGGCCGCAGATCATTCTGGCCACATTTGTGGGCGGCGTCTCCGACGGCCACGGTCAGCACCAGGTCTCCGGCGAGATTGCGCAGGAGGCCTTCAAGGTGGCCGGCGACCCAAAGGTCTTCCCTGAGCAATTGAAGGACGGACTCCAACCCTGGCAACCACTGGCGATGTACTCGCGGGCGCCGTTTGCGCGAATCACAAGCAACGGTATCTTTGATTACGCGACCGGCAAGTGGGCGCCGGCGCGTTTTCACAACTACATTACAGACGAATGGATCGATGGCGCGCCTTCGAGCGATGCGGTGATTCCGACCGGGACATGGGACCCGGTGTTGGGCCGGACTTACACCCAGATTGCACGCGAGGGCTGGGGCGAGCAGAAATCGCAAAATGGCGGCGCCAATCCAGCGCTGAGCGGGCAATCCACATCGAGCTACCACCTGTGGGCAGCGGCGCCTTCAGCATCCGCATCCGGAGGCGATGGCAATGCAAGCCTCTTCAGCAATCACAAAGTGAAGATCGACACCAGCATTGAGGGGCTCGCCGGGCTCGTAAACGATGCTGCGCCTGCGTGGCTCGCCGAGGGGCTGAGAACAATCGATGAGAGTCTCAACGAATTCGAAAGCGATTGCCGGAACAAGAGCGGCGTAGAGGGCGCACATAAGCTCACGCCCATCTACAAGCAGACGCTGGACCTCTACGCGAGGGCAAAAAGTTCCGATCTTGACGCGGAGGCCAAAGCCGGCCTGGAGCTGGAGCTGGGCGCGAAGATCGAGCAATTCCAGACCGCGCTGAAGGATCTGTTGGGCCTGGACCTTGTAGCCTCTACCAGCGAAGGCGGCGGTGACCGCGGCGGTCCCGGTGGCGGGGGCGCGGACGAATCTGCGCGCAGCGTATCCCCGGGCGCGGAGTTCCGCGTGCGCGTGCATACGGCGGATGCTACGGGCGAAGCCCCGTTGGCGCGAGTCTGGCTGCAGAGCCAGAGCGGCTCGACCTGGAAAACGGAGGATGCAGGCGGGGCAATCGATCCGGCGGCGGCTGTGGGACCGCAGGCGCTTGTCAATGACCGGCTCTTCCGTGTCACGGTGGCAGGAGACGCTCAGCCGACCGCACCCTTCTTCACGCGGCCCTCGATCGCGCAGCCGTACTACCGCATTTCCAATCAGGCCTGGCGCGATCGCTCGTTTGCTCCCTGGCCGCTTGCGGCGTGGGCTGAGTATACCTTTGACGGCCTGCCGATCCGCTTGGGCCAGGTAGTGCAGACTCTGCAGCGCGTTACCGGGCCGGGCGGGGTGTACGAGCCGCTCGTGGTGACCCCGGCAGTTGGAGTGCGCATGGAACCCGAAGCGCGAATCCTTCCGTTGGACGGTTCTGCGCTTCCTGTTAAAGTGACGATCCATGCGCAGGCCGCGGCCGAGGGATCGGTGACGCTGAAGTTGCCTGAGGGCTGGCATGCAGATCCGGCCGTGGCGCACTTCAATCTGAAGAACGCAGGAGACACGGCGCCGCTGGTCTTCTCGGTAACCACAGACGGAGCTTCAGGGGGTGTCTTCAACGTGAAGGCGATTGCGCAGTCGCGTGGGCGCAGCTACGGGACCGGGTGGCGAAGCGTGGGTTACGCCGGACTGCGGCCCTACAACCAGTACCTGCCCGCGGAGTTGAAGACGCGCAAGGTGGATGTGAAGCTGGCGCCGGGTCTAAGGGTGGGCTACATCATGGGCCCCGGCGACCTGGTTCCGGAAGCCATCGAGGAGCTTGGCGTTCAACCTCATATTCTGAGTGAGGCGGAGTTGGCCTCGGGCGACTTTTCCGCATGGAATGTTCTGGTCGTCGGAATTCGCGCCTACTCGACGCGGCCGAATCTGGCGGCCGTCCAGCCGCGCCTCGATGAGTTTGTGCGCCAGGGAGGAACGTTGATCGTCCAGTACCAGAGCGCCACCTTCCCTGCACCGTTGCCGCTGGCAATGAAAGGGACCCCGGAGCGCGTCGTCGATGAGAAGACGCCGGTGAAGCTGCTTGACCCGGCCAACCCGCTGCTGAACTGGCCCAACAAGATCACCACCACCGATTTCGACGGATGGGTCGAGGAGCGCGGCCATTCATTCCTCGATTCGTGGGATCCGGGTTACACGGCGCTTACCGAGACTGCCGATGCAGGCCAGGACCCGCAGCACGGCGGATTACTTGTAACTCATCCCGGCAAGGGAACTTATATCTATGTGGCCTATGCTCTCTATCGCCAGTTACCTGAGTTAGTGCCGGGCGCGTACCGCATTCTGGCTAACTTGCTCAGTGCTGGAAAGAACGCTGCGCAATAGGATAAATCGTTCAGAGGCAATATTCATGCGCCCTTGACGCGTTCAGATTTTATTGAAAGATCTAAGATTCTCATTGTTAAAAACGCATGAATTTGCACTCCCTTTTGCCGCAAACGTGTGTAAGTCAACAGCTCTGTTAAAAACATGTAAATTCGTCAAATCTTCATCAAACTCTGAGAGTCTTGGATTCGGAACCGCGCGAGGTTACCACTTGGGGAATTCTTCGCAGGTCATCCTTTTTGTTCGTCCTGCATCCCGATAGGTGCATAACTCGGCTTCTTCTGCCTTCCTTCGGAATTGCAGGGTCACAATGCGTTTAGTGCAAGCCGACGCAGCCACGATCCAACTTGATTTGAGAGGACATAAGAGGCCCAATGAACTTCAATATGAAAACTGCTGCTGCGGTAGTTCTGGCAGCGAGTCTCGTTGTTTCCTACGCCTACGCTGGCGGCCAAACCGCGCCGGCCAAAAAGCACGCTGCAACCAAAAAGGCCAAGACCCCTCCGGGACCAACAGTCGAGGAGCAGATTCAATCTCTGCGCCAGGAGTTTCAGGGACAGATCGACGGCCTGAAGAGCAGTCTTGCCGACAAGGATGTGCAATTAAAACAGGCTCAGCAGACCGCGGCAGATGCCCAGGCTGCTGCCGCCAAGGCGCAGGCATCGGCCGACGCGCAGCAGCAGGCAGTCGCAGACAATGCCGCCGCAGCCTCGACATTGAAGGCCACCGTGGACGACATGAGGAATGTGAATGCCATAGCCGTCGGCTCGTTCAGCGACGATATCTCGGCGATCAAGAAGACCATGGCCAGCCCCGATGCGCTCAATTTCAAGGGCATCACAATTTCACCCACCGGCAGCTTCTTAGAGGCTGCAACCGTGTGGCGCCAGGGCGCAACCGGCGACGACATCAACACCGGCGCCAGCAGCGTTCCGCTGCAGAACGCCGACGGCGCACAGATGAGCGAGTTTTTCGGCAGCGCCCGTCAGTCGCGCGTTGCCGTAAAGGCCACCGGCAAAATCGCCAGCATGACAATGACCGGCTACTACGAGGCGGACTGGCTCAGTTCCGGCACAACTTCCAACAGCAACCAGTCCAACAGCTACACCATGCGTCAGCGCGAACTGTGGGCCGATGCAAAGACAGCGAATGGCTGGGATTTCTCAGGCGGCACAGGGTGGTCGCTGACCACCGAGACAACCTCGGGCCTAACCCGTGGAACCCAGATCCTGCCGTCCACCATCGACGCGCAGTACGATGCGGGCTTCGTTTGGGCCCGCCAGGAAAGCTTCCGCGTGAGCAAGAACATCGGCAAGGCGGCCTTCGTTGGCATGTCTGCTGAGAATCCTGAGACCCTGAACGCGGCCGGCCAGGGCCTGCCATCGAACTACGTGTTCGGTTCTCTCGGAACCGGCGGCGGCCTCTACAACGCGACCGCCAACTACTCCTTCAACTATGCTCCGGACCTGGTCGCCAAGATCGCCATCGAGCCGGGTTGGGGCCACTGGGAAGCGTTCGGCATCGGCCGCTTCTTCCGCGATCGCATTTACCCCACCTCTGGCGCGCCGTATAACGATATGGAACCAGCCGGTGGCATCGGCGGCGGCTTCCGCGGCCCGTTTGCCAAAAAGACGGTCACCATTGGCCTCAAGGGTCTCTATGGCGTGGGCGTGGGCCGTTACGGCAACTCAACCATTGCTGACGTAACGGTTCGTCCCAACGGCATACTGGAACCTCTCAAGGCCTTTTCCTCGCTGGCCACGGTGGAACTGAATCCCACGCCCAGGTTGAACATTTACGCCAACTACGGCGGCGACTATGTTTACCGCGATTACGTATTGAACGGAACCACTCAGGTGGGCTACGGCACCACTACCGTCAATATGTCCGGCTGCCAGACGGAGACCCAGGCTTCCGGATCGGCGGGAGCCGGAGCGGCGAATCAGACCGCTCCCGCAAACTGCGGTGGCAACACCAAGGACGTGCAGGAGTTCGTCGGCGGCTACTGGTACAACATCTACAACGGTCCCAAGGGCCGTCTGCGCCAGGGCATCACGTACGAGAACATCCGCCGCGATATCTGGTCCGGTGCGGGTGGCGCCACCAACCCCGGTGGCGGCGCTCACGGCGACGACAACATGGTCTTCACGTCGTTCCGCTACTACCTGCCGTAAAACACGGACCTTCCAGTCCGCAAAAGAAAGGGGCAGTCCGCATCGCGGACTGCCCCTCTGGTTTTTCTCCCGCGAAGAATTACTCCGCTGCGACTTCCACTGCTTTGGTCTGTGCCACGGTCCAGTCGGGCGCGCCCACCTTGAAGCGTGCGAAGCGGCGGACCGTGATGTTCTCGCCCAGCTTGCCGACTTTCTGCGCAATCAGCTCCTTGATGCTGATGGCCTGGTCCTTGATGAAGGGCTGCTCCAGAAGGCAGACTTCCTCGTAGAACTTGGCCATCTTCCCATCGACAATCTTTTCGATGACCGCGGGCGGCTTGCCGGTGGCAGCTGCCTGGGCGCGGAAGATCTCCTTCTCGCGTTCGAGGTCTTCCGGTGTCACGTCCTCGGGCTTTACGTAGCGGGGATCGCTGGCCGCGATGTGCATGGCAACGTCCTTGAGCAGTTCCTGAAAGTCCTCGGTGCGCGCCACAAAGTCGCTCTCGCAGTTCACTTCGAGCAACACGCCCAGCTTGCCGCCGGCGTGAATGTAGGGAAATACCGAGCCGTCGTTGGTGGAGCGCGAAGCCTTCTTCTGCGCCGAGGCCATGCCCCGCTTGCGCAGCACTACAAACGCGTCCTCGATGTTACCCTTGGCTTCCTGCAAAGCCTTGAGGCAGTCGCCCATCGGCGCCCCAGACTTCTCGCGCAGCTCTTTCACCTGCTTGGCATCAATCTTCTCAGTCACAGTCATCCCTCTTTACTCCCTTTCAAACAACTCATCCAAAATTCCGCCCGCACGGCCAGTGCCGGCAAGTGCCAAAAGAAAAGCGTGGCACCTGAACCCGGGCGGCCACGCTCGTCTCAGTGTGCGCACTTGCGTGCGCAGAATTGATTAAAGAGCACCCTCGGCCGCTTCAGCCTCTTCCAGGGCCGCAACGGCGGCAGGCGCCTTGCGGATGCCTCCGCCCAGCACCGCTTCCAGGTCCACTTCCTCAGCTTCAGCGGGGGTGGCTTCATCGGCCAGTGCTTCCGCATTTGCAGGCACGGGCATCTCTTCGGCAAAGGCCTTATCGCCCACCAGGTTCACGCCCTCAGCCGCCGAATCGGCAATCTTCGACGTGAACAGACGAATGGCGCGCAGCGCATCGTCGTTGCCGGGAATCACGTAGTCCACCACCGTGGGGTCGCAATTGGTGTCAACTACGGCAACCACCGGGATGCCCAGCTTGCGGGCTTCCTTCACCGCAATCGCCTCGTTGTTCGAGTCGACGATGAAGAGCGCATCCGGCAGCCGCTTCATGGTCTTGATGCCGGCCAGGTTGGCCTGCAAGTGCTTGCGCTCCCGCTCCAGCTTGATGACTTCCTTCTTGGTGAGCAGCTCGTAACGGCCGTCCGTGGCCATGTCGTCCAGTTCCTGAAGGCGCTTCACCGACTTCTGCACCGTCACCCAGTTGGTGAGCAGCCCGCCCAGCCAGCGCTGGTTGATGTAGGGCATGCCCGCGCGATTGGCTTCCTCAGCCACCGCATCCTGTGCCTGGCGCTTGGTGCCGACGAACAGAATCGTCTTGCCGCTGGCGCACAGCTCGGTAACAAACTTCGACGCATCCTTGAACAGCTTGAGCGTCTTCTGCAGGTCGATGATGTAGATCCCGTTGCGCTCGCCAAAGATGTATTCCTTCATCTTGGGATTCCAGCGCTTCGTCTGATGCCCGAAGTGAACACCTGCTTCGAGCAGCTCCTTCATTGTGATCGTGGCCAAGCGGCCTCCTTTGTGATTTGCATCCGGGCCTGCGTTACCGTTACCCGAATTGAAACCCGCTCGCGCGGGGGATTAAGAAAATAGTTCGTAAATCGAAGTTCACAGTTCTCAGCGCGTCGGGCAACTGAGAACTGTGAACTGCGAACTCTGAACTAGCGCTTCGAGAATTGGAACCGCTTGCGTGCGCCCTTCTGGCCGTACTTCTTGCGTTCCTTCTGGCGCGCGTCGCGTGTCATCAGCCCTTCAGACTTGAGCAGCTTGCGCAGCTCCGGGTTGAACTCCACCAGGGCGCGGGCAATGCCCATCTTGACGGCATCGGCTTGGGCGGCAACTCCGCCGCTCTTGACCGTGGTAACCACGTCGAACGAGCCGGCCAGTTCGGCCACAACCAGCGTCCGCTTGGCGGCCACGCGCTGCTGCTCGGTCACGAAGTACTCTTCAAAGGCCTTGCCGTTAACCTTCCACTCGCCCGTGCCGGGACGAAGAAAGACGCGCGCGATCGCCGACTTGCGCCGCCCCGTCCCGTAATACTGAACCAGATCTGCCATTCTCCGCTCTCTCCGCCAGGCAAACTCAACCCGGCTGTTCCCTGTTCCCTGTTCCCTGTCCTTAGGAAATTTCCAACGCCACCGGCATCTGCGCCTGGTGGGGATGCTTGTCGCCGCGATAAACCTTCAGCTTGGTCGCCATCTGGCGGCCCATCTTGCTCTTGGGCAGCATGCCCTTGATGGCCTGCTCCAGAATCATCTCCGGCTTGCGGTTCAATAGGCGCGTAAACGACTCCTCCCGCAGCCCGCCGGGGAAACCGGTGTAGCGGCGATAAAGCTTCTGGCCGGCCTTCAACCCGGTCAGCCGCACCTTCTCCGCGTTGATCACGATCACGTGGTCGCCGACGTCGATGTAGGGCACGTACTGGGGATTCAGCTTGCCGCTCAACACATCGGCAGCCTTGGTCGCAAGGCGCCCCAGAGTCTTGCCGCTGGCGTCGATCACGTAAAATTTGCGGCTTATATCCTTGCCGCTCGGAACAAAGGTGCTCATCTCACTCCTGCCTTCAAAAAACCAATGCAAAACAAAATCGCCCACGCTCAAAGCGCACGGGCCTGAATTCTACCCACTGCCAAACAAATCTGTTCGGGTGAGGACTGCTCGAGTTGGCCCCTTGAAGGGCCCCGGCTAAGCTGAACAGAATCGAATAAACCGAATCATCGCCCAGCGGCCTGTAACCTGTTGCAAGCGAATCCCCTTCAGGGGCGTCCGTCAGCCGAGTCCGGGTGAGTACACGCAGACCCCAGGCGCAACACCGCGCAAGGTCTTCAGAATACCCGAATAGGGGCCCGGAGTCAACGAAATGTGGGGTGGAAAACCCCTTCGGCAAACCGGGTCAGCTCCCACTTGTCGTCTTTTGCCGCCATCCCCAACACCAATTGATTTACGATGAGTGATCCCCGCGGCAGTCTGCGGCACTTCCATTTTCAGTTGTATCTAGTCCTTGACATCAACTATGGCCACTCACAACTCTGATAGGCCTCCATCCCCGTCGTTCGAAAGAGGATAGCCCTATGAGTACTCCCGGATTGTTTGACCTGACCGGCCGGGTGGCCGTCGTGACTGGTGGCAATGGCGGAATCGGCCGCGGCATTGCGCTCGGATTGGCAGAAGCCGGGGCCGCCGTCGCAGTGCTGGGACGAAACGAAGAAAAGAACCAGCGCGTCCTCTCCGCACTCAAGTCGATCGGGGTTCCATCGATTGCCCTGAAGGTCGATCTCACTGATCGCGTCGCCCTCGAGCCCGCGTTGAACAAGGTCGTCAGCGAACTCGGTGGCATCGACATCCTCGTCAACAACGCCGGCAATGTGTCACTGAGCGGCGGCATCCTCAACGAGAAGCCTGAAGACTGGGACAACGTCATCGAGACGCAGCTCAATGCTGTCTTTCTTCTCTCCAAGCTTGCTGTCCCATTCATGATCAGCCGCAAAGGCGGAAAGATCATCAACATCGGCAGCATGTACTCATTCTTTGGGTCGGGGCTCATCCCCTCTTACAGCGCTGCCAAGGGCGCAATCATCCAATTGACCAAATCAATGGCCATTGAGCTCGCCCCGCACAACATTCAAGTCAATGCGATCGCCCCAGGTTGGATTGAAACCGACATGACGGCGCCGGTGCACTCCATGCCTCTGTATGACGAGATCATTTTGCGGACACCAGCCGGTCGATTTGGCGAACCGGACGAAATTGCCGGGACGGCGGTCTACCTCGCCTCGCGGGCTTCAGACTTCGTTACCGGCGACACGATTCGCGTCGATGGCGGCTTCGCGATCCGATAAACCCACTCCTATCCAAACATCAGATCAACTTTCTTCATAGGGAGAAAAAGCCTATTCGGCTGAGTGACAAGCGGTATGAATTCATATTTGATGTAGAACTCTCGCGCCCCTGTTTTGGGGTCTGCAACAACAGCCCAGGACGAGACCAGCTTTGACGCCTGCCACGCTTTATGGAGCGCATCCGTGAGCAGCAACTCTCCCAACCGCTGGCCTTGGTATGCCCGAGTGACGGCCATTCGCCCAAGGAGCGTTGCTCCAATCGGACGATTTGGCAGCTTCTTCGCAAGGCGGACGGGAAGATCTACGCTCAAAATCGAAATGGGCGAAAGCGTGTAAAAGCCGGCTACGGACTTTCCGTCCCTGGTCAGGACGAAAGCATTCGCCGTCTTTCTGCCCACATCCTGTCGAATCGTGTCGCCGCGAAAGTAACTGTCCAGCGCTTCGACTCCACATGAGAAAGCCGCCCGGTCATGCTGCTCGCCAAGCGGCTCGAAGAAATAATCTTGCTTGTCTTTCGCCCTCATCGATGCAACTGGCTTCCCTTGTGACGGCGGACGGCGTTAGCAAGCCGCAGCCCCAGCGATGAAGGATTCATCAAAGCCTCGGCAAAAAGCTCTGCATCCGGCTGTTCCAGAGTCCAGGTCTCATGCTCCCGAATCGTCCGCTGAGCGTTCTCCAGAGCGTGCTGAACGATGAAATCCGTCACCGTCAGTCCCTTGAGATAAGCGGCCCTTTCAATCGACGCCTTCTGCTGCGGACGAAGCCGGATATCGATCCGTTCGCGAGCCGTATTCGGTACTTCTTTGCGCATCCGTGCCCTCGAGACAGCCATACTCCCTCCTGCTAGGATATAGTACGGATATCTTCCGTACAGGAAAAGCATATCACGATTGTTGCCCTCGCTGCCCAAGCCGCCCCTACATCGCCCCCAAACTCCTCTTCAGCGGGTGTGCCTCCGTATTGAAGATCACTTTATCGAAGTCCAGAATCTCCTCGGGCGCGAAGAGCAGGTAAAGATACTTCATCACTTCCGCAAAGAAGAAACTCTCCATCGAGTCGTCCTTCGCCTTTGTCTTCACATCCTTCAGCGCCGCATAAGCCTCGTCCGTGCGGCAGTACTTCACCAGCGCGTTGTAGTACGTGACGCCCATGGCCAGGTACTTCGGATCGTGGGTGGAGTGGTAGAGGTAGTAGGTTGACTCGATAATCTCCGGCCGCAGCGGGTAGCCCGGTGAAACAATCTTCATCCCCGCTGTTGTATTGTTCTTTGTCGAGTAGTCCAGCCGCTCGGGCTCGATGCCCTCGATCATCCACATCCTGAAGCTCGAGTCCTGGAGTTGCTTCGCACGTTCCAGGTCGTTGCCCAGCGTCAGTACGGCAGGAAGAAAGGCATCGAGCGCGCCGTAGAGCGTGGTGGTGCGCTTGCCGGTGTTCATGTCTGCCTGGCCATACCAAAGGCCGTCGGGCTCAAAGTCGGAGAGGTACCTGTCGATGGCGTCCGCGCTTGAGCGCCACATCTGGTCGCAATCCTTGTCGCCAAAAAGGATCGATGCCTTGAGCAGGTACTCATAATAGGAGTCGATGCCGCCCATGATGCCCGCGGTCGTGTTGGTCCAGGTGCCGGTCTCCACATCGATCTCCGACCCGACCAGCCCAATCGGCGAGCGCCGCTTGTACAACTCCACCACCGCGCGCTTGGCCTTGTCGTAGTACGCGTGTTTGCCGGTGAGCCGCGCCAGCGTGCCGTACTCCAGCAGCAAGCTGCCGATCTCGGCAGGATTGCTCCGGGTGCCCCGAACCGCGCCCGTGCGCAGGTTGACGTACTCGTAAGGCATCCCTGTGGGCGAGTCAAACATCGGCAACATGCGCCGGCCGAGTTCGTCGGCCAGTTCCAGCAGCCGCTTGTCACCGGTCCCCTCATAGCAGGAGATGAGGGCTCCCAGCAGACGGATCGTGATCTCAAAATCCTTTACGTAGATGTCCTGGTTCAGATTGAGCTGGGTGTCAATGAGCATGCGCGCCTCGTCGGCCTGTTCGGTCAGGCCCATCAGGATAAGCGTGTCGAGCGCATCGACCGGCGTCATCAGCAGGCTGTGCCCCGGCCCATACCAGTCAAAGGGCTGCTTCGAGAGCGGCTTGAGCGAGTCGTGCCCCCATGCATATCGCTTGTACCCGTTCCACGCGTGCAACGTCTCCGCGCGAACGTGCTCTGCCACCTCAGCCTTCTGCGCATCGGTCATGGAGAAGGTCGGCCTCGCAGGATGAGGCGTCGAAGGCTGAGCGACTGGCGCGTTCTGCGCAAACGCAGCAGGAAACAGCAGGAGAGCGGTGGCAAGAAGAATCGCAGGAGTTCGCATCGCACCCATTGTAGGACCGCGCGACGGCATAGGGGTCGAAGTAAACGTTATCTTGACACCGCACAGCCGCGTGAACTAGCTTCGAACCGTCCAATCTGAAGGGAGCCCGCCAGTGAGAACCCCATTCTCCCGCCGAGCGTTCATCGCCTCCGCCGCAGCCTCCATGATTCCACCCGCGATCGCCCACACCCAGCCGGCAACCGCAGGTCTGCTCTCGCTTCTTGCGGCAACGCCGCAGCCGCCGGACTCACAGAATGAGTCCTCGCACAGCCAAGCCTGGAAGGACTCCGGTGTCATCGACCTTTCCCGCTCCCCTCATGCCAAACTGAAGACCGTGCCCGTACGGGCGGTCACCATCCAGGAGGGCTTCTGGTCACCGCGCCGTAAAACGAATCTCGCCTCCAGCATCCCCACCATGCGCAACGAGCTTCTGGCTCACGGCCGCATGGACAACTTCCTCCGCCTCGAAGGAAAATCCAGTGCGCCTCAAAAGGGCCCTGTCTACTCTGACTCGGACATCTACAAGTGGGCCGAGGCCGTCGGCTTTGCACTGCAAACAGCCGATCAGCCGCAACTGCGCGAGACCACCGCCGCCATGATTCGCGAGGTGGTGGCCACGCAGGAGCCGAGCGGCTACCTGAACACCTACTACGTGGACGACCGCAAACCCCTACGCATGCAATACGACACCCAGACCAGCGGCCACGAGCTCTATTGCATTGGCCACTTGCTGCAGGGAGCCATCGCCTGCTATCGCGCCACCGGAGACCGCACTCTGCTCGACGCCGGCATCCGCTTTGTGGATGGATTTCTGCTTCCCAACTACGGGCCGGGGCCGAATCAGAAAGGGATTGTCGCCGGACATCCCGAGATCGAGATGGCGCTGGTCGAACTCTATCGCACCACCGGCGAGCAGAAATACCTCCAGCTTGCGGGTTACATTCTCCACGGCGACGAACGGATTCCGCTGCGGCCGCAGCAGATCGCGTATATGTACTGCGGCAGTCCCTTCACGTCGCGGACCAGGCTTGAGGGCCACGCCGTCCGCGCCATGTACGCCTGCTGCGGAGCTACGGACTACTACTTGGAGACCGGCGACCAGGCCTACTGGAAAACGCTGAATACGCTGTGGGATGATCTGACCCGGCATCAGCTCTATGTCACTGGAGGCGTGGGAGCGCGTGAGGCCGGCGAGGCCTTTGGCGATCCTTACGAGCTGCCGAATGCACGCGCCTACGGCGAAAGCTGCGCCGCCATCGGCATGATGATGTGGAACTGGCGCATGCTTGCGGCCAGCGGCGAGGCGCGCTTCACCGACGTCATCGAACGCGCGCTCTACAACGGCATCAACTCCGGCATGTCGCTCGACGGCACCACGTATTGCTACCGCAATCCGCTGGCATTCGATCCCTCCGGCAACGCCAGCGATCGCAACGCGCCAGAGGGCCTCATCCGCAATCCCTGGTACGACACCACCTGCTGCCCTCCCAACCTCGAGCGCACCTTCGCCTCGGTGCCCGGCTACTTCTACTCCACCAGTCCCAAGGGCGTCTATGTCCATCTCTACGACAACTCGGAAATGAACTGGCATCTCCACGATGGCAATGGACTGAAGATTCAACAAGCGACCGGCTATCCCTGGAGCGGCCAGGTCAAACTCACTGTCAGTCCGGCCACGCCAGCGGAGTTCGCCGTCTTTCTGCGCATCCCCGGCTGGTCCGCAAAGAACAGCGTGAAGGTAAACGGGACGCCCGTTAACGGCGTTCGCGCTGGGGAGTATCTGGCGGTTCACCGCAAGTGGTCCGCGAACGATGTGGTCGAGATGGAATTCGACATGACGACGCACATGCTCAAGGCGAATCCCGCCGTCACCGAAGACCGCGGCCGCGTCGCATTCCAGCGCGGTCCCATCGTCTTCTGCATGGAACATATTGACCAACCAGATCGGCTCGATCGCGCAAGCGCCACGAACCTGTCCGCGTATGCGGTCCATCTGGACGCAAGCACAAACGCGCGCTTCGATGCCAACCTACTCGACGGAGTGATGACCCTCGAACATCCCGGAACCATCCGCCGCACATCGGCCGACCCGGGACTCTACTACCCGGCTTCAGCGGCTGTTGAGACGCAGGAGATTCCGACCACGTTGAAGCTGATTCCGTATTACGCCTGGGCAAACCGCGGCCCCGCCGCCATGCAGGTCTGGATCCCGTATCTCCAGGTGTGAGCCGGAACTCGGCAGCAAAAACAGGTGCCCCACCCTCGACGAGAAGTTCTCGACAACGGTGGGGCATTCTGATTGTGCGCGGCTAGAAGCTAGTAGCTAGGAGCTAGAAGCTGTTTCTTTACGCCGCGTGCTCTGCTACCGAACTCACTCGGAAGCGCTTCATCTGGATCGACAGCGTCTTCTCGATCTTGCGAAGTTCGCCGCGCTCGGCGGGACCAGTGAATGTTGACGCCACGCCGTGAGCCGACGCGCGGCCGGTGCGGCCCACGCGGTGAACAAAGTCCTCGGCCACCTTGGGCAGGTCGAAGTTGATCACGTGCGCCACGTTGGCCACGTCAATGCCGCGAGCGGCAACGTCGGTAGCAACCAGCACCCGATGACGGCCTTCGGAGAAGCTGCGCAGGGCGGCGTTGCGCTGCGCCTGCGAGCGGTCGCCGTGAATCTGCGTTGCCGACCAGCCGGAGCGAGTCAGGCGGCGCGCCACGCGGTCTGCGCCATGCTTGGTGCGGACGAAGACCAGAAAGCTGCCCTTCTCTGCGCCGAGCAGGTGCTCGAGCAACTCCTGCTTCTTGTCGGGCGCGACCTCAAAGGTGCGCAGCTCGACATTTTCCGCAGGCTTGAGTACTGAGCCGATCTCGATGCGGGTGGGGTTGTTGAGATACTTGCGCGCCACTTCCTTCACCTCGCCCTCAAGCGTGGCGGAGTAGCAGAGCGTCTGGCGAGCGACGGGGAGCATGGTCGCGATGCGGGCGATAGCGGGCTGAAAGCCCATATCGAGCATGCGGTCCACTTCGTCGAGGACCAGGATCTTTACCTGGTCAAGCCGTACCAGCTTGCGCTTGAGATAATCCTCGAGGCGGCCGGGAGTAGCGACGATCAACTTCGCGCCATGGCGAATCTTATCGAGTTGCGCGCGCTCCGCCATTCCGCCAACCACCAGGGCGACGGTCTGTTCAGAGCTGGAGCGGATGGCCAGGAATGCCTGCTCTACCTGCATGGCCAGCTCGCGCGTGGGCAGCAGGATGAGAGCATGAGCCGCCGGCCCGCGAGCCGATGACGTTTGCAGCATCTCCACGATGGGGATGAGGAAACCGAGCGTCTTGCCTGTACCGGTCTGGGCGGTCGCCAGCACGTCGCGGCCTTCCAGAGCCGGAGGAATGCAGCCGGCCTGAACCGGGGTTGGGGTTTCAAACTTGTTGGCGTTGAGCCGCGCCATCAGAGGCGCGGACAAATTGAACTCCGAAAACAAAGTAGTCAAAATATTCTTTCTTCTGCTCCGGGAGCCGCTTTTCCTCGCGGCCTGCCGGCGGAGCCGGACATGGAGGCACACATCACATCTAGACGCACGCCTGCTTATCGATATGCGTAAGGGAGAACCGAAAGTCGTTCCAATAGACTGACCAGCTATCACTCAAAAGGGGGAGTGCCCTGGCCCGGAGCTGCCACACGCTACTTCATCGCCGGACGGCACATAGACGGCCGGCAACCCTATCCCGCTTGCTCCGGTGCTGAACCCAGCCAATTTTCTGGGGTTTCATAGCTCGCCTGACTACACATTGGTCCGAGGCAGAGTTACCGGTCGGGAAACTCAAGGGTCTACGCTGTAGGGGCTTGGGGAAAATATCTGTAAAAGGCAAGCTGCCTTGCTATGGCAGGCTACCGCTCACGGCCAAATCACTGAGCGCAAGTACAGTGTAGCATACTTTCGCTTTTCCCTCGCCATCACACTCTCACTGGCCTGGAACCAAGGCAATCGCATAAATGGAAATCCGAGGGACGCATGAAGAGAGATCCGAAGTCCTGCATGCGAAGGCATCCGTTTTCGCTCGCATCGGTCTTTAGTCCGCAATCGGTCTCGGTCCCGGAGGGACCGCAGGAGGCTAGCCCAGGGTGAAACCCTGGGAAACCGGTAAACCTCGACCTGCGCGCCCCGTAGGGACGCTGGGAAACCACTCCGCAAACACCAAAGCCGATTCATGCAATTGCCCTGGCCTGAAAGCTGGCGTTTGAGGAAACCCACCTTGTCTTAAAGGCTCCCTTTATCCCTCATCCTGAACCCAACCCATAGCATCAGGTTTATCCATACCGTAGCGGCTATATAAATGATAAGACTCCTTTGAATCGAAACACCCTGAATGACGATTACTGCGGAAAAAAATAGAGTCCCGAAGTTCATTCCCGCGTAGCAGGACGTCTTCACTTTCGCGCTCACCTTCATAAACCCATCCCGTGATCGCCGCTCATCCGCGCATCCGGCAGCCCCAGCCGCCGCTTGATCTCCAGCAACTCCTGAATCTTGTTTGCCGGAAGAAAGGCCAACGGCTTCCCGATCTGCTGCGCAATCAAATACGTCTTGCAGTAGGTATCGAAGGTCTCCACAAACCACTCCGCGTGGCTCACCGTATCCGCCCAGCAAACAATCCCGTGATTCGACAGCAGGATGGTGTTGTGGTCGCGCACGAACGGTCGCACGGTTTCTGCGAATGCCTGCGTCCCCGGAGTCTCATAGGGTGCAACCGCCGCCGGACCGATTGAGGTTTCATACTCGGAGATCAGACCGATCGGCGGCACCGTCCCCGTCATCGCAAAGGCCGTCGCGTGCGGCGGATGGCAATGCACCACGGCGCGCGCGCGCGGATTGCTGCGGTAAATCTCCAGATGCAGCAGCAGTTCGCTGGTGCGCATCCGATCGCCGGCCAGAATATTTCCATCCAGATCGGAGAGGCAGATATCGGCCGGCTCCATGTCGCGCTTGCTCATCATGGTTGGCGTGCACAGCAGGCAGCGTTCGCCGAGGCGCACACTGATGTTGCCGCCGTTGCCATCCACATATTGCCGCTCCCACAGTTTGCGGCCGACGGCAATGATCTCCGTGCGCAGGGCGTGCGTTTCCGGGGAGTTGGCGGCCGTCAGCGGCGAAGGCTCACCGTGAATGGGAGCAGACATTGGTGCAGTCTGCGGATGGGAGGGCTGCGAGCGTTCCGCTTTCTGCTCCATTGGTGGAACGAGTGTCTGCTCCATTCATCGGCCTCACGTGTGTGACGGTTTTGACGAAGCACGCCCGGAAAGCGCGCCCGTCTCCCCTATTCTTTCGTGGATCCGGGCCGCAATACGTGATACAGGTCACGCGAGGAGAGCCACGGCATAAGAGTACCGAGACATCCTTTGCGTTTTAGCCCGGGAACATGGTTTACAAGCCCCTTGGGGTGAGAGTGGCTCTGCTTGCTGGCGTTCGGCGGCCTTTGCGGACCTTCAGATACATGATAGTCGTAGTCGTAGCCGTGGTAATGTGGGGATCCACGCAGGATTTCCAAGGAGGGTGCGAGGGGTGGAAAGCCGGCCTTATGGCTTTCCACCCTTTCCATACTCCGGCATTTCGATACTGTGTTTTTGGAGAATTCGTCATTTCGCGTGAGCATAATCTCGGCGCCTGCGGCTTCGCAATCCCTCAGCGTTGAAGCCTCTCGCAGGGTCCCGGCGGGCAACCTCCACGTGCAAAATTGCTCAGATATAGGGTGCTTAGGGGCGTACAAGGAGATCACTGCCGGCCCTTCGCGCGCTTGGGATTTCACTGCCTTCCTACGTGTTGGAAGACAGGGATCGCAAAGCCTGCTCGTGGTCCCGTTTGGAGGCTATCAATGAAGGAAAGGATTGCAGAAGCTTCGCCGCGCCTGAAGGCCCGGATGGCGGGCGCTCTTTATGCTTTGGCCGGACTACAGCGGTTTCGATTCTGCTGTTTACAGAAACGCAGACGCCAAGTGGCATTTTTCTCAAGAAAATGCCACCTCGCATGACCTTAAGATGGCAACACTTGAATCGAAACCGCTCTAACTTCAGTCATCGGCGGCATGTACATTCCCGGAAAGCTTGTAGTCGTGGGCGATGCTGCGACCACAGCGAATGCGATTCTAACGCACAAGCATTTTTTTGAACTCGGGTTCTCAGTCATGCTCGTCGCCGTTGTCTGCTCCATACTTCTGACGGTCCTTTTCTATGACTTGTTTAAACCTTTGAATAAGACCCTTTCCCTAACTGCGGCGTTTGTTCACCTCGTGGGCCTGGCCATTTTGGGTGTTGCCAGCCTTCTTCAACTCGCTCCCCTGGTTGTTTTAGAAGGCGGACAATACATGAGCGTGTTTAAGCCGGAGCAGGTGCACGCACTGGCGTACTTGTTTCTTCAGCTGAACACTCAGGCGGGAAATGCTTTCCTCGCATTTTTCGGGCTCTATTGCATGCTGATTGGCTGCCTTATTTTCAGGTCAATGTTTCTGCCTCGAATTATCGGCGTCTTCATGGCGTTAGCCGGTTTGGGCTACCTGACCCTTCTATCGCCGCCGCTCGCTGCCTATTTATCCCCTTACAATCTCGCCCCTGCCGCCCTCGGGGAAGGATCGCTGATGCTTTGGCTGCTCGCGGTCGGTGTGAACGCTCAACAATGGAGGGAACAAGCTAGCAATGCGGGGGAGCTGGTCCGCGCATAAGCCAAGACGCCTGCCAAGCTGCGGAATTCCGCCGAGCCTGGTTTATGAAACAAGCATTAGTGTCCCGTCTCTGGAGTTCCTGTCAAAAATTGACTGTCATCCTGAGCAAGGATTGGCGCGTATTTTGCGCCAATCGTAGTCGAAGGATCTGCGGTTCGGGTCCTCAACTTATGCAATGAACTTCAGAGATACCACACTAGTGATTCTTCATGCTTGCAATACAAGGGCGGAAACGCATGTCTGAACTGTTGAACTCGCCCAGTTCGGTATTGCAGAAGAAAGCGCGGTGTACGTCCTCATCCAACTGTTCCAACCCGATCTCTTCGTTACTGAAGACTTCGCCGACAAAAACCGGCCATTGTGCCAACGAATGTCCCCGCTGTTGTTCACTCGCCATGTCTGGAACGTTATTGGATGTTGGAAGCTCTTTACGCTGCTTGGGAACAGCCGAGTGCTGGGCACGTAGATACTCCCTGGCGCCTCATTGGCAAGCGCCTCATGTGGGCGCTCATGGTTGACGGCCACGCGGAAACGATCAAACTTCCTTTTGTTGTGCTGTCCCTGCGCGTGCCGGCTGCTTTGCGGTGTCCTACTTAAGCGTGCGATGCATCCGTTCATGCCTGCCATTCTGTTGAGGCCGTCCCGGCTGAATTTGTTCGTGAACGATGCCGAGCTTCATCCATCCCAGCGACAACTTCGAGAGACCCAGTGAGCCTGCGCCCGCGAATGGTGCGCCGATGTCCGTCCGAATGCGTACTGGCACACCGTACTCGCGCATAGCGGCATCACAAACCGCGCTAATCTGCGCAAGGTCCATCCGTGCGGCTGCCTGGCAACGGATCAAAAACCGGCTGTGGCATCGCTGATCGTCAATGGATCACATCGATAACCATCGCCCGTCATAAAGTACCCCTTGAAATCCATGCACAGAGCTGATCGGGCGCGGTGACCATTGTGAACGGTTGCGAGCTGGGTGTGGCGCGCCGTTTCTTTCTCTGCGGGTTGGTGAGCCCAGCCCGGCTGAGGATCTGACCAACAGTCTTTGCCGCCGGCCAGGTCGCGTTTGGGTTCATGCGCTCCCCAGAACGGAAATGGTTTCGGTGGCGCGAGGACCTCGTTCTTTATCTCTGCCGATGTTGCGTATCGAGATCTGTGCGGCGTGCGCGTCAGATCGAGCCGGCCCTCAGGCCCAACCTCATCGTAACGCTCGATCCACTTGTATGCAGTTGGACGTGAGATGCCCTACTCGTGTCATAGGTCGGTCACGGACATTTCTTCCCTCTGATGGCTCGATAAATGCTGCAAGCGCTGATCCACGGTTCGGGTCTCTTTCCAAGGCATGAACGCATCTTCATGGGTCAAGCCGATGCTGGCAAAGCCAATGTTCTCCGCCATGGTATAAATCAGGTCTGCGGTGTAAAGCATCTCCCCGGCACGCTCAGGCTTTTACCCCCTCGGGCGGCGATGCCGGGAGTCCGGCTTTTTCGAGTTCAGGGATTCAGAAGCGACGCATACCGGGGGTGAACAGGACTTAGTTCAGGCCGTAAACGTCAATTTCTCCGCGAGGATTCGTGACCGTCGTGAGGTCGTGGCCGGTGGAGATGTACACCTTTCCATTGCCCACAACAGGAGAAGTGAACTTGATGCCGTACCCTGGCATATCTCCCGCATTGACGTTGCTGTTGTACAGCTCGCTGGAAAGGTCGGTTGCGTCGTAAGCGCGCAGCGTCGCATTCGTGGGCGCGTTCGTTCCAGAGTTCTGTAGCGGTTGGCCGGTGTCAATCATCCACAAAACGCCCTCGGAAGAGCCGTTGGCAGAGATGAATGGCGTTGTTCCGCGCGTGTTCTCCTCGACTCCTGGCGACGTGAAGGTCCCCGGCGCAAGCGTGCCTCCAGAGAGCGTGAACTGGCGAATTCCAGAGGGCACGCCGGTAACGGTGGGGTCAATGCCAAGGTATACCGATCCGTTGAAGTACGCGGAGGTGGCAAAGATTTCATAAGCGCTGATATTAGCCGTGTGAGCCCCGCTCGCGTCGGTGCACGTGGATGAGTAAGGCGCGCTGATATCGCCTTCAAACCACAGAGTCTGCGTTGCACCCGCATCGCCGGCCTGCTCCTTGCCAAGGTTGCCGGTGTTCACGAGATACAGTTTTCCCGTCTTGCCTCCGACAAGAGCCTCCGAGGTTCCGGGGATCAAAAGCAGCCCACCTGCGGCGAGATCCGCATCGTAGCAGTCCATGAATTGGTAATCCGCAGGAGTGAAGTAGTCCTCCAGTTGCAGCGTCGCGTTGAACTTCAGGACAGAATCCCCGAATGCCGTTACGCCGTCCCACGGACCGTTCCCAGTTGCGACATAGATATTTCCAGCGCTGTCTGCAACCGGGCCGCCGCCGCCCATCCAGATGCCGCCCGCGCCGCCGTACGTTCCCTCGCCATTCAGGTTTGGGCTGGCGTTGAAAACACCCGTCTGTGCGAGTGTCTGAGCATTGTAGGCAAGCAGCCATCCACTGTGACAACTGCCGAATCCGAAGTAGACGGAATTATTGGCCAACAGCAGGGCCGAACGCTGCATGCACGTTGTTGTCAGCGAGACCACGCCATTGACAGAGTCGGCGTTCGTACCCGGAACAGAGGCTGTAATCGTGACCGGACCGCCAAACTTTTGCGCGCCGGTGGCGATGTCGAGGGCACTCAAACGAAACGTGGAACTGCCGCTCGATGCGGTCTGTGCGGACACCACGTAAATGGTGTTCGATGAAGGATCGATGACCGGAGTCGAAGTTATGCCCTGGTAAGGCCGGATGGCGCCAACTGTCATCGGCGTTTCCCCTGCATTGAGGAGCGAAACCTGCCAGAGCGGAGCCCCCGTCCCGTAGTTATCCGCGTCAAACGCATACACGCTGTTGTGCTCCGTAGCGACGTAAAGCACATTGTGCGTGCTTCCCTGGATGACCACATTCGACATCAGGAGCGATTCGCCGTACACATAGCCATCCACGAGATAAGAGAAGAGTTTTCCAAAGGTGCCGGGGCTCACGTTGGAACTCCCGAGCGCAACTTCATGCGCGTTTAACCCGCTGCGGTTCGAGTCAGCATGCCAGGTCGGGATGTTCACCTCCGAGCCCGCTGGAATCGACACGGTAAACGGCGTATTTCCGTTGACTCCGTTTTGGGTCGCAGTCACCGTGGTCGCTCCGGCGGCGTCGGCCAGCGCCGATCCGGAGCCATTGATGATGCCAACAGCCGTGTTGGCAACCGTCCAGCTCGCGGTCGAGGTCACATCGGTGATTGAGCTGTCGCTATAGGTCGCTGTTGCCTTGAATTGCGTTGTAGAACCCATGGCGCTGGTTGCCGGATTGGGCGATACCGAGATACCAACGATCGATTTGACCGCGGAAACGGTCAGGTTCACTACTGTGAACGCCGCGCCGCCGCAATAATCCCATTCTTCAACTACCGTATGCTGTGGCCCCGCGCTCAAGGGAATCTGTGTGTTCAGGGTCGATCCGTTGGTCACATACGTCAGATTGTTGTTGACATAGATCCCCATGGACGCCACGCCCTTGGAGCACGCGGTCGTCGTGGCCGATGCCGAATAACTCACCGGGGAAATCACCGTACCGTTCACTGCCGGAGCAGTAACATAAACGCCAGTCTGCGACGCCACATTGATGGATACCGGAGTGAACGAGGCCCCTCCGCAGTTATCCCATTCTTCCACCACAGTGTTATACGATCCCGGACTCAAGGTCAGGCTGGTGTTGAGGCTCGCGCCGTTCGCTTCATAAGTTAATTGATTGTTAACGTAAACGCCCATCGCCGCCACGCCACTCGAGCAGTTGCTTCGCGCGGTCGCGGCATAAGCAACCGGAGTGGTATAGGTGGCGCCAATCACCGGTGCAGTCACGGTCACGCCCATCGGCGGAATGACGTTGATTGGAATGGACGTAAAGGCCGCGCCGCCGCAGTAATCCCATTCCTCAACGACTGTCTGGTAAGACCCTGGGTTAAGCGAGAGGCTTGTATCGAGTTTTGTTCCGTCGACTGCATAAGTCAACTGGTTATTGATGTAGATTCCCATGGCCGCGACGCCCTGCAAGCACGCGCTCGTGGTCGCAGTCGCAACATAACGCACCGGAGATGAGACAGTACCGCCGCTCGTTGGACTGCTTACAACAACGCCGGCGAAGCCCTCCGGAGCGAACGTCAGGAGCGAAGTTATCACGCCGGCGAATAACTTGAACTTCATGGATAACTTAACGGTCACATTAAGTTAGTTGCCTCGCGACGCCATCGAGATGCCAGGAGCCTCGACTTGATCTTTGCCTGGAGCATTGACGCAAAGTCAAAGCTTGAGCGGAATCACGGAAAATCAATCCGCGAAAGTCGAGGCTGGCGAAACCAGCACAGCGCGGAAATCTATTCTGTGATATTGGTCGCGGATGAGGAGCTAATCCCCCGGCACCAGCTTGCGCTGCAAAGCCTCCAGCGTCTGCCCCTTGGTCTCCGGATAGACCAGGAGCACCACGACGAATTGCACCACGGTCATGATGGCGAAGAACGCGAATGGCGTTTGCGTGTGGAAGTAATGCACTACCACCGGAAATTCGAGCGCAATAGCCGCGTTCATGAACCAGTGGCTGGCAGAGCCCACGCCCTGGCCCTTGGAGCGAACAGAGGTGGGAAAGACTTCACCGAGATAAACCCAGATGACCGCTCCCTGCGAAATGGAGAAGAACGCGATGTAGGTGACCAGAATCCCAAGCAACGCGCCCTGGTGCGATTGCGTGGAGAAGACCCAGGCCACGCCGGCTAGACAGGCCGAGCAGCCCGCGGCGCCGATCAGCAGCAGTGTTTTGCGGCCCAGCTTGTCGATCAGCGACATGCCCACCAGCGTGAACGTGAAGTTGGTGGCCCCGATGGCGATGGCCTGCTGGTCGCTCGATATCTGGTTGAAGCCGGCCGCCGCAAAGATGTTGTTCAGGTAATAGAGGATGGCGTTGATGCCGGCCAACTGATTAAATGCGCCAAGGGAGATGGCGAGAAAAAGCGGATAGCGATACTTCCAGCGAAAGACCGGCTCGTGCGCAATCGCGTGTTCCTGGGCCAGCGCGGCGCGAATGTCATCCAGTTCAGCCTCGGGGTTCTCTTCGCCCATCGACTTGAGCACAGCTAGCGCTTCGTCGATGCGGTTGCGCGACGCCGAGAAGCGCGGGCTGCGAGGAATGCCGAACAGCAACACCAGGAACACTACGGCCGGAATGCCGGCAATCCCCACCTGCCAGCGCCACTCGGTTGCGCCCAGATGCAGCGTGCGAATGGCGTAATTCGAGGTGTAAGCCACCATGATGCCGAAGACCACGTTGAGCTGAAATGCCGCGACAAGCCGCCCCCGCCACTTGGCCGGAGCCAGTTCTGCAATATACACCGGACCCAGCACCGACGAAGCGCCAATGCCCAGCCCTCCAATGAAGCGGAAGAGCATGAAAGAATACCAGCCCCAGGCCAGCCCGCAGCCCACGGCCGACACCACGTACAAAATAGCCGTAATGCGTAGCGTCTCGCGGCCGCCCAACCTTTGCCCAATGGTGCCTGCACCGAGCGCTCCAATCACCGTGCCGACGAGACCGATCGCAACCGTCAGGCCCTTCTCCTGCGGGCTCAAGCCATAGAGGCGAACCAGTGCATCGATGGCGCCTGCAATGACGACGGTGTCGAATCCGAACAACAGCCCGCCCAGCGCGCCGGTCAGCGTGGCGTTTATTAGGTTGACGTTTGGCCGCATAGTCTCCGTTCTCTTGAAATCCCAAACCATCCTACAGAGTTGCGCTGCGGTGAGGCAAAACAATGCGCACCTGGATAGATTCGCACCTGTGTCTCGCTTTGAAAGGGCACGCTCCAGCGCCCGGTTCAGGCCCGCCGTTTGCCGGGCAGCACCGTCAGGACGCGGCATCGCTGCTTGTCGGCTGCGCTCCAGGCCACGGCCATCTCGCTTTCCAGGCAGGCGCAATCGCCGGCTTCGAGCACTTCCTGCATGCCGCCCGCATTCAATTGCAGGCGGCCTTCCAGCACATAGACCACGCCGCTCGTCTCGCGAAAGCAATCCGCCGCGCTTACGGCTCCGCCGGGAGAGAATTCGATCATCTGCGCCACCAGCCGAGGATTTTCTTCCGCCATGTTCAGCGGAGTCACCTTTACCGGTTCAAGTCCGCGGCCATCGCCCTCAAAGTGAGTCTTGCGGGTGATGGAGAGCGTGTGGCGGGCGGGCTCGGAGAAGAAGTAGTTCATCCCCACGCCGTAGACGCGGCTGATGGTAGCCAGCGTGGGCAGCGTTGGAATCATGCGGTCCGTTTCCAGCTTTGACAGGAGTGCGGTCGACAAGCCGGTCTCGGCAGCCAGCCTTGAAAGCGTGAGCCGCTTCTGGGTGCGCAGCGTGCGCAGTTTGAGGCCGATGCAATACGGCTCCAACGACCACTGAACATAAGAAACAGACTTGGACATGAAAACCTCCTTTTCGTCCGGCAACAGATTCCCATCTGGTTGCGGACTCGAATCGATTCTGGCAGGCCGCTCGCTTCCGGCTTTTGAAGTATTTCTGAAGATTCTTTCGCCGGCTCCAGGCATGCCGGCGCCCGTGCCGATTCGGTTATCCTTTTCGATGAGGTGTGCAGATACCCATTCCAACTGCAGCCCGCTTCTCCCCAAAGGTTGATTCTCATGATCACGCAGTCCTGCATTCGTATTTCATTGTTCCAGGGAAACATCGGGCGGTTGATGATCGTGGCGGCAATGGGCGCGAGCCTCGCCTGCGCTGCCCAAAACAAGCCAATGCAGGAGCCCGATGTGCTGGTGCTCATCAACGGCGACACGTTGCATGGGAAACTCGTGAGCGAGATCGCGGGCAAGGTCATCTTCCACAGCGATCCGCTCGGCGACATTTCGATTGGCTGGGACAAGATTAAGGAACTGCACACAAGCCAGAAATTCGCAGTCATTGACCCCAAACTGAAAACGCGCGGCAAAAAGGCCGCCCGGCAGCTTCCTGTCGGCACCATCGAAGTGGCGAACCAGGCGGTCATTCTGCATCCTGAGAACGCCGCCGCCGAAGTACCGCTTCCTGTGAAGAGCGCGCAATACATCATGGACGAGGCAACGCTGAACAAACAGGTCAACCAGGAACCGGGCTTCTTCTCCGGCTGGAATGGCGCAGCCGCCGCTGCAGCGGCCCTGGTGACCGCGACACAAAATCAGTACGCCGTGTCGGGCGGCATTAGCCTGGTCCGCGTGGTGCCCACGGTAACCTGGCTCAATCCGCGCGATCGCACCTCGGTGGACTTCACTGGGTCGTTTGGAAAAATCATCCAGCCTGCCTACACGTCCGGAACCACTACAATACCCGCCGTGGTCACGAAATCGGCGATCTATCACGCGGATGGCGAACGCGATGAATATTTCTCGCCGCGCTTCTTTGCCCTGGGCCAGGCGGCCTTCGACCACAACTTCGGCCAGGACCTGGACCTGCAGCAGATTTACGGCGGCGGCTTTGGATGGACGGTCCTCAAGACTCCAAAGCAGGAAGCAGATCTTAAAGGAACGGTCCAGTACGAGAAGCAGCAATTCATCACCGGCAGCTCCGGCGGAAATCAAAACCTGATCGGATCGACTTTTGCCGCCACCTACGCGCTCCACCTCAAGCTCTTCACTTATATCCAGGGCTTGGCGTATATTCCCGCCTACAACAAAATGCGAGACTATTCCGCCAACGAGACCAATACCTTTGCGTTCCCGGCGTACAAGCGCCTCAGCTTTTCTCTGGGGAACATCGACAGCTACCTGAACGATCCGCCCGTGTCGTTGCCACCCACCCGGCGAAACTCGTTCCAGTTCACGATGGGCCTGACCTACGCAATCAAGTCGAATTATTGATTCACGCCGTCGTTCCTTTGAATCAACGAATTGCGCTCAATCTTGCGATCAGCAGAGGATCTTCCCCTAAACGCAATGAAAAAACCCTTGCGGCCCGATTCGCCCAGGAATTGACCCAAGCCGCAAAGATTGTTTAAGATGCGTTCAACCGCTTTTGTTTACTAATTTGGTACTAAGTAACCACATTTCATTACTTCGAGCCGAAGAAACTGTGGTTTGATACTCCCGCTCGGCACACGCGGGCGGATAATCGAAGTACAAAAAATCTGTGCTCAGTCAGTCAATGAAGCCCAGAGAGATTGCTGCATCATTTTCCTTTCCCAGATCGGCCGCCAGGCGAAGTTCGGCTCTCCTCTCCTGCGGTGTCCGTTCGCCCTGGTCGGATGGCGTAAAATCCGCGGACTGGTTCACCACCGGCCCGAAGAACTGCGTTGGTTCGGATGAAACATCGTACTTCCGCACTGTCTGGCTCTGAGAAGCCGGGTTTTTCGTTTGCGGGCTTCCGCCTGGAGGCCGACGGCACTCTCCTTCGCGGGGAGACGCCGGTCCATTTGCCCCCAAAAGAGCTGGCTGCGCTACGCCTGCTCCTTGCCAATGCCGGCCGGATTGTAACGCCCCTGCAACTGCGTCAGGCTTTGTGGGGCGACGTGCACGTCACGGCCGACAGCGTCCCAAAATGTCTGTCGTCGCTGCGGGCCCGGCTCGAGCCGGAAGATTGCATCCAGACTGTTTACAAGCGTGGATACCGCTTCACTGCCGGAGTGCGGACTCAAGGCGCCGGACCGGACGAAGCTTTGCCACGGCTGGCGATCCTGCCATTTGCCGGTGGGTTCGGCGTTCCGGAATATCTTGGTTCAGCCATCGCCGAGGAGACCATGGCGAGGCTCAGCGGTTCACGGCCCGGAGCAGTTTCAATTGTCGCCCAGGATTCAGTCTTCACTTTGGCGCGCCGCGAAATGACCGCGCTCGAGGTCGGCGAGGCACTCAAAGCCGATATGGTTCTGGCCGGGACCCTGCGCGCATTGCCAATGCACTACCGCCTCCGTGCGGAGATGATCCGGGTCGAAGATGGAACCCAGATCTGGGTGGAAGACCTGCTGGTGGATCGCGACCGGATCGCAGGGCCGGAAACCGAATTGGCCAACCGCCTGGCCTTCCGCTTGAACAGCGGCGTCCCTCTCGACTGGAGTTCCGGTCGAGAGGTCTCCGCTTCGAGGGGAAGCAGCCATGTCCCTGCCCTAACTGATTTTTCGACGCACGCTTTGCCCGTCGGATCGGAGGGCGAGACCCTGTCAATTGCGGCCGCGGCTGAGCCAGGAGAGGAGAACACCGCCCCACTCCGCGAAGCCTATGAGATCTTCCAGCGCGCGCATCATGAATGGCAGACTCCAGAGCGGCACCGGATGCAGGATGGGCTGCAACATCTCCTGCGCGCCGCCGAGCTTAATCCTTCGCTCGTCGGAGCGCGCGTGGACCTGGTGAATCTCTCCGTTACTCAGGGCTTCTATGGTTACATGTCCCCGGCAATGTCGGCAGACATCGTGCGCCGCGCCGCCGAATCGATCCCTGATCTGGTAGTCCAGGCCGATGCCGTTCTGCCCGCGCTGGGCTGGATCCGTTTCCATGTGGACCGCGATTTGCCCGCGGCGCTCTCTGCCTTCTCACTATCTGCCCATCTGCCCCACGACCAGTGGACCACTCGCGTCCGCTCCATGTTCGCATTGAGCAGGCACCGCTTTGGCGAGGCCATCGATCTGCTGCGCGCCGCCATTCAACTCGATCCCTTTTCGCCTTGGCTGCACGCCCGCTTGGCCTGGGCTCTGCATCTGGCCAGTGAAGCAGGTGCGGGGCCCAGTGCGAGTCCCGGTGCGAGTCTGAATTCCAGTGTCGATCAGATCCGGCACACTCTCCGACAGTTTCCCGATCATGCCGGAGCCAGTCTCTACGGTACAGTGATTCTGGCATTCAACGGCGAAGCGGAGCGGGCAGTCGAGATTGCCCACGAACTCGCGCAGCGGCTTCCATACTTCGACCTGGGAACGGCCGTGCATGCCTACGCACTGGCTTGCGCGGGACGCGTTGATGAAGCTCGCTCAATCCTGGAACGGTTGCAATGGCTGAGCCGGGAGCGCTTCCTTCTGAGAGCGTTCATGCCGGCCGTCTATGTGGCCCTGGGTGAACTCGATGCGGCGCTCGCGGAACTCAAGATTTCCAACGAGATTCGCTGCCCGTGGTTCTTCCAGATGCTCGCCGACCCGCGCCTGAGGCCACTCGAGTCCCGGCCTGAGTTCCTTGAAATGCGAGCCATCCTTGCCGGCATTGAAGCCGAAGGTGTGAGCGACGAACAAGCCTCATCGTGAGCGGTTCCTCTCTATTCGATGTGCGCACGGCTGGGCCATTGCTACAACCTGCATCTCTACCCGGCCACACCCAACTTCGGCATTCAAGAGGAGACCAAGTTCGACGACAAGGTGCGCGAGGTCTTTCCCGGCGCGCCGGTAATCAATAAGGGCTACATGTACGCGAACGACAAGCCCGGCTTCGGTATCGACATCGGCGAGGCAGCCGCGGCAAGGTATCCCTATAAGCAGCCATATGAAGAACGCGGCCACGACCGTTTGCTGGAAGGGGCCATTGTGCGGCCGTAGCGCGCACGTGCTCTCCGGCTTGGCCGTTCGCGGGTTGTGAGCCAGATCACGAGACGGCCCGGGTCGCCAAGCGTAAACTGCGGTTCGTCAAGCCGAAAAAGTTAGAACCATGGCCATTGGAGAAAAACTCTGCACCACGAGCTACGCACAAGGGCCTGCCCGTCCTCTGCTGGAGCTGACAATAGGCGACTTGCTGCATCGCACCGCCGATCGCTTCGGCGACCGGCTGGCCGTGGCCAGTTGTCACCAGTCCAAGCGCCTCACTTGGACCGAGCTCAGCGCGGAAGCGGATCGCGTAGCACGCGGCCTCTGGGCGCTGGGCATCCGGCGCGGTGACCGCGTCGGCCTGTGGTCCACCAACTGCATCGAGTGGATCATGATGCATATGGGCTGCGCGCGCGCCGGCGCATCGCTGGTGAACGTGAACCCAGCCTACCGCTCGCACGAGTTGCAGTTCACACTGACCCGCTCGCGGATGAAGGCACTCTTTCTCTGGCACAAAGACAAGCGTGCGGACTACGAAGAGATCCTGGGCCGCGCGCGCCACGGGCTCGATCTCGCCCTCGAAAACACAATCTATTTCGACTCGCCCGAGTGGCCCGCGCTTCTTGACGCCGAGGGCCGCCTGCCCGATTTAGTAGCCGTCGACGACGTGGCCAACATTCAATACACCAGCGGAACCACGGGCCTGTCCAAGGGTGTGATGCTCACGCACCACAACGTAGTAAACAACGGGCAGTTCCTCTCCCAGGGATTCCACTACACGGAGCAAGACAAGATTGTTGTGCCGGTGCCGCTGTTCCATTGCTACGGATGCGTGATCGGCACCATGAGCGCGTTGAATTCCGGCGCGGCCATCGTGCTGCCCAACTGGACATTCGATCCGCGCGCAACGTTGAAAGCCGTCCACGACGAGCGCGCAACCAGTGTTTACGGCGTTCCGGCCATGTATGTGGCCGAGTTCCAATTGCCCGACTTTGCCACCTTCGACCTGACCAGCCTGCGGACAGGCATGATGAGTGGCGCGCCCTGCCCGGTGGAGTTGATGAAGCGCGTGCTGGAAGAGATGCACTGCGGTGAACTGGTCATCGCCTACGGGCAGACCGAGACCTCGCCCGTGGTAACCATGAGCGACGCCGCAGACACTATCGAAGTCCGCGTGAAGACTGTGGGCCGCGCCATGCCGCGGACCGAGATCGGAATTGCCTCTCTCGAAGATGGAAAGATCGTCCCCTGCAACCAGCAAGGCGAAGTATGCGTGCGCGGCTATGCGTTGATGAAAGGTTACGATGGCGATCCCGAAGGCACAGCGCAGGTGATCGGGGAAGATGGATGGCTGCACACCGGAGACCTCGGCGTGATGCGCGAAGACGGATGCATTCACATCACCGGCCGCTCGCGCGACGTAATCATTCGCGGCGGCGAGAACATCTATCCGCGCGAGGTCGAGGAGTTTCTCTACACGCACCCCAAGGTGGACGAGGTACAGGTCGTAGGCATTCCCAATGCAAGGCTCGGCGAAATCGTCGTCGCCTGGGTGCGTCTGCGTCCCGGCCTGGTTGCGGATATCGACGCGACGGAAGAGGAGATTCGCAGCTTCTGCCAGGGGCAGATCGCCTACTACAAGATCCCGGAGCATGTCCGCTTCGTGGATGCGTTTCCGGCGACGCTGTCGGGGAAAATACAAAAATACAAGATGCGCGAATTCGAAATCGAGGCGCGCGGTCTCCAATCCGTCGCCAACGCCGCCATGGCCTGAGTGCAATTCAGCGGCATATCAAGAAAGGAGCCGATAATAGCTCCTTTTTGTTTGCGCGGAAGCTGAAGGACGACCGAAATCGTGCCACTCTCTACGGCTCTTCTCACCTTATTGCCAGGTTGCCTGCTGCAACATCTTCGCCAACTCAGCGCTCGTGTACTTCTAACGCGAGTTATATCCGGAGATGATCTTCGTCAGGTCCAGATACCGCATCCCCCATATTCCACCTGCCGAGATCTTCCTGGCGTCGGTAGGCACAAACGAATCTACCAAGTAGTATCGATGCGGGTTGCCCTTGAGATTGTAGTAAGGAGTTTCCTCGACTGCACCTAAAATCCGCGTTCGATGAGCATCCGTCAGATGTCCCGCCTCGACGACAAAACTGGCTTTGCCATTGGTGAATGTAACCGTTGCAATAGCCTCTACCGCCCCCACATAGCGCACGGACTTCTGGTCGTAGACTCCTATGAAGCGGTAACTGTGTTTGCATGGCCTTGACGGTGGTTCGTAGTAGAGGTCGAACCGCTTATTCTCAGCAATTGAAACACCGCATGGGAAGACAACAAGCCATCGGTTACCTACCTCAAGCAGGGTCTCAGTCTCGATGAATTCCTCGTAGTCTCCCACGATAGACAGAAGTTCTTGATCGAAATCAGCGCATTGTCCTCTGAGCTCTTCCGCAATCTGCGAGAACGTCGCCGTGGCAAACCGAATGCCACGCGTAGCGGCTTTCTTCGTTAGCTCATTTCGGATCGAGTCCCCGATTGGATCTTTCGTTAACCCGAGAAGTACTGTCAGGCTGTCTAAATCGCTCCTTGCGCCGCTCAATACTATCGATGTGACGCCGGATCTGATCGACATCCAACTCACCGCCTCGCTTGGTCTCGATGAAGATGCTCATCGGCTCCTGCTTAATAAGAGCATCCGGGATACTGTGATCCCCTTTGCCCTTGACTTGCTGCTCAAGCGTCAAACCGATCGACAGATCTGTACCCAAAAGCGAATTAAGAACGTTCTGAACCTTGAATGGCGATTTCTGATAAAAGTATCGGAGTAACAGGAGAGTGTTATTTGTGGCGTGATTTTCCGGCTGCGAAAAGCGTTGAAAATGAGAAACACGAGACGCGAGGTTGCCCCTTTCTGACCGGATCATTATGGCAGGTCGACCGATGGGTTGCTCCCAGGCCCCGATCCTAGGACCTGCAGTGTCACCCAAGAACGATATACTTCTGCGTCAAATTGTGATATACTATCTCTATATCATCGAGGTACTATGCGCACTCTCATCGACATTCCGGAAGAAGATCTCAAGCTGCTGAATCAAGTAGCCAGAAAGCTTTCCATCTCCCGCGCCGAATTTGTGCGGCGGTCGGTCGCAGCCTCTCTCGCACCACACCGCCGGAAGATGAATCACTCTTCTTTTGGGGCATGGTCCGGCTTTCCCGAGGACGGACTCGCCTATCAGGAGAGGATGCGCGCGGAATGGTAACGAGGCCGGTGCTGTTCGACACCAACATCCTCATCGATTACCTTCGCGGCATTCCGCAAGCTCGCGCCGAGTGCGACAGACACTCCGACCGCGCCGTCAGCATCGTCAGTTGGATGGAAGTCATGGCGGGTTCGACCGCCGCCAATGAAGCGGATGCGCGTTCATTCCTGCAGAACTTCTATACCCTGCCCCTCGACGGCGACGTGGCCGAGCGGACATTTCTTCTGCGCAGAACAAACCGGATCAAGCTGCCAGACGCCATCATTCAGGCGACCGCCGAAGAATCCGGCCGCATTCTGATCACGCGCAATACCCGCGATTTCCCTCCAGGCACGCCAGGAGTGCTGATTCCTTACACTCTCTAGGGCATTTTTGGTTTTACCGTAGACCAGTTTTGAAAGGGCACGGCTTTAGCCGTGCCGCAAAGCTCCAATGAAATCAATGGGCTTTAGCCCCTGAGGGAAAGCCCTACGGTCTACACCA
>Ga0181516_10000356_pt1 | contig 43571 bp, 32 predicted proteins | sample PEATcosm2014_Bin_25_FD_121104 | JGI IMG/M metagenome (GOLD analysis project Ga0181516, IMG submission 121104) | Peatland microbial communities from MTU Mesocosm Facility, Houghton, MI, USA - PEATcosm2014_Bin01_10_metaG | ecosystem: Environmental > Terrestrial > Soil > Wetlands > Peat | place...
CGCCGAATCTGGATTCTCGAGCCCGGCGGCCTGCCGCACAACCACACCGGCAAGGTGCTTCGCCGCGAACTCCAGAAACGCTTTTCCACCGAGATTAGCAGCAACTCCGGCATCCCACGAAGCGACGAATCCTCGCTGTCCAGCGTAAGCCGCTAGCTCGCTGACTCGCTCGTATCCCGAGTCGGAAGTTCATTCAATAATCGACCTGTCATCCTGAGCGAAGAAAGCCACGCCTTTTGCGGCTTGCGGAGTCGAAGGATCTGCGGTTGTACTTCGGCGAATTTCAGACTCACCACACTAGAGCGTTTTTTGTCTTACTGTAGACCGGTTTTGATAGGGCACGGCTTTAGCCGTGCCGCAAAGTGCCAATGAAATCAACGGTTTTTAGCCCCTGAGGGAAAACGCTACGGTCTGCACCATTTCCGAATCTGCTCTAGGGCGTTTTCGATTCTTGTCTTAACTGAAATTAGGGGGCCTCATCCGGCGCACCTTTGACGAAAAGGCGAGATACCTAAAAGTTCAACTCGACCGTAAGCACTCAGGCCGAAAATGCACTAACTCGCCGGGTGCCCCAGGTCTCGTCCGCCGCGGCGGAAGACCTGGGAATTCAACCCTGCCAACCGGCTATTTTCCCGCCCCAACTCCAAGCGCCCCCGACAACCCCTCCGGCGTAAACAGCTTTTCATCCGGCTTCGTGTTGAACTTCACCGAATCAATCGTCAATACCGTGCGGGTCCCGTCCTGCAAAGTGCGCATCTCCGTATGCCGCGCCCCCCAGACGCCTCCCTCCCGCTTGATGTCTGTTGCGTGAAGCACGCGCGCCTTCCGTCCCTGCGCATCGTACATTTCAGCAAACAGAATCACCGGCACATCCTGCGCCACCCAGTAATAGATAAATTTGTATTGCGAACGCGATGAATCCACCGGAGTCGCTTCTACCTTGTAAGTCTTGTGTCCTTCCATGCTGCCGCTATCGTCAATTGTGCGATAAGTAAAATCACCAAGCGCCCGCTCGCCAATATCCTCGAATGTAAAATCCGTTCCGATGAAGCGCGCTGAGCGTTCCTGCAGAATCACGCTGCGAACCCGATCCGTAGCCGGCGTATAAATGTACTGAAGTTCCTGCAACCCCGGTTGATTGACCGAAAGCAGCGCCACCCCGCGAATCTCCTTCGGCCCCGTGAACACTACCTCGGTCCTGGTGCTTCCACGCGAGCCGATGCGCCGAAAAGTAAAATCCTTCTTCGCGCTATGACCTTGCTGGTCGAATACCTGAAAACTCGCCTTCATCGCGATGTCTTGATTCGATCTCTGCTGGTACACGTCCGCCATGATCTTTTGTGCATTCGGGATTGTGTCCGAGGCAAACATACATGCAGACCAGCACAGCAGAGCGCACAGGCAGACAGCCATCCCAATCGCACATCGCGAATCTCTACTCATACCCGATCGCCTCAATCACCGGCGCCTGCATCGCATGGCGCGCGGGAATCCAGCCCGCAAGCAACGATACCGCAACCACGGCTGGAAACGTCTCCAGAACCAGAACCCATGGAAAGTAGAACGGCACATCGTACCCGGCCAGCACCGTGGACACCGTATGCGACAGGAATTGTATGTTGAACAGCGCGGCAATCGCACCTACAATCACGCCCACAACGGAAATGGAAAATGCCTCCAGCAGCACCATCTTTCGAATCTGCGCCTGGTAACCGCCGATGGCCCTGATAATCCCGAATTCCCGGCGCCGCTCCGCAACTGAAATAATCAGCGTATTCGCGATCCCCACTACCGCAACAATCACTGCAACGACCAGCTGCATGTAGTTCAGCATGAAAAACTTGTCCACCAGGCTTCCAATCCAGTTCCTGAACTCCACGTTGGTGTAAACCAGGGCATGCTCCGATCCGGCGGTCATCTGCTCAATCTCATGCTTCACCGCGATTGCGTTCTGCCCCGGTTTCAGCGTGATATCCACAAAGTCCACCGCGTCGTCTTTCCAGTAGCGCTTGTAGAGCGCCCGCTCCATGAAGATCGTCCCTTTATCTGACCGGTAATCCTCCACCATGCCCACAATGGGCAGATCGAGCGGCCCCGTCGGCGTGTCGAGATGCACCCGGTCTCCAACTCTCAACCTCCACCGTGCACTAAAATTCTTCGACACCACCACGCCTTCGCCGCGCGGCAAAAGCTCCTCTGCCGTCTTCTTGTTCCCGCCCAGAATCGCATTTTCTGAGCGCAAAAGAAAACCCTCCATCTCAATCGCGCATATCGCAGCCGTATCGCCGTTATAAGGAACGATCGTGAAGCGGACGTTTTGGACATGCTTCACTTCCGGCAGCGCGCCTATGCGCTTCCCCAGGTCCTCGCTGAAGTGATAAGACGTGGACCGCAACAGCGTCGACGTCGCCACCATCAGGTCGGCATTCAGCATCTGATTGGTCCAGCGCTCGATCATGTTCTTGTAGCTCTGAATGTAAGCCGCGGTCGAATAAACAAACATCAGCCCAACCATCAGCGCCCCAACCGTAGCCGCGCTCCGCCGCGGCGACTGGATCATCGCATCAACCGCGAGCGCCCCCTCCGATCCTCCCACTCTATCCATCGCGGGACGAATAGCGCGCGCCGCCCAATGCACCAGCATCGGCAGCAGCATGGTAAGGCCGAGAAGCTGCAAAGCAGCATAGGAGAACTGAAACACCATCCCCACGCCCGAAGGGGAAAACTGAATCAGCAGCATGCTGATCAAAAGCACCACCGCACCCATCGCAGTGCGTCCCCATCCAAGCGCCGACTCCTTTTGCCGCGACTCGATGTTATGCAGCGCAAGGATCGGATCGAGATAGGATGCGGCCCGGGCCGGCATCCATGCGCCGCCCAGTGAGGCCGCCAGGCCCAGCCCAAAAGCAGTCAGAACCAGGTCGGGATGGAGCTTCGGCGCCACCGCGATGGAGACAATTCCGTACACCGACGCCGCAATCGATCCCATCACGCTATTGGTCACGGTCGCCAGATAATATCCCAGGCCGATTCCAACACTGGAACCGATCACGCCCATCAACAGAGCTTCGCCCATGAACATGGCATTGATGTTCCCACGCTCCACCCCCACTGCCCGCAGAATGCCGATCTCCTTCCAACGCTGATTCACCGAAATCGTGAACGAGTTGAAGATGATATAGACGCCCACCAGCAGCGCGATAAAGCTTGTGATCATCATTCCCAATCGCATCGCGGTCACTGCGTTTTCCAGCGACTGTCCCTTCATATCCGGGCGCATTACTTCAATGCCCGCGGGCAAGCGCGCTTTCAGCCGCTGTTGTAACTCGTTTACCGGAACGGCCGGCGAATTTGTTAGATCGATATGATCGAAATTGCGGCCCCGGTCGAAGACAACCTGCGCGGAGTAGATATCCATCACCGCGATGTTGCCGCCGAAGACCTCTCCAACACCTGTCGGCTTGAAGATTCCCTCAACCGCAAAATCCATCTTCCCGTGGGCCGTGAAGATTGGAAAAGAATCGCCGATCTTCAATCCGTGGCGCTCGGCAAACGCCCGCGATAAGAGAATCGAATTCGGTTGCGCAAGATAGGTCAGTGGATCGGCGACCTGTGTCTGCGAGCGGTCAAACTCATATTGTCGTAACTGCTGATCGCCAATCGTGTCCACGCCCAGAATCAGCAGATTGCCTTCATCTTGAAATGCCGTGTGGACGATGACCTCAATTACCGGCTCGGCAAGCTGCACTCCCGGCGTCGCCCGCACGGTATCGAGAGTTTCTTCCGGGAAGCCGGTTTCTCCGGCGCTGACTTCCAGGGTCGATTTGCCCGCCAGCCGCTCCACGGTAAGTGTCAGTGAATCCAGCAGCGCCGAGTTAGCAGTACGGATCGCGAAAAATACCGCCACCCCGAGTGCGATCCCAAGCGTCGTCATCGCAACCCGAAGACGATGAGTGCCCCACTGCCGTATTGCCACTTGCCAAAGTGCGGAGATCATACTCTGTCTCTGACTGGTCCGCACCCGCAGGGTACGTCTTTTACGATCTGGCCGTCGTGTAGAGTGACAATTCGATTGCAGAACTCCGCCGCCTGCACGTTATGGGTCACCATCAGCAGCGTGCTCTGGTACTCCTGTTGCAGATTGTCCAGCAAGCGAAGAATCTCCTCCCCCGTTGTGGAGTCGAGATTCCCAGTCGGTTCATCGCCCAGCAGCAGCGGCGGACGGAAGATCAGCGCCCGCGCAATCGCCACCCGTTGACGCTCGCCTCCTGAAAGTTCATCCGGCCGGTGCGTAATTCTGTCCGTGAGGCCTACATGTGCCAGCATCGATCTCGCACTGCCTTCAGCCTCCTTCTTTGAGAGGCCTTGCAGGCGAAGTGGAAACGCGACGTTTTCCAGTGCCGTCAGTGTCGTCAGCAGATTGAATGTCTGGAAAATCATTCCGATCTTTTCGCGGCGCAGCCGCGTGCGCGCATCGTCGGTAAGGCCGGAGAGTTCCACGCCTTCCACTTTCACTGAGCCGGACGTTGGCTCATCAAGCCCGCAAACCAGGTTCAGAAGTGTGGACTTCCCCGAGCCGGACGGCCCCATCACGGCCACCCGCTCCGAGGGACCAATCTGCAATGTAATGTTGTTCAGGGCCAGGACAGTTCCACTTGTCCCATAGCTCTTGGTAACGTTCGTCAGTTGTATCATTCTGCGGGCCTGCCCATGCAGGCTATCACATTGGGCGCATGCGAGACTGTCCCCTTTCGTAGCAGTCAACTCGTCACGCCGCTCTGAAAAAGCCCGTCCTCAGAGCGTTCTCCATTTGAACGTTCACCAAGCTTTGGATGCCCCATTCCTCATGTGTCTTTTGCACCCGGTTTGGGAACTCACAGCGATCCACCGAGGACGGAAGTGCAGCCTCGAATTCACTCCAGCCACCGCATCGCTTTTTCCGCTCCAACTGCGATCATCCAACCAGTTTCTTCGTGAAAATTCGATCCTTCCCCTGCCTATGTACACTGGATGCGACATTCAACCTGTCGTGCAGCCGGAGCCCGTCTCTCTGGGGCTGGTAACCCGCCCCAGAGAGGTCTTATTGGAGCGAATCATTCCTCAACCAGCCCCGCTCCGCCCGCCTCAGCAAGCAAGCCCGTCACAGCGTCTTCCATCGCGATCCTCTCTGTCGGTGTATTGGTTGCCGCCGCAGCCACAATCTACCTCTACAAGACCAATCCGGCCTCCGGTACCTGAGCCCAATGCAGCGGAATTCTCGCTTCTCGCCAACACCGCCCCCGTCGCATTCGGCGCGCTCTGCAAGCCAATTGTTGCGCTGCACGGCGTTACCGGCGTCGGCTCAGACGCCTCGTCCAACGTGCTCTTCGGCGGCCTCCAAGTGAGGGCCCCCGGCAAATCGGCGTCTCCCCCGTCCCGTTGGCTTCGGCCAATACAGCCGGAGGCGTCATGGGCAAGATGTTTGCAGCGCCCAGCATCGTCGTCGCCAGTACCGCCGTCCGGACCTACGGCCAGGAGGGAACGATTCTGCGATTCGTCTTTTTGCGCAGCCGGGCTCTGGCTTGCCTCGTGGGAGTTGTTGTCTACCTGATGGCCAAGGTGCCACCATTCACCAACGTGGTAGCTCGTTGAGTCAACCCTATTGTCCTCAACCGACTGGAAGTGTTAGGATTACTGAGCTTGTTTTTTTGAAAATGTTTCAAATGCGAAAAGGATGCGATGCGAGTCTGTTTTCTTCTCAAGATCTGTCCGGAAAAGGTGCCGCAATACAAGGCCCGCCATGCCCAGGTTTGGCCGGAGATGCTCGATGCCCTCAACGAAACCGGGTGGCGTAACTACTCGATTTTTCTGAGACCTGACGGACTGCTCGTCGGCTACCTGGAAACTGACGACTTTGAAAAGTGCTGCTCCGCCATGAAAGACCACCCGGTGAACACACTCTGGCAGGCGGAGATGGCCCAATTTTTCGAGGCGCTCGGCAATGGCGCCGTGGATGATAATATTTTCCCGCTGGAAGAAGTCTTTCATCTCGATTGATCTGTACTTTGAAAGTGCGCGGCTGAAGAGTTGTTTCGATCGGGCTGGGTGCCCCAGGTCTCGTCCGCCGCGGCGGATGAGACCCGGGATTTACAACAGTTCAACCAGCCGGAGTTTTCTATCCGGGCATGACTTCAGTCAAGTCGCAAATCCTCGAAGTTTTTCGAAGGGCTTTGGCCTCTGCATGCTTGTTCATTGCAGCCAAACCACCCGGATCAGGAGAACACACTCATGACCACCTTCAACTCCCTCCGCCGCGAATTCCTGCGCACCGGCAGCCTCGGCATGGCTGCCGCCGCCGTCCCTGCAGCCTCCTTCGCCGCCACCAATGAAAAAATTCCAGTCGTCCAGTTAGACGGCCTCTTCAATGTCCGCGCCTTCGGCGCAACCGGCGATGGCAAAACCGTAGATACCGGCGCAATCAACCGCGCCATTGAAGCCGCGGAAGCCGCAGGCGGCGGCGTTGTTGTCTTCCCCTCGGGCATGTATCTCTCCTTCTCCATCCACCTCAAGAGCCACGTACACCTGCACCTGCTTCAAGGCAGCGCCATCGTGGCCGCGGAGTCCCCGCTCCCCGGCCAGACCACCGGATACAACGGCGGCGTCTACGATGCCGCGGAACCGAAGACCGAATGGGACGCCTATCAGGACTACGGCCACAATCACTGGCACAATTCCCTGCTCTGGGGCGAAGACATTCACGATTTCAGCATCACCGGCACCGGCCTCATCTACGGTAAAGGCCTCAGCTTCGGAGCCGGCCGCGCTGCCCGGGGCAACTACCCCATCTACGTTGCCGAGCAGGCTGGCGTCGGCAACAAAGCCGTCGCCCTCAAAAACTGCCGCAACGTGGTGCTGCGCGACTTCTCCGTCCTTAAAGGCGGCCATTTCGGCCTGCTCCTCACCGGCGTCGACAATCTAACCATCGACAATCTCAAAATCGACACCGACCGCGACGGCATGGACATCGATTGCTGCCAGAACGTGCGCGTCTCCAACTGCACAGTCAATTCACCCTGGGACGACGGCATCTGTCCAAAGTCCAGCTACAGTCTCGGCTACGCCCGGCCAACCCGGAATGTGACCATCACCAACTGCTGGGTCACAGGTTGCTACCAGCTCGGCACGGTGCTCGACGGCACATTCAAGAAGTTCCCTCCCGGCGTCAGGGCCTTCGGAACCGGCCGCATCAAGTGCGGCACCGAGTCCAATGGCGGATTCATCAACATCGCCATCTCCAACTGCGTCTTCGAAGGCTGCCAGGGCTATGCGCTGGAATCTGTCGACGGCGCGCTTCTGGAGGACATCGCAATCACCAACACCACCATGCGTGACCTTGGCTCAGGGCCCATCTTCATGCGCCTTGGTCGTCGCCTGCGAGGCCCAAAAGACACCACCAAAGTCGGAACCATCAAGCGCATCCTCATCAGCAATCTGGAGTGCTACAACGCGCCCAAGCGGCAGGCCTCCATCCTCAGCGGAATTCCAGGCTATTCAATCGAAGATGTTAAGCTCTCCAACATCTACATCGAGACCGCCGGCGGCGGCAATGCCGAAGACGCCAAAGCACAGCCCACCGAGCAGGAAGATAACTATCCGGAACCGGGCCGCTTCGGCGTCACCCCAGTCACCGGATTCTTCCTCCGCCACATGAAGAACCTCGAAATGAGCCACGTCGAAGTCGCCCACGCCACCCCCGACGAACGCCCCGCCTTCTCCCTCGCCGACGTTGAGCGCGCAGACTTCTTCGCTGTCACCGCCCCCCGCACCGCCGACGGCGCCTTCGTTCTGCACGACGTCAAGGATCTCCGCATCGGCTGGAGCCGCGCCGCCGCCGACACAACCCTCGCCACCATCGACAACAAGACTCTCTGAGCCATGCCCGAACAAGTCCACATTTTGAAAGGGCGATGTTTTGAAAGGGCGCTGCTTTGAAAGGGCGCTGTTTTGAAAGGGCGACGTTTTGAAAGGGCGCTGTTTTGAAACGGCGCTGTTTTGAAAGGGCGACGTTTTGAAAGGGCGCTGCTTTGAAAGGGCATGGCTTCAGCCGTGCCACAAACGCCATAAAAATATACGTGGGCTTTAGCCCCCGAGGGAAGCTTCTTTGCTCATGTTCGACATCCCTCCGGAGTTTGTGGACAGGTTCTAAGAGCCGGACGTCCACAAATACCGGGTGCCCCAGAGCCTTTCCTGAGCCTGTCGAGTGGCTCCGATTTTCAGACCTGGGTGCGTTTGTCCCATTCATCAAGGCTCCATCGGGATGAGTGGGAATCTCCACCAACTCCGCTTAACCCCCAACACGCCGTGTGCCCAGAGCCGGATTTCGGGATCTGGGATCTACAAAGTTAGGTGGACGGCCCACGCCTTTTAATCACCAAATGCACCGCAGGTCCTGCATTCCTGCCCGCACATCGCGCAGCCGCAAACCCGCTCATCGACATGCCCATCGGCTGCGCAATGTAGCCAAGCTGAGGCAGACATCAGATGCAACTTTGCAGCGCCAACTCGCGAAATTCGGCAAATTGGGGAAGAATTCCCAGCGTCGAAAGGCAGGCCCGGTCGCGCTCCTGGATCTCGACTCCTTCTAAACCCTGCGGATGGGCTTCTATTTCGCGAGCCAAAAGGCTGGCGAGATAAACAGCCACCGTGCAATCCAGGCCGGAGTGCCGGATGCGAGTAGGGCGGTGGTGGTGCGCAATCGCTTCGACGGCAAGGTTAGGCAAGCCCCACAAACCCAAAAGATATGCGCCTATCTCCGCGTGCGAAGTTCCCATCAGTGTTTCTTCCGCTTCAAAAAGTCTGCAGCCCTGCTCCGTTGCCATGGAACTCGCGGCGCAAAACTCGTCGGGCATCTTGCTGGCCAGAATCAATTGCCCGACATCGTGAAGAAGTGCGGCCACGACAGCGACCTCGCGGGCTTTTGGCTCCATGGGAAGCGTGCCGGCAATGGCGGCTGCCCGGTGGGCATGCTCTTGAATCGATTTGCAAAACGACTGCGGGACTCCTGGGTGTGGCACAAAGACACGAAAAGCCTCGGAAGCCAAGGCCAGGTTCTTGATGGTTTCCATTCCCAGGTATCCGACCGCGCCCTGCAAGCTATTCACCTTTTGCGCCAATCCAAAGAAAGCGCTGTTAACCAGTTGCAACACTTTGGCGGACATGGCAACGTCTTGCTCAATGATGTCAGCCACTTTCTCGACCGGGATGTTTGGCTCTCTGACCGCTTTGGTCAGCGAAAGGTATGTCGCGGAAAGCGAGGGCAGTTCACCGATCGTTCCAACGATTTTGCGAATCTCCGGCGCGTACAGTAAATCTTGCAGCGCGCAGACACAGTCGATGGTCGATTGAAGTTCCGAAGCGCTGCATGGCTTAGCCAGAAATCGGTGCGCTACGGGAACTGCGCGGGTTGCCAGCGAAGACTCGGAATATCCGGATAGGATAATGCGCGCGCTGCTTGGATAGCGGTCGCGTATGTGGCCCAGCAGCGTGGCGCCATCCATTCCCGGCATCCGCATGTCCGAGACGACAACATCGAAGCTAGTTGCTTCACAGGCCTGCAAGGCCGCTGCGCCGCCCAGAACAAACTGCATATCCCAGCTCTTTCGCTCGAAGTACAGCATGCGGCGCATTCCATCGAGAACCTTGATTTCATCATCCACGAACAAGATGCGTTTCATGCCGCAACCGCCTTTCTGGCGAGAGCCATGCCATTGCGGGGAAGACAAATGATGAAGGTTGTGCCGCTCCCTTCCTCGGTTTCAAAGTGAATGCTTCCACCGTGCTTGTCAACGATGACCGAGCGCGCGATGGCCAACCCTTGGCCGGTTCCCTTGCCAACTTCCTTGGTGGTGAAGAAGGGATCGAAGACTCTCGTTCTTACCTTTTGGGGAATACCCGTGCCTGAGTCCTGGATGCGAATCTCGGCCCAATCCGGGAAGCTCCTGGTTTGCACCTTGATAGTTCCCTTTTCCGGGCCACCGGCTCGCACGACGTCTTCAATGGCATGCGCGGCATTGACAATCAAATTCAGAATTACCTGATTGAGCTCTCCGGGCAGACAGGGGATCGGGGGAAGCGACGGATCGAAATCGGTTTCCATATCCGCCACATATTTCCACTCGTTCCGTGACACCGTTATCGTGCTCCCGATGGCGCGGTTCAGGTCTTGCGGGGTCTTTTCTTTGCTGCCTGGATGAGAAAACTCTCGCATTGCGCTCACCAGCGTAGATACGCGAGTTACGCCTTCGAGGGTTTGCTCGATTGCCTTGGGAATCTCTTCCAACAGATAATCCGGCTGAGCGGCTTCCGGGGTCGTGGCGGCCTCTTGAAGTGGCCCGGCATCGCCCTTGGCTGCTAAAGACGAGCGTTCATAATTCTCCAGAAGGCTTCGGATATCCTGAAAAGCGTCCTTCAGGAAGCGCACGTTGTCGCCGATGTACTGGATCGGCGTATTGATCTCGTGAGCAATGCCGGCGGCAAGCTGCCCCACCGATTCGAGCTTTTGCGCTTGAAGAAGCTGCTCCTGCAAATGTTTGCGCTCGCTGATCTCCTGGCACATCCCTTCATAGCGAGCCACTCTCTCATTTTCACGAATGGCACGGATACTTAAGGACAGCCAGATCTTGCCGCCATCTTTGCAAAAGACTTCGCATTCGAAATTCTTCACGCCTCCGATTCTGTCCATGATCTGCATGAAATCCTGGCCCCGCTTGGGCTTCACAAAGAACTGCCGGGAGATGTCGGTTACTGCGGCGATCATCTCTTCCGGAGAATCGTAGCCGAATGTGAATGCCATGGCAGGGTTCACGCTGAGCAAGCACCCATCCGGCGTGCTCTGAAAGATACCGACGATGGCCTTGTCGAAGATTCCCCGATAGTTTCGTTCCGCCTCGCGGAGAGCATCCTCCATTTTCTTGCGCTCGCTGATGTCCTCGGTCATTCCCTCATAGCGAACCACTTCGCCGTTTTCACGAATGGCGCTGGCGGTCATCGAAAGCCAAATCTTGCTGCCGTCTTTGCGGAAGGACTCATATTCAAAGTTCTGCACGGCCCCGTTTTCATTCATCAGGCGAATGAATTCCTTGCGCTGCTCGGGCTCGACATACACCTGGCGTGCCATATCCCTGAGGCTCGCTATCACCTCTTCCGGAGAATCGTAGCCGTAAATGTAAGCCAGGGCGGAGTTCACGCTCAGCAACTGCCCATCCGGCGTACTCTGAAAGACACCGAAGCTCGCGTTGTCGAAGATTCCCCGGTACTTCTGCTCCGCCTCCCGGAGAGCATCCTCCATTTCCTTGCGCGCGCTGATATCCCGGCCGATGCCTGCGAGCCCAGTCACCTTTCCCGTTTCATCCCGCAGCGGTACTTTCGTCGTCAGCAAATGGATCTCATTCCCGGCAAAGTCCAAGATCGTCTCTTCCCGATTGTGCATCGGCTGTCCGGAATCCATCACGCTCTGATCGTCTTTGTAGAAGGCATCGGCATTTTCGACAGTAAAGAAGTTTGAATCGGCTTTTCCCAGCAACTCTTCCGGCGTCTGCGCTCCAAGTGTGCGCGCCAGGCGGGTGTTGACCAGGACAAACCTGCTCTCGATGTCTTTTACAAACACGATGTCGGGGATGTTGTCGATCAAGGCGCGCAGCATATTGCGCTCTTCCTTCTGTTCCAATTGTGCCTGGTGCAAAATCTCGTCTTCCCGCCCCCGAACAGTGATGTCAATCCATGAACGAGTGCTGAAATAGAGGACGGCAACGACACCGAGAAGCACAATCACCTCGAACATTTCCTGAAGTCTCTGCAACTTCGCGATCAAAGCTAGTTCGGCTCTGAAGTCATTTGCCAAGTCGTCTTGGAGCGCCCGGAGCGTTCCCTGAACCTCCTTTGTATCGCGTGCCAGATCAACCATGACCTGCTGTTCGGGTGGCGTGGCATTGGGAGCCGCGGCCGCCGCGTAGCTCTTCCTTGAACGCGCCTCGAGGTCGGCGACTCGATCTCGCAAAGAAGCAATCTGCCGATGCCGCGCAGGATTGAACGCCATCAACTCGCCGGCGTTTTCCAGCGACGACACCACCATGGCAGCTTCGCGTGACGCGCTGAATAAGGCTCTTGCCTCTTGCAGCACAATGGCATCGCTATATTGGAAATGCATCTGATCGAACGCTGTACCCGCTCGCTGACTGTCGAGCGCCGCCGGAAAGACAGACAGCGATGCAAGCCTGACATGCTTTCGTATGGAGTAAGCCGTCCACTGCATGATCGCTAGCAAGGCGATCACCCACACCGAGCTGACCATGATGCTGTACTTCATCTGTCGGGAAAGCGAAACCCTTGTCGTAGGAGCGCGGCGTCGCATGGCAAAGTCATCCTCTCCGTCCGGCGCCGGCAATGCCGGGTAGGCTTCGCTCTTCGGCTTCCAACGGCCGCTCGCTCCGCCCGCGCATATTTGGGAAACACAATGCCGCGCTTGCGTAGTTGCAAATCACGCTTTCCGGTCCTGGCTTATAGAATCATCGGCACAATGTACCGTTCACTTCAGATCGCCAGCCAGGCCAACTTGGAACTTTCCGGATAAAAGTTCCGAAGGCGTCTGATTCGTCGTCCCTGCTGCGCCGATGAAACACTCATGCGTGCGCGATTTCCTTGTCCGCCTGCAGGGTCCGTAAGAGAAATCTGAAGGCGCCGCCAGCATGGACCGGCCGATTGGATGTGGGAACCGCCGCTGCACATTAGGTCGCTCCAAAATCGGCGCGAGGTGCAATTGCTGCGTTAAGGAGTACGCATCATGGCTGACAAGATTCTGTTTGTAGACGACGAGCCCGCAGTCCTGGATGGCTATAAGCGAATCCTCCACCGGGAGTTCCACGTAGAGACAGCAGTAGGCGGAGAAAGAGCACTGGCTCTGATCCAGGACCTCGGCCCATTCGCAATCGTCATCTCCGACATGCGCATGCCGGGAATGAGCGGGGCTGAGTTCTTGTCGCTGGTGCGCCTGCGGCATCCGGAAACTGTGAGAATGTTGCTCACCGGGCATTCTGATCTCAACGCTGCTATCGACGCCGTCAATGAGGGCAATATCTTTCGCTATCTCTCCAAACCATGCGGAAAGGATGCTCTGGTGAAGGCCATCGACATTGGCCTGGCTCATCACCATTCGGCCGCGGAGGAAAGAACGCTCGCAAAGAAAGGCAGGCTCGTCGAACGTTCTACCGCGCAAAAGGACACGGCCGATCTCTGCCAATGGGACAACGGTGAGAGCCCAACGGGTCTGCCTGGACCGACTCAGGCCAGAAGCTTCCTGGCTCCCCTTCTCAAGGTCGACTTCAGGTGCTTTGTCGTGCTGCTCAACATCACCATGCACAAAACCATCGAGGAACGCTATGGCGAAGAGGCGGCCGACGACTACCTGAACTTTGCCGCGCAATTCCTGATGCAGAGTTCGCGGCCGGAAGACCGGCTTTTTCATTGGGGCAGGGATGTCCTGATGGCCGTGGTCCATCGGCAAATCTCTCCGAGCGCCCTGAGGATGGAGGTGGATCGCCTCACATTGAGTAGCCGTGAATATGTGATGGAGATCAATGGAAAGAGAATCATGGCCGCCTGTCCGATCGCATTCGATCTGCTGCCGGCGTCACAGTTTTCCGCACTCGATGACATGCTCACGGCATTTGCTGCCAGAGCGGCTCATGTCAATTCGATTCCTATGATTTGAAGTTCTGAAGCCCTCGAATCATTTGATCTTCCGCGACGCAATTCCTCCCGCCATACATTAGTGCTGTATCTGGAGCGCCCAGCACGCCATGTGCCCCATCGTGGTACCGGGGTACCGGGGTACCCTCTGGGTCGGGGTCGACGGCTCCATCCGGATGAGTGGGATTCTCCACCAACTCCGCCAAACCCCAACACGCCGCGTGCCCCAAAGCCTGCCCCGAGCCTGTCGAATGGTTCCGATCTTCGGACCTTGGTTCACGCCCCAGCAAGCGGCCCTCAACCAGCCAGACTGGACAACGCATCAGCTCCCGTAGGGAGCCAGGGAAAATAGCCCAGGCCCCGGAGCCCCCAGCGATAGGTCCTCGTCGCTGGGGTGGAGAGTGAAACCCTGGGTTACCGCCCCCAACAAGCGGCCCTCAACCAGCCAGACTAGACAACGCATCAGCTCCCGTAGGGAGCCAGGGAGAATAGCCCAAGGTGACAACCCTGGGTTAGCTTCCAAATGATCCCCACCGTCCCGTAGGGCCGGGCGGAACTAAACGAGCGAACCGTAAACCCGCTATAGACCTACCACCCGTCGCAAACCCGCTCATCGACATGCGCATGGGCTATCTGTTTTAGATACAGAATCGCCACCGTATACATGGGCGTTTTAGGGACCGATTCAGGGGTGACGAAACTCTCAGGTGCAAAGTGCTCGGCAATCCTCACTTGTGTCGGTATGCCCTAAGTTCTTCGGAGCTGATCTCAGCAGAGGGTACAAGCCTGTAGTGTTTCTCTTCGACGATGACGACTCGCCCCTCTTCGACTGTCAGTTCAAACATCGCAATCTTTTTCTTCTTGTCCTCAATATCTATAAACTGCGCAGAGACAGACCGACATACGAGCGAGGGAAACTTTTCGGCGCAACAGGCCAAATCTTGATTTGTCTGTACTACCGCAAGCTGATCTTTCCCACCTTTCGCCTGAACTGGAATCACATACTGAACACCCTGCCGGTCAAGGGCAACATAGACTTCATCGATTTCGATCTGACCAATGCCCTTAACGGTGGTGCGCATGTGGTTTTGAAGGGAGTATGCCGTTACTCCGAGGAAGATATCGATGAGACGGTTGTATCGAACCCTTGCCAACAATGCTTGCTCATCGTTCAGCGCATAGGCCGCGATAATCTCAGGCGTTGCATCGGGGACTTTAATCGCTCTCTATGCTGGATTTGCGAGGATTCGGTTGGCGGGGATCAGGGAGAATCGATAACGCACCCGGCCAACTCCGACTCGATCACCTCCCGCCAACCCCGTCAACGATCAGCAAACATGAGTTTTCGTCGAGTTGGCCTTTCGGTGTACGATGGCAGGTACCGTTTCTTGGGAAGAAAAAATTGACACAGTACGAATCGCGGCGTTCAACGCTGCCGCGACAATTCGCGAGGGATCAATGACAGTCGATGCGGGAACGAAAGCTCATGCGTACCCTACGAAAGAGTTCTTCGTCAAGATGATCACGAAGGATATCTCTCTGTCGGATTGCATCTTGGATCTGATCGATAATAGCGTAGACGGCGCTCGAAAGAGCGAGGGAGCTGGGCCGACCGAACTCACCCGGGATAACAACCTATCCAAGTATTGGATTTCGATCTCTGTTTCACCTGACCAGTTCAGCATTGAAGACAACTGCGGCGGGATGTCCCTCGACGACGCCGTCGATTACGCGTTCAGCTTCGGGAAGCGTAGTGGGGACAAGCATGAGCCCTACAGTATCGGCGCATATGGGATCGGCATGAAGAGAGCTATCTTCAAGCTCGGGTCGAACATTCGGATTCGAAGCACGTTCGGGCCGACGGATGGCATGAAGGAGTCTTTCGCAGTTCCAATCAACGTCGATGAATGGCTGACAAGCAACGCACCGCCTTGGGATTTCGATATTGTAAACGATGTCGCTCTTCTGGAAAGTGGTGTTCGAATAGATATAAACGCCCTCACGGATGAAGCGTCAGGCCTGTTCGGCAGCCCGAGGTTTTGTGAGGAGCTTAGGCGCACAATCGGAAGAGACTACTCCCTGCACCTTGATCGCGGCCTCCGAATATCGCTAAACGGTAGGGTCATATCCGGGTGGCAGATCGAAGTCCGCCAGAGCGACGAATTCGTTCCAATGCGCGTGAACTACCTAGATAACGCCGGGGAAGCTGAAGTGAATGTCGAGATCATAGGCGGAATGGCGGCGCCGCCGCCGGATGCCGCCGACCCGGAAGACAGCGTGGACAAAGACCAACGGTATGGCTGGTATGTCCTCTGCAACGGCCGAGTCGTCCTCGCGGCGGATCGGTCGGCTGCTTCTGGCTGGGCCACCGATGATTGGCCGCAATGGCATGGGCAGTATGCTGGATTTATCGGCATGATCATGTTCACCGCAATGAATTCTGTGGCCCTTCCTCTGACGACGACTAAACGAAACATTGACCCCTCGTCTGGGGTGTACAGACGCGCCCAGCCGCGAATGCGGGAGCTGACAAAGAAATGGATTGCCTACACGAATGAGCGGAAGCAAGCACTCGATGAGGCCAAGAAAAAGGAGCAAGTGGCACAGCCCATCTCCATCTATGCTGTGACCCGCCAGACAGCGGTCCAGTTCCCAGCTCTGAGCCCTCGTACCTCTGAACCAATAGCCAATGTTCTGTATTCCGTCCCGGTGCAGAAGATGCGCAAGCTGGCAAGAAAATTCGGGAGCATTAACTTGTCGTACAAGGAGGTTGGCCTCAAATCGTTCGACTACGCCTATCGGGAGAAAGTCGGGGAGGAATAATGGCGTCTTTCGATGCCGTGAACTATAGCCTGCGTCCGAGCAAAAGTATCCAGAGACAGATTGTCTTTGAGGGTGTGCGACTCTTGCAACATCAGCTCGATTTGAGGGGGCTAGTCTACGTCGGTCTCGGGTCGATTTGGTTTACGGACTTCGTCATGGCTCACAAACTTCTCGGCGTCGACGACATGGTTTCCATCGAGGATAACGAAATTGGTTTCAGCCGTGCCGAGTTTAATCGCCCTTTCAAGACCGTGATCGTAAAGAAGGGCCTCTCCTCCGCCATTCTGCCTACATTGTACGAAGCGGATCTCTATGTCAATCGTCCTTGGATGGTCTGGCTGGACTATGACTACGATCTAAATGAGTCTGTCAAAAGCGACATTCGATCGGTAATCGAGAACGCACCCGGGAATAGCATCTTTCTTGTTACGTTTGACGGCAAGGATGAGAAATACGGGGACGCGCCGGACCGGCCGGAGCGGCTTCGCACCGTGCTAGGCTCCATCGTGCCCGACGATCTCTCAAAAGAGGAATGCGAAGGCGAGAAAATGCGCGACACATTGGCAAATCTCGCTCTTCAGCTTATGGGGGCAGTCGCGTCCGATACTTCCCGGCCCGGCGGATTCGTTCCCGCGTTCCGCGCAATTTACAAAGACAGCGCTCCGATGGTAACGGTTGGCGGCGTTTTGCCCGTTCCGGCGGCGGTTCAGACTGCGAAATCGGTAGTAGATGCCGCCAATTGGCCGTGTCGCCCGCCTAAACCGATCAGAGCACCCCATCTCACGATCCGTGAAGCGGCGGCGCTCCAATCCCAACTGCCTTGTTCTCAAAGACTATCTCGGTCTGACGTTCAAGCGCTGGGATTCGATCTAGAGGATGAGCAGATTGAGGCTTTTGAGAAATACTATCGCCAGTATCCAGCTTTCGCGCAGATAATAGCGTAACGTGGTGGACAATCGTTCAGCCGAGAGCCGAAGTGCATTGATGTCCCGGATAGGCGGAAAGGACACGGCCCCGGAATTGTTTGTACGTCGGCTTCTTCATGCTCTTGGGTACAGATTTTGTCTGCATCGACTGGACCTACCCGGCACTCCCGACATCGTATTTCCGTCGCGTCGGAAGGTTATCTTCGTAAACGGCTGTTTTTGGCATGCTCATGGGTGCCGCATAGGACGTCCACCGAAATCTCGACCCGAGTTTTGGTTACCGAAACTGCGAAAGAATCGTCTCAAGGACGGGCGTAACCTTCGGGCACTGCGAGATCTGGAGTGGGGGGTGCTGAGTGTTTGGCAGTGCCAAACAAGCGTTCCAGACAGGCTGGAAGCTCGACTCATTTCCTTTCTGGGACCTGCAGGTAGAATTCCGATCGACAAGTCTGCCGGAAACCGGTAAGCTCATTCCTGAGGGCAGGAGAATACGGGTGCCAAGACCAATCGGAATCGATTTGTTTGCTGGCGCTGGGGGCCTTGGATTGGGCTTCGAGCAGGCTGGTTTCGATATCGTCGCTGCAGTTGAAATAGACCCCATCCATTGTGCTGTTCACAAATACAACTTTCCAGGTTGCGTCATGTTCCCGCAATCGGTTACCGGATTGACCGGAGCGGAAATCAGGCGACGAGCCGGGATCGGGAACCGGAAAGTGGATGTTGTATTTGGCGGTGCCCCCTGCCAGGGTTTTTCCATGATTGGTCATCGGGAGCTCGACGACCTGCGTAATAGCCTCGTTCGCGAATTTGTACGCATTGTGGCCGAGCTTAAAGCTTCTTATTTCGTTTTCGAAAACGTCAAGGGGCTGACGATCGGCGAGCACAAGAGTCTCTTAGAAGAGCTGATAGAGGAATTCGCGCGCCGCGGTTACAGAACGCGGCTGCCTTGGAGAGTTTTGGATACAGCGGATTTCGGCGTGCCACAACACCGCGAACGTTTGATCCTCTTCGGCGCAAGAAAGGGGCTTAGACTGCCTGAGTACCCAAGTGCGATCTTCCGCCCAGCCGATGCTGAGAAGCGGGGACTGCTTCCCAAAGGCCCCTCATGCCGAGACGCCTTGGGGGATCTTCCGGATGCCGAGCAGTTCCAGGCCCTAGCCCACTTCGATGAAGTCCAGACGACGGCATGGGGAAGTCCAAGCCGTTATGCACGTGAAATGCGCTGTATTGGAGACGATTCTTGGCATTTTGGTTATGTGCGAGAGTGGGACCGGCACCTGCTCACATCCAGTCTACGAACAGGGCATACGCAGATTTCGAGGAAGCGCTTTGAAGCGACCGCGCCGGGGTTAGTCGAACCGATTTCCCGTTTCTACAAGCTATCGGCCGAAGGGCTGAGCAATACACTCCGCGCAGGAACCGATTCATCTCGCGGAGCATTTACAAGCCCCAGGCCCATTCATTACGCCTATCCGCGTTGCATAACTGTTCGTGAAATGGCCAGATTGCATGGCTTTCCAGACTGGTTCCGCTTTCACCAAACAAAATGGCATGGGGCGAGACAAATTGGGAACGCGGTTCCCCCACCGCTCGCAAGGGCAGTAGCGACGCAAATCATCCGTGCTATGACCTATGGGCCGAGGTGCCCTAAATACAGCATCCAACTCGGAGATCCGAGACTGTTGCGCATGGGGATGTCAGAAGCTGCTCGTTATTTCGATGTTCCAGTTGTGATCGGAAAGCGTGATCGAAAGAGCGGCGCAAGGAAGCGGAAACAGCACGAGATTGAAGCTGCGCTGATGCCGGAATTTCCCTTCGATGAACCAATTCCGGTCAACTTCTAAGGATGCTTTTTATCAAATCCGTGAGGCTCTCAGCGAGACAGATTTGTAATGTGAAGTCGGCCAGTGTTTCCCGATGCGCCTGCTTCAAATAACGGCAGACTCTCATGGCTCGATTTCAGCCCAATCCGCTCGCCCAGCCACTCCTCAACGACAAAACGCCGGATCAAGAACAGGAACGCCGATTTCTCCGCCAAAATCCCCAAATCCGCGCCAATCCACAAAACCGCAGTCCGGCATCTCCTTCAAATCGCAGCTTCCTCCGCCACTTTGCAGAAAATATCCCGCAATCGGCGCACAATCACTACATGACCCCCTTCCACCCAACTCCGTTGTAGGGGGGAATCCGAGCATGACGCGACTCGACGTCGGCGGCGAGGCGCCGCCCGCATTCCACTGTTCACTGTCTACTATTCACTGACCACTGCTTCTGCTAACTTCAATGCTGAGAGGAATTTACAGATCTGGCCCCAAAAGCGCCGAAAAGACGCTCCTAACTCCTTTGCTGAGAGCATTTTAGGGTGTAAGTCCAGTGCTGAGACGACCTTAGATCACCCCCCTTTCCGTAACTTCTTTTAGCAGAGGCACTTGGCCCTAAAACCCGAACTACATAGGGGGAGGGGGGGTATCCCCCAAGTGATTCATCTCACAGCGATCACCGACCACTGATCCCTTATCCCTGACCCCTGTCCACCGTCTTCATCCGCGCAGCCAGTCCTTCGCCTTCTGCACCAGCACGTCGCGGCTGATGTCCGAGATTGCCTCCGTCAGCGGAAGCTGCTTCGGGCAGGCCTCCACGCAATTCTGCGCAAACCCGCACTCCTGAATTCCGCCGTCGCCGGCCAATGCCCGCAGCCGGTCTTCCTTGAACACCTTCCCCGTCGGGTGATTGTTAAACAGCTTCACCTGCGCAATCGTAGCCGCGCCCACAAAATTCGTGTCTTCATTGAACTGCGGGCAAACCTCCATGCAGCAGCAGCACGAAATGCAGTTCGAAAGCGGATAGTTAGCCTCCTGCTGCTGCGGAAACACCCGCGGCCCCGAACCCAGATCGTACGTTCCATCCACCGGAACCCACGCCTTCACGGCCATCAGGTTGTCGAAGAGTACCGAGCGATCAACCTGCAAATCGCGCACCAGCGGGAATTTCGAAAGCGGCTCGACACGGATCGGCTGTTCCAGATTGTCCACCAGCGCCGAGCACGCCATCCGCGCCTTGCCGTTGATGAGCATCGCACACGAACCGCAGATCTCCTCAAGGCAGTTCGAGTCATAAGTAATGGGCGTAGTCTCGCGCCCGTCCGCCGTCACCGGATTCGCCGCAATCTCCATCATCGCCGAGACGACGTTCATCCCCGGCCGCCACTCCAGTTCAAACTTTTCCCACACCGCCGGCGCATCGGGGTTGGCCTGGCGCTTGATTTCAAGTGTCACAGTCTTCGTTGCCATGCGGCGAGTCTCCCTTGGCTTCGTTATTTTGTTGCGTCGTAACGGCGTGGCCGCGGCTTGATGTATTGCGTATCGACTTCCTCGTATTCGAAGCGAGGACCTGCAACGTCGCCTGTAAAGCTTGCCTTGGTGGTCTTCAGGAATCTCTCGTCGTTGCGTTCCGGGAAGTCCGGCTTGTAGTGCGCGCCGCGCGATTCATCGCGCAACAGCGCGCCCTGCACCACGGTGCGCGAAAGCTCCAGCATGTTCTTCAACTGCCGCGCAAACGCGAAGCTCGTATTCGCCCACTGGCTGCGGTCGCTGAGGTTCACCTTCTTGTAGCGGTCGAGCAGTTCCACAATCTGGGCGTCGGCCTGCTTCAATCCATTGTTGTAGCGGATCACCGTAGCGTGCTCGGTCGTGGTCTGGCCCAGCTCACGCCATAGGCGGAAGGGATTCTCAGTGCCTTCATTCTTCATCAGCTTGCTGTTGATCTCCGCCTGGCGCGCCAACTCCGCGGCGTGACCGCCGTCCCCTTCTGCGGCAGCAAGACTCTTGGCGTACTGCAAAGCATTCGGTCCTGCCCTGAATCCGCCGAAAATGCAACTGACTAGCGAATTCGCGCCCAGCCGGTTCGCGCCGTGGTATTGATACTCGCACTCGCCGGCCGCAAAGACACCGGGAATATTCGTCATTTGGTTGAAGTCAACCCAAAGGCCGCCCATTGTGTAGTGCATGCCGGGGAAGATTTTCATGGGCACGTCGCGCGGATCGTCGCCTACGAACTTCTCATAGATTTCCAGAATGCCTTCGAGCTTGCGGTTCAGTGTCTCGCGGTCAATGTGTGTCAGGTCAAGGTACACCATCGGCTGCCCGTCAATGCCCAGACCCTCCTCGTAGACAACCTTGTGAATCGCGCGTGTGGCAACGTCCCGCGGAACGAGGTTGCCGTATTTCGGATACCACTCCTCGAGGAAGTAGAATCGCTCCGACTCGGGAATCTGCTTGATCGGTCGCTTATCTCCAGGTGTGCGCGGAACCCAGACGCGGCCACCCTCGCCGCGAGCCGACTCCGACATGAGCCGCAACTTGTCTTCCCCCGGAATAGAAGTGGGATGGACCTGGATAAACTCGCCGTTGGCGTAGTACGCGCCCTGCTGGAAGATTGCGGACTGGGCAGACCCGGTGCAGACCACGGAGTTGGTGCTCTTGCCGAAGATCGCACCGATGCCGCCGGTAGCCAGAATGATCGAATCAGCAGGAAAAGAGCGCAGCTCCATCGAGCGCAGATTCAGCGCCGTAATCCCTCGGGCCTGCCCCTTCGAATCGAGTACGGCTGAGAGGAACTCCCAGCCCTCGTACTTCTTAACCTTGCCATCGGCTTCATAGCGGCGCACCTGTTCGTCGAGCGCGTACAGCAACTGCTGCCCCGTCGTGGCGCCCGCAAAAGCGGTGCGATTGTAAAGCGTGCCACCAAAACGACGGAAATCCAGCAAACCCTCAGGAGTGCGATTGAAGGGCACGCCCATCCGGTCCAGCAGGTCGATAATCGCCGGCGCTGCCTCGCACATCGCCTTCACCGGCGTCTGGTTGGCAAGAAAGTCGCCACCATAAATGGTGTCGTCAAAGTGCTTATCTGTGGTGTCGCCCTCGCCCTTCAGATTCTTGGCCGCATTGATGCCGCCCTGAGCGCAAACCGAGTGAGAACGCTTGACCGGAACGATCGAAAAGAGATCGACGGTCCCGCCGGCCTCGGCGATCTTGATAACCGCCGCCAGGCCCGCAAGGCCTCCGCCAACCACAATGATTCTGGGTGCTGCCATGAACTCTTCTTCCTTTCCAAGCAAAGCAGGCGATCACTTCCAGCCACTGACCAAACGCCGGCGGCCGGGAGTGATTCAGATAGAAATCGCACCGGAATCGGCCGAATCAGTCAAAGATGACACGGGCACGTTCTCGGGAGCATTCGGATATTTGCCGCCGACGAAGGCCCAGATGCTGGCCAGGCCCATGATCGCAAGAACGATCCCGAACGCGGCGCATGCGTAGCCGAAGCGCTTCCGTGCGGTCTCGCCGGGAGTAATGCCCCACTTGGCCGCAAACAACCACACCCCATAAGCAAAGTGCCAGCAGATGGCGACCATGGCGATCACATAAACGGCAACCATCCAAGGGTTGGCCAGCTCGTGTTGCACCTTTGCGAAAGCTGCATACGGATCCTCCGGCAAACTGACGCCCATGAACCGCTGCCGAATGACATGCTGCACGATATAAGCGAAAGCGATCAATCCCGTATAGCGCTGGGCAAGGTACATCCAATTCCCTGCCCACGGGTAGTACACAATATTCGATTTGCCGCGAAGCCAGATATAAACCCCGTAGACAGCGTGATAAAGGATTGGGAGAAAGATGAATGTCCACTCCAGCACCCTGACTAGCGGGAGGCTATTGAGAAACTTCACCTGCGCTCCATAAGCCGCCGGACCTTTCAGAGCTTCAAAGTTCGAAAGCAGGTGCTCCAGCAGGAAGGCGCCAATCGGAACGATGCCGAGCAGCGAATGCAGTTTCCGCCAAATAAAAGAAGTTCCCTTCCCGGCACGCAATGGCTGAACTCCGCGACGAACGGTATGCGCGGCAGGTTGTTGGGCTGTTGCCATGAAGTGTTGGCTCCTAAGGGCTACGAGTGGAAGTCGTTCCAAATAGAGAGACAAATATTCTCGCCTGATTGCTCCAAGCATTATTCGTGTCCTGCATCACCCCCGTCAAGGTGCTCCATCGCATTGGTTCGCTTGAGATGGGTTTTGCTGATCACCTGATCAGCAAGGGCAACAAAGCGGCAATCGCCCGGCCACGATGGCTGATAGAGAGCTTGGTCTCCAGATCGAGTTCCGCCATGGTGCGATCGAGTTCCCGTAGATAAAAGAGCGGATCGTAGCCAAATCCTCCAGTACCACGGGGCGCATCGAGGATCAGGCCTTCCACCGCACCTTCCGCTGTGTGGAGGGGCTGACCGTCGCGAGCGGCAACGAGCACGCACCTGTAGCGCGCTGTCCTCAGCGCAAGGGAAATGGTGGCAAGCCGCTCCAAAAGCACGATATTGTTCCACACGTCCGAGTTGTCGTTGGCGTCGGGCGAGTCCACCAGACCGGAATCCGCCGCAAAGCGCGCGGAGCGTACGCCCGGCGCACCACCAAGCGCATCCACCTCCAGGCCGGAGTCGTCAGCCAAGACCATCTGGCCGGGCGCGAACCTGGAGTAATAGACGGCTTTGAGCGTGGCATTGGCGGCAAAGGTATCGCCGTTCTCGTTAGGTGCAGGAATGGCATCGGCCGCCGGCAAAGGATCGATGAAAAGAGAATAGGCATGCGCGGCGGTGCGGAAGTCGCGGAGTTTGCCCTGGCTCGTAGTGGCGGCTAAAAGGCGGAGTGCCATGGAGAGAGTGTAATGGCCGGGTGCATGGTTCCATCGTGCCAATTTGTTTTTAGGGTCGCCATCTGCAAGGTCCCTCGAAGACAATTGACAAAGGCAGGCTTCCTTCAATAATGTGGTTCCGCCTGTAAACTCTTTCATTTGAGGAAACTTCCTCCCGCCATTGTGCGCACACGTCACACAATCCGGACACCGTCGCGGGATTTTGTTCGATGATTCAAATGGCTCCAACCGTCAGGACTTGGCTTGGCGTAACTGCGAACGCACAACAGGCGCCAAAATGTGCAGCATCAAGAGATTCTCTAAAGATCTCTCTCTGGAAGTGGGTCAAATCATGAAAAGCGGAACGGCGCGTTGGGTTGTACTGGGATTGGCCTTGGGAATCTCAGCGATGGTGGCAAGGGCTGCAACATTTACAGGACCGGTCGAGTTGCGGTTAGATGACCTCAAATCGCCACTGGGCATAGACGACGCGGCTCCGCGTCTTTCATGGCAGTTGCAAGACCCTGCGCCTGGCGCTAAGCAAACTTCCTACCAAGTACAGGTAGCGTCGAGTGCTGACTTGCTCCAACAGAACAAGCCCGATGTGTGGGAGATGGAACGTGTTGCATCCGGACAATCGCTCAATGTTCGATATGCCGGGCCGGCCCTTAAGCCATCTACCCGCTACTTCTGGCGTGTTCTCTTGTGGGACGCAACTGGCCAAGCCTATACGCCAAGCGAGGCCAGTTGGTGGGAGACTGGCCTGATGACACAGGACACCTGGAGCGCACAATGGATCGGCTTCGAATCAGCGGAAGAGTCGACGGTGCGCTCCGCTCCGTCGGTATGGATTGCCAGTCCGGATGCAAAGGCGGTGGCCGCTGAGAAGGAAACAGAACAGCGGTATGCCTGGCGCACAAGCATCGCGCTTGCGCAGCCAGTGCGCTTTGCCGCGCTTTATACCACGGCGCAGGATTCAGTCTCGGCATGGATCGACGGCACGCAGGTTCTTCTTGCAAACCCGCTTCCGGCATGGCAGCAACTGCCGTGGAAGAAATTTGTGCGTACCGATGTGACGGCTCAGCTCAATTCAGGTGCCAATACCATTGCAATCGAGTCGGTACATTACGTCGTCAACCCCAACGGGATGGCCAGCGAGGACCCGCCGCCGATGATCGCAACGCTGGTCGTACAGTATGAGGATGGGAGTTGGACAAGCTTCGCGAGTCGCCCGGATTGGAAGGTCGCCATTCACGCCGATGCAGGCTGGCAGCAGAAGAGCTTCGACGACTCAGGATGGAAAAAGGCGGTCGCGTATGTGTCGAGCGGCGGCGGCGATCCTCTCGGGCGTCCATGGACTCCTGACTCTGTAAAGGCTCTGCGCCACAGTTTCAGCTTAAGCTCGCCGGTCAAGTCGGCAAGGATCTATGCCACTGCGCTTGGCGAGTATGAGCTCTTTATCAACGGCAAGCGCGTGGGTGACGACGTGTTTGCGCCTGGCTGGACCGACTATCGCCAACACGTGAAATACCAGACATACGATGTAACCTCACTGCTAGGCAGGGGCTCGAATGTCCTTGCTGCCCTGCTTGCGCCGGGGTGGTACGCCACTCCGCTTGAGTGGTTCCAGCAGCCCAACAACTACGGCGACACCCCACCCTCACTTCGCGCTCAACTGCGCATTGAGCACGCAGACGGCAGTGTGGAGTGGATCAAAACGGACAAGAACTGGCAGGCGCACACTTCGCGTATCCTTCACTCCGAGCTTTACGACGGCGAAACACAGGACGCGCGTGAAGGTCAGCCGGGCTGGAACACTGCGGAATTCTTGGGCAACGGCTGGGAGCATGCGGTGGCAATCGAACCTGCGAGACTCAATATTGAGGCACAGAACTTCCCTCCCATTCGCGTTGAGCGCACACTGACGGCGAAATCCATCACGCAGCCTAAACCCGACGTATGGGTGTTTGACTTCGGCCAGAATTTCTCAGGTATGGAACGGCTCCGCGTTGAAGGGCCCGCCGGCACCAAGGTACGCCTGCGCTTCGCTGAAGTACTCAATCCCGACGGCACCATCTACACTGACAACCTGCGCACGGCCTTGGTCACGGACGAATTCATCCTCGGCGGAGCCGCCGGGAATCACGGAGTGGAAGAGTTCACGCCACAATTTACGTTCCACGGTTTCCGCTACGCTGAATTGACCGGCCTGCCGAAGGCGCCCGGCAAGGACACCCTCACGGCCCTGGTGATTCACACCGATGCGCCATTCACCGCGAAACTTGAAACCGGCAGCCCGCTGATCAACCAGTTATGGAGCAACATTCTGTGGGGCCAGCGTTCGAACTTCGTAGGCCTGCCCACCGACTGCCCGCAGCGCGACGAGCGCCTGGGTTGGATGGCAGACGCGCAGGTCTTTTGGCGCGCCGCAAGCTACAACATGGAACTGGCCGCCTTCTCGCGCAAATTTTCCGGAGATATGCGCGGAACTCAGATCGGCACGCCCTATTACGGCATCTTCGCACCTGGCACGATCAAGCCTAATGCCGGATGGGGAGCGGCGTGGAGCGATGCCGGCGTCATTATTCCTTACACGTCGTGGTTGCAGACTGGCGACACCAGCATCATTGACGAGAATTGGGGCGCAATGGAAACCTATCTTGACGCGATCGAGTCCGCGAATCCCGATAACCTTTGGCGGAATCAATCGGGCACTCCATTCGGCGACTGGCTCTCCCCCGAAGGCAAAACGGACTTCGTGCTTATCGCCACGGCCTACTGGGCTTGGGACTTGACTCTCATCCAGCGAATGGCCCACGCCACCGGCCGGGATAAGGAAGCCCAAAAATACGCGCAGCTTTTCGAAGAAGTTCGCGGCGCATTTCAAAAGCAGTTTGTCCACAGTGACAGTTTCGTGGCCGGTGCCGACAACACTCCGTCGCCTTTCGGTGTGATTAACAACCCCAACGCAAAAAGTCACGGCGGAGACACTCAAACCGGTTACGTTCTTGCGCTACACATGAACCTGCTGCCCGACAACCTGCGCGCCGCCGCTGCGCAAAAACTGGCTGCCAAGATTGAAGCCAACAACAACCTGCTGGCCACGGGCTTCCTGGGTACGCCCTACCTGCTTGAAGAACTCACCAAGGCCGGCTACTCGAAGTTAGCATTTCAGTTGCTGCTCAACACGCAGTACCCCTCATGGGGCTATATGGTGGACCACGGTGCAACCACAATGTGGGAACGGTGGAACGGCGACCAGATGCGCGAAGATCCCAGTATGAACTCATACAACCATTACGCCTATGGCGCAGTGGCCGACTGGATCTACCGCTACGCAGCAGGCATCGATGCAACTCCTTCCGACGCGGGTTTCCACACCATCGTGCTGCATCCGGTGTTCGACGCAGGTCTCGGACATATTGAATTCGACTACGCTTCGGTCTACGGCCCTATCCATTCCGACTGGGCCGTGACTGGAGCCACCGCAGAGTGGCACCTGACCATTCCCGCCAACACGACCGGTTGGTTGCCACTCAACACAGACGAAGCTACCAAGTATAAGCTGGATGGCGTTGCAGTTTCGCAAAGCAAGTCGGCCACCGCCGCTTCGCACGACGGCAAGAACGGTTTCGAACTTGCACCGGGCAGTTATGCCTTTGTAATTGGACTTTAGCAGCAACATCCGTTTTAACGTGACTGTAAAGAGTACATCCTTAATCGATAGGCTTTGGTTTTGCGCTTCGGACTGGTGGGTCCGTGGCTCGCACAACGCAGAAATGGAGCGGGAATGCCGGTAATGATTCTGGCTGGAATTGGGTGGCACATCCTTGGCGCGGCAATGGCCGCGTCGTTCTACGCGCCGATAGGAAGGGTAAGGAATTGGTCGTGGGAGACCACCTGGGCCATCGCCGGCTTTTTCTCCTGGATTCTGCTCCCGATCAGCGTCAGCCTGATCTTGTTGCCGAATTTTAGTGCCTTCTACGATTCCATGGGCTCGCACCTGCTCTTGCGGGTTGCCTTGTTCGGCGCCATGTGGGGCGTAGGCAACGTGAGCTACGGCCTCACGATGCGTCATCTCGGTATGTCGCTCGGCATTGGCGTGGCCATCGGCGTCACTCTCGTCGTCGGCACTCTGGTTCCGCCACTGCTGCACGGTCAGGGCGCCATGCTCTTCACCACTCACAGCGGTCTGCTGACCATGGCAGGCGTGTTCGTTGCTGTCATTGGAGTATCCATCGTCTCCTATGCCGGCCACCAGAAAGAAATCCAACTTGGAAGCGAGGTAAGGGAATTCAATGTGAAGTTCGGGCTCCTTCTCGCCGTTATGTGCGGAATCTTTTCGTCGGGCATGTCGTTCGCCATCGATGCGGCTCGGCCGATGGAAGCCGCCGCGAAGCTAATCGGCGTGAATTCCCTTTATGCGGCGTTGCCAAGCTACGTCATCATCATGGGCGGAGGCGCGGTGGTGAACCTGAGCTACTGTTTCATCCGGCTGGCGGCACTCAAGCGGCTTTCCCTGCGCGCCGATTTGGGCCAGTCGCGACCGACGCTCGTACGAAATGTCGCCCTCGCCGCGACCGGCGGAATTATGTGGTACCTCCAGTTTTTCTTTTACGCGTGGGGAGCCGCCAACATTCCGCAGCGCCTGTTCTATGTGAACTGGATGTTGCATATGAGCATTTACGTTCTCTGCGGAGGACTGGTCGGCCTGGCGCTGGGCGAGTGGAAGGGTGTGGCCAGCAGACCGGTACGATTGTTGTGGACCGGAGTGCTGGTGATCATTGCAGCTGCCAACCTTGTCGGGTTGGGTATGGCGTCCTGATCCCTCGCAACGGCGAAAGGCCCGGTGCCAGGAATCGGGATCGCATCCATCGGTCTGCACATGATGTGGCGCAGTGGCAAATCCGCCAAGCCCAGTTCATTATCAATGTCGGAGTGATCGTTTCCACGCTCAAGGCACTCTCGCAGGACGTCTCCTATGTGAACCTCAGTTGCATGTTGGTATCTGCGCGGGGTTCCGTTTAAACGGCCGCCTCGATATGCGCGCCAGGCTCAGCGACTTTCATCTTTCCGACACAGTTGTCGTGCCCAGCAATCCGGCCACGATGTAATCGCATACACCGGCGGTTTAAGCTAATCTCTCGGCAGACGCGCACAGCAGAGGATCCGTTAAGTGCCAACTCAGCTTACGGAAGCGGCAGTTCAGCGTCAAGCCCCTGAGCAATCATGTCCGCGCGCAGCTGATCGATACCCGTGAATTGCAGGCCCTTCATACCTATCGCGTTCGCGGCGTCGATGTTGACTTGCCGGTCGTCAATGAAAACCGTCTCCTGGGGCTGTGTACCCAGTTCATTCAGCACATATCGATAGATGGCGGGGTCGGGTTTCGCCATGCGGAGCTGATAGCTCCACACAAGCACATCGAAGCTCGAAAGCCAGTCGAACTCGCGCACCATGTTTTCGTGCACGCTGTCGCCTAGATTGGAAAGGATGGCCGTGAGAAAACCCCGCTGCTTGAGTTGCTGCTGCCAAGCCAGCATGGCGTCGTCTTGCGTGGTCCACATCCGGGCATCCAAGCAATTCAGTTCCTTAATTACAGCATCATCGAGATCGAGACCGACTTCCCGAACCAGCTTCTGCCAGAAGGCGATGCCAGTTAGTTCGCCTTCGTCGTATGCATGGCGATCTGCCCAGTAGACGCTCTCAAATTCGGCGGCGGGCATCCCGGTAATGCGCAGCAGAGCCGCATAAGCGGTGGCATCCGGCTGACCGGTCAAAACCATTCCGTAGTCGAAGACAACCGCGCGCAAACCTGAAGTCGAACCCAATGCGCCTCCCTGCGGGCGCCCGTGTATGGTGGAGAAAGGCGCCTCTGCCTATTGTGCACGACGGGGCCTTCGCAGCCGGATGAGGCGGGCCGGTTAGTTCAGTCTCGATCGCCGATTGGTCAGCTTCTATGCGCTTTTCCCGAAGAACAGAATGGAATACGGAGGAAAGTGAGTTAGCCCGCGCCCACCGGCTGCGCACGGGAACCGGCTTGCCCAAAGCCGACCTGACGGCCTCAAACCCAACCCGCTGCGGTTTTGAATATAACCCTAAGTTGCTTGAAGCGCTCACCGATCCTTCTGCCTTCGATTACGATCCGCAGCCCAGAGGCAGCCTCGCTGCTCGTCGGGCAATTTGCAACTACTATTCCGCTCACGGCCTGGTTCTCGAACCTGGGCAGCTGGTCCTTACGGTCAGCACCAGCGAGGCGTACAGCTTCCTCTTCCGGCTGCTTTGCGATCCGGGGAGCGAGATCCTGGTGCCACAACCTGGCTATCCGCTCTTCGACTTTCTCGCCGGGCTGGACGACGTGCGGATTAAGACCGTGCCACTGGTTTATGACCAAGGCTGGCAGATCGAACCGGAAGGTTTCAGAAGGGCAATCACGGGGGACACGCGGGCGGTCGTGCTGGTCCACCCGAACAACCCGACAGGCCATTTCACCAAACCCTGGGAGGCGGAAGAACTGGCGCGCATGTGCAGGGATTTCAACCTCTCCCTGATAGTGGATGAGGTCTTTCTCGACTACGCGTTCTCCGCGCCGGGCCAGAGTTTTGCCGCCGGCCTCGTCGGGGTACCTGTCTTTGTGGTGAGCGGGCTGAGCAAGATCGCAGGACTGCCGCAGATGAAGGCTTCCTGGATCGTGGTTACCGGACCGGGACACCAGCAGGCGCTGGAAAGGCTGGAGGTCATTGCGGATACCTTTCTCTCCATGAATGCCCCTGTGCAGTGCGCTCTTCCGGCGTGGCTTGAAGGGCGGGCGGCGATTCAGGGCCAGATCAGGGAACGCGTGACGGCTAACCTTGCCGAGTTGGACGCGCAGCTAACTCGCGCGCCGGCTGTGCACAGGTTGGATTTCGAGGGCGGCTGGTATGCAGTTCTTCGGATTCCCGCTCTTGAACCAGACGAGCGAACCGTGATGGCGCTGCTGGAGCGTGGAGTGTGGGTCCATCCTGGATACTTTTTTGGGATGGCGGAGTCGGGATGGCTGGTGGTGAGCCTGCTAGCGCGGGAGCGAGAGTTTTCCACAGGAGTCACCGCGCTTGTTGATTATTTTCAAACGCATCAGGGTAGTAATATGACCATGCCTGGACTGTAAGTTTTTCTTGAACTAATTGGTATATATATCTGAATAATAATCTATTGCTTGTTTCATTCAGGTTTCACATTGTGCGCAGGAATGGGTTGCTCTTCCTTTCTTCGCCGATTGTGGTTGTGGGACCGTGCCCGGGCAGGACTCTGGTCTCATCGGGAAGAGCCAAGAGCCGGGAATGGATTGAATCGATAATCCGGTCAAAGTCGCCGCCGGGAAGGTCGGTGCGGCCGATGCTGCCGGCAAAGAGCGTGTCGCCCGCAATGAGCAGCTTGAGCGGGACAAAGTGCAGGCAGATGGAGCCCTGCGTATGGCCGGGGGTGTGCAGAACCTGCGCGGAGTAGTGCTCCAGGCCCACGACTGCGCCATCCGGCAGGGTTCCGTCGGGCGGCGCCGTCTCCGGGGTGGCAATCCCCAGCCATTGTGCCTGCGCCTCCATCATCTTGAGCAGCGGCAAATCATTCTCGTTCAAAAAGATGGGGGCGCCCGTGAGCCGCTTGAGTTTGAGCGCGCCGCCTACATGGTCGATGTGGGCATGGGTTATGAGAATCTGCTTCAGCTTGAGGCCAAGCTCGGTGAGGCGGCTGTGGATCCGTTCGACCTCGTCGCCGGGGTCGATGACGATGGCCTCGTGGGCCTGCTCGTCGCCCAGGAGAGTGCAGTTGCAGGCCAGCGGTCCGACAGGAAAGGACTCAAAGATCATGGACATGATTGTAGAGCGCCTGGCGCCGGACGGGGTGGCGGCGGCCGGATCTGCCAGGCACGTGCGCGGTCCGCACCACCACAGTTTCACAGGGCCCCCCCTCTCCCCCAAAGGGCTAAATTCGTCTGCCGCATGGACTTATGGAGAGGGACCCTAAAATCTTCTCAGCAAAGGACTTTTGCGCAAAATAGACACAGCAAATGGGTTACGGCTCTTTTCGATTGAACTGTCAGGTTTTCCACAACCGACCCTTAGCTTTCGGGTGGGATCGCCGCAATTCAAAGTATGGACCGTTTGCAGCTAATTTTCCGCAAACGCGCACCAGGGCCTGCAAGTGTTGCGCCAAGGAACCACCCAGGCGAGCCTCGGAACTGCATTGGAGCGGATTCGTGGGGATCCTTTCGGTACTTCGCAGATTCCGGGAACGGTTCCGCTTGCAAAAAGACCTGTTGCAATTCGCTTTTTATTCGCTATAATGCGCCCATGGCTGTCACCCGAAGGCAAAAAGAGGTACTCGACTTTTTGGAGTCGTTTGTGGCGCGCAACGGCTACTCCCCATCCTTTGAAGAGATTGCGCGCGGGATGGGGCTCAAGAGCCTGGCAACCGTGCACAAGCACATTACCAACCTGGAAAAGAAGGGGTTGCTGGACCGGGTGCACAACCGGAGCCGCTCGATTGACGTGCTGCCGCCGGGATCGCGGACTCGTTCCAGCGCCAGGCTGCCCCTTGCCGGGCGCATTGCGGCGGGCCTGCCCGTGGAAGCCGTCGAAACCCCGGAGAGCATTTCGCTGCACGACGTGGTGGGCAACCGGGATGTGTTTGCGCTCGAGGTGCGGGGCGACTCGATGCGCGACGAGCACATCATCAACGGGGACTACGTGCTTGTGGAGCGCACCCGGACGGCTCGCCAGGGCGAGATTGTGGTGGCGCTGGTGCACGGGGCTGAAACCACGTTGAAGCGCTTCTTCAACGAGGGCGCCATGGTGCGGCTGCAACCGGCGAATGCGGAGATGGATCCCATATATGTTCCGGCGGCGCAGGTGGCGATTCAGGGCCGTGTTCTGGGCGTATTGCGCAAGTACAGATAATTGTCTTCGCGGGCAATCGAAGGCAAACTAGTACTGGCGGGTATCGGCCAGCATGAATACCATCTCAATCCGGCATCTGTTCATCTCCCCCGGCCACAATTTCTTCGGCCATTATGGCCAAGAGGCGGGGAGGAATCCACTGCATGAAGTGAACGAGATCGAATGCGTGGCCGGGCACGGTGTCCGCGGCGACCGCTTCTTCGATTACAGGGAAAACTACAAGGGGCAGATTACATTTTTTGCGCAGGAAGTGTTTGACGATGTTTGTCGATTGCTGCGCGCCCGCCCCGGATCGGCCGGCGTGACCCGGCGCAATGTGATTTCCGAGGGAATGGATCTTAATTCCCTGATCGGCAGACGCTTCACCGTGCAGGAAGTCGAGTTTGAAGGCGTTTCAGAATGCACGCCTTGTTCCTGGATGGATTTCGCCATTGCGCCGGGAGCGCACGCTGCATTGCTGGGGCGCGGAGGGCTTCGGGCGAAGATTCTGAAAGACGGAAAACTTCGCGTGGACGCATGAATTTCAGCGGCTCAATTCCCTGCTCAGATAAGAAAGGACTGAACAAGCGGGCATGTCAAGCCAACATTCCCTCAGGGGCTAAGGAGGTAGCGGGAAGGGGTCTTATCTTAATTGATTTTCGGACGACGAGAGATCCGGCAGGGGCTAAAGAGCCTGCGCGAGAACTCGATCAGGCAGTCCGATGGTGGATTTTTTGGCGTGGTTCCGTCGCCCCTCCGGGGCTTGCGATGTTTTTTGTTGCCCTACCCCGGGTTGCGTCTCCGCCTGCGGCGGTGACTCCACCCGGGGCTAAATTCCCGGCATCCCTCCGGGATGCACTTGCCGCTCTTCGGGCGGAGATTGTTCCGGTTCTCACGCAGGGGCTGAAGCCCGACATTGATTCTGCAGCTTTTTGTGGCCCGACTAAAGTCGTGCCCTTGTTACAAAGCCTCCGAGTTCGTCTGCTTGAATGAGTTTTTCCGCAGAATGTAAAGCCCATTCTTAACTTGCTTGATTTACGGCATGGCGAAAGAGGCGGCGGAAATAGGCCTGGATTCGAATGAATGGCCAGAAAAGCATACCTCAGGGCCTGAAGGCCTCATCGATTCTGTGCGACTTAAACCGGGGTTAAAACCCCGGCCTACCGCCCGAGCAAGTTTTTCAGCAGCCTGTAAAGCCCATTCTTAACCTGCTTGATTTACGGCATGACTAAAGTGGCTGCGGAAATAGGCCTGGATTCGAATGAAAGGCCCGAAAAGCGTACCTCCGGGCCTGGAGGCCTCCTCGATTCTGTGCGACTTAAACCGGGGTTAAAACCCCGGCCTACCGCCCGAGCAAGTTTTTCCGCAGAATGTAAAGCCCATTCTTAACTTGCTTGCTTTACGGCACGATCCGCCGCGGCGGATCGTGCCCTTTCAGAAAATCGACTTATTCAGAGGTTGCTTGACGTTCCCGGTCAGCCGGATCACCTGCCATAATCTGAACCATGCGCACGGTTGTGACAGCGAAGCGGCTGTGGAACGGAATCTCTTCGCTCGAAAACCCCGAGTTAACCATCGAAGACGGGCGGATCGCTTCGATCGTCAGCCGAGCTGGCGGCGAACTTGGGGCAGGAATTCAAAAAGGCGCTTTTGACTTCCCGGAAGCGACGCTGGCTCCGACATTCCTCGATGTGCACATTCACGGCGCCGCCAGCCACGACGTGATGGAAGCGACGCCCGAGGCGCTGAGCGCCGTCGGGGCCTTTCTGGCCGCGCACGGAACGGGGAACTTTCTGGCCACCACAGTGACCGCGCCTCTGGACACGACGCTGCGCGCAGTGGCGGGACTCGCCAGGCTGATTGAGAAGCCTGAACTGGTCGACGCGTATATTGACGCGCACAGCGGGAACGGCCAGCCGGTTGCGCGGCCCATCGGCATTCATCTGGAAGGACCGTTTCTTTCCCATGAGAAGTGCGGCGTGCAACCGCGCGAACACATGCTGGCTCCGGACATTGCGGTGTTCGACAGGCTGTTTGAGGCGGCTGAAGGCAGAGTCCGCCTGATGACCCTGGCTCCTGAACTACCCGGTGCGGCGGAACTGACTGCCCACGCGACGGCGCGGGCTGTGCGCGTTTCCGTGGGACATTCGAATGCGACTGCAGCGGAAACCCGCGCCGCGATGGCCGCGGGCGCAACCAGCGCAACGCACACCTTCAACGCCATGCGCGCGCTCGACCACCGCGAGCCGGGCATTCTCGGCGTGGTGCTGACCGACGACGCGGTCTTCGCCGAGCTGATTTGCGATGGAATCCACACCGCGCCGGAGTTGGTCCGCTTGTGGTATCGGGCCAAAGGCCGTGAACGCGCAATTCTGGTGACCGATGCCATGAGCGCAACGGGCATGCCCGACGGAGAGTATCAACTGGGGGGATTTCCGGTGCAGGTGGCGAACGGGAGAGCGATGGCGCGTGGGGTTCTGGCCGGCAGCGTTCTGACGCTCGACCGCGCGCTGATGAATTTTATGGAATACACCGGCGCGCCACTTGAGGATGCGCTGCGGCTACTCACGGTAAATCCCGCCGCCATGATCGGATTGGACAACGAAGCCGGCGGATTGAAAGTCGGTCTGGCGGCCAATTTGGTTGCAGTAGACGCAGCAGGCAGGCTTGTCGCATCAATTCAAGGCGGTCGGCTGGCTCGCGATTTGTGACTTGGCGTGCTACCTAACTTGACGAATCCGCCAATCGTTTTGCCCGCCACAGCGCGCCGTCGAGGGAGACAACTGCTTCCTTACCAATGGGCATGGCTGGAGCAGCCGCGCGCAGGCCGGCGAAGAACGGCTCGCGCACCAATTTCATCTTCTCAATGACGCCGCCGGTCCATGCAACGGGGACTTCCCCAACGATCGAGTGTTTGCGGCGAAGCTTTTCCCGCACCAGCAGCACAAACTCAACCAGGTCCGTGGATGCCTGCTGCAGAACGCCGAGAGCAACAGGATCACCCGCCTCGGCCAGCTCATTGATCGCCGGCGCAAGCGCAGCGAAGTCAGGCCCTGGCGTGCCGTCGCCGACGTTCACCAGGTCATCGAGATCGGGCGTGCCCCAGATTTCGCCGACCTTCTTGAGGATTTGCGTTGGCTGTTCGTGATCGTAAGCGCGCAGAGCCCGGCGCACACTGTGCAACCCGATCCAGTAGCCGGAACCCTCGTCGCCAAGGTGCGAACTCCATCCACCCGCACTCTCCTGGCTGCCGTCGGGCGCCCGGCCGATGGTGTTCGAGCCGGTTCCCGCAATCTGCAATATTCCAGGGCCGCCCTGGAAGGCTGCGTCCAATGCGATCACCTGGTCGCCGACGATGTCGGAGCGTTCGACTCCAAAATCATCAAAGACCGCGGTGATCCATTCCGTAATGCCGGGCATGCTGACGCTGGCCACTCCGCAGCAGGCGGCGCGGACACTCTTGATGCCGGCCTGGGCGTACACATCCTTGAGGACTGCACGGAGGTTAGCTTCGGCGGCTTCAGCGCCCACCCGCAGCCGCTTGATGGAGCCGCTTTCGCCGTGACCCAGGAGCTTGCCGCCTTCCATGATTGAAGCGCGCGTACGCGTGCCGCCACCGTCAATGCCAAGAACCAGACTCATTCTTCCCTGCTCCCTTACCTGGTTTCATTTTCCGGGTTCGCCGCCGGACGCATCACTGGGCTCCGCGCCACCGTCGCGAAGGGTCCCTGCCAGCACATTCAGGCTGCCGTCATTTTTGGGTGGGGAGAGGCCCAGGATGTGGGCAAGCCACGGGTACAAGTTAACGTTCTCAAATGGAGCAACCGTCTTTCCCTTCACGATATCCGGTCCGGCTGCAAAAAAGCTCGCTTTCATCTCGGGGACTTTGTGCGGATCGAGGCCGTGCATGCCCGGGTTCGGCGGCTGATCGGGCTTTCCGTCGGGCGGCGCGTGCGCGCGAATGGCGTATGGCCCGGTCGCGATCACAACCGGATCGCCCTCGCGCGGGTTCTGGTTGAAGTTGAGATTTGCCGGCACATTTTTGAGACGGTAAACGATGAATTGAGAGGAAGCTTTCTTGAGCTGGTTGTAGACGCGGGCGCGATCTTCCTCCGATTTTCCGTAGAGGAGGTAGCCCACTGCCTCAAAGCCGGCCAGATCGGCGAATTGGTCGAGGGTGATCCACGAGCCCAAGACGTGCGCCATCCCGTGATCGCTGACGACCACCAGGTCAATGGGGAGCCCGGTTGCGTCGAGAGCTGCCTTGAGCTTTCCGACCAACTCATCGACTTTGTGGACGGCGGCGCGGGTTTCAGGGGCGTCAGGGCCGAATTCGTGGCCTTCGTGGTCGGGCTCGGAGTAGTAGATGGTGATGAAATGCGGGCGATCGGCCGGGGGAAGATGGAGCAGGGCGACGGCGGCGTCGATGCGCGCCTGCTGGACGGCCGGGGCGGCCTGGGTTTTGTTGTCGAACTGCGCATACCAGGAAGGCCGGAAGCCGGCGATCAGGGCCTCGGAGCCGGGCCAGAAGATGCATGCGGTGCGCATCCCCTGGCTTTCGGCGAGGCTCCACAGGGGAGTGCCGCTGTACCAGGCGCCGTCGGTGACGGCCTTGGGGTCAGAGATGCCGTAGCGGGCGTCGCGGGCGGGGTCAAGGAAGCTGTTGGCAACCAGCCCGTGGTGCTCGGGATAGAGGCCGGTGACGATGGTGAAGTGGTTGGGAAAGGTGAGCGAGGGATAGCTGGGAAACATGCCCTCCGGCGCCCAGGCTCCCTGCTTGCCGAGGGCCAGAAGGTGAGCGGCGTTGTCACGCTTTGCGTAGTCCCAGCGAAAGCCGTCGAGTGAGACCAATACGACGTAATGCTGCTGTTGCGCTTTGGCCGAGTTGGGGCCGTTATCAACATGGATGAGCGGCAGGACGGGATTGAAGTCCGTTCCCTGCCCCGATCCCGGCTGGGCAGCACCCAGGCCGAGGACCAGCAAAAGCGATGCAAGAACGACGCGCCCCGGAGCTCTCAATCGCATCGAAAGACACCTCCAGACAAGCTTATCGCATGGGGTGAGAGACCAAATATGAGCTGCAGGCTGATTCAAGGCAGATGGATTCCAGTTCCATGGCTGGGCGATGGACTTCGCGCTGTATTTCGTGTCATTGTTGAATTTGTTCACCGACCAGAGCAGATGCCGAATGCAAACCCAGTACCGGAGCCAGTAAACCCGAAAAACAAGCCGGATTTGCACAGACCTCCTCAGCTCCAATTCGGGCGATACTGAGTGCATGGCTACCATGACCTACAAAGGCCTTGAGGTTCTCTTTTCCCGCCAACAAATTGCAGAGCGTGTCGCCGAAATGGGCGCACAGATTACCCATGACCTCAACGGGGAAAAGCTGGTCATGATCGGGGTGCTGAAAGGCGCAGCGCCCTTTCTCGCCGACCTGTCGAGGACCATTCAGGTCGATGCCACTTTTGACTTTGTTGCGACGACCAGTTACGGCAAGGGGCAGCGGTCCTCCGGCGCGGTCAAGCTGATCAAGGACCTGGACCACTCGATCGAAGGAAAGAATGTGCTGGTGGTCGAGGATATTCTCGACACGGGGCTCACGCTCTCTTACCTGCGCAAGCTTTTCCTGCAGCAGCACCCAAAATCGCTGCGCATTGCAACGCTGCTCGACAAGCCTTCGCGGCGCATCGAGAAGATCGATGCCGACTACGTGGGGTTCTCCATTCCCAACCTCTTCGTCATCGGCTACGGAATGGATTACGCGGAGCGCTACCGGAACCTGCCCGACATCTGCGTGATGCCTCCGGAGCAGCAGTAGGCGCCCGGATAACCGTGACTTCATGAGCACCGTTCCCACTCCTCAAGAGCTAGCGCTACTGACCGGCGCATATCACGAATTCAATGCCCGCCGGATCGATGCGGTGCCGGCGCGCGTGGATCCCAACGTAGATTGGCCGAATGGAATGGAGGGTGGCCGCGTCCAGGGGCATCGAGAGGTCCGCGACTATTGGACCCGGCAATCGGGCACGATGAATCCCCATGTCGAGCCGCTTGAAATGGTCAGGGACGAAACGGGCCGCATCGCGGTTCGAGTGCACCAGGTTGTGAAAGATCTTGAAGGCAATCTGCTTTTAGACACCATTGTCCGGCACATTTACCGCGTTCGGGACGGTCTCATTCTCGGAATGGACATTGATCAGACAGTCCCAATTCAGGCACAACCCGGAAAAAACTGAATGCACCCGCTCTGACGATTTGTTGCGAACCTCCAGGAGGCACTATACTCATCTCCCGGATAACCCGCGGCGAACCGGCCAGCAAGAGCGGCGTTCCGCGCATAAGGAGCAGGAAACATGGCTGTCCCTACGCCTATCGATCAGGCGGATCTTGATTTTGACAACGGCAGCTTCGATTCAGCCGCCTTTGCGGCCCAGGCGCTTGCAAGCTGGCAGGCGCTGGCTGCGGTGATGGACCATACTCTGCTGAAGCCTGAAGCAACACGCGCACAGGTGGAGAGTCTGTGCGACGAGGCAATCCGCTATCGATTTGCCTGCGCGATGGTCAATCCCGTGTGGGCCTCGACGGCTGTGGCCAAGCTGGCGGGCACCGGAATCCCGGTCGGCGCCGTCATCGGTTTTCCGCTGGGCGCCTCGCTGGTCTCCACGCTTCGCCAGGAGGCCTCAGCGCTGGTACGGCTGGGCGTGCGCGAGCTGGACATGGTGATTCCCATAGGCCCGCTCAAGAGCGGCAATCACCAAGCTGTTCACCACGCTGTTCACGCGGCGGCCATCGTCGCACACCAACACGGCGTCCTGCTCAAAGTGATTCTTGAGACCGCATTGCTGAGCATGGAAGAGAAACTGCGCGGATCCGAGAACGCCATCCAGGCGGGCGCGGACTTCATCAAGACCTCAACCGGGTTCGGCGGAGGCGGCGCGACCGTGGCCGATGTAGCGCTGATGCGGGGCGTGGCGGGCGGACGCTGCGGCGTGAAGGCCTCGGACGGCATTCGCACGCTGGCCGACGTGAAGGCCTTGCTGGAAGCCGGCGCCAACCGGATCGGAACCTCCGCCTCGGTTGCAATCGTGCGAGAGCTGGGGGCGGAATGAAATCAGGGGTCAGGCAGGGCAATCGCACTTGAAAGAGCTTCCGTTGGGATTTGGAAGAAAGGCTGCGTGCCATGGACGGAAAAGGCCGAAAGAGACAGCACGGGCGACTCGAAATGTGGCAGGGGCTAAAGCCCAGGTTTATTTTGTGAGCGTTTCGCGGCCCGGCTAAAGTCGTGCCCTGTTACAAAGCTCGCTTCGAGGGAGTGCTGGCAGGGGCTTGAGTCGTTCGCCTGCCATGAAAGTTCAAATGCGATTGCCCTGAGGGTTCAGGGGGCGGGGGTTGGAAGCGGGTCCCGGCCCCTGATATTCTTCCAGCAGTCCGCTTTCCTGCCGCCCGACAAATCTTATCGCAAATAAATCGCCAGAGAAGCTCCGATCCCTGTTCCCCGATCTCTGTGCTCTGACCACTGACCCCTGATCCATGACACCTGCATTGCGTTATCATTCCCTTCGACACTTATGACAGAAAATCCCCTGTTACGGCCGCATGCATCGGAGTTCGAGGGCGACTATCGCCCCTCCAGCGATGCGCCTCTGGATCCTGTGAATGCCCGCATTGAGCCCGCCGACGTGGCCTACCTGATGAAGCTTACCGACGCGCTTAACACTACGCTCGACCTGCAGACCCTTCTCAATCGCACTGCAGAACTTGTGCGCGCCATTATTCATTACCGCATCTTCGCAATTTTTCTCGTCAATGACCGCACGCACGAGCTGCGCATGCGATTCCAGATTGGCCACACTCCCGAGGTTGAGCGGATGCGCTTCCAGGTTGGCAAGGGAGTGGTGGGCCAGGTCGCCCTGACTCGCCAGCCCATACTGCTCAACGACGTTGCGAACGAGGAGCACTACATCAGCGCCAATCCAGAAGTTCGTTCAGAGCTGGCGGTGCCTCTAATCGCCAAAAATCGGCTTATCGGGGTGATGGACCTGGAGAGCAGCGAGGCGGGCTATTTCCGGCCCGAGCATCTGCGCGTGCTCACCGTGACCGCCTCGCGCATCGCCCAGGCAATTGAGAATGCCCGTCTCTATGCGCGCGTCTCCCGCCAGGCCCAGCAGCTCGAAGTGCTCAACGAGATCGCCGTCGAACTGGCCTCGATTTTGGAATTGGGTCCGCTGCTCGAACGCGTCGGGCAGCTTCTGCGCCGCCTCATCGATTACCAGATGTTCACCATCATGCTGCTGGATGAGAAGGGCGAGACCCTGATTACCCGTTATGCGTGGCGGTTCGGATACGCTCACGCTCCGCTGCGCAGGATTCCGGTGACGAACGGGCTGGTAGGCGCCGCTGTACGCGAATGGCGCTTCATAAATGTTCCCGATGTGAACAAGGATCCGCGCTACCTGGCGATGAACGAAGAGACCCGCTCCGAACTGGTGGTGCCTCTCTTCTACAAGGGCCGCATCATCGGCGTACTCGACATGGAACACACGCGCACTCATTTCTTCACGGAAGACCACGAGCGGGTGTTGACGACACTTGGCGCCCAAATCGCGATTGCAATTGAAAACGCGCGGCTCTATCAGGCCGTGCGGACACAGGAACGGCAGCTCGAGCGCGACATCACGATGGCGCGCGAGGTCCAGCTTCGGCTGCTGCCCTCTGTGGCGCCATCGCATCCGCACGCCGAGATGGCTGTCCGCTTTCTTCCCGCCCGCACAATCGGCGGCGACCTCTACGACTTTGTCGATTACGGCCCGGGCCGCACGGCCATTGTGCTCGGCGACGTCAGCGGCAAGGCGGCGCCTGCAGCCTTGTTTGCGGCACTGGTGAGCGGCATCATGCGCGCTGCCGCCAGCCAGCAGCCCGAGCCCGCCCAGATGCTGGCCCTGCTCAACGATGCCCTGCAGGAACGCAAGCTTGAATCGCAATACGTTACGATGCTGTTCGCCCTCTGGAACGATGAAAACCAAACCCTGACGGTCGCCAATTCCGGCGCCGTCCAACCCGTCTTCTGCCGCTCCGGCCAGTCGGTCACAGTGCAGGCGGAAGGCTTCCCTCTTGGCCTTTTTCCGGACGTAACCTATGAGGAGTTCAACGTGTCCACTCAGCCGGGAGACGCCATCGTCTTTGTGTCGGACGGAATTCTGGACGCAGAAAACGATAAAGACGAAATGTACGGCCAGGAGCGGTTATCCGACCTGCTCTGCGCTCACCGCGAGCAACCGGCACTCGCAATCGCCGACGCGATACTTGAGGACGTTGCCCGCTTCCAGGGCGCGAAGGACCGCTTCGACGATGAGACGATTATTGTTTTGCGCGTGCGGTAGGTTTTAGACTGCGCGATTCGGAATTTCTTGTTTGTGCTTTCCCAGGTCTCATCCGCCGCGGCGGACGAGACCTGGGGCACCGACAATGGGGGGCATTGAAAACACGTAAGTTACAGATTCTAAAATGTCCTAGATCTCCAAGAACCCCACAAAGCCCACGGTAGTAGCACAAATTAGCACAAATTCTTCCAGGCGCGTCTTCGGCTGAGGGCGTGCTGGTTAATGTTCAAACGATGGTCGGCTGGTGATTCAGGCGCGGTCCAGTGAGAGGCCGTGCAGTTGAACTTAGTTTGGGCGCGCAGACCTCTTGAGAACTCTTGTAGTGAAAGCTCCGACGAGACAATCGTCCTCGTAGTACATCCAGTCAGTGATAAGTTTGGCTTCGAACGGGACGCGTTGCATGAAGCTGATGCTCCGAATCCTTGGTTCGTTCGCGACTACACCTGTCAGGGGAGAAGAGTGGAGGTCTAGATCAGCTAACCAAATATGCTCTGTCTCCTCCTGTTCCTCGAATGCCACTTTCAGAAGAAAGCTCCGTTGATTCGGCTTGGGCGCGAAGTATGCTTCGAGAAATTGCTTTAGAGAATGTCGTGCGATGTTGATGGCTGACACCATCTCCTCGTCGTCTCCAGCGACCTCCACAATCCGGAGAGAGTCATCGATTTCCATCGTCACTTCCTCTATGTCCCTCTAAAGTTTAACCTGCAGTTTGTTGCTGCCTCTTCGCTTACGCAGCTGTTACTTCGCAGCACACGAGATTGCCGCTGATGGCGTAGCACAAAACTAGCACAATAACTTAAGCGTATCTTTCATGTCATTCATTCTATTTAGGTTGGCTCGCATTCAAAACCTGGGGCACCTAGGCTTTCCCAGGTCTCAAAATCGAGACCTGGGGCACCCGGCCATTTTGGCTATTTGGATCATTTTAGAATCTATAACTTACGTCATTCGAATACGTCCGAGCGTGGGGCACCCGGAAGACGCGCTCATCACGATAAAGCTGCGATGAATGATTGCATGACAGCGTCGGCTCCCTCGACCTGAGTAAACTGGTTGCGGCTAAACGACCACGAAGCTCGGGAGGAAAGGAGCCGAGCATGATGATTATAGGCTGTGATTTTCATC
>Ga0181516_10000358_pt1 | contig 43528 bp, 43 predicted proteins | sample PEATcosm2014_Bin_25_FD_121104 | JGI IMG/M metagenome (GOLD analysis project Ga0181516, IMG submission 121104) | Peatland microbial communities from MTU Mesocosm Facility, Houghton, MI, USA - PEATcosm2014_Bin01_10_metaG | ecosystem: Environmental > Terrestrial > Soil > Wetlands > Peat | place...
CAAAGATACGCTCCGGGCGACCCTTCAGCCTCGGCTTCGCCCGTGGGTTTCCTCGCTACGCTTGGAAAGGAGATTGGGGCTCCAAACCAAGCTGCTGCGGAACCCGCGGCCTTCGCCTCGGCCTCGGGTTCGTCCTCACGTATCAAAGATACGCTCCGGGCGTCCCTGTTCACTATACACCACGGCGGTGCGTCGCTGAAAACCGCTCTTTTTCCTTGCCTTGGAGTGCCCTCGAAGTGCGACAATGGAGCCACTGCAAACTTCGGAGGCGTTTATGAAGATTCTTATGATCGGCGGCACGGGTATCATCAGTTCGGCGGTTTCGGACCTGCTTCTGGCCCGGGGACACGAGCTGACTCTGCTCAACCGGGGCGCTTCGGTCCGGTCGGTGCCGGCGGGCGCCGAGGTGCTTGTGGCGGACATCCGCGAACCGGCGTCCGTGAAAAAGGCCGTGGGAGACCGCCACTTTGATTCTGTGGTCGACTGGCTGAGCTTCGTCCCCCAGCATGTGCAGACGGCCCTTGAGCTCTTTGAAGGACGAACGGGCCAGTACGTGTACATCAGCTCGGCGTCGGCGTACCGCAAGCCCACGGTGGCCCTGCCCATCGTCGAGTCCAACCTGCTCCACAACCCGTTCTGGGAGTACAGCCGCAACAAGATCGCCTGCGAAGAGATGCTTCTTGACCGCTTCAGGACGAAGGGTACACCCGTCACCGTGGTTCGCCCCAGCCACACCTACGACAAGACGCTGTTCCCCATGGACGGCGGCTGGACGGTGGTCGACAGGATGCTCAAGGGACTGCCCGTCATCGTCCATGGCGACGGAACCTCGCTGTGGACCCTCACCCACCACAAAGACTTCGCCAAGGGCTTCGTCGGCCTGCTGGGTCATCCGTACGCCCTGGGCGAGGTGTTTCATATCACCGGGGACGAGTGGCTCACGTGGAATGAGATCTTCCGCCTCACGGCGCAGGCGGCCGGCGTCGAGGCCAACGTTGTCCACGTGCCTTCGGACCTGATCGCCCGGGAAGACCCGAACTGGGGCGCGGGACTGCTGGGCGACAAGGCGCACTCGGTGGTCTTCGACAACACGAAGATCCGCCGCCTCGTCCCCGATTTCACGTGCCCCATCCCGTTTGCCCAGGGCATCCGCGAGGTCGTCGCCTGGCACCGCGCGGACCCCAAGCGGCAGGCGGTCGACAAGGCCTTCGTGGCCATCTACGAGAGGATTCTCGAGAGGATGAAGCGCGCCTGGAGCTGATTTCGTCACCGGGCCCCTTGCCTTAGAGTGCGCTCGAGGTGAGATAGTGAAGGCAGGAGAACTTTCATGGACAATTTTGTTTACCACAACGCCACCAAGATCCTGTTCGGCAAGGGCACCGACGCTCAGGTCGGCGCCGAGACCAAGCATTACAACACCAAGGTGCTCGTCCACACGGGCATGGGGAGCGTCAAGCGGTCGGGGCTCTTCGACCGCGTCGTGAAGTCGCTCAAGGCGGCCGGTGTCGACTTTGTGGAGCTGGCCGGCGTCCAGCCCAACCCACGGCTGGGCCTCGTCCAGCAGGGAATTCAGCTCTGCCGGGACCAGAAGATCGGTTTCATCCTGGCGGTGGGCGGCGGTTCCGTCATCGATTCGGCCAAGGCAATCGCCGCCGGCGTCCCCTACACCGGCAACGTCTGGGACTTCTACGAAGGCAAGGCTTCGCCCAAGGCCGCCCTGCCCGTGGGCTGTGTCCTGACCATCCCCGCCGCCGGCAGCGAGACCAGCGGGAGCACCGTGATCACCAAGGAAGACGGCGGCTTCAAACGCGGCCTGACCAGCACCGAGTACCTGCGCCCCGTGTTCGCCATCCTCGACCCCGAACTGACCGCCACGCTCCCCGTCTTCGAAACGGCCGTCGGCGCCGCCGACATCATGAGCCACGTGATGGAGAGATACTTCACCAACACCACGAACGTCGACTACTCCGACAGGCTGTGCGAGGCCACCATGCGCGGCGTGATCCGCAACCTCCCCATCGTCCTGGCCCGGCCCCACGACTACGACGCCCGCGCCGAGCTGATGTGGCTGGGCACCCAGGCTCACAGCGATCTGATCGGCATGGGCCGGGTCGGCGACTGGGCCAGCCACGACATCGAGCACGAACTCTCGGGGCTGTACGACGTGCCCCACGGCGCCGGCCTCGCCACCGTCTTCCCCGCCTGGATGAAGCACGTGTACAAGCACGACCTGGCGCGGTTCAACCAGTGGGCCGTCAGGGTCTGGGGGGTCGAGATGGACCACAAGAACCCCGAGAAAACCGCGCTGGAGGGCATTGCGAAGCTCCAGGGCTTCTACACAAGCTGCGGGCTGCCGACCACCCTCAAGGAGCTCAAGGTCCCCGACGACAAGCTCGAAGTCATGGCGGACAAGGCGACCTCGGGCAACCGCCGCACCGTCGGCAACTTCGTGAAGCTCGACCGCGACGGCGTCCTGGCCGTCCTGAAGCTGGCCCGATGACCGCGACGTTTCGACCCGCCGAGGCCCTCGACGTCGCCGTGCTGCTCCCCGTCTACAACTCCTACGTGCGGACCAGCACCGCGACGTTCCACACCGAGGAGATCGACGAGACGACGTTCCGCGGCCTGCTGTTTCCGGGTTACCCCCGGTACGACAGCTGGGCCGTGGTCGTCGAGGGCAAGGCGGTGGGCTACGTGATCCTGGCGCGGTACAAGCCGCGCGAGGCCTACGACGGCACCGCCGAGGTCACGATCTACCTCGACCCGGCGTTTTCAGCGAAGGGGCTGGGGTCGGCGGCGTTGACCTTCGTCGAGGCTCGCGCCCGGGAACGGGAGTTTCACAACCTGCTGGCCATCATCTGCGGCGAGAACACCGCGAGCATCCGGCTGTTTGAGAAACACGGGTACCAGCAGTGCGCGCATTACCACGAAGTCGGCAGAAAGTTTGGACGGTGGCTGGACGTCGTCAGCTATGAGAAATTGCTCTAGGCTCGGATAGCGCCGTTTTGGCGTCACCTCGGCTTGGCGGCCGTGCTCGGCGTACACGCCGAACCTGTCGGTTCGGAAGTACGCCTGCGGGGTCCGCCAAGCCTCGGTTTAGCCAAAGCGACGCTCTCCTTCGCCAGAAGGCCGTGGACTCGCTTCGCTCGTCGGCGGGTTCCGGGCTGCAACACGGGCGGGAGAGCACGACTTCGCTTTGCTCGTCGGGGGGCGTCCGCAACACGGGCGCGTGGGTAGGGCGACTTCGCGTTGCTCGTCGGAGAGGTCTGGTTGCTGGCCGGGCGGGTTACGACGACTTCGCTTCGCTGGTCGGGCTAAGACCAGAACCTGAACCCCAGCGCGCTTTGGAGGTCGAAGGTAGGGAACTGGACGGGGTTGACGTCGACGCCTAGGGCAGGGGCAACCTCGACGAACAACTCAAGAGTCTTCTTGAAAACGTAAGCATTCAGGCCGACGGGGATCCGGAGCCCCGCACCGAAGCTGGATCCGCTGCCTGTGGTGAGGTCGACGAAAAGGCCTGGGCCGGCGTACCAATTCAAGAAATCAATCAGGCGCCCCCCGGCCATCCAGTAGTCAGCCGTGGCGCCCATGTGGGCACCGTTGGGCGTGGCTGAAAAGCCGACGCCAAACACGTAAGGGACCTTGTCGAGCTTGAACGTGGCAGCCAGGCCTCCTCCCGCGCCTGCGCTGGAGAGCGGTGCGGTCACTTCGACACCCAGGCCGAGGCTGAAGGCTTGAAGACTCGAAACGAGGCAAAAGACGGCGGCAAGGGTCAGGAACTTCTTCATGGGGAACTCCGTGGTGCTTTCCAGTTAAATAAGACGAATCTAATTTGTCAAGAATGGGCCGGTCCGCTTGGGAATTTTAATGTGAACAAAGGCACAACAAAACTTGACAATCAAAATTTATTGAGTTATGATGACTATAGAAAAGAAAAAGTGAATCGATAACCAATTCGTGAGTTGCTTTTTTGTTGCGTTCCGGGCATAATAAGCGCCAGAAGTCCAAGTGGTGTGTGAGGAGGATTCATGTCAGTTATTACGAAGGACAAAACCGAGATCGAGTTTTCGCCCGAGTTGCTCCAGTTCATCCAGGACTGGAAGGACAAGGCCGGGAACCTCATCATGGTTTTGCACCGGACTCAACAGGAGTTCGGCTACCTGCCCAGGCCGGCCGTCATCAAGCTTTCCCAGATGCTCAACGTCCCCCTGGCCAAGATTTACGGAGTCGTGACCTTCTACCACTTCTTCAAACTGACCAAGCCCGGCCGTCACAACATTCAGGTGTGTCTGGGCACGGCCTGCTACCTGAAGGGTGGTGAGGACCTGATCCACGAACTGGAGACCCTGCTGGGCATCGGACTGAACCAGGTGTCCGACGACGGCGAGTTCAGTTTTGAGGCGGTCCGCTGTGTTGGTTGCTGTGGTCTGGCCCCTGTGGCTGTGTGCAACGGCGATGTCTTCGGCAAGCTGGTCACCGACAAGCTTCCCGATGTGCTGGCAAAGCTGAAGGCCAAGTAAGGAGTTCGTCATCCATCGCACTCTGGGCGATTTTCTGGCCGACCTCTTCCAGAACGGGGTTGAGGCTGGCGCCCGGACCGTCGATGTGGTCTTGGACCAGGACGAACGGAGCTTCACCATGACCGTGACCGACAACGGCAAGGGCATGGACGAAGCCGAGTTGGTCCGGGCGCAAGATCCGTTTTCCACCGACGGGGTGAAACACCCGCAGCGCAAGGTGGGTCTGGGACTGCCCTTCGTCATCCAAACGACCCGGATGACGCAGGGTCGGTTTCAGATTTCTTCCCAAAAAGGGAAGGGCACGACGGTTACAGCGACGTTCAATCTGGAGCACTGGGATACTCCCCCTCTGGGGGATCTCCCCGCCACCCTGGGCCAGTTGATGGCCTTGAGCGGCGACTACGAGGCGACGGTGGTGCGGCGCTTGACGGGAAAGCAGGTCACCCGGTCCTGGGAAGCCAAGAGGAGCGAACTCCTCGAGGCCCTGGGCAGTTTGGAAGACCTGGAGTCCCTGACCTTGTTGCGGGAGTACTTCCGCAGCCTAGAAAACGAATTGGTGGAGGCAACACAATGACCCTTCAAGAATTGCGCGCCATGCGGGAAAAAGGCCAGCAGGCCATGGACCGGCGGGTGGGCGGCGACAAGAGCATCGAAATCATCGTCGGAATGGGAACCTGCGGCATCGCGGCGGGAGCCAAAGAGGCGCTGAACGCCTTCATCGACGAACTCAACAGCAAGGACGTCCGCAACGTCGTGATCAAGCAGGTCGGCTGCATGGGGTTCTGCCACTCTGAACCCACAGTCGAGATCAAGATGGAGGGCATGCCCGACATCATCTACGGCAACGTCGACGCCAACGTGGCCCGGACCATCGTCCACAGCCACATCCTCGAAAAGAAGCTGGTGGACAACCACGTCTTCGACAAGCCCGCCCTCGACATCCTGAAACGAACGCCTGGGAAGGAGAAGTAAGCCATGGCACTGAACAATTTCTGTCTGGTTTGCGGCGGCACGGGTTGCGAATCGAGCAAGGCCGACGAGATCTTCAAGAACCTCAAGAAGGCCGCCGCCGACCACGGGCTGGCCGATCAGGTGCAGGTCGTCAAGACCGGCTGCTTCGGCTTCTGTGAGAAGGGCCCCATCGTCAAGATCCTCCCCGACGAGAGCTTCTACGTCGAGGTCAAACCCGAGGATGCCGAGAAGATCGTCGCCGAGCACCTGGTGAAGGGCCGCCCCGTCCAGGGCCTGCTGTACAAGACTCCCGAGCAGGTTACCGCCAAGAGCGAAGAAGACATCGAGTTCTACCAGAAACAGATCCGCATCGTGCTTCGCAACTGCGGTATCATCAACCCCGAAGACGTGCAGGAGTACATCGCCCGCGACGGCTACCTGGCCCTCGAGAAGGTGCTGTTCGAGATGAGCCCCGAGCAAGTCATCGAGGAGCTCAAGAAGTCCGGCCTGCGCGGCCGCGGCGGCGCCGGTTACCCCACCTGGCTCAAGTGGACCAACACCCGCAAGACCCAGGCCGACCAGCGCTACGTGATCTGCAACGCCGACGAAGGTGACCCGGGCGCCTACATGGACCGCTCGACCCTGGAAGGCGACCCCCACTCCGTGCTCGAGGCCATGACCATCGCCGGTTACGCCCAGGGCGCCAGCCGGGGCTTCGTCTACATCCGCGCCGAGTACCCCCTGGCCATCCACCGCCTCGAAGTGGCCATGAAGCAGAGCCGAGAGATGGGCCTCATGGGCAAGAACATCCTGGGCTCGGGCTTCGACTTCGATATCGAAATCCGCCTCGGCGCCGGCGCGTTCGTTTGCGGCGAAGAAACGGCTCTCATCCAGTCCATCGAAGGCAAGCGCGGCATGCCCGTGCCCAAGCCCCCGTTCCCGTCGGTCAGCGGCCTGTGGGGCAAGCCCACCAGCATCAACAACGTCGAAACCTTCGCCAACATCCCCGTGATCATCAACAAGGGCGGCGACTGGTTTGCCAGCATCGGCACCGCGACCAGCAAGGGAACCAAGGTGTTCGCCCTCACCGGCGCCATCAACAACTCGGGCCTGGTCGAAGTTCCCATGGGGACGACGCTCCGCGAGATCGTCTACGACATCGGCGGCGGCATCAAGAACGGCAAGGGCTTCAAGGCCGTGCAGTCCGGCGGTCCCTCGGGCGGCGTGCTTCCCGCTTCGCTGCTCGACGTGCCCATCGACTACGAAAGCCTGACCAAGGCCGGGTCCATGATGGGTTCGGGCGGCTTGATCGTCCTCAGCGAGGCCGACTGCATCATCGACGTGGTCAAGTTCTACCTTGACTTCTCGGTCGAAGAGAGTTGCGGCAAGTGTGCTCCGTGCCGGATCGGCGGCCGCAAGCTGCTGAACATCCTCGAGAAGATCACCAAGGGCAAGGGGACGGTCGAAGACATCGCCACCATGGAGCAGATCGGGTTCGCCATGCAGCGCGCCAGCCTTTGCATGTTGGGCGGCACCACCCCCAACCCGATCCTGTCGACCATCCGGTTCTTCAAGGACGAGTACCTGGAGCACATCGAGAACAAGAAGTGCCGCGCCGGGAAGTGCAAGGACCTGGTCACCTACTCAATCGATAAAGAGAAGTGCATCGGCTGTACGGTCTGCGCCCGCAAGTGCCCTGTGAACTGCATCGCGGGTGACCGCAAGGTCCCCCACGAGATCGACGCCTCGAAGTGCATCAAGTGCGGAGCCTGTTTCGACAGCTGCAAGTTCGGCGCCGTGCTGGTGTCGTAAGGGAAAGGAAGACAACCATGAACACCGTCAACATCAAAATCAACGGCATCCCGGTCACCGTCCCGGGCGGAACCAGTGTGCTGAAGGCGGCCAAGGCCGCCAACACCAAGATCCCTTCCCTGTGCGCCCACCCCGACCTCAAGTCGTGGGGTGCCTGCGGCATCTGCGTGGTCAAGGTCGAAGGCTCCCCCAAGATGGTCCGGGCCTGCACCACCGACGTCGTCGAGGGGCAGAACTACATCACCCACGACCCCGACATCGTCGAGACCCGGCGAACCGTCCTCGAGATGATCATGGCCAATCACCCGAACGAGTGCCTGACCTGCGCCCGCAACAACTGCTGCGAGCTGCAGACCATCTCGGCCGAGTTCGGCATCCGCGACGTGCCCTTCGCCAAGGGCGTGCGCAACCTCCCCGATGACCTGTCGACGCCCTCGGTACAGCTGCACCCCAGCAAGTGCATCGGCTGCGGCCGCTGCGTTCTGGTCTGCCAGCAGATGCAGGACGTCTGGGCCCTCGAGTTCCTCAACCGTGGCGACCAGACCCGCATCGCTCCCGCCGGCGACGTGACCCTGGCCGAGAGCCCCTGCATCAAGTGCGGCCAGTGCTCGGCCCATTGCCCCGTGGGCGCCATCACCGAGGTCGACGAGACCCGCAAGGCCTGGTCGTTCCTCAACAACAAGAGCAAGCACGTCGTCGTCCAGATCGCCCCCGCGGTCCGGGTGGCCTTGGGTGAGGAGTTCGGCTACGAACCCGGGACCATCGTCACCGGCAAGATCTACGCGGCCCTGCGCCGCCTGGGCTTCGCCAAGATTTTCGACACCAACCTGTCGGCCGACCTGACCATCATGGAAGAGGCAAGCGAGTTCGTGCACAGGTTCACCACCGGCGGCGAGCTGCCCCTGATCACCTCGTGCTGCCCCAGTTGGGTCGACTACCTCGAGAAGTACCACGACGACCTGATCCCCAGCTTCTCGACGGCCAAGAGCCCCATGATGATGATGGGTGCGATGGTGAAGACCTACTACGCCGAGAAGGCTGGCAAGGCTCCCGCCGATATCGTGTCGGTCGCCATCATGCCCTGTACCGCCAAGAAGTACGAAATCCAGCGCAACGACGACATGCGCAGCTCCGGCGTCGCCGACGTGGACCTGTCGCTCACGACCCGCGAACTGGCTCGGATGATCAAGCAGGCCGGTATCGACTTCGCCAACCTGCCCGACGAACCGGCCGATGACCCGCTGGGCATCTACACCGGCGCCGGCACCATTTTCGGCGCCACCGGCGGCGTCATGGAGGCCGCGCTCCGGACCGCCTACCACATGGTGAGCGGCAAGAACCTGGGCTCGCTCGACATCACCGCTGCCCGCGGTATGGACGGCGTCAAAGTGGCCAGCGTGAAGATCCCCGCCGGCGGCAAGGAGATTGAGGTCAGGTTCGCCGTGGCCCACGGCATGGCCAACGTCAAGGACGTGATGGAACAGGTCCGCGCCGCCAAGAAGGCCGGCAAGGAGCTTCCGTTCCACTTCATCGAGGTCATGGCCTGCCGCGGCGGCTGCATCTCGGGCGGTGGTCAGCCCTACGGTTCCACCGACGAAGTCCGCGCCAAGAGGACGGCCGGAATCTATAAGGACGACAAGGCCTCGGCGATCCGCCAGAGTCATGAGAATCCTTCGGTTCAGGCAATCTACAAGGATTACCTGGGCAAGCCGAACTCGGAAAAGGCCCACCACCTGCTCCACACCCACTACACGGCGCGCCCGCTGTACGTGAAGTGACCGCGTTGTTCTGACCTTGGGAGCCGCCTTCGGGCGGCTCCTTTTTTTTCTTCCGGCGGAGGCCTCCCGCTTGACCCAAAATCCTGTGACTGTATGATGGGGCTATGCCTTTGCCCCCCTGGTCCTCCCGCGACTCCCTCGGCGACCCCGTCGTTGACGAGGAACACCGGAGACTGCTGGAACTGCTGCAGTGGCTCGAGAGCGAGCTGTTCCTCGAACACGACATGGACAACGCCAAGGTTTCGGCCCTCGCCAAGGAGCTGAACAACCACGTGGATCAGCACTTCTTTCACGAAGAGGAGTTCATGCGGTCCTTGCCGAGTCTGTCGGACAAGGAGAAAGCCGCCCATGCCCGCGACCACGAACACTGGCGGGCCCGCATCCAGGAACACCTTCCGGCCCTGCTCCGGGCAAACACCGACCTTGAGAGGCGCGCGCACCTGGCCCGCATCCTTCGGGTCGCGAAGGGGTTCTGGCAGGAGCATTTCCAGACCTTCGACAGGAAACTTGGCGAACACAAGCTTTAGGATGTCCCATGCGCCACTACCACCAGTACGACGAGCTGATCCGAAACAACGCCCGCTGGGCGGTTGAGAAGCTTACCAAAGACCCCAAGTACTTTGAGACCCTGTCCGAGTACCAGAAACCGCCGTTTTTCTACATCGGGTGTAGCGACAGCCGGGTTCCCATCGACACGTACACCCAGACCGAACCTGGCGAAATGTTCATTCACCGCAATATCGCCAACCAGGTGAGTCTCACGGACATGAACCTGTTGTCGGCCGTGGAGTTCGCCATCGAGATCCTCCAGGTGCGCCACATCGTGGTTTGCGGGCACTACGAATGCGGCGGCGTGATCGGGGCCTACCGCAACGACCTGCGCGGTCTGAAAGAGAACTGGACCACCCCCATCAAGGACATCATCCGCGAGCACAAGAGCGAACTCGACCTCATCACCTCCGAAAGCGCCCGCCTCGACAGGCTCACCGAGCTGAACACCCTGGCGCAGGTGAAGAACATCTTCAAGATCTCGGACCTGGAGCGGCTGATCGAAGCAAGGGGCTACTACCCCGCATCCATGGCTGGGTGCTCGACATCCGTCTGGGGCTCATCAAGGACCTCGAGCTGCCCTTGGACGCGTGGAAAGCCGAGGGCGTTGTACCGGGCAATTACACGGCCTGAAACACGTTTTTTAACCACGGGGCCCTTCGGGCCAACGGAGAGACGGAGAAACGGAGGAAGAATTTTGGGGCACGAAGGGACGGTCGGAGGCCTCCCTTCCAAACCCCTCCCCCTTGATCCACTTCTTCTCCGTTCCTCCGTGGTTAAGAAACGTGTTGAAGCCCAGTGTTTAAGCCTCCTCCCAGCTAACCGCCCCTCGTTCCAGCGCCCGCCGCACAGCGTCAAAGTTTGCCTCGTCCACCTCGACCTCGCACGTGCGGCTCCCCACGTCGTCGCTGTAATGGGCGTCGCTTCCCCTCACGAGCGTCTTGCCGCGGGTGTTGAGTCCCCCGGCGTCCCGGCGGACTTCGAGGGCCGAGTAGGGCAGGTCGGGCAGGTAGCCCAGCTGGCTGAGCACCGATTGACTGGGACGGTCGATGTGGGCGGGGACAAACAGCCCGCCCGCCGCCAGGCACGCGTCCCCCAGGGCGGTCAGTGGGAGGTCGGTGGCCGTGCCCAAGTAGAAGGTCACCTCGTCGAGGACGTTTTCGCTTTCGTCGACCACAACCTGATCCCCCCACTTATCGGGCTTGTTCGCAATCTTCAGGAGGTGCTCCTCCACGAAGGCGCCAAAGGCCACGGCCTCGGTGGCGTTGCGGAACAGGCAGAGGCAGTGAAGCTCCTCTTGGGTCGTGACCTCAAGGCCGGGCAGCGCCAGGAGTCCATTTGCAGTGCACAAGCTCTCGAAGGCCGGGGTGTTGCGCGCGCTGTTGTGGTCGGTGAGGGCGAGCAGCTGAACGCCGGCTCGCACGGCCGCCGTGACAAGAACGGCTGGCGAAAGGTCGAGGCTCCCGCACGGTGAAAGACACGAGTGGTTGTGGAAATCGGCGGTGAGCAGCATCCTTCAAGATTACACCCAGAGGGGGAGGCGGTGGAACTCGGCTCCTCCCTCTTAGCCCAACTCGAAGGCTTCGAACTGGATGCGCCCCCGGCCAGATCCACCGACGTCACGGTCAGAGCCGGCAGCGTCCGGCCGTGCACCCAGGTGACCACGACCAGCACCAGGGTCAAAACGAACAGGCCCTGGAAGGTCAGGGACGACCTCGGCGAGGCCACCCCGATGACCTTGGCCCCCAAGACGTGCCAGTACAGGAGCACGGCCAGGACGAGGTAGAGCACCTTGTGAGCGGTGTACGCGGAGTGCCACGCCAGGAACGCCGCGGCAAACGCGGAGACCCAAATGTGGGCGCGAATCCTGCCGTCATACGGCAGGGCCCTCTGCAGGTACGGGAGCTTCAGTCCCAGGACGATGGTCACCAGCAGCCAGTCGTAGCCGAGGATGGATGCTGTAAAGTTGCTTTGGTCCAGGGGCGTCGCAAACGGCTGCAGAGCCCCGTAGTCGGCGACTTGAGCCAGAGGGACGACAAGGTAGGACAGCACCATCAGGCCCAACCCCCGAACCCTCACTCTCACCGTCTCCGGAGGAAGGACGCCAGCACCTTCACCCAGGCCGAGTGCATCTCTTCGATTCCCGAGTTGCTCGAAAAGGGGCGCTTCCACGTGGAAGGCGCTGTTACGCCGTCGACGCCTGCCGGACTCTCAGATGCCGAAAACGCAGTCACGTTGAGTCCCGGTCGGTTGCGGTAAAGGTTCACCAAAAAGACGTCCCGCTTGCTGGGGTAGCCGGCGATGAACGTTTCGAGCACGGGGTCGAGGTCCGAGGCAACTCCCGTGTTGAGGACGATCACGCTCCTGAACTGCCCGGGTTTCACCGAGTTGGGGTTCAGAGTGGCGGTCAGCACGAACTGTGCTGTGCTGTCGTGGAACGTCTTTCGGATGAAGTTGTAGGCCTCGCGGTTGACCTCGCTGTTCCCGTTGACCACCACAACCGCGTCGGGGCCGGCAGCGAAAGCCGCTGGCACCAGGGACGAGAAAAGCAGCAAGCATCCCAGCTTGAGTGAGATGTCCAACCTTCTTTCCTCGTCCCCCGGGGCGTTCCCCGAACCTATTTCAGGCCATACACCCGGACGTGCGCGCGCCCCTCAAACCAGTTTCCCACGGTCTTGAACTGGAAGTTGATCGAAGCGATGCGGCGGTCCCTTCCCAGCAGCTGGATGTCGCGGGAACGGGTATGGTCATCAAAGATCAGCCTGGTGTCGATCCGCTCCCGCTGTCCGTCGGCATAGACGATTTCGAGGCCGAACATTTCGATGTTGTTTCTCTCAACCTCGAAAAGGATGCCCCTGAACCTGCCTTCGTAGGCTCCAACGGGGATGACGTCGTGGTCGGCGTGGAAGTCGACGACCCGTTCGCCCAAGAACACGGCGTCTCGGGGTGCGGCAGAAGCGGTGCCCACCGCGAAAAGTAGGCTCGCGGCAGCCATAAGAGCGAGAATTGTCTTTTTCACAGTTCCTCCTGGATGTGAGTACCGTATGAGATTAGTGCACGCACGGGCCAAAACGAACTCAAAGTTCTTAAAATTCAAGAAACAATGACGTCGGTTCACCCCATGACTTTCTCGAAGAAGCTCGACAGCACCTCGATGGCCCGCGAGTTCAACCCGCCTTCCGGAATGATCAAGTCGGCGAACGCCTTGGTCGGTTCAATGAACTCGTAGTGCCCCGGCCTTACCACTTCAAGATACTGCTCCACGACCGAATCGACAGTCCTGCCCCGGTCGGCGATGTCGCGTTTCATTCTGCGGATGAAACGGATGTCGTCGGGGGTGTCCACATAGATCGAGAGGTCAAGCAGTTCCCGGATGCGCTTCTCGGCAAGGATCAGGATGCCCTCGAGGACGACTAGCCGACCGGGAACCACGGTGACGGTCTGGGACCTTCGGCAGTTACCCACGAAGTCGTAGGTGGGCATCTCGATGGTCTGACCATGCTTCAAGGACAACAACTGCTCAAACAGAAGGTCGGTGTCGAACGCGGTGGGGTGGTCCCAGTTGAACGCGGTGATGTTGGCGTTGTTCACAAAGGTGGCGCTCTTGTAGTAGTTGTCCTGGGGGATCACTTGAAAGTCCCCCGTGATCTCGCTGAGCTTGCGGACGATGGTGGTCTTGCCGGAACCGGAGCCGCCGCAAATGCCAATCAACTTCGCCATAGCCTATCCTAGGTACGGTCCGCCTTGGCTGCTGCGGGCCCTTCCGTCTGCGCCCTCGAAGTCGTCGGATGCTCACGTACAAGGAGTACGCTCCGCTCCTCCGAGCTTCGGGGGCTTGTCGGAAGGGCTCCTCGCGACGCCAAACCGGACCGTACAAGCCTATTCAGTCTGTTCGCTCGCCCGCGCCACCCGCTTCGCTCCGGTCTTGGAACCATCACGAGCTTTTTCGTTCTGCTCCTACACCTGCGGGCCCTTCCGTCTGCGCCCTCGAAGTCGTCGGATGCTCACGTACAAGGAGTACGCTCCGCATAAAAAAGGGGGAGGCGCGTGTCCTTCCCCCAGTTTGGTCTCCGCTTTGGGGCGGAGCCTTGTTCTTACTTCGCTTCGGGGGCCTTCGGGGCGGCCTTGGCGGCGGGTTTCTTCTTCTTGCCCAGGAAGACCTTGTCGCCGGGCATGGCGGCGCTGAACAGCGACGAGCCCCACTTGCCCAAGACGGACGCTAGGACGAGCGAGACGAGGGCCGCAATCACGTACGCGGTCCACAGCCCGCCGTTCCCGGGGCCAAAGTTGCTGGTGACCGACACCAGGACGGCCTGCACGATCGACACGATGAACAAGAGCGTGCCCAGGATGATCTTCTTCAGCAGCAACGGCGTGGTCACCTTGCGGTAGCGCACCTTTCCGTCCACGAGGCCCGAGGCAAAGCCGCCAAACACGGCCAGGGGGAACAGCCACGAAAGGAGCTGCAGGGTGGGCCACAGGTAGGTCTGGAACCCGGGAAACAGCGGAAACGCCAAAGCGACAAGCAGCAAGATGGGGGAGATCGAGTTGGGAAGGTGGACGATGATGGGATGCACGTGCAGTTCAAGGTAGAACCGCCGGGCGGCGCCCACCTTGTCTTCCCAGGGCTCGAACATCTCCTTCTTGACGCCGCACGCGGGGCAAACGTCGCCCAGGGCGTCCTTTTCCATGATGTAGCCGCAGGCCTTACACCGAACTTGCTCTTTCATTGATGCTCCTTGGTTAAAGCCGCCACGCCTACTGCGGGCCACAACGGCCGCGTCCGCCGCTTCGCTCCGTGCTCGCGTACAAGAAGTACGCTGCGCGCGTCGCTTCGCGTCGAACTTGCCGTTGCGGCTCCTCGCTACGGTGTACCGGCTTCAACATGCTCTTCCGATCCAATCCATAAAACGGTGTCAGCACACACTCGCTGACCCTTTATTTCTATCAAAAAGTTCATTGTTGGAGAAGTCTGATGAGACTCTCCTCACGACGGCGCTCCGGTTCCGACAGTTTTTCCTTCCTTGGTCCCATCGGGCCAAGATTGGCCGCCGAAAAGGGCGACAAAAAAGAAGGGCCGACCCTGGGGGCCGACCCTACCAAGTATACTGGCTGGAACCTACTACGCAAGTAGGTCCGCGCCTACTTCAATAGTGCTCGTGGGTCTTGTGGTCGATCTTGCCCTTGAACACCCGGTAGATGATGATCGAGTACACGGCGGTGATGGCCAGGGCCACGGTTGCGACGCAGGCGATGAGCACCAGGCTGTTGATGGGGTTCGAGACCCCTGCCTTGAAGATGGTGAGGGTGAACGAAGCGTCAATGGTCGAGCGGATCATGTTCGGGAACTGAATGCCCCCCACCAGGATCATGGTACCGGCGATGATGGCGCTGCTGAACCAGTAGGGCGCCGCGTCGGGGCTCTTCTCGTCGCGGTGCAGCCAGACGCCGACAAGACCGCCAAGAATGAACACGAGGCCCAGGATGATGCCGACAAGCGCCAAAGGCTTTCCGTCGAACAGTCCGGGGCTGAGCAGTGCGGTCACCAGAACCAGAACCAGCACGATGCCCGTGAACAAGGTGCGGGGTGTCAGGTCCTTGCGGGCCTGGGCCTGAAGGTCGCCCGAGGTCCTTTTCACGAGGTACGCGCTGCCTTGCAGGAGCGTCAGGCTGACGACGGCCAAGCCGCAGAGCACCGACAGGGGGCTCAACGCCTCCCAGAACCCGTGACCATGGTCCCAGACACCCTGCGCGTTGATGGGCATGCCGGCGATGGTGGTTCCCAGCGCGACACCCGCGACAAACGGAATCAGGAAGCTGGCAAGGGCGAACAGCCAGGTCCACAGGGTCTTGCTGCCCGGTTCGTTGCTCCAGGCCTCAAAGACAATGGGTCTGAGCATGATGCCCAAGAGGAGCAGGACGACCCAGGGGTAGAGACCCGAAAGAAGGGCCGCGAACACGACGGGGAAGGTGGCGAAGATCGCGCCGCCGCCGATGAGGCCGTAGAGCTCGTTGCCATCCCAGATGGGCCAGATCACGTTCAGCGCGGACAGCTGCTGGTCCTTAGACTTCATGAAGGGCAGGGTCATGCCGATGCCGAGGTCGAAACCGTCAAGCCAGAGGAACAGGAAAACGGCGGCGCCGATCACGACGAACCAGAACGCCTGCCAGACTTGGATGTTGTTGAGGAAGTCCATGGGTTACTCCTTGGCCTGGGCCGCGTGGCCGGCGGGTTGGGGATCAAGGCCCTTCTTCACGATGACGGGCAAGAAGCGCAGGAACACGACTGTACAGATGGCGTAGATGGCGAAGTACACGATCACGCTGAACCAAACGTTCCACGAATCCAGGTTCTTGGTCAGCGCGTCGGCGGTGGAAAGACCTGGATAGTTCATCGATTCCACGGGGTAGATGACCCACGGCTGCCTGCCGATCTCGGCGGTGAACCAGCCGGTGACCACGGCAACGTAGGGAAAGATCGCCGCATAGATCAGCCACGTCAGCGACTTCTTCTTTCGCGCCAGGGTGCCGCGGAAGTGGAAGATCAGAGCAAACAGGATGGTACCCAACGAGAGCGAGCCCGCCAGAACCATGAGGCGGAAATTCTGGAACACCCACTGCACCGGCGGGATGCCGTGCTTGTTCACGTCGGGGTTGTCGAGGCCCTTGACCTCGTAGTTGAAGTCGGCCGAATAGAAGTAGCTCAGCATGCCCGGCAGGACAATGCCGTCGACCTTCTTGTTCTGCTCGTCCACCCAGCCCATGGCGTACAGCGGCGCGTTCTTTTGGGTCAGATACTGCCCTTCCATGGCGGCGCCCTTGGCGGGTTGAGTCGATTCGATCTGCAGGGTCGACATGTGGCCGATGATGGGCTGGGCGACGGCTGTGATGAGCGCGATCGTCCCCGCGAAGGTCATCAGGGTCTTGGCCAGCTTGACGTCCTTATCGTGCTTGAGGAACCAAGCCGCGCAGGCGACCAGAAGGAAGGCGCCCACCATCCACGCGGCGGTCATGACGTGAAGCCAGCGGATTCCCACCGACGCGTTGAAGTTGAACGCCCAGAAGTCTGTCATGATCATGCGACCGGTGGACGGATCAATCGAGAACCCGCCGGGGGTCTGCATCCAGCTGTTGGCGGCGATGATGATGTACCCCGACAAGTGACTGCCGAAGAACACCAGGAAGGCCGACAGCCAGTACCAGAACGGCTTGATCCTTTCGCGCCCGAAGAACAGGACGCCGATGAAGACGGATTCGATGGTGAAGGCCACCGTGGCCTCGACCGCGAGCTGAACGCCGAACAGGGCACCGGCGTGCTTGGCGAACTCGGCCCAGTTCATGCCGAACATGAAGGGGAGCAGAAGTCCTGTGGCGACCCCCAAGGCAAACACGAGAGTCAGGATCCTGACGGCAAAGGAGGAGAGTTTGCGGTAAACCTCCTTCTTGGTCGTCAGAAAGAAGGTCTCCGACAGTAGGATGAAGAACGAGAGACCCAGTGTGGTCGGCGGAAAGATGAAATGGTACCCGGCCGACATGGCGAACTGGATCCGTGAAAGGATCAAAGACATTTCGTCCATACAGTAACCTCGCTTTTATCTAGTCTCAGCCCTTACGGCCAAAAATCCAAGAGGAAAAAAACGTTCAGCAGACCCGAAGCCAGCACGTTCATGCCCATGGTCCGTTTGAAGTCGGCGCGCGAGGGATCTTTCCACACGCTCATCGCCCACCATAGGAAGTAGGCAAGGGTGGGGAGCTGCAGGCCCAGGAACAGCAGCGCGGTCGACCAACCCCTCTCCGAGACAAACAGGACCACGAACGCGGCCACCGCCAGGGCCAGGAACCCCGCCGACAGGACGAAGGTGCCGCGGATGCCCACCAGGCGGCTGACGGTGAGGTCGCCGTGCCGCGCGTCCTCCTCGTGCTGGTACACCTGGGTGATGGGGTACACTCCCCAAAGGAACAGCGCCGCCGTGGCGGTGCCCATCCAAAGCACGGGGTCGTCCCACCGCCGTGGTTGACCAAGACCCTGAACCACTGCCAAGAACGTAAGGGCCCCCTGCACCACACCCACCCCCAGCCACCCGGTGATCGGCCGGCGCTTGAGACGGGTCACCTTCCAGCTGTATAGCTTGGAACCGACGGTGTAGAGGACCATGCACGCGAAAAAGAAGACGCCCACGAACCACGCCGAGACGAGCACAAAGACGTCGAGGATCCAGGCCGTCCAGACAAGACTCGTGTGCACGGGAGGAGGCGCCGAAATCAGCCCGACGGACTGCTCGTCGCGGTCGTACCAAGTGTTGAACGCGTGGCTTGCCGGGTAGAGAAGAAAATGGATGATGAAGAAGGCTGCCCAGGCGCGCACCGGATCGATGGCCCGTCCCTCGAGCACCCCGAACAAAAAGATGGGCAACAGGAAAAAGAAGAAGGGCAGTCTGAGGTGCAGGAAAGTGGAGCGGAGGGCTGGGTGCTGCATCGCCTTCAGTGTAGTGGGTACCCCGGCTCTTGGGAAGATGGAAAATTTGACTGAGTCTAAATTTACGAGGATAATAGTTGATGAAAATGATCAGGAAACTACCCGTCACTCTGCTGTCCGGCTTCCTCGGCTCGGGCAAAACAACGCTGCTGAACCACCTGCTTTCTAACTCCGGGGGACGGCGGATCGGCGTCATCGTGAACGACCTCAGCGCCGTGAACATCGACGCGGGCCTCATCGTGCGAACCGACCGCGAGCTTGTCGAGCTGTCCAATGGCTGCATCTGCTGCACCCTGCGCGGCGAACTTGTGGCTCAGGTCGTCCGCCTGGCGCGGACCGGGCTCCTCGACTGGCTTGTGATCGAGAGCACAGGTGTGTCCGAGCCCCTGCCCGTGGCCCAAGGTTTTGTGCTGGAAGCCGACGGAGTGCCCCTGCGCGAGGCCGCCAGGCTCGACACCTTGGTCACCGTCGTCGACGCGTCTTCCTTCCTCGCCGATTTCGCCACGGCAGACCGAGTCGAGGACCGCAACCCCGACACTCCGGCCGAAGACAGCCGCAACATCGTCGACCTCCTGGTCGACCAAGTCGAGTTCGCCGACGTGCTGGTGGTCAACAAGACCGACCTGGTGACGCCCCGGGACCTGGTGGCCATCCGCGCCCGGCTCAAGGCGCTCAACCCCGCGGCACGGATTCTTGAGGCCGAGTTCGCGCGGGTGGACCCGTCGCTGGTACTCGACACCGGGCGCTTCGACTACGAGAAGTCCATGGCTCTGCCTGCCTGGGAGCGCGAGCTGGCGCGGCCCCACGTTCCCGAGACCGTCGAGTACGGGATCTCCCACTTCGCCGTCACCTCCGACAGGGCCTTCCACCCCGAGCGCCTTTACAAATACTTCGCCAGGAAGCGCCCCGAGCTGCTGCGAGCCAAGGGGTGGTTCTCGCTGGCCACCCAGCCTGGGGCGCGGTGGGTCTTTCATTTATCGGGAAACAAGAAGAAAATTGAGTTCGGCGGTTGGAGCGGCGAGGGCAGGGGACCCGGCAGGGAGGTGGAAATGGTGTTCATCGGTCTGTTGGGCAACAAGGCCCAACGCTGGAAGCGTGACCTTGAGGCGTGCTTGATTCGACCCGGGGAGACCGCAGACCCCGAAAAGGATCCGTTTGCCCCCTATTTGAAGAAGGCAGCACGATGAGCGCGGCGGCGTGGCTGGTGACGGGCGCCGGCAGCGGCGTGGGCCGGGCTCTGGCCATTGCCCTGGCCTCCACGGGTGCCGAAGTCCTGTTGGCGGGGCGCAACCGAGCCCGCCTCGACGAGACGGCGCGATGGTGCTGGGCGCCCTCGCAGTCCTTCGAGGTCGATCTTGCCGACCCCTCGTCGGTGGCGGCCCTGGTCGGCAGTGTGGCGGTCCACCTAGGCACCCGGCCCTTGGCGGGCATCGTCCACGCCGCAGGAATCATGACCTGGAACAGCGACGCGACCGCCTTAGGTTGGTCGATGGTGCCCCTGGTCAACGCGGTGGCTCCCTGGCGGCTCACTCTGGCACTGGAGCCTCTGCTTCTGGCCGGTACCGGTGCCAGGGTGCTGCTGGTCGCCGGAGCTCCGTTCACGCTTCGGGGTCTGCGTCCCGACGCGGACACGTGGTTGGGAAGTCACAAAGGGAGGGGACTGGCCCTCGCCCTCGAAGCCGCCGCCGGCAAGGTGTGGCTTGCCAGAAGCCTTCACCGCCGCTGGGCGGGACGAGCGTCGGCCTTTGCCTTCCATCCCGGTTACGTGAGGTCGCATCTGGCCGGCGGGCTTCCCCTGCCGTTCAGGGCCTTGGGACTCCTGGCGCAACCCTTTCTGTCCAAGCGCTCGCTTACAGGCGAGTTTCTGGCCCTCGATCCAGCGGCGCCTGCCCTGTCAGGAACCTTGGTTTCGGGTCGGCGCGGCATCGACAATTGTCCCGCCGCCCCCGACCCTGAGGCCGAAGACGCGTTTGCCCTGCGTTTGGTCAGTTCACCACCGACAGGACGCTGAGGGTGCCCCAGGTCAGGAATGCCAACCCGCCGGCCGCCACGAAGAGGCTGGTGATCCACAGCCAGCGGCGCCGGGTCAGGGCCGAGATGGCCGAAATGCCGATGGCCACCTGAAGGAAGGTCACCGCGTACGAAAGGCTTGAGTGCGACTTGAGCGCCTTTTGGCTGTCCTTCTGCTCCTGAGTGGCCTCTTTGGAGATGTCGTCCTGGTCGCTCTTGTACTTGTCCCTGGCGGCCTTCATCTCGTCGAGCTTCTTCTGGTCCTTGTAGCCGAGAGACTCGAGCACGACGATTTGCGTGTCGACCATATTGTGCTTGATGCCCTTGGCCTGGTAGTAGGACCACTGGTCCGAGGCCTTGAGCTGAGACAGCATGGCCTCGTTGGCCTGATGCTCCGAGAGCATCGAAGCGACGGCGGCGAGCACTGCAATCAACGCCGAAGTGAGGGCGATGAGCATGATGCTCCTGTCTTTGGTGTGGTGAGCTTGCTCGACGAGGTGCTCGCCGAGTTCGTTTGTTGGTGATTCCATGACCTTGGAAATTACCCGCCTCGGCAGGGGCCGATCAAGGGCGGGGAGATGAAACTTTCCTAAGGTTGAGGTGTCTTCATCTTTTTGTAAGAAACCTACTCCGGCCTGCGTGGTTCCCTGATAGTATTGTCTTAGGGGGACTCCCAATGAACCGTGTGATCCTGAATCTCATCTTGGCCGTTTGGTCGACTAGCTTGGCGTCGGCCGGCGCCTTGGCTGACCCCGCGCCGCCTGTGACCAAGCACATCGAAATCGCGGGCACGCTGCTAGTCGACGCGGACGGCACTCTGGTGCTGAGGTCCAACGGGCACCACTACCGGCTCACCATCGACGCCGACGAGCCCGGGGTATCCTCCCTGAAAGCGGGAATGGCCATCATCGTCAAAGGCATGCTCACCATCGCCGACGAGCCGGGCTCGGGGCAGGTTCGCACCCTCCGCCCCGACGAAATGATCATCCGCGGCCACGTCTACGACTACGGCGACCCCCCGGCGCAATAAAGCCGAAAGTTCCGAAAGACCCTCATCCTGCCCACCCCTGCTTCCGAAACAGAAAGCAGGGGTGAGCAAATGAGATCCGAAGAGAACTGGGACGTCGAGACCATGGACCTGTCCGAGCTGATGACCCGGGGGAGGGACCAGGTCGGCAACCTCACTTTCTACAAGCTTGTGTTCAACGCCCTCGACCAACTCGCCCGGGAGAACGCCGCCGACGACGAGACCTACCGTCGCGCGCTGGTGGGCCTCGTGTCGGGCTTCCTGTCCGCCGTGCAGCCGCGCTACCTTCCCCAGGCGGTCGCCGCCAAGAACCTGCTGCTCAAAAAAGCCGTCTTTTAGCCAACCACCCCTCATTAGTCAGCTCAACCCTTGCTTTTCGGCGAGGAAGGGGCAGACTGGAAGCGAGGGGGATCCCCATGATCGACAAAACCATCGAAGACCTCGAGGCCAGGATTCGGGCGGCTTCCAAGCTCTCGCCCGGCCAAAAGAAGGAACTGGAGGTCCTGGTCGGCAACCTGAAGAAGGAAGTGACCCAGCTGTCCCGCACCCACGAGGAGGCCGCAGACAGCATCGCCGCCTTCGCGGGTCTTACGGCGCGCGAGGCTCTCAAGAGCCCGCAGAACCCCAAACTGATGAAGATAGCCCTCGACGGCATCCGGGCGTCGGTAGAGAGCTTTGAAAAGACCCACCCCGCCCTGACCCTGAACGTCAACGCCATCAGCACCTTCTTCTCCAATATCGGCATCTGATATTTTTTTGTCGCTTCTGGCTAAATAAACGACCATCAACGACAATTGGTAGGATGAAGAATCTCGACAGTTTCGTGGTGTTGGTCTTTGTCGGTCTGACCCTTCTGGGTCAAGCCTTTGGATTGCTCTTCAAGGCCCTCTTCTGGGACCGCAGCCTGACTTCGGCCCTCGCTGCGCTGCCGGTCTTCGTGCCCTGGTGTCTGTGCGTGACCCTTCTGGGCTCCCTGGTCCTGAGACGGCGCCTCAGGGGCATCCGAGGTGTCGCCCGGGCGCTGAAGAGCGGCCAGGAAACGGCCGCTTCGACTGTCAGGTCCGTCCAGAAGGCCCTGACGCGGTTGCCAAGGTTCCACCTGCTGGCAAGCGCGGCGACCTTCTTGGTGGCCCCGGCCCTCTTCAACGCTCTGCTCGTGATGTTGGGCCAACCCGTGCCGGGCCCCTCGGACTGGATCGTCCAGGGTCTGGTGGGATTCGCGCTCACGGCGATGAGCGGTCTTCAGTGCATAGCCATGACCGACGGGCTGTTCGTCAAGTTTCGCGAAAGGCTGGGTACGGTAGCCCTGCCCGAGGGACTCAACGACCCGCGCCTCGGGGACCGCATCCTTTGGACGACTCTGGCCTCGGTGCTCTTGGCCGCAGTCCTGGCGGCCGTCTCCACCCTGGGTTTCTACAGGGAACTCGTCCAGTACTACACCGCCCAAGGCACCGATGCCGTAGCGTCGGCCAGTGCCGCCGGGGCCGAGGCCGTGGGCCAGAATGAACTCAAGGTGATCGTTCAAATGGCGGGACTGATGGCATTCCTCCTAGTTTGGACGGCGTTCTTGATCTCGGTTGTCGTACGCAACCTTCAGAGGCAGTTGCACAGGCTCAACGCCAAGGTGCTGGAACTGTCGTCGGGGTCGGCCGACCTCACCGTCCGCCTCCCGGTTGTCTTTTACGACGACCTGGGGCGTTTGACCGAGTTCATCGACACCTTCCTCGCGCGGCTGCAACCCCTGATCTCCGCCGTTAAGGACGATGCCGTCGAGGTCTCCGCGTCGGCCGACCGGGTTCTGTCCGAGGTCAGCGCGGCCTCGCTCACCACCACGGGGCTGGCCGCCGCCAACCGCCAGGTGCTCACGGCCGTCGAGGCCCAGGTGGCCTCCATCCGCCAAACGGAGACTCAGCTGATCAACGTGGCGCAGTCCATCGAAGTCGTCAGCTCGCAGATCGCCGACCAGGAGCGCCTGGTGTCCGACGGGTCGACTGCGATCACGACGCTGGCCGAAAGCATCGTCTCGGTGGACCAGGTGACCCGGCAGGCCGACACCCTCGGGCGGGAACTGGCGGCCATCGCCGACCAAGGGCAGACCACCATGGGGAAGATGGGCGCGTCCATGGGCGAGATCGAGAAGGCGTCGCACAGCGTCACAGCCATCGTCGCCCTCATCGCCAAGATCGCGGCGCAGACCAACCTCCTGGCGATGAATGCAGCCATCGAGGCCGCGCACGCCGGCGCGTACGGCCGCGGCTTCGCCGTTGTTGCCGATGAGATCCGAAAGCTCGCCGAATCGAGCGCCCGCAGCGCCCGCGAGATCCAGACGCACAACCGTGACATGGACCAGAAGATCCAGGCAGGTGCGCAGATGTCACGCGAGACAGAAGAGGCGTTCACGAACATCTCGCAGAAGGTGGAAACCACGGCGTCGCTGCTGGCAGCAATTGCTAAGGCGGTGGGTGAACAGCGGTTGGGCACCGAACAGATTGTGCGGTCCTCCGAAGGAATTGTCGCGGCCACCCGGACCATTCAGACGCTGACCGAAGCGCAAAAGGCCCAGTCGGGTGACGCGTCCCGGGCGATGATCGAGATCACCGACGGGACGCGCCAAATCGAGTCGGCGGTAGCCGAACAGGCTCGGGGATCGGCGCGGTTGGCCGAGGCCATGGCCAAGGTCGCCGCCGAATCCACCACCAACTCCAAGACGGCGGGCCGCCTGCTCGACCTGGTCGGGGGCTTCCGCGTCTAGGCGCCTTCGAACAGCGCGAGCTTCTCCCAAAAATCGGGGAAGCTCTTGGCCACGCATCCGGGGTTCTCGATGCGCTGACCGCCTACGGCTAGTCCGGCCACGGCCAGACTCATGGCGATGCGGTGGTCGTTGTACGTGGCGGCCGTCGTCCCGTGGATGCCCGAGGCGTTGCCCGTCACCAGCATGGTTTCGGAGTCGTGGTTGGCCTGCACGCCCATCTTGCCCAACTCGGTTTCCATGGCGACCACGCGGTTGGATTCCTTGTGCACCAGGTGTCCGATCCTTGTGAAGCGGCTTGTGCCCTGGGCAAAGGCGGCGGCAACAGCGAGGGGAGGGACCAGGTCGGGGACGTCGCTCATGTCCTCTTCTATGGCGGTGAGAGCGCTGCCGGTCACCTCGACGGCGGTGCCGTCCCACTCAACCCGGCACCCCATGCGCGCCAGCAGGTCGAGGAAGCGCTTGTCGCCCTGCACCGAGGCGCTGTTGAGGCCCTCCACGCGCACCGTGGACCCGAGCACCGCGGCGGCCAGAAACAGGAAGGACGCCGAGCTGAAGTCGCCCTCCACCAGGTACTCGCGGCCCCGGTAAGGCTGCGGGGCGGCCACGGTGATGGTCTTGTACGCATCGTTGACGGCGGTCACGCCGAAGTCGGCCATCATGCCGGTGCTGATGTCGAAGTAGGGCCTCTCGGTCATGTCGTCGAGGCAGGTGAGGATGACCGGGTTCCGGGCCAGGGCGGCGCTGATCACGAGGCTGCTGAAGTATTGGCTTGTCACCGCCCCGTGGATGGCGGCGCGGCCGCCGTCGAGGCCCGTGGGGTGGACTCGGACAGGGGGCAGGCCCTCGGCGCCAAGGTAGTCCACCCGGGCACCCCACTGCCTGAGGCCGTCGACCACCTCTCGGATGGGCCTCTCGTTGAGGCGGGGCGTGCCGCCAAGCACGATGGGGCGGTCGGCAAAACACGCCGCCGAGGTCAGGAAGTTCATTGTCACCCCCGAGTCGCCCACCGAGAGGGAGTCGGCGACGGGATGGAACCGACCCCCGAGGCCTTGCACGGTCACTCTGTCTTCGGCCACGTCGACGGCGACGCCCAGGTGGCGCAGGCACGCGATCATGTTCTTTTGGTCGTCGGCGAGCAGGGGGCGGTGCAGCACGCTCGTCCCTTCGGCCAGGGCGCCGAAGAGCAGGGCCCTCAGGGTGTAGGCCTTGGCGGGGGGCGCCGGCACCGTAACCCGGCGCGGCCGGGCGCGTTCGACTGTCCTCATGAGCGTCCTCCTGGTCCCCGAATCTAGCCCGGCGGCGGCCCCCTGGTCAAACCGGTTGGGCAAGGTTTAGAGTCTGTCCATGGATTTCAACTCGGAAGACTTCACCCGCGGTTCCACGACCGAACTCCCCCTCGGGGCGTTCTGGACTCGCGACGGCACACTCTTCCGGCTGTGGGCGCCCGAGGCCACCAACGTCACCCTGAGACTCTACCAGGGCTGGGATCTCGCCTTCGCGCCCACCGAACATCCCCTCCAGTTGTCCAAAGGGGTGTGGGAAGTCTCCGTGCCCGGAGACTTGGCGGGCCTGTACTACACCTTCGTGACGAACTACGAAGGCCGGGGGAAGGCCGAGGGCGTCGACCCGTACGCGCGGTCCGTGGGACCCCAGGGGGTGAGGGGCTATCTCTTTGATCCCCGGTCCACCGACCCGCCCGGCTGGGACGAGGACCGTCCGCCGGCGCTGGACCATGTGCTTGACAGCGTCATCTACGAGCTCCACGTGCGCGACGCGTCGTCGCTCACCAGCTCAGGCATCTCCCACCGGGGCAAGTTCCTGGGGCTGACCGAGGAGGGCACCAAGAGCCCCGAAGGGCTTCCCACGGGCCTGGACCACATTGCCGGTCTGGGCGTCACCCACGTGCACCTTCTCCCCGTGTACGACTACGACGGCGTCGACGACCTCGACCCAGAGCCCGAGGAATACAACTGGGGCTATAACCCGCGCAACTTCAACGCGCTCAAGCTTTCGTACTCGACCGACCCCCGGCACCCCGAAGCGGCCGTGCGCGAGTTCAAGCTGCTGGTGCAGGCCCTCCACAGGCGAGGTCTGCGCGTGGTGCTCGACATGGTCTACAACCACACCTACGCCACCGTCGACAGCACCCTCAACAAGGCCTACCCGTTTTACTACTACCGGATGCACGGCCCGCATTTCTCCAATGGTTCGGGTTGCGGCAACGAGCTGGCCACGGAACGGCCCATGGTCCGCCGTTACATCCTCGACTCGCTGAAATACTGGAAAGAAGAGTTCCACCTCGACGGCTTCCGCTTTGACCTCATGGGCCTGTACGACATTGAAACGATGAACGAGATCGCCAGGACCTTTCGGGACCCCGACCCCGCCTTTCTCCTCTACGGCGAGGGCTGGACGGGGGGATTGTCGACCCTGCCCGACGACCGCAAGGCCATCAAGGCCAACGCCCGTCAGGTCCCGGGCCTCGCCTTCTTCAGCGACGAGAACCGCGACACCCTCAAGGGCCATGTCTTTGAGGCGGGCCTTCGGGGCTTCGTGAACGGCGGTTCGGGGCAGGAATGGGGAGTGAAGTTCGCGGCCGTGGGGTGCTCCAGCCATCCGGCCCTGGGCCGGGGCACCTGGGCCACGGGACCGGCACAGGTGATCAACTACGTGGCGGCCCACGACAATCACACCCTGGCCGACAAGCTGGCGCACACCAACCCCGACCAGACCCCGGCCGAGAGGGCCGCCATGGCCAAGCTGGCCCACGGCGCCGTGTTCCTATCCCAGGGCATCCCCTTCCTTCACGCCGGAGAAGAGTTCTTGAGGACCAAACAGGGAGTCGAGAACAGCTACAACTCGCCAGACACCATCAACGGCCTCGACTGGGGCGCCCTGTCGCGGCAAGGCGAATTCGTCGACTATGTGCGCGGTCTGGTGGCTCTGCGAAAGTCCCGGGGCGACCTGAGGCTGCGCGACGCGGGGGCCGTGTCGGCGGCGGTGTCGTTCCCCGAACTTCTCGAGTCCAATATGGTCGCGTGGTGGATAGGCAAGCGCCTCTATGTGGTCTTAAACGCGCATCCCCGGCCCCGGGACGTCCACCTGCCAGCCGGCGACTGGACCATCCTGGCCGACCATACGGGCGCCGGCACCTCGTCCCGGGGCAAACCCAAGAACCAGATGGTCGTGCTGCCCGGGCGCAGCCTCATGGTGCTGGCCAACGACCAAGTATCGCCTTGACATCGGCTTTTTTTCCGGTATCCTGCTAAAGACTGTTGATTGGAGGTAACATGGCGATCATCATCGGACTGGTTTTCCTGGCTTTGTCGGTTTGGGCGGTCCTTCCCTTTCCATTCCCCCTCGGCCTCAACTGGGGCGCTGACGTCTTAACCGTCCTGAAGGGCGGGCTTCCGTTGCTGGGCCTGTTCGTCGGTCTGATCGCGGTGTTCATCGGAATCGCCGACATGAAAGACAAGGCCGAAGCCAAGCGTGAGGAAGAAGCCGAAAAGGCCAAGGCTGCCGCGAGCGAAGCCAAGTAGCTTCGGATCGGACCCTTGACGGGGCGGGGTGTTCCATGCCATCCTGTCTCACCCCGTTACGTACCTTGCACATTGTTTGAGAGAAGTGAGATAACGCAGACATGAAGACGATTTTTGTAAAGCCCGCCGATGTGGTCCGCAAGTGGCACATCATCGACGCCGAAGGCCAGATACTCGGCCGCGTCGCCACCAAGGTGGCCACGGTCCTCCGCGGCAAGAACAAAGCCCTCTACACTCCCCACCAGGAAGTCGGTGATTTCGTCATCGTGATCAACGCTTCCAAGCTCAAGGTGACGGGCGGGAAAGAGTTCAAGAAGATTTACTACCATCACACCAACCACATTGGCGGGATCAAGGGCGAAAGCTTCCAGTCCCTGCTCAAGCGTCGGCCCGGCCGTCCGCTCGAACTGGCCATCAAGGGAATGCTTCCGCACACCCCGCTGGGCTACCAACTGTTCAACAACGTCAAGATCTACGGTGGAGATCGCCACCCCCACGCCGCTCAGCAGCCCCAGGCTCTGACCGTCTGAACCAGGAGCATACCAAATGGCTGAGAAGACCATCCACGGCACCGGTCGCCGGAAGACCGCCGTCGCCCGAGTCTACGTGAAGAAGGGCAAGGGCCTGATCACGATCAACGACCGTTCCCTCGAAAGCTACTTTCCCTACGCCATCCAGCAGGTGACCGTGAAGTCTCCCCTGGTGGTCCTCGATGCCGAGGGCAAGTACGACATCAACGTCACCATCGCCGGCGGCGGTTACAACGCCCAGGCCGAGGCCATCCGCCACGGCATTTCCAGGGCGTTCGACGTCATCGACCCGACCAACCGCCCGCCGCTCAAGGCCAACGGGTTCCTGACCCGCGACTCGCGAATGGTCGAGCGCAAGAAGTACGGCCAGGCCAAGGCCCGCAAGCGGTTCCAGTTCTCCAAGCGCTGATCTCCGATCAGGGCTTTCGGGAGCCTTCTGAACCAAAACGCCGCCCCGCAGTGGGGCGGTTTTTTTTTCCAACGGGCGACGTTGACAGCCCGAGTAGCGATAGTTATCCTTGCCAGAACGGATTTTGTGACGGAGTACCCCAGTCGATGCCAGCCACCCAAAAACAACGGGTCTTTTCCGCCTTGGAAGTCGCGAAGATTTGCGGCGTGGTCAACCAAACGGTCATCAACTGGATCCGGGCAGGCCACCTCAAGGCTTCGGTGACCCCGGGGGGACAGTTCCGCATCTACCCCGAAGACCTCAAGGGCTTCCTCGATTCCAAGGGCATGCGTGTCCCCGATGAGCTCGCCGGTCTGGTTACGGCCTCCGCCCAGACCCTTCTGGTCGTCGAGGACGACGCCGTCTTCAACGACCTGCTCCGCGCCCAACTGGCGCGGTCCTTTCCCCGGGCCAAGATCTGGCCCGCCTACGACGGGTTCGACGCGGGCTCGCTGCTGGGCGTGTACAAGCCCCGGGTGGTCCTCCTCGACCTCAACCTCCCCGGGGTCAACGGCCAGGAGCTGTGCCGCCGAATCAAGCAGGAGCAGGGGTTCGACAACCCCCTGGTGATCGGCATCACCGCCGCCGACGATCCAGGCCTCGAGGCCGAGATCCTGGGCCTGGGCGCCGACGCCTTTTTTCGCAAGCCTTTCGACAACGAAGTGATTGTCCAGTTGATCCGCAACGTTCTCAAGTGGTAGGAGGTCATCATGGACGGATCCGGCTATGTTCTGATCGTGGAAGACGAGGACTCCATCCGCATTCCGCTCAAGGAGTACCTAAGCCGCGTGGGGTTTTCCGTGCTCGTGGCCTCCGACGGCGTAGGCGCCATCAAGCACATCCTTGACCACTCGATCACGGCCATCGTCACCGACTACCGCATGGATATCCTGGGCGGGGACTACTGGGTGCGGTTTCTGGCGCGGTTCTGCCCCGGGCAGAAGGTGCTGGTCACCAGCGGCTTCCTCAAGTCGGACCTGCCGCTCCCCTTCCAAGTGCTGACCAAGCCGTATTCCTTCGTCGAACTCGAGGCCAAACTCCGCGAAATGCTGGCCTGACCCAGGTCACTCGGGCGGGAGGTCGAGGATCTCCGCCGGTATGGGCGTGATCAGCTTCACCAGCTCGTCGAATATAAAGTCGACATCGAGGACGCCGAACAGCTTGCCCTGGCCATCGAAAAGCGGGTGCGCCGAGGTCAGAATGAGGCGGTTGGTGTACTTCGAAAAGAATAGGTCGGAGTCGTAGGCCTGCCTGGTTTCAAGAACCTGCATGAACCAATCGTGCTTTCGGAAGTCCTTGGTCAGGAGGTTTCGGAACAGCGCCTTCTCGCCCCGCTGGGTGTAGACCTGGCTGATCCGGCGCCCCTCCAGGTTGGTGACGGCCAGGAGCTGGATCGAGCCCTCACGGTTGACAGTTTCGTGCAGTTTGGCTTCCATGCGCTCGAAGTCAAGGCTTCGGATTCCCTCGTCTGCCGACAGGCTTTCGGCCAAGGAGTGGGCTATCCTCGTGGCCTCGGCCTTCACCTTCTCAAACTCGCTCACGAACAGGCTGGGGAGGAAGCGCTTGGTCTGCGCCAGCATCTCCTCGGGGCTGATCGACGTGGTTCGGCCGCTGGCGTACTGGTCCATGACCCAGGCGTAGATGTAGCGGATGCCCCCCAGCCGCTTGCTCACGGGCTCCTTGGCGCCGCTCTGGATTTCGGGGAGATTCTCGTTGATCCATTGGGCGATACCGGCCACACCCGCCTTGTCGGTGACCTGAACCCGAAGGGGCCTGCCCAACAGGGTCTCGGTGTCGAAGATGTTGTAGATCTCGGGGTTTTTCATGATGCCGTCGGCGTGGATGCCGGCCCGGGTGGTGTTGAAGTCGCTGCCGACAAAGGGGTAGTTGGCAGGAATGGGCGCCTGGATCTCGTCGCGGAAGTAGCGGGCGATCTCGGTGATGACCCGCGTGTCGAGCCCCTCGGATGTTCCCTTGAGAGCGATGTACTCCATGATGGCGCCCTCGAGGGGCGGGTTGCCCGTCCGCTCGCCAAAGCCCAGGAGGCTGGCGTTGAGGCTGCTGCACCCGTACAGCCACGCGGTGGTGGCGTTCACGTGTACCTTGTGGAAGTCGTTGTGGCCGTGCCATTCAAGCCACTCGGCGGGGTAGCCCAATTCCTGGCTGAAGGCGTGCACAAGCTTGGGCACGCTTCGTGGCAACACGGCGCCGGGGTAGGTGACGCCGAAGCCCATCGTGTCGCAAAGCCTGATCTTGATGGGAACCCCCGACTCCTGGGCAAGGACCAGAATCTTTTCGGCGAAGGGCAGGACGAAGCCGTAAAGGTCGGCGCGGGTGACGTCTTCGAAGTGGCAGCGCGGGATGACCCCCGCGTCGAGGGCGTCCTTGACGATGCCCAGGTAGAGTTCGGCAATCTTGGACCGGTTCTTCTTGAGCTTGAGGTAGATGTGGTAATCGCTCACGCTCGTCAGGATGCCGGTTTCCTTGATGCCCAGGTCTCGCACCAGTTGGAGGTCGCCCGCGTCGGCACGGATCCAACCCGTGATCTCAGGATAGCGGTAATTCTTCTGCTGGCAGATCTCCAAGGCCTTCTGGTCCCGCTTCGAATACAGGAAGAACTCGCTTTGGCGGATCACGCCCTTCTCACCGCCCAGGCGGTGGAGGAGGTCGAAGATGGTCCCGATCTGCTCGGGGGTGTAGGGCGGGCGCGACTGCTGGCCGTCGCGGAAGGTGGTGTCGGTGATCCAGATTTCGTGGGAGGGGTGGGGGATCACGTCGTGCCCGTCGAAAAGGATTCGAGGCACCGAGTCGTAGGGGAACTGGTCCCGGTACAGCTCGGGTTCTTCACGCTCGACAAGCGTGAAGGTCGGTTTGGTCCGTACGGTCGAAAAGGGGCTGTGCATGGAAACTCCTCGAGAGCACGTTTCTATTTTTCGTGGACGATGGGAGAAGCGCAAGGGGATGGGGACACCGATTTGACAAAAATCACCTATTTTCGGAAAATCACCGCCAGGGGAGAGGGCTCTGGAAGGCCGTCAACAAGTCGACGGGGAGGTCCGCACGCTAGAACCGGTTTGTGCCGAAGAAGACCTCGATCACGAGGCTCAGACGCTTGGTCCCCAGGGGGACGCCCGAGGCGCTGTAGCTTTCGAACTGCATAGGATACTGGGTGCCGTCGTCGCCGTAGACGTACTGGAGCCCCCAGCTCAGGCCCAGTTGAGTCCACGGGTAGACGGTGAAGTACGGCCTCACCCACCCCGAACCGTCGGAAAAGTTGCCCTGGGCCAGGGTGCTGAACTCGAGCTTGCTGTTGGCGATCTTGGTGATGTCGAACAGCACAGTGGCGTTGTGGATGCCCGTGTAGAGCAGGTTGGATGAACCCAGGAGCTGGCCCGACGAGTTTTCGAGGGAGTTCGCCTGAAACTGGTTGGCCAGGGTGGCGAAGTAGGTTCCGTAGGTCTTGCTGGCCGCGTCCTTGTCTGCGGAACCGAAGGGGTTATACAGGTACTCGCCCCGGAGGCTGAAGTTGTACTCGTTGTTCGAGTAGTTGAAGCCGGCGGTACCCGTGTAGTACGCGTTTTGGGGCCACGGCGACAACGACTGGTAGGTGGTGTAGGTGACCCCCTGGGCCGGCAGGGTGGAGGTACCGCTCCCGAGCAGGCTGTCGGAGCCCCGGCTCACGATGGCCTCGGTGAACACGTCGATGGTGCCGTTGATGGGGAGGTTCAGGAAGCCCAGCCCCGTGTTCACCGTCGCCACCAGCTTGGGCGCCGACGCCTCCTGGTAGAAGCCCCCCAGGGTCAGCTGGGCCTCGCCGACAAGGATGTCGCCCTGCAGCGCGTACCCCAGGCTGCTGATCGCCGGGGTCTGGTTCGTGAAATACGAGTCCCGGGCCAGCGCGAACCCCGTGAGGTTGGCTTTGAGGTTGGGAAAGGGAATGGTGGCCTTGAGCGCCACCGGTCCCTCGCGCTGAAGGGTAGGGTTGAGGACGTTGATCGACGTGAGACTGATCACGTCGGCCACGCTGTAGAAGTACGCGACCCCCCAGCTTGCCGACTGCTTGCCGAAGCGCAAGAACAGAAAGTCATCGACGGTGACGTCTGTGAAGAGCTCCCACACCTTGAGGTTAGGGACCGTAAGGTCGGTCGTTGTCGGGGTGGTCAGAGAGCTCCCCGACAGAGGAGTGGGCGAAAGCACCACGTTGTTCACAGTGGTGGTGAACGGGTACCCTGCTTGTAGAGAAAATCTTACCCGGAAGTTCTTGTCGGGCCGGCTGTCGAGGTAAGCGGTGGCCAGAAGGTCGTACGAAAGTCCGTCGTTCCACGCCGCGTTGGGGTCACCGGGAAGGCCTCCTACCCACCCCGGGTTCCAGGTGGCGTCGGACAGCAGGTAGCCGCCCCACTGGGCTCCGTTTGAGGACTCGTTGAACTGCTTGGTGGGGTCGACGGCCGGAGCGGCCGGGGGCGCGGCGACGGTGGCTTCGTCCCCGCCGAAAAAGTCCTTCTCGGAATCGGACTGCCCCCAGGCGCCCAGCGGCAGCAACGCCAGCACAACCGCGGCAATCACAACTGTCGTTCGTTTCATGATCCGTCCTTTTGAACCAATCTCCCACCGCAGGAGACCCGGCCCCATCGACCTAGTTATTGACCTTTTCGAGGTAGGCTTGGGTAAACACTGCGTCGGGGAGGGGGGCCAGCGAAGGGTTTTCGAGGATCAGGTCGGTGACCTCGCCCTTCTTCAGGTTGTCCTCGAAACGCATCCTCGTGGCCAGGAACTTGCCGTCGATGTTCACGTACTTGCCGTACAGGCTGGTGCGCATAAGCCGGTCCGACAGTGAGTAGTCTTCGGACTTCAGCAGAAGGTTTGTCGAGACCTCGACCCAGACCTTGCGCTTGGGGTAGGTGATATCGTTGGTCTTGGCCTTGACGGTGATCACCCAGGTATCCTTGGCCAGAAGTTTCTCGCGGCTGGTTTCGACAACGTCGTAGTCCTGGGCCAGCGACGAGGCCTGGAAGTCGCTGTTCTTGGCGTTGGAGTCTTGGAAATTCCCCGAGCCCGTGAGCTTGCTGAACTTGCGGCTTTCCGGGTCGTAAAAGATGATGTTGGAGTCGATCTTGAGGTAGCCTTGGCCCTTGTTCACCTCGGGCTTGAGCATGAGGATCATGAACTTGTTGGCCGCGTCCCGGCGGAAGTACTGGGCCTGCATGATATTGTCGTCTTCGCCCGGCTTCTTGCTTTGAATGGTGACCTTGGCCGACGCGTCGCCCTTGAAGTTGGTCTGCTCGTCCACCTTGGCCAGAATGGCGTGAAAGTCCACGTCGTCGGCTGCGGCTGCGGCGCCTAAAAGGCCGGCGGTCGCCAGGATCATCAGGAATCGTTTCATGCTTTGCTCCTTGGGTACGGGTTTAGTTTGTCGTCCTCAGGGCCTCGGCCGGGGTGAGGCGGCCGGCCCTGCGCGCGGGGAAGAGTGCCGCCAGCGCGGTGAGGGCGGCCACGACGACGAGGTTGAACACGAAGGACCCGAGGTCGACGAACAGCTGAAGCTTGTTGTCCTTCAGCAGCACGTTGAAGTCCTTCCAAGACGAGAGGTCGACCAGGGAAAGGCCCCAAAGGACGACCACGCCCACCACGAAGCCGACCGCGATGCCGACGAGGGCCAGGTACACCGCCTCGAACAGGAACAGGTTGCGGATCTGCGGCCTCTGCATGCCCAGGGCCCTCAGGGTGCCGATCTCACGGGTGCGTTCGTAAACCACCATGCGGTAGGTGTTGGTGATGCCGACCATGATGACGAGGAACAGCACGAGCAGGATGCCGAAGGCGATGCCGTTGAGAGCGCCGAAGATGCCCTTGAGGAAGCTCAGGATGTCGTTGAGGGTGAACAGTGCGTACCTTGTCCCCTTCCAGCCCTGGTCCCGGAACTGGGTCTGAAGGTCTTGGGGAGTTCCCCGGGACCACAGGGGCAGCTTCTGGGCGTCGAGGGCCTTGTACAGCGCCGTGCCCCACTGGTCGGCGGTGGACACGTCGTCGAGGAACACCCCGAAGTTGGTGTACTCCCCGGGGGCGAGGGCTCGCAGGCGGTCGACGATGCCGATGTCGGCGTACGCCCCCGCGAGGCTTGCCGCCAGGCCCGGGTCCTTGTAGATGGCGCCCACCGAGAAGTCGAGGACGTTCTGCTGCCCCGTCTGAGTTTCGCACTGCACCGAGACGGTGTCGCCTAGCTTCACCCCCAGCTTCTTGGCGGTGCCCTCGGCGATGAGGATCTTGTTGCTGCCGGTGAAGCCGTCGAGGCTGCCCTCGACGATGACGATCCTGCTGTGAATGTAGCTCGTGGGCCCCAGGTCGAGGCCGGTGAGCCCCTGGTACTGCGTGCCCAGGTCGGAAATCAGCGCCGCCTGTTCAATCGTGGTGGTCTTGGCTATGGATTTGACGGGGATCTTGAGGTCGCGCACCGTCTTCTCAAGGAGGTCGGTGTCCTTCATCGCGAAAATGATGCGCCCCTTGTCGCTCTTCTCGACGCCGCGCACAAAGATGTGCCCGGGGACCAGGTTCGAAATGTTGGCCTCAAGCGACGTGATGAGGCTGCCCGACAGCCCGTCAACCACGGTGATGATGAGGATGCCGAAGGCAATCGCTCCGCCGAGCAGCACGGAGCGGCGCTTTTGACGGGTCAGGTTCTTCAGAGCCATCGAAGAGACGGACATGGACACTCCTATTCGGTGGTGATCGCCTTGAGCGGCGACACCTTGAGGGCGATGGAAACGGGGTAGATCCAGCTCACCAGGCCGATGAAGAAGGTATAGACTAGCGCCAGCGCCATTTGGCCGAGGCTGAGGTTGGGCTTGAGGGTGGCCGAACCGAAGAGGATCTGAAGGAAGTCGTTGTCGATCTTGATGCCGGCCAGATTGATGGCCAGCACCCCGATTGAGCCCACCGCGATGCCGATCAGTCCGAAGAACCCTGCCAACAGCATGGTCTCGGCGATGAACAGGCGGCGGATGAAGGCCTTCTGCGCCCCCAGCGCCCTCATGGTGCCGATCTCGCTGGTCCTCTCCATCACCGAGATCACCAGGGTGTTGATGATGATGATGACGGCGACCACGGCCAGGATGATGATGACGATGTTGAAGATGATCTGCGCCACGTCGGTCAGGGCGGCCGTGGTGCCTGCGGCCTGCTTCCAGCCCACCGCCTTGACGGGCAGCTGCGAGGCGGCAAAGGTGCGGTTCAGGTCGGCGATGGTTCCCGTGACGTCCGAGCCGGGCTTGAGGCGGATCAGGACATTGTGCCACGAACCGTTGTCGATGGTCTGCAGGCTGTTTCGCACCGACTTGTCGCCCAGCAGGTTGTTGAGGTCGACCTTGGCCTGGGCGGGCGCCGCCGTCACGGTGCTCCCGCTGAAGAAGTCGTCGTTCGACGCGTCGAGGGCCTTCTGCGTCGAGGCGTCGACCTTCACCTCGTCCTTGGAGCCCACGGTCATCGCGTCGAGGGCACGCATGGTCTGCACGTCGATGAAGCTCACCACCTCGAGGGCTTGGGTGGGCACGACGTACTCGTAGATGCCCACCAAGGGAAGCGAGCGGATCTTGAGGCCCTTGTTGCTGAACGAGTTGAGCAGCACGTCGTCCCCCAGCTTGAGGACGGCCTTGTTGTCCTTGGCGATCTGGTCAAGCCGCTTGCGGCTCATCATGATGCCCGTCTCGCCGTTGCGCAGCATGCGGCCTTCGAGAATGCGGATGCTGGGAAAGGTCGAGAAGTAGCTGTCGGGCTCAACGCCGAACAGGAGGCTGAAGGCCTGCCCCTTCTCGTCAAGGTTCAGAAAGGCGAACCCCGACACCTGGCTGGTGAACGACGCCAGTTGGGGCAGCTTGCGAACGGTGTCGAGCACCTGATCGTACTTCTGGATGACGGGGGTGGGGTCCTGATTCCCTCCGAACGCGACCTCGTCGAAGCCGAACAGCGAGAACTTCTTGTCGCTGCGGGCCTGGACCATGACGTCGCCGGTGAAGTTCTCCGAATACCCGCGCTTGACCCCGCGCTCGGCCGACTCGAACATGGAGTTGCCGATGAAGGTGAGCGTGATCCCGAGGGTGATGAGCGCGCCCACGATGATCGTCTTGACCTTGTGCTGGGTGAGGTTGCGCAGGGCTATCTTAAAGATGGTGCCCACGGTTTACGCCCCGGTTTGTTTGTAGTTCTCGGTGACCAGACCGTCCTTGAGGCGGATGATGTGGTCGGCGAGCTCGACAATCTTGGCGTCGTGGGTGCTGAAGATGAAGGTGGTCTTCAGGTCGCGGTTGACCTTCTTCATGAGCTGCAAGATGGCGTCGCCGGTGGCCGAGTCGAGGTTGGCCGTGGGTTCGTCGGCCAGCACGATGACGGGCTTGGTGACCAGGGCGCGGGCGATGGCCACGCGCTGGCGCTGGCCGCCGGAGAGCTCGTTGGGCCGGTTCTTCTGGCGGTCCTGCAGGCCCACCTCCTCGATGAGGAAGTCGACGTATTCGCGCCTTTCGCGGGTGAGCTTGTTGTTGCGGCCCAGCAGAAGGGGGAACTCGATGTTCTCGCGGGTGGTGAGCACGGGGATGAGGTTGAAGGACTGGAATATGAAGCCGATGGTCTCGTGGCGCAGGCGGGTTACCTCGCGGTCCTTGAGCTTGCTCACGGGCTGACCCTGGATGAACACCTCGCCGTCGGTGGGGGTGTCGATGAGGCCAATCATGTTGAGGATGGTGGACTTGCCGCTGCCCGAGGGTCCGGCGATGGAGGTGAAGTCCCCCTGCTCGATTTCGAACGAGACCCCCTTGACGGCCTCGACCGTGGTCTTGCCCAGGGCATAGAATTTCTTGGCGTTGTTCACTTCGACGATGCTCAAAGGAACCTCCCTTCGTCCTCACATTTTTGTGAACCAAGCCCGAGACTACTCTAGGAGCCTGCCGAACTTGGGGTTTCGGGGAGATCCGACGGAGATTCTGAGGACAAAATTGGCGAAGAGGGAGGCCCGAATTCAGATTCGGGCCGACCGATGAACCAGTTTTGGACCAGAAGATCCGAGGATAGACCGAAAGGCCTTCGGCCGCTTGTTCTGGGCCGTGGTTCTTGGCGCCCACGGCTCATTGTCGGTCGGGCCGTAGCCCAGCTACGGCCCTTCCTCCGCAGAGCCCTGGGCATCCAAGCCCCATCGGCCCAGAACAAGCCCCCAAGTTCCGCAGACTCCGATCGACGAAGTCCGTTCGCGGCGGTTGGTTGCGACCAATATAACACCACCGGTCCCCAAAAAAGATACCCGAGAAAGATTACAAAAAGTTCATCTTGGAAGAAATGACTCGCTTTTCTCTTCAATTGGACACGGCTGTGTCGTTCTGACTCATGCCAATTCGGTGAGCCGGTACCCTCGGTAAGAACGACCCAAAATCACCGCCGAGAAAGGTTGGAGGCCGAGGGTTCCACTCGGCTTCAGGGGTTTCCGAGGGCCCGCGTGATTTGTATATTATCCAACGGTTTAGCAAGTTCAAGGGAGGACGCAAGTTGGCGGATCAGGAGTCGGAACAGGAAATTGACAAGAAGACCCCGGACGCGCCGGAGGCCGTCGAGACGGCGGAGCTTCCAGTCGAGAACGATGCGTTAAAGATCGAACTCGAGGCCCTCAAGGCCGAGAGGGACGAGCTCAAGGATCAGCTGTTGCGCAAGGCCGCCGATTTCGACAACTACCGCAAGCGGATGGTGAAGGAAAAGGACGAGGCGAGGCAGTTCGCGAACTCGGCGCTGCTCGAGGATCTGTGCCTTGTCCTTGATGATTTTGAGAGGGCCATCCGTTCCAGCGAAGGCGCGCGCGACTACGACTCCTTTCACTCGGGTATCGTGATGATCGAGGGGCAGTTTGCCTCGATGCTGGAGCGCAAGTACAGCCTCAAGCGCCTCGAGTCGCTGGGCAAGCCGTTCAGCCCCGAGCACCACGAAGCCATCGCCATGGATCCCGCCCAAGAGGGCAAGGAGATCGTGGTGGTCGAAGAATACCAGAAGGGCTACCAGCTCCACGACAGGGTGCTCCGCACCGCCAAGGTCAAGGTGGGGCACGCAGAAAACGAAGCAACTAAGGAAGGAGAATAATTATGGGCAGAATCATTGGCATCGACCTGGGCACCACCAACTCGTGCGTCTCGGTGATGGAGGCGGGCGCGCCCGTCGTCATCGCCAACTCCGAAGGGACCCGCACCACCCCGTCCATCGTCGGGTTCACCAACAAGGACGACAGGCTGGTCGGCCAGCCGGCCAAGAACCAGATGATCACGAACGCCGCCAACACCGTGTACTCCATCAAGCGGTTCATGGGTCGGCACTACAATGAAGTCGGCGACGAGATGAAGCTCGTCCCCTACAAGGTCGTCGAGGCCCCGGGCGGCGACGTCCGTGTCGACATTTCTGGCAAGCAGCTTTCGCCCCCTGAAATCTCGGCCGCCATCCTTCAAAAGATGAAGAAGACCGCCGAGGACTACCTGGGTGAAACCGTTACCGAGGCCGTCATCACCGTTCCCGCGTACTTCAACGACGCCCAGCGCCAGGCCACCAAGGACGCCGGCCGCATCGCCGGCCTCGAGGTCAAGCGCATCGTCAACGAACCCACAGCGGCCGCCCTGGCCTACGGGTTCGGCAAGGCCCACAAGGACCAGAAGATCGCCGTGTACGACCTGGGCGGCGGCACCTTCGACATCTCGATCCTGGAACTCGGCGACGGCGTGTTCGAGGTCAAGTCGACCAACGGCGACACCCACCTGGGCGGCGACAACTTCGACCAGAGGGTGACCGACTGGCTCATCACCTCGTTCAAGAAGGACATGGGCATCGACCTCGGCAACGACAAGATGGCCCTGCAGCGTCTGCGCGAGGCCGCCGAAAAAGCCAAGAAGGAACTGTCGACCCTGGCCCAGACCGACATCAACTTGCCGTTCATCACCGCCGACGCCAGCGGCCCCAAGCACCTTCAGTACAACTTCACCCGGGCCCAGTTTGAAAACCTTTGCGACGACCTCATCCAGAAGACCCGGATCCCCTGCGAGAAGGCCCTGGCCGACGCCGGCCTCAAGCCCGAGGAGCTCGACGAAGTCATCCTCGTCGGCGGCTCGACCCGCATCCCCGCCGTCCAGGAGATCGTCAAGCAGATCTTCCGCAAGGAACCCAACAAGGGCGTGAACCCCGACGAAGTCGTCGCGGTCGGCGCCGCCATTCAGGGCGGCATCCTGGGCGGCGACGTCAAGGACGTGCTATTGCTCGACGTGACCCCGCTGTCGCTGGGCATCGAGACCCTGGGCGGCGTGTCCACCCGGCTGATCGAGCGCAACACCACCATCCCCACCCGAAAGAGCCAGGTGTTCAGCACGGCTGCCGACAACCAGAACGCCGTGTCCATCCACGTGCTCCAGGGTGAGCGCGAGATGGCCAGCCAGAACCGCACCCTGGGACGCTTCGACCTGACCGAAATTCCGCCGGCTCCCCGGGGCGTGCCCCAGATCGAGGTGACCTTCGATATCGACGCCAACGGCATCGTCCACGTTTCGGCCAAGGACCTGGGCACCGGCAAGGAACAGAAGATCCGCATCGAATCGAGCTCAGGCCTCAACGAGGACGAGATCAAGAAGATGGTGCGCGACGCCGAGGCCCATGCCGCCGAGGACAAGGCCTTCAAGGAGAAGATCGAAGCCAAGAACCAGGCCGACGGCCTGATCTTCAGCCTTGAGAAGGTCATCAAGGAGAACGGCGACAAGGTCAATAAGGACGACAAAGAAAAGGTGGAAGCCGCGATCGCCGACCTCAGGAAGGTGCTCGACAACGGTGACCTTGAGACCATCAAGGCCAAGACCGAGGCTCTCAACCAAGCCAGCCACAAGATGAGCGAAGACCTGTACAAGGCCCAGGCCGCCGGAGCCCAGCCCGGCCCCCAACCCGGACCCGGCGCCGGTCCCCAGGGCGGCCCCCAGTCGGGCGGCCCGAGCATGAAGAATGCAGAAGACGCGGACTACACCGTCGTCGACGAGGAAGAGAAAAAGTAAGAATTTGGCTTGAGAGCTACTGCGGAGGCTTTCCGCTTCGCCCCTGTCCCCTTCGAATGCTCACGTATCAAAGATACGCTCCGCTTCTCAGAGGGCCAGGGGCTCACGGAAAGCCTTCCTCGCTACGCTCTCAAGCCAAATTAGTGGCCAACACCGCCGCAACTCGGTGAGAGATGAGAGAATGCGGTTCGATCAGCGGCGAACGCAGCGTTGCCGCTCCTTGGGCCGCAGCGAAGCGCCCGGCTGATCGCAAAATGAGGCCAACGTGCTTCGTGATTGGCTTTGCGTGATGTAGATTGATTGTGGTCTGCTACGGGTTCTGAAAGTCGTGAGGTAGCTAGGTTGATGCCCAATCCGACGCGATTCGTTGCGGCGAATAGACGGGGTTGCAACTTGCAGCGAGCGCAGCGATGCTGCCGCACCGAACGCGCCGAATACAAAGCTGGGCACTAACACGCCCGGCGTGAAACAGTTTGATTGCAGCTTGTAAAAGGCTTTGGGCCGTCGCGAGGAGACGGTTTGGCAAGGTGAGGGGGTTCTGAGAGACGGAGCGTGTCTTTGACACGTGAGTACTCGAAGACTCCCGATCCGCAGACAAACCGGCCCGCAGCAGGCCCAAAGCCTTTTACCCAGTGAGGGTTGTTGTGGCGAAGAGAGATTATTACGAGGTGCTCGGCATCGAAAAAGGCGCCTCGGTCGAGGAAGTGAAGAAGGCCTATCGCAAGATGGCCATTCAATTCCACCCCGACAAGAACCCGGGGGACCATTCGGCCGAGGAAAAGTTCAAAGAAGCCACCGAGGCCTACGAAGTCTTGAGCGACGCTGACAAGCGCGGCCGCTACGACCAGTTCGGCTTCGCGGGCATCGACCCGCAGGCCGGCGGCGGCTTCGGCGGTGCCGCGGCCCGGGACTTCGAAGACCTGTTTGGCGGCGGCGCCTTCGGCGACATCTTCGGTTCGTTCTTTGGAGGAGGAGGCGGCCGCCGCGACAGCACCCCCCGGGGCAGCGACCTGCGCTACGACCTCGAGGTGGACTTCCACGACGCGGTTTTCGGGACCAAGATCGAGCTTAGCTACTCGCGGTCGGCCCCGTGCTCGGTCTGCGACGGCAGCGGCGCCGAGGCGGGGTCCAAGCGCAAGGTGTGTCCGACCTGCCAGGGCGCCGGCCAGGTGCGGCGTTCGAGCGGCTTCTTCAGCATCGCCCAGACGTGTCCCAGCTGCGCCGGCGAGGGGCACATCATCGACAGGCCGTGCAAGGCTTGCCGCGGTTCGGGGACTGAGCGCAAGAGCCAGAAGGTGAAGGTGACCATCCCGGCCGGCATTGAAAACGGCAAGCGGATCCGGCTCGAGGGGCAGGGCGACGCGGCGCCCCACGGCGGCATCGGCGGCGACCTTTACGTCTACATCCACGTCAAGGACCACGAGTCGTTCGAACGCAACGGCAACGATCTGTACTGCCTCGTCCCCATTGGGATGACTCAGGCGGCGCTGGGTTCCGAGATCAACGTGACGACCCTCGACGGCAAGACGATCAAGCTCAAGATTCCTGCCGGCACCCAGACCGGGAAGCTGTTTCGGATCAAGGACGCCGGGGTGCCCGTCATGCAGGCTCCCAGCCGCCGGGGCGATCTGTTCATCAAGGTGCACGTCGAGGTGCCTACGAACCTCAACGGCAAGGCCAAGGACCTGCTGGCGCAGCTGGCGCAGATCGTCGGCGAGAACGACGCGCCCCGGCCCGTGAAGCTTTCGAGCATCGAGTAAGGGCTACTCGGGGAACTCCACCGTGATTCTCGTCCCCGGGGCCTCTTCCACCCTCACCGAACCCGAGAGCTGGCGGGTGAGGGTGGTCAAGAGTGAAAAGCCGAAGCCGCCCGAACTCTCCAAGTCCATCCCTTTCGGCAGACCTTTGCCGTCGTCGGCCACGACTAGCCTGATGGTCCCCTGGGCCCGGCTCAAGGCGACGGTGAGGTGGCCGACACCGTCGAAGGCGTACTTCATGGCGTTGGTCAGCAGTTCGTTGAGGATGATGCCCACGGGCTGAATCGACCTTTCCTCCAGAGCGAAGTCCTCGATTTCGAGGCTTGGTTCAATCAAGTCACGGTTGGGAAAGTTCGCGAGAATTTCGCGGACCAGGGGCTGGAAGTACTCAAGTGTGGAAACCGCGCCCAGATCCTTGGTCTGGTAGAGCTTCTGGTACAGCAAGGCCATACCCCGCATCCTGTCGGCCGCGTCCTCGAGCGAGCGCCTGGCTTCTGCTTCGGAAACGGTGGCAGCCTGGAGCGTCAGCAGCGCGATGACGGTGCTCATGTTGTTCTTGATCCGGTGGTGAACTTCCCTGAGGACGAGTTCCTTCTCCTTGAGGACCGCGCGGATCTGCTCTGTCACCGTCTGTTGGGCAGTGGCGTCGACGAGCAGGTAGTTGGTGTGGAACCGGGCCGAGTCGAATGGCGTGACGGTCACCGAATACCACTGGGACCGCCCGTCCACGGTCACGTGCACGAGGCGCTGGTCCCGGTCGAGGGCCTCCAGCACGACGGAGAGCCCTCCGGGCAGCGAGGCGAACAGCACCTGGGCCCTGGGGTTGGCGCATTCCAGATCCCGTTCGGAATCAAGGAGGAAGGCCGGCTCGCCGTGGCAGTCGAACAGGCGTTTCCATCGCCTGAGGTGCAAGTCAAACACCCCGTTTCGCAGCTCGTTCGCCAGGAACAGCGCGGTGACCGCCAGACTAGTGGCGGGCGCCGGGTCGATAAACCTGTCCGCGCCGACGGCGATCAGGACGACGGCCACCCACGGAAGCTGCAGGGCCAAAAACACGAACTTCATGCTGGCCCGGGGCCGGTTTTTCTTGGTGACCCGCCACGCCGCGCGCAGACGAAGGCTCGACCAAACCAGAAAATAGACAAGGTAGGCCAGATACAGGTAGTAGAACGGACCTCTGACGGTGCGGGGCACGGTGAACTCGCCCCGGGTTAGGAGTCTGTCGGACTTGCGGTTTTGATTCTGAGCGAGGGAGCCGGGATGACCGGATTGACGAAGAGGGAGGTCCATAGCCTTGCTATGGGCCGACTGATGAGGCGATTCGGGCGCCCGGGG